>JAABUY010000032.1_pt1 | contig 332110 bp, 357 predicted proteins | sample 5560271 | NCBI WGS metagenome assembly JAABUY01 (sample SAMN10711886, study PRJNA513374) | rock metagenome | isolation source: Antarctica rocks | place: Antarctica: Victoria Land, University Valley | reverse complement strand
ACAGGGTTCAAGGGGAGCTACGCCGTCAATAAGGTAGCTACACCAAATGAGCTACAAGGAGCTGTATACACGCCCTCAGGGCCTCAGGGGAGCATATCAGGTCTTTCCACTGAAGGGGAGTGTTGGAAATCAGTATCAGCCCTATATGCTTGGCATGGACTACCAATAGCCAACGTGTCCATAGCTAGACAATCAACCGTTCCATCAACTATTTAACACACTAGTGCTATTAGCGCACTTGGTGCTTTTCAATCGAATTTTAATTTTGAACTGTTTTTCTTCCAAAAACAACGATGCCACGTTCTAAAGGCACTGAATTAAGTCCTCAATTACACTCTAGGATACTAGAGCTTCGTGATATTGGTTGGTCATATCAGAAAATCGCTACGAAGCATTACTATCTAAAAGCACAGTCCAATATACAGTTTAACGAGTTAAAGCCGCCGCTTCTGCCTCCGCCTCCTCCTTCTCCTCCTCCTCCTCTCTTCCTCGATCTTCTATACGACGTGATTGCTCATTAAAACCCTGAGATATCCTACGCTTAACTTCAAGATAAATACGTTCCAGACGCTGGTATTCGAACCCTCTAACTCCTCTTTCAGTCAATGCGGATACGGAAATGGCGGAAGCTCAAAAGGCCACTTCTATAACCATAACATGCGGCGGCTCGGCTAGCCTGGGCCACGCTGTACCAACCATATGAGATCGTCGATTGGCGTACCGTCAGATGATTAGATGAGTGTTCTATTGAGCTAAGAAAAGGACAATAAGGGGGCTGGGTGTTCATTACCTCTACGGAATAACGACTGGATCCTGCTTTTATACAGCCAGAAAGATGTGGAAAACAAAAAAGTCAAATGTTTTAGGCTGCTTTTAGCTACGGGAAACGTACACCGTTGGTAGTAATGGAACGAGATCAAGAAGCAGCTAAAAAAGGGTATATTGCTAGGATTTATCGTTAAGTTTTAGACGATTATTTGGCTCTAATTATTGACCACGACGACGCTATTTTTTTGCAGGATAACGCTCCTATCCATACCGCTCATATTGTAAGGGAATGGTTGGAACAGCATTTTATTACAGTTATGAATTGGCCACCATATAGTCCTGATCTTAACCTAATTGAGAATTTATGGGCAATATTAAAAAGGGAGATCTATAAGTATTATCCTGAGCTGCTTGTAACTCCTAATACTAAACAGACGAAGGAGGAATTAATTACTACAGCGCAGAATATTTGGGAGCATCTAGGGGATTCAACTGTTAACAACCTAGCTGATATAATGCCACATAGAATTAAAGCAATTATTAGAGCAGAGGGGTGGTACATACAGTATTAGGTAGGGGTTTAAGCAGCGTTCATAATAACCAGTATCTAGGACCAAAATGGCTTAGTTTTTTTAGTAGGGTACGGAGACTTTTTTCGCCTGACTGTATAATCTTTAAACGAGCCTTTTCGATCGTCGAATAGGTGTTGGCTTGCTTAGAGGGTACATTGCCATTCATCCTAAGACTAAATCTCTTGGGCTTTCGTCTATAACAGGAAGAGTGTGTGAGAGGAGAGGCGACCACTAAAGCGACAGACCCTCACATTGACTGTCCTCCATGCATTTTAGGAGGTCTGTGTCGCCCAAACCAACCTTGGCCCGTACAGATTCGACTTTCTCGCCCAAGGCCACTTCCGTCATACTTGTGCCTCCGAAGAATGTAGATCTGGAACCTTGGAAGTGTGGAGACTAGCGAAGGCAGGATGAGTCGTGTTCGAATTCAGCGCCCCTTCTTTCTAAGCCAATGAAAGAGCTGAGCGCTGATCGCCGGTCAAGTGCCGATAGCTTTGATGTTCGTCCTCGGGTACGCTAAGCCCTACCCGTGGACCCTGTAGATTCCGCAAACACGTAGATATCATAAATCAACCACGATATGACAGATCCTTAACAATGGTAGCAACACCAGATGTTTCGACTGGTCCTGGCTGCGGAGCGCCGACCCATTGACGAGCTGCTGTGTGCAGTACGCTCATCCGAAAGAGCAACCTCAAAAGCCCTACCCACGCAGAAATCACCTTCATCCATTACCTCCAAACCTCCCTTCCTCCCTCATAAACTATTCAGTACATCAACAACGTACCTACACCTCACAACAGTATCATCATTCAAATGGGCGACTCCGACAGGCCCTTCTACAATCGAGCTACCTTGATCCGTCACCTCCTCATTTTTCTACATCGGTCCAAAGAAGACAACACCAGTCTACAAACATACCATCAACGACTCGCTACATACACCTCATGGCCTTCCTCACCTACTCCAGAACTCATGGCCCTTGCAGGCTTTCATCATACACATACACAGTTAAAAGACCTATTCAAATGCGTCGATTGCGGAATTACTCTTGATGGATGGGAGCCACATGACGATCCAATACAAGAGCATTCACGTCGGTCAGAATCATGCCCTCACGTACAACAACTACAGAAAGATAAACAAGGAATTCGTGGATGGCTACAGTCATTATCGGCAGACCAAGCGTCACCTACAACACCATTACCTGCATACCGATCAACTTCGCCTCCACCTCCCACGTATCCACCAATCAAGACAAAGAACTACATGACAGTGGACGATTTATTCATGAGATATGCTCCGCTAAAATCCGTCCAATCAGCTCGCCCAATCCGCCCAACAGCCCTGCCTACCATGTCGATACATGACTTGTACGCAAAGTTCCACAAATCCAGCATGCAGACAAATCCGACATTCACGAAACCATCCGCAGCGAGACAATTGCCAAGACGCCTTCCTGAAAGCAGCTTAGCGGCAAGAAAAATGTCAAAATCGAAATACCCCGTCAATCGACTCCCTTCAGCCATTCAGCATTTCGCCGAAATCGTCCGGCCGAAATCATTCTGAATTACCATTGAGTAAAGACCGACTTGCTCGCATACATGTTTCTTCAGCATGCCTTGACCAATCACATTCATTTCTTCATGGGCTTCAAGATACGCCTCTTCCCTACCACCGGAGCCACTTCGATGTTTGTGATCATTCGCAACATTGGATTCTTCCGACTGCAGCTAGACCTTGGTCTCTATTTGAGCAAGTCCAGGATCAGTGACAGAGACCAAGCCTTATGGAACGTTGTTACTTTCTGACTGCTGTCGACCCTGAAGATTCTCGAGTCAAGGTTGTCAAACCTTGGCGAATTCGACGTCTGAAGACGTAAAAGAGTCTATTCTCCTCTGCTTATTGTTACGGGAAGATGCAAGGAACCAGACAGAATATATGATTTTGATCTCGTTGCTGGAGCAAGCTTTACCAAGCTTCCGAACATTGCCTCTCACTGCTGGTGTCAAATACGCCCAGACAAGGAGATTGCCAGCAGTGAAAGATCATGCGAGGTAATATTAACGACATTGGAGCATGTGAACATGATCAGAAGCAAAGCCACTCAATCGAAAGACCCTTTGTCGCTCTGCGGTGAGACTATCCGCAGATCCGAACTCTTTGTCATAGGCGAGAAATCATGGCCGAGGGTCCAGGCGCTTATCCCTCAAACCTCCCCCTTCCACCCACTGCTTGGAACGTGGCGCCTTCCATTGAGACTTTGCCCTAAGCGCCTGGATCGACAGAGTTTCAGTTGTTTAACGCCGAGCATACAGCTCGAGTCAGGTTCAACGGCTTATTGCGTATAGCTAATATTGGCAACGAGGGTGGAGGGGGGAGTACAACTTCGATGGGCGTCAACCTTCTAGTCTAGCGCTGAACGAGGTCAACAAATCGACGGGTCAGCGGCGTTCCTATGTAAGAAGCGGAACGCTTTGTACGCTCCGGGTGCCACGGCAAAGCTTCCGTAACCACAATCAGATTTCGCCGTAAAGGGTGGGTGCTAAAGGTAAAGTATTAGAGACTGTAATGATGGTGGCAACGGCATCCGGGACATTCTGTTATGCCAAGCCACTCCTGTGATTGTCAGCATCCTTCGAGACATGGTAGCTACAGTATACTCACTGCAGATTAGGGTTATTACCTGCTATCCTATATGGCGGTAATAATACTCTAGTCGTCTCGCTGGTGATGTGCCCCTTCCCCCCAGGTCCTGATTATACCTTTAATGGGCGGTAAGTCCTGTACTAATGATATCATTTTATGTAATGGTGTGAGACGATCCCTCTGGACTCCCTGCAACCATGTACAGATCTCTTTACCCCTAGCCATGACATTCTATTTTGGATGGGCGGTAACTGTGGTTCTGCGCCATAACATCGCGCGCGTCAAATTGCGTTATGGGTGATACGATCGAACTCCCGCCAGCCATAATTAGATTTCCCCGTCCCCCCTTCCCTGCCCCCCTAGCCATAATCAGACATGAGTAGCTCTACGCCATAACATCGCGCGCGTTCGCCGGAGACGACATATGAAGACCGCTGACCCGTAGAGAAAAAGGTGCTACATCATCGCCCATCGTCCTGACAAGATGGCTCAAACGCAACAATCGGTACGGCTATTGGGAATATTTCCATTACGAGGCTAACAATGAACCCAGGCAAACCAATCAGGATGCTCACGTTGCGACAAACGGTCTGAATGGGAGATTGTCAAAACGTTCTACGAAACATCACCGAGCTAGTCTTCGAACTAGCCACAAAAGAGCAATGGTGTCACGAAATGAAGTCGAAAGTGGTGCAGAGCGAAAATGCCTACCTCGTCAGCATCGCCCAGCTTGAGGAAAAGCTTCGCTTGGAGCCTGCGCAACACACTGAACAATCCATGCTGCAGAAATCTCGCATCCACGAGCTTGCGAAGCTTCTCCAACACGAAGAATCGGAAGTTCAAGTCGGCTGCGAAGGATCAGGAGATGTTCTTAAGCCGGTGGTCAGACGTAGACGAGTTTGTGCTAAGGGCAAGGCATCGGTGGTAAAGACAGAGGACGATGAGCAGACAGGGGTGCAAGGTAATGGTCCACTTCCCAGAATTGAAGAAGAGATGTGATTGAGCTGGAGAGGAAGATGGGCAACACGATCTGCAGGGGCGTTCGGAGGTGTGATCATCCATAGCGTCAGACGTACTTGCATGTTGGCGGTCCTTATGAATTTAACACATGCCTTATAATGAAATCGCGTTGAGTCTCAGGTCTCATAGGAAAGGATAACCACCGAATCCCCCCTCGCCCTAAATCTAATCCTCGACCTCAAACGTCACCCTTCACATTTGGCTCGACGAAAGAACATCGCTGTCGCGTAGCTTGGTCACGAGTAGCGTGTTCATGTTGCTACCCTCAAGAATTCTGGTAGATTGATCGTGGTGTCCGACATCAAAAAGTTGGCCCAGTGCCTGTCGTGGCAATACGAGACGCCGCCCGAAGTGTCACCATCAAGGGCGACAGAGGCATGATCCGGATGTAAAGCCGATCATGTCCACGCGAGCGCTCTGGTTGGCTAGAATGTCCTCCCATGCTGAAGTCCGGGGGCGATGCTTCGGATACCATCTTCCACATGGTAGCCCAGCTGTGAATTTGGCCCACGTAGTATGCCATGTCCGACGATTCACTGATCGGACGTTCAGGGAACTCTTCGCCAAAGACACGGACTGCGCACTGGAGATCCTTCAAGATGTTATAGTGGAGCTCCGAGATGACCATACGAACAGCACTCCTATCCAGACCATCAATGGCAATAACCTTGTTCTGTATACGGTCCTGTGCAGGACAGCTGTCCAAGTAGTCAGCTTATGGACAATGAGAGGCGAGCCGGTTGCGGAAAATGAGTACCTTGCTATCAGACCCACGGGGCTCGAAGGGTGCAGTAGAGGCGGGCCTGCGGAATCTGTATAATGACAAGGCATAGGTCGAGTCGGGCGTAGCAGTAAGGTGCTCCGTGGGGGACATAGCTAAAAGGGACTTGGATCCTTCAGAGGATTAGTCGTGAAACCGTCAAGTGATTAAGCTGGCATACCCATCGATTGCGTCTAGAACACAGATCTCCTGGGCTAACCCGGTGTGCACCAAACCTACGGCACGATTGATGCTCAGGTCGGTACCGCTGCCTGCTACAACTGCAACATGTGAGTGTTGATCGCATTACTACTTTAGGGCTGGATGAGATACCTGCAGTGTCGAGACCCTACTGTAACGCTATGACTTGTCACAAGCGTCGGGCACATCCCTGCAATCCCTCAGGACGTGTTGCGACATCTGAGCGAGCAACGTTTGGAAATGACGGGGAAACGGTGTCTTCAGCCTGTGGTTGAATTCAATGTACCGTCCGGGCCGTCTCAAGTTTGCAGGGGTTTGGTTGGCTGTAGTGTGAATTAATGAGATTTCTTTGGATGCCGAGTACTCAACTACTAATTGGGAAGCTCGGTTTCGCGGGGAGCCACCGTATGCAGATGAATGCCTCCTTCGTGATTGACGTTGCTATGCCTATCGTCCTTATCTGCTAAAGAGGAGCATGAAGGAGATTGGGAGCGTAGATATAGGGAGAACAGGGGATCGTTGTCCTTCAAACTTGACTCATAGGAGTCATGAGGTGACGTCGCTGTAATGTGGATCAATTCGGGGGTTCGATAATAGCAGTAAGTACATCTGATGACGTGTGGGGAGAGATGGTGAGGGTCGTAGTGGGAGATTTTTCTTCGAGGAGTTGGCATGTAGATTGCTCGTAGATCTTTAGACCCTCATTGGCCTGCTTTGACGGGCGGTGTTCCATTCGGCTGCGTCCTGCGCCCTTCTTTTCTGGCTTTTCACCTCAGAGGTTCAGTCGTCGTCTGGTCGCTCCTCTCGCTCCTCGCCCCGGGTTGTGACTTTCCACCTTCTGCGTTATTCGACCCATTGAATCTCGTATTGCTTGAAGCACTCCCTCCTAAGTTTCTTCAAGAGACCCTGGGCTTGGTTTTTGACGACTTTGGTATCAGAGGGACGAGCCTCCTCGTGCTGGAGACGGAAGAATTTGCATTGTAATTTCGGCCATATACTCGCTCGTCCTGCTGCGTTATATGCTGATACCGCTGACAAGCCGTATATTTCACTGTATATCCATTCATTAGCCGCAGTCCGGCTATGTAACGAATATCTTATGGGTTGACTTACCATCTAGCTTCTTGCGAAGATCACGGTGTATAGCATGTATTGTAGGATCGCCAAAGTATCCTAAGAGCTTTACAATATCTTTGAAGAGTGTCTCAGGGGTGCTCTGCGGTAGTAGGTCTTCGGTAACGCCTCTATTCATAGTCGCGTTACGCAGAACATGTACTTTCTTTGCCTCATCTCTCCATGGGACCACAAGAAAGGCTGACTTTGACGGTATTTTAAGCCTCCAAAAATCTTCGACAGAGTCGACAAAGCTAGTGGGTATTGGGTATCATCGAATAGTAGCTTGCCGTGTTGACTGGTAGCGGCTTCTAACCAGCTGCACCATAGAGTCAGTTTTGCTGTTGCTCTTGAGAAGGAGACGACTTGGGAGAGAGACGGATAGGCGAGATTACTTGGAGGGAGCAACGTGGAGAGGATGTTACAGGAGGCCAGAGGTACCTGTGGACTGAAGATAGAGGGGAGAATGGAGGGAGCCCGATAAAGGGAAGGCTTCCCTTTTGTGAATGCCTCGAGGCCATAAAGATATCTGGGGCTGTAAGAAGATAGGGGTATAATCCTTAGCTAAGCTTTTATTTAGGCGTATCTTATATATATTCGCGAGGTTAGATAACTAAGGAAATTTATAAACTAGATTATAAAACCTGATATAGTTAATAAACTATAGATACCTTTTTCTTTCCTTTTTATTAGTAAAAAAATCTAAACTAAACCTAAATCTAATACCTAAGTCTTAATTTAACTCTACTAATAGCGGTATAATATACTCTTTAATATCTATATTATTATCTTTTACTACTAGAAAATCCTCTATTATATCGCAAGACGGCGGAGGATAGTCGCCGGTATATATAAATTATGTAAAGCGCGTAAATATATCCTTATCTACTTCTTCTTATATAGTAGTACCTATCTAGGCTTCTTCTATAAACCTACTAACTAAGGTATAAAGGGTAGGAGATTACTTAGTTATAAGGGCGGTATAAATTATTATTAGCTATTACCCCTTACTTAGTATAAATATAAATATAAAGCCTTAAGTAATACTTTAATATTAGTAGAAATATATTCGTAGCTATTAGGCGTAATATATACCTTATTATATAAGATCGGTATCTTATTCTAGCTATTATAAGGAGGCGTTTAGTAAAGCTTTAAAGGAGAAGCTAGTAGTATTAATATTAATAAGAGAAGATATTAGGAGGAATAGATAACGAAGAGAATGTATTATAGATATAGTTCTAGTATCCCTATTTACTTAAATCTACTCGTTTTACAGAACTAAAAGTCGCGCGTACTACGAGTATATCTAAAAGTCTTCTTCTTACTCCTATATAATAACTATTATAACTAATTTATAATATAGAAAGAAGATACATTCTCTATATATAGGAAACCTACCTAAGTACGTAGGGTATAGAAGCTTTCTATAAGGAAGGCGCGCTAAGTAAATAGCGCTATTAATAATAGCGATAATAAGTAAATACTATAGTAAATACCTATAATAAATAAAGCTATCGTCCTAATGGTATATATATTAGGTAGTAGAAGATATATCTTATTAGAAGTACTTAAAGTAAAAGATAGAAATAACCTTATAAGGTAAGAATTTTACTTATATACTACTATTACTAGCCTATCCTCTAACTCTTATACTAGGTATATTTTCCTCCTTATATACCTAGATAAGGTCCGGCGTATTTAATAGGTAATAGTCTAGTATCTATTAGTTATCCTTAGGTCTATATCCTAGCTATCTAGCTAGATACTAGGTAAACTAATTATAACCCTAATAAATATAATGCTTTTATAAGAGCCGCTTAATTTTATACTTAACGTTACTATTAATAATAATAGGTAGAGTAGGAAGGTAGTAGTAATAATAAGGGTCTTCTACTAGATTAGTAGCTAGTTTAAAATATATTATTAATATTATATTATAGATACGTATAACGTCTAATAGCTCTAGTTAATAAGTAAGACGTCTAATATATTTAAGGACCTTAAATAGATTAATAAACTAGGGACCTAGCTTTTTAGATATATTATTAGGAACCTTATAGCCTTTATAAAGGCGGAGGTTAATAAGATTACTAACCTTAAAGAACTTAGCTATATACTTAGAGTTATAGTAGTCTTTTATTCTAAGAGAGGTAAAAGTAATAGCGTCTTTTATATTAATATAAGAAGGTCGATATTCTATTATAAAGATAGGTAGTTAGGGTACTTTTATAATAGGTAATAAGGTAGTTATTACTTCTAGTTATATATAGTCTACGTTAGGCTTTAATAGGTCTAGTACCTCTCTTATTTAAAATCTATAGAGTACTTTAGTAGGAGTTTTATTTATAGACGTATATTTAGTAGAATTATTAAGTATAGCTATTATTCTTAGAAGAATAGATAGCTATATAGAATTATATTTAATAATAGTAATATAGTACCGTAGGGCTATTTTAGTAGTTTAGTTTAATTATTCTAACTAACTATTAATCTAAGAGTACTAGGTAGCTAAGTAGAGTAAATTAATGTTTAAATAATAAAAGATATTTTACTATAACTATACTATAAACTTATAATCTCAATCTAAGATTATTACCTAAGGTAAACCCTAGTTAATATTAGCTAATCTATTAAGTAACTTTACTACTTAATTCTTTACTATCTAGGTCGTTTTACCTAGAATAAGGGTAATTACTTTAGAAAATTTATATATAACTATTAAGATACTGTTAAAGCCTTCTATAGTTAAGGGAAGTACTAGGGTAAAGTTAATAGTAATTATATAGAACGGCTAAGTAGGTATTAGGATAGGTTATAATAACTCGTATAACTAGTATTATAGTATCTAGTTATACTAGTATTAAGGATAATAGTAGATAAATTTATAAAGCTTCTTAGATAAGTTATAAATATATAGGCCTTTAGTAAGCCTTTTATATATATAAGCGTAGCCCGGATACCCTATTTTATTATATACTAGCTTAAATATCTCTACTTTTATAGTAGAAGGAATATATAGCCGCAGCCCTCGTTTATTATCCCTAAAATATAAAACCTAATTAATAAGTTTATAGGCTAATAAAGTACTATTATCTCTAAGGTCCTTATTCTACTTAACTATTTAGATAACCCTTACCTATTAAAGCTTATAATAGCTGGAGATAAGTTAATTATAAAAGGGTTCGCTTATTTCTACTAAGCTAATAGGGAAGTATCTTATAAATAAGGTATCTAATTTACCTTTTATATCTTATTATAAATAATATTTACGGCTTACTAGTCTTAATAAGGTATTAGGTACTATATTTACTTTACCTAGTTTATAATAGATATCTAGGTAAACCTATTAAAGATATTCTAATACTCTAATAAGTTAGAGATTAAGTTTTTTAGTTAATACTATATTTAGACTTATTTACCTTACTATTAAAACCGTAGCTAAGTAATTTATATAGATAATTATAATAGGCTTTCTTATAGCCTTAATTATATAACGGACCTTCTTAATAACCTATACTAACCCTGCGATTTTAAGCTTAGTAGGCTAATATCTCGTCTTAGTATTAGTAAGTAAACGACTAAGAAATAATATAGGTTACTATAATTTTTACTTAGGGAACTTAGATAGCGTCGACCCTACTATTATAATAGTAGAAGAAGGGCCTTATTTATAAGCGTCCTTAATAATATAGTAGACTATAGCTTTAAACCCGAATTTCTTACTTATATCTAGGTTAATAAATAGTTAACGCTACTTATTAAAGTAATAAAGGATACTTAGGGAGGTAAAAAGCTTTTATAGATAATAAAAGGCATTTAATTCTTTAGGAGTTAAGACTAGGACCTTTAATCTACTAGCTATCTTTTTATATATATTACCTCTAATACTAATTAACTTTATAAGTAAAGTCTTACGCCGTAGTAAAGGCTTTATAATAGCGGCGTAGAATGCTATATACTACCTATTATATCCTATTATACTAAGGTATTTCTTTAGCTAACCTAGCGTATCTAGGAATACTAGTATAGTAATAGCTATAAGTTTCTTAGCTACTATTAATAGACTAAGCGCATCTACCCTTTATCTAAGTAAATAGATAAATAAGTATCCTAGGAACGACTTTTTAGGAGATAGATATATATTATATTTATCTAGTTTCCTAAAGACTTTATAGAGGTACTTAAGATATTTATCTAATAATATAGAGAAAACTACTATATTATCTATATATACCTAGTAGAAATAACGAAACTTCTAGAGTATAGTATTAATTATACGTTAGACGTACGCTAGGGAGTTCCTAAAACCTATAATAGGGATATTAAATATCTCCTAGCCTCTAAAAGAGGCTATTATAAAGTAATACCTATAGTCCTACTTTACCTACTATTAGTAGAAGAAGCTTACCGTATTAATAGTTAAAATATATAAAGTATTTTATAGTAAGGTAAGTATTTCTAATTAAAGAGGAACGGGGTAGGTATTAGGTATTATAATCTTATTTAATACTTTAATATTAATTATAACTTAGCCCTTTAAGCCGTTAAGCGTGTTTTTCTAAATAATAAAGTGGGGGAAAGAGAATAGGGTAGACGTATTTATCTATTTAAGTCTCTCCTAAGAATATAATTTATTAAATTCCTTATTAATTACCTCCTTATCTTATTAACTAAGAGGGTATACGCGTACTTAACTAGGTTTATATAGATCTTCCTAGTTATTAAGTAAAGGGATTTCTATATACTATAATTTAGGAATACTAATAATATTTCTAGTATCTTTCTAAAGACTAGGAAATTTATTAACTATAGTAGTAATTAAAGTAGCTACCTAAGGTATAGTACTATAAATTATAACTCCGGTAGGATAATATATCTTAACCGGTATATTAAAGGCCTTATTTACTTACCCTAATAAGGGGGAGCTTACTATAGCTATAAAGGCTACTATAGTAGTAAGTAAGCTACGTATACTAAACCTTACCTATCTAGTTATCTTAGTAGGAGGTTTACTTACGAGACCTTTACTATTAGGGTTAATAGGAAAATAACCCGCTAATTTATATTCTATAACCTTACTAAGGGCCTAGTTATATAAAAGTACGATAGGGCTATTAGTATTATTACGGATAAATACGTAAGATATTACTATACTAATAATATAGGTATATAGTAAAAGATTATTTAAAGTATTAGGCTTAAAGATAAAATCCTAGCCCTAAGGTAATTTTAATAATTATCGTTAAGAACTAGAAACTAGTACTATAAAATTACTATAAGGTAGAATAGTTATTTATTTCTTAGTAAATACTAAGGTAGTAATATAGAGACCCCGACTAAGGATTATAATAGGTATCCTTATATTTTAATAGGATCTAATCTTTATTAAGTTATCCCTAAAGTTAATAACTATTTACTTAGGCTTTAAGATATCTATAGTAATAAGTACTTTAGCTAATAAATTATTTATAATATAGAACTCGCGCTCTATTAAAGTAACTATTCTATTAAGGCTTTTAAAGAATATAGGAATTCTAGTAAATTCGCTAGCGTCGTACTTCTTATTACTAATACCCCTTATAGTTATAGGTATTAGTATCTTCTCTATTAAGGCCTATAGAAACCTAGTAAGTAAGAAGCCTTAATTAATTAGGCTTACTTAAGTACTAGTATTAGTATAGATATAATATTTAACGCTACTAGAAGAGAAGGTAATAGGTACCGTAATATAATAATACCCCTGAAAGCTATACCCTTTAATAGTAATATTATTAGAATTAGAGTAAATAATAGAGGATTTAACTAATAGTTTACTTAGCTTACCTAGTCTACTAGAGGTAGATATTATAGAAGGCTTCGCCTTTAAGATATAGCTAGATTAGATATATCTATATAAAGTATTATTTAATTTAAATATAGAGGTATAGGTACGATATATTAATTTAGGTAATTTCGGATTAATAAAGTAGTTTTCTACTATGTTATTAACACTTAATTTATTAATAGTAGAGCCTAAAGGCTCCGGTAGAGATTAGTCTACCTACTAATCTACCTAAGACTAATTAATACCTTAATAGTACCCCTCCTTATAAGTATTATATTACTCCTACTTATTAAGGACCTTACTATTATTATCTTCTTCCTCGTCTTCGGCGGTAACTTAGTAGGCCGGGTTATTATATAGACGCGGGGTATTTACTTAGAAAGGCTTATTCTAAAAAGGTAGCTTATAGTAGGAATTCTTATTATTAGCGTTATTCTACTATATCCTAGCTATTACGTTTATATTTCTACTAGTAATTTATAACTATTAATAACCTCTAGGTAAAATCCTTACTTAGACGTTTTATAGCTACTATTAATTATTATTACTATAGTTCTATAAGTTATAGAAAGGATTACTAAATAGCCTATTTCTATAAGGATTTAATAGGTTATTATAAGGTCTAAAATTATTACTATATTAGCTATTCTACTAATATAGATTTAAATTAAAAGGAGGATAATTAAAATTGGAATTCTACTAACCTTATTTACTAACTTATAGCTATTTTACTTATAACGAGGACCTTATTATATCTATAGAAGGCTTCCTATATATATTAAACTAGATATCTTTCTTATAGTAAAGCTCTATAAGAAGGCTATTAATATAATTAGCCGGATTATAATAATTTCTTGTATCTTTAATTATATATTAGACTAATTTAAGTAAAGCTAGTAACTTACCTAGGGAGTTATAGAATCTTACCTTAAGACTCTTATACTATTAATTAATACTATTAGGATTATTATATAAGCTAGAGTAGCTAAGTTTATTAAGCTAGTTAATATACTACTTATTAATAGTCCTAAGTAAATAGGAATCTATATTCTACCTTAAGATAGTAGGGTCTATATTAACTACCTTAATACGGAGGTACTTAGTAAAACTAAAGATATTATAATAGATATTATAATAATCTTTTACTTTAATAGGTATTACTTATAAGTCGGGATTAAAGTACCCTATATTATAAGGCTTAAAGGTAGAAGTAGATAAATAAGGTCTTTATTAAGGACCTATTATAGTAGGTTATAGATTACCTAGTTATATCTAATTAAATATATATATAACCTAGGTAATAATACTAGCTAGTTTAGTTCGCTAGGCCTTTAAGAAGGTAGTAGTAGTTATATTTAGGGCTAGTATTAGCGTCTTAGATAGTAGGGTATTAAGATAGGTTTAAAGCTTACTAGGATAATATTTACCCTCTTAAGCTTAATACGCTAGACTTATATATTAATATTAAACCTATATTTATTAACTACCTACTTAGGTGGGAAGCGTATTATAATAGTAGGTAATAATACTTACCTAGTATATTATAAGGTAGCGGATATAGTAGATAATTCTAGGGTATTATTATCCTTAGAGTTAGGAGGTAAGTCTTCTAGTTATAGGTAATATATAGTAAAGAACTTAAGTACTTTCTAAGACTTTACTATAAGCTTATTAGTAGTAGGGCTACCGCTCTTAAGAAATAAATTAATCTTATATAACTAATAGATTACTTAATTAAGGAGTACTAGATTAGGAGCTAACTTATTAATTATATACTACTATTAAGGTAGAAATAATAGTAAGTAGTAGATATTACCTTTTACTTTAGAGAAGAAGTAGTAAAGGTAATAGTAAGGGACTAAGTAAATATACTTAGATATAGTATTTCTTAAGATAATAAGGGCCTTAATATCTAATACCTTATTTTACTTTAGTAGCTAATAGATTTACTTTAATAGCTAATAGACTAGTAGCTATAGTAGCCGTTTATCTAATAGCGGGGATAAGAAGGTAGGGAGTAGAAGGCTATTATAGACTAGTATTATAAGGCTAGTACTACTAGAGCTAGTAGTTCTTATTAATATAGTTATAGTACTTAGTAATATTAGAATAAGATCTATAATATTACTACTATATATTATAACTAATTTATAATATAGAAAGAATATATATTCTCTATATATAGGAAACCTACCTAAGTATATAAGGTATAGAAGCCTTTTATAAGGAAAGTGCGCTAAGTAAATAGTACTATTAATAATAGCGATAATAAGTAAATACTATAGTAATAACGACGAGTTAGTAGGACTTTAAATTTATTAAGTATTATCCTTTTATAAAGCCCTAGGATTTATATATAATTATTCTAGGTAGTTATACTATAAGACTCTATAGTAGTAAGAAATCCGTCTCTTTATAGAGCTAACTTTTAAGCTGAGGTAAGTTCTAATAGTAGGGTATAAGGGATAGTAGATTACCTTAGGCGTAAATTCTACGTAGGAACTAGATGCTAGGAACTAGTAATAAAATCTAATAGATATCTTATTTATTTAGAGTCCTACTAACTCGTTATTATTATATAAGAGTAAGAAGAAGACTTTTAAATATACTTATATTAATTAATTATATTTATATATAAATCTAGCCCTTAAGAGTTATACTAGAAGTAGCTATATACCCCCCTAGAATGCCCTAGCGCTTAGGCTTATTTACCCTACTTTCCGCCCTCTAAGTAAAGAGGCACTAGCCGCTAGGATACTCTAGGGTAGGACCCCTCCTTAGTCCTTAGCCGTTTTAGTATCCTATCCTTTATTTACTCCGCCTATTATAATATAATCTATAGAAGGCTTCTATAGAGAGCTACTAAGGATTATTCCTTAGTAATATACTTAGCTATTCTTTATACCTTCTAGATAGCTAGATATCTTTTAACTATTTAACCTATTAGTTATAGTACCTGATAATTAGTAGTAATACCTATTATTACTATCTAATACTACTCCCTATTAGATAGTATTAGATCGGTTACTAGCCTACTATAATAGAGAGCCTCTAGTAAGTACTAGCCGAATTCCTAGTACTAGTCCTCTCTATATAGCCCGCTATAGCTTATATTAAAGTCCTTACTTATATATAATAATAAGGCCCTTAATATTATACTTATTAAGCTATATAATTATCTAAAGCCTTCTATAGCTATTAGTTACCTTATTATCCCTAATAAGATATTCTTAATAATTTCCCTAATAAAATTCGTTATTATTAAGATAGCTATTTAGAGAAGGTAGGTATACCTATATACCGCTTATCTTACCTTATTATATAGACTTACCTTTTTAATTCTATCTTATTAGAGTATTAGGCTATCTTCCTAGATAGTTTATTAAGTTTATATTTATTATATTTATCTTATTAATAGTTTCTACGCCTTATAAATAGATAATCCTCCTTAAGCTAGCTTTTATAAATAGGGAAATAATTATACTTACTTTTTAGTTATCTAATTTTATTACCTCTAGTTATATCTACGCTAACCTTCTAGATAATTTTAATTATTAAATTATCTCCTTAATTATTAAAGGAAATCTTAGGCCTCCTAGGCTAAGCGGTCTTACTTAGGGCTATTATTACTTAAGATCCACCTCTCTTAAGGTAGTTAGCCTTAAGGAAGAAGTAGGTACTAAGGACCTTTATCTAATTAATTAGATAGTAGATAAACCCTTACTTTATACTATAGTTAAAAAATTTAAGCGTAACTAATAGATTTAGGTAGCTCGCTATTATTTATTAGAGCTAGTATTAATTAGGAAAAATCCTTCTTTAATAAGACTAACTCTACTATTACCTTTATCTTTTCTACTATTATCTTTCTCTAAGACTACCCTAATTATAATAACTAGGGCTATATTAGCTAAGGAAGCTATTTATAACTAACTAATTAGCCCTAAAAATATAATAGTAGAATAAAATATTAAAGTAATTATTAAACGTACTATTATAAGCTATATAAGGTATAATCCTTTATAACCTAGTCCCCTAGGTGCCCTAGGGCCTCTAAGTCCCCCTAGTTAGGACGGCGTTAATAGATAGGGTAATAATAATAGCCCTACCTTACTTGAGGCTAAAGACGTAGGATATTTCTTTCCTAATATAGAAGGAGAGGGGGTAATTATCTACTAAGGATATTATACTTTTTATTAAGATATCTATAAGTTTATTAATAGGCTATAAGATCTTATAACTTCTAAGGTTAAAAATAAGGTCCTTAATATATTACTTATATATCTACGTAGTAAGGTATATAAGTAGTATTTTATAGAGCTTACAGCTCTAGAAAAGGATCTCTTTTAAACTACTCTATTAAAGTCCTAGATTAATACCTTAATTAAACGCTTTAAAGAAAGATAATCTATTACTATCTCTAAATTATAAATAGAGAAGTATACCTAGGAAGATATAAGATAAGGTAAATTATTATAAGTCTTTATATAAAGCCTCTTATAATATATAAGGGCCGCTAATTTTAAAGATATTCCTAACTAGTTATCTATTATATAGAATAACCTTACCTTAGAATACTAATAATTTATTAATAAGCTAATAGGGATTATAACTCTTAGTAAGTTCTTTAAAGCCTTAGATAGTAAGGCGGATATATAGTATTAACTAGCTCTTAAGGAGTATTCTTAGAAGTAGTATTAGGCTAATAGAAAGTTAGTAGTAAAGATAGGTTAATACTAGAATAATAATTATTAAGGTAGTTTTTCTAAGCTACTATTTCTTTACTATCTACTATTTTAGCCGCCCTTCTTTTAGGGATTTCCGGCGTATATGTTATAGCTAGGACTTGCAGTCCCTATAATACGCATACAGAGAGAAGAAGCTGGAATGATTAGTTGCTAAGACAACTAATCAGGAGTGATTAGATCGATTAGTTACTAAATAGATAGAACGTGATTAGGTTGATTAGTTACTAAGCGGATTGAACACACCTCTTGGCAGGCTTTCCTATATCTATATAGAGAGCGTGCTTTCTTCTCTAGATAGGAGCTTCGTGCTCAACTCATGTTATCAACCAGACTATCTCCTAGACACTGAATATAATACTACACCTGTACCAGACCAGTTTAGTACGAAGCCTGTTTATCTTAGTCCTTAACACTCCTCTCTACGAGATCCACCCAGACCCCAGAGCCATCTAGTCAGGAGGCGAACGGGTCGTAACAGTATAGTAACTACGGGGAAGGCTATACTAATAGACCTACCTATTAGCCTAACCCCTATAATTAGGTAAGGTAAAATTAGCCTTTACTAGTACCTTATTAACCTCTATAAATTACGGTAGGAAATACCCCTAGTATATCTCCTAGCGTATTAGGTTTAACTTTAATAATTATAATAACCTAGTTTAATCCCCGCTCTTAAGGCGGATACTAAAGTAGATATTAAAGAGGGTTAAGTTATCTTATAAGATATTAACCCCGCCGTCCTTAAGGTATAGCTTATTAAGCTACTAAGGAAACCTAGTATTAGGATAATACTAAGTCTTCCTAAGCCTCTCTAGAAGACGTCGGCGTATCTAAGGTAATTCTAGAAAATAATAACTACTACGCTAATAAGGACCTTAATTACTACTAGCCTTAATAAGATAATAAGGTAGAGTAATACTTTACCTTTATAAGTATAACTTTAGTATATTAGTACTAGCGTTATTATATATTATTTTCCTTAAAAAACTAGTTATATTAATACCTTAATAGCTCTAGAAAAGGATAATAAGTATTTATATTACTTTATCTAGGATTTCCTAATACCTAGGTTTTACTAGATTCTCCTAATATCTACTATCTAGGTAATTAACTAGGGTTTACCTAAGCTATTATAGAAGAGTCTAATAATATTATTATATCTTTTATAAACTTAGCTAAGGAGGTTAGTATAAGATATACCTTCCGCGGATACTACTATATAATAGCTAAGGTAAGGCTATTACCTAGTAGTATAATAGACTTTATATACCTTAATATAGGCTACGGTATTAGCCTAGGTAACTAAGCCTACTTAAAGGCTTCTATCTCTAACTTATAAATTAATATAATAGCTAGCCTAATAATAGTTAGAAGTATTAGGTTAATAAGGTATATTACTATAAAATATATAATATTACCTCTCTATCTGCCTAGAAAATATAACGGTAGAAATACTATTATAATAATATCCCCCTAGGAGATTTATATTATTAATAACCTTAAGGTAAATATACTAATTAGGACAGATATTATAATACCTAAAAAGATTAATATCTTAACCTTATAATTAAGGGCCTTAATAGGTAGTTATAATATATATATTATATTATAGATAAAGGTATAAGGAAAACCGGTAGTATACTTAATTTATATTAAGTAAATAATTATTATACCTCCTAACTCTTAGATATAAATCCTAGTATATTATACCTTATTACTAGACTATAACTATTTCTTTAAACCTAATAGTTATTAAGAATTATCTCTCTATACCTATTTTATTAACGCCTCTCTATTAGTAATATTAGTAAAAAAAATAAGGGAGATAAGGTAGTAATAGTACCTTAAAACTATTATTTAGAAACGGTTTAAAAATTAGAATTTAATAGATATTACTATATAATATCTAGAATTAAGGATATTATAAAATTAGTAACTCGCCGTTTAAAGAGTAAGTATTAAACTAGCTAGCTTTAAAAGGTTTTAATAAGGTAGTTGCTACTTCTATAATAGTAATACTAGTAATATTAGCGTCTCCTTTACCTTTAGTATTAATACCTCCTATAAAAGCCTTTACGCCTACTATACCTAATATTATAGTAGTACCTATTATAAAAGACTTTATTATACCTAATAGTACTACTATTTATAATAGATATTAGCTGATACGCGATATTATTAATAAATTCCTAAAACTCTAGGAAGAGGGTAGTTTTATAGACGTTCCTTAGGAAGAATAGATAAGAATTCTATTAAAGTCTAATTAGGAATAAAAGGTTCTTAAAATAGCTAGGGTTTACCCCCTTAATACTAAGTTAAAGAAGGTCTTTAATAATACCTTTAATAAGCTCTATAAATAAGACTAACTCTACTAGATAACTAAGTTAATACCCTTTAATTTCCCTATTTTTATTATTTAAAAAACTATACCTAATAGGAAATATAAAGGCCGCGTAGTTATTAATATCTATAGATTAAATACTATTATATACCCTAATATCTACGTCTTACCTTTATAGTTAGAGATAATTACTATTATAAAAGACTACTAGTTTTTTCTATTATTAGCGTATATATCCTAATAACTATTATAAGCTTACGGTTATTAGCTATTAAGGCTAAGAATTATTTAATATTACTATTATAGGTTATAAGAACTTACTAGCCTATATTTAGTATTAGATTAACTACCTCCTTTATACCTATTAGAAATTTACTAAGGTATATATTAATAATATTATTATCTACTCTAAAACTCTAGAGGAGTATATCTAGTATCTCTAATAAGTATTTATTATACTATAAAAGTATAGGATATTAGTAAATCCTATTAAAGCCTTCCTTAGATACCTTTTAATCTAGCTATTAGGATAGAAGGTTAATTTATTTAAGCTATCTATAATAGAAGATAAGCTTCTCGCTATATTAAGGCTCTTATTTCTAGAGTCTCTTTTATAACTAGAAACTTATCTTAAAATAATAGGCTAGCTACGTAGTTATATTACCTACTACGCGGCTATCTCTAAGCCCTTATAAGATAGAAAGACCCTTATACTTATATTAGCTCCTAAGGCGGGAAATAAATATAAGAATTTTATAAGATAAAGGCTATTAATAGACCCTTCTAAGTTAGAATTTACCTCTTTTAAGGTATTATAAAAGGTATTATTATCTCCTACTTTTCTATTATATTTTAATAATAAAATTATTCTATTTATAGATCTTAATACTAGTAAGGTTTTTAGTTTTAGCGTAATAATATATTATATTAACGGCGCTATTAAGGATAGGAAATACCCTAGTTATTCTTAGGTTCGGCCTATTCTATTTCTTAGTTATCTACTAAAGGATACGGAGATATAATATTAGCTTACTAAGCTTATATTAGCTAGGATTATATAGATTCTAGGTAAGGTCTACTATATAATAGAGTCTATACCGTAGACTATAGTCTATATAAACTATAGTACGGCCCTTAGAATTATTAAATAAATATTTATATTAACTTTATCTATAGCTAAACTAAACCTTCGCCTAGTCTATACTTCTAAATATATCTAGTAATTTAATAACATTAAGTTTCGCTATAAGCCTAGGAAATAGTACGTAGTTCCTAATACCTTATCTAGACTTTATAGTACTACCGCCGTAAAAGCGGCTAGGAATAAAGAGGGTGAACTTAATACCCTATAGGGATACTTACGCCTATACTACTACTAGTCTTATTAAGATTAGCCTAGGTCTCTATTAATAGCTTATTAATAGTTATAAGGTAGACTTATTATAGTATAAGGTAAAGAAGGTCCTTAATAGTAATAACTACCTTAAGGTAGAAGACTATATAAAGCTTCCCTTCTACTAAGCTACTAATAGACTTATCTAGAAGCTTAATATAGGTAGACCTAACTACTTATATATTCTAGGACTAGCTATTAAGGCGTTTCTTAAGATTATATATTTAGAATATATAGGGTTTACTAAATACTATAAAGTCTTATCTAGGTAATAGTATATTAAGGGCCTTATTAAGAAGCTTTAAGAGTTTCTTAGCTACTATCTATAATACTAATTATATTGAACCCTACGCTATTTACCTTATAATTTATTATAGCTAATAATATTACTACTAGTACCTTTCTATATATTAATAATTAATTTTATTCTTACCTTACTAATATTAATAAAAGGCTATAATACTATATTAATAGTTATAGATAAATTCTCCTAGAAAACTATATTAAATCCTAGGAAAGCTACCTTTACCGCGGTAGATTAGACTAATAGGTTACTAAGGAGACTACGTAAAGTAGATTAGGGTCTCCCTAAATAAATAATCTCTAATAGAGATTATAAATTCCTAAGTAAACTCTAGACTACCTTATTTAATAAGCTTAGTATTAAACTTCTTTACTTAACTACTTATTACCTATAAACTAATAGCTCTAGTAAGCGTACTAACTAAAATATAGAAATTACTTTATAATTCTAGATATCTACTTTAGAAAATATAGCTTCCTAGCCCGTTACTATCCTAGCTATCTAGGTAAGCTATAATAACTCGCTCTCTACCCCTAGTAGTTAGTCCTTAAATAACGTTACTTATAGGTTTTTACTTAATTAGCTGCTAGACCTTAGTACCTATAAAAAATAGGCTATATTAAGGGATATTACCCGTCTCTAGGCCTCTAACATAATTATATTTACTTAAATATATTCTAAATTCTACTATAATTACCACTATTAGCCTTAGTTTTTCTATATAAGAGATAGTATAAAACTCCGTCTTTACTACAGGTATTCTATCCTATCTATTATAAGTAGAAAATATAGCTAATAGTTTATTAGTCCCTTTAAGATTATTAAGCGTATTAGCCGCCTAGCCTACCGCCTAGCTATACCTATATACTAGCGGATTTATAATATATTTACTATAGCCTAGTTAGAGCCGTACCTAGATAATAACCTATTCTCTTAGCCCTAACTTAAAGAGCCGCCCTCCGTATTTATTAAAGGGGATACTAATAGTACTAAATCCTTTAAGATAGAACGGCTAATTAATAAGCGCCTTATTAGGAAAGGCCGTAGCTAGGTAATAGAATACCTAATAAGGTAGAGGGGTTATACGGCCTATTATAATTAATAGATAAATATTAAGGAATTAGGAAATGCCTAGGACCTAGTAAATAACTATAAGGTAGTAGTATTATAATTACCTTCTTACCTTATTATTACTTTCTTACCTTATATATTAATAAGGGCGTTAACATCTTTTTCTATTCCTAGTATATCATTATAATATAATCTATAGAAGGCTTCTATAGAGAGCTACTAAGGATTATTCCTTAGTAATATACTTAGCTATTCTTTATACCTTCTAGATAGCTAGATATCTTTTAACTATTCAACCTATTAGTTATAGTACCTAACACCGCCCCTATCCCTCTATCTATAGGAAATAATCCTACTATTATTCTATATAAGCCCCTATTACTAGCTACTATAAAACCCCTGTATTATTTAGCTAATAGTATCTAAATTCTATATTACTAGTATTATATCCTACTCTTAAATAGTACCTTATATTATAATAATAGCCCTCTATTAATAGCTTTCCCTTATTAATAGCTTCTTATTAGAAGGCTAGATATATTCCGCCTAAGGGCTTTAAGGTAGAGATAAAGGATATAGGAGTTATAAAGAGATTAGTATACTTATCTATTCTAGGGTAATATTAAAAAGACCTTTATAAAAAGGTAAGTTAATTTAGATACCTTAAATCTCCCCCTAATATCCTATATATAATATCCTATATATATATTAGCTAGGTTCTAATATAATAGCTATATATAAGGGATAGGCTTTTAAATATATATTTTAAGGTATATATAGCTATATATATAATATAATTATAGAATAGCTTTTAAAGGAGCCTTTATTATTATTTTTATAAACGCGTCTTTAAACTAGATTAACTAGAGTTATTAATTACGCGTATAGTAAGTATATAAGTAATTAGAATTATAACAGACTATTTAGTAGACTACTCTAGATATATTTTAGATACTTAAAGGCTATTTATAATATAAAATATAGGGGTAGCTTTCTTCCTTAAGTTTTTTTCTTCTTCTAAATATACTTATAGTACGCGCGACTTTTAGTTCTATAAAATAAGTAGATTTAGATAAATAGGAGTAAGGCGCCCCCTATATTAGAATCTAGAGCTATAGTACTAGGGTAGGTTAAATAGTAGCTAATAGTATCTTTTAAGTAGTAAGGGGCTAACTAAGCTAACGTATAGTACTAGGCTATAAGTTTTAGTACTATCTCGTATTTAAGTAAGAATATAAAAAAAAACTTATATTCCCCCCTATATCCTATATACTAACTATAACTCCTATTACCTCTAGATCTTATACTAAGCTTTAGCGGAAGTATCTTACTCCTTCTATAAGAGGTTATATTATTAGGTAATATATAGTAGGTTAAGGGTATAAGATAATTTTAAGTACTAAAACTATCTTAAGATTAATATTTTATTATACTATTAAAAACTTTACTACTTAACCCTTATAAAAGGATTAGCCTAGATCTAGCTATTTATAACTCTTAGAGGTATAAGTAGAGTATAAATTCCTTTATATAATTTAGATTAAATTAAAGATATATTATTTAAACCTTAAGAAAGAGCTAGGGGTTAAAATTAGTAGATATACTATATAGCGACGACTTAAAGAGTATAAAATTAGTAATTAGCTAGTAGTAAAGTACCTACTTCTCTAAAAGATACATGTAAAATAGCGGCTAAATTAGTATAAGGCCTAGAGATACTAGCGTGTAGTAGAATAGGTATTAATAGTCTAATTAGATAAGTATTTAATAGAGCTAGAATTAGGTAAAAACATAGGAATAGGTATTCTATATTAGTAATTTAAAGATAGAAGTCTATATTAGTAATTTAGAGATAGAAGCCCTTATAGCTAGAGGCTACTAGGGGCGCCTTAAATTATTAAGTATAAGTACTAGCTCTTAGATACTAGGGGCTAGAATCTATAATATTATATTATAGTATATATATATATAGTAGAATTAGTAACTTTTATTACTATATATATATATATATATTTATCTTTATAAACCTCTATTATATTATTATCTATACTTATTTTATATAATACCTTTTTACTACTAACTCTAATATTATTAAGTTAAAATATAATAGTAATAATACTCTTATAATAGTAATTATAGTAATTTATATATATAGTATTATTACTAACTACTCCTTAATAAAAGAATAGATTAATAAATTATTTATATAATTAATAAAAACTTATAGTTACAATTATTACTTAGTTTTAACTTAACCTCTCTATTTAACTACGTGTATTTTAAGAACTTTTAATACCTTATACTATTATCTATAATAGGTTCTAGTAGCCTAGTTTAATAATATTATATAATAGTACTATTCTTCTTTATCTCTAGCTTTTTTATTTAAGTAATATATATAGGGCCTAGCTTTATCTTTTATTACTTTACTACTCCTTTAACTTTAGTAAGATATAAGAATATATATTCTATCTTTTACTTATTAATTTATCTAGTTAATTATAAAAGTATTTTTTATAGTTAAAAAAGAAGAGGATTAGAATCTTATCTAGCTAGTAGATATCTATTATAATATTTTATAATAGTTTATAAATTCTATTATAAGTAAGGTATTATAATACTTATATAAAAGAGTATTATATAAGTAGTAATATAACTAGGCTTATAGCTTATTAAATAATATAATTATAAGCTATATATATAATATTCTAAGGAAGTAAGAATATAGGTATTATAAAATAATTTAATATTTCTATTACTAAGCTACTAGTATAATAGAGCTAATTACCTTAATTTCTAATAGTATAGAAAATCTAAAGTAGTATAGTACCTAAGATAGGTAATACTAGAGTATATATAATAATAGCTAGGCTATATAAGTAGTAGAGCCTAAGCCGCTTATACTATATTTAAATAAGTCTTACTATTAGATAATTTTCATGTAGTAGTCTTAGTATTCCTAGAGAAAATTAGAAAATCCTTGTATAATTAGTATTATAACTACTAATATATCTCTAGACCTTATAATAAGTACTTAATAGATATCTAAGCTATTTAAATATATTATAATTAAAGCTATATATAATTATATAATTATACTAGTTACTTAATACCTTTATTATTATTACTACCTCTACTACCTCCTTCTACTATAATATACTCTAGGCTAATAGCTCTTATTTATAAGAGGAAGTCGCTAGCTATCTACTTCTTAGATATAGTAATAAAGATATACTATTAGCTATCCTAATAAAGAGGAGGATACTTAAATAAAAGAAGAGTAATTAAGTAAAGTATAAATTAATTTAATAGCTAAGAGATATACTTAGATAAGATAGTTACTATCTTATACTATTAATATACTATATAAAGGAGCTTCTTAACTTCCTAGTATATTAGCTAATAGCTTATTAAAATAAGATATAAGATTTTCTCTAAGATAAATTTAATATTACTATAATATAATAAGCTATTAATATAATAATTAAGTAAATTAGCTAGAGTAGAAAGTAGGTAAAAAAGATTATATACTAATATAGTTAGTTTCTAAGAACTAATTAGATTCTTCGTCTTATAAGTTAGTAAGTAGAATAGCTTATTTTCCTAGATAAGAGTATTATAGATAAGTAGTCTAGCTTTAAGAAATATAGATATATACTAAATAGGGTAATAGCTCTACTACCTTAATAGTATATTAACTAGGTATATAAGGTTATTAGTTAAGAAGCTTATACTATTATAGATATATTATTAGAGGTAGGCCGCTTAGACGCCTTTTTACGTCTAACTATTACGTAATAGCTAGATATTATTAGGAAGTCTAAAATACTAAAGAATAAAGGTATCTAGGCTTTAGAATTACTTAATTAAGACTAATATAGTTAGAATATAAGGGTAGGGATTCATAGGATATTTTAGTGTAGGGACTAGGCTAATTATGCGATTTTCTCTAGGAATGCCAAGACCGCCACATAAAAATTGTCCGACGATATCTTATTCAAGTACCGGCCGCACTTCACATAGAAAAACATGCTTGTAAAAGCAGGATCCTTTCCCGGTGATATGTATAAGGATCTTGACGATCTTCAGATTTATCGCTACGCGGTTGGGTTTGTACAGCCTGAAAAGTCCAGACGGTTGTACCTGAATATAGCGCCACTATACATCTCCAAAAGTAGTCTCACGTCCTAGCAAGTGGTGGCCTGGATGGCTATCTATCGACTTAATAAGAGGATAGAGCTATAGAATAGAAAGCTTTTAGAGCGTATTACTTTTTATAGAGATAATGGAAAGTAAGTTAGTATGAAGTAAGTTAGGTACCTGTCGTACTTTCCGGCACGGTGGGTTTTCTGCCACCCGTGGAGGGACATTTTAATTTGTCTCGCAACGGGGTGCGTCTCTCGACCCGAGGACGGACGTTACAGAACTACGGGAAATTTCGATACGTTCACAAAGTCAGAGTCGGTTGAAATCAAAGTACCTATACTTTGTCTCGTAACAGGGTGCGTCTCTCGACCCAGGGACGGACGTTAATAGGTTCCCAGTCAGCTGATTCAATATGGGCGATTTGACGCCTTCATCCTCCTTCTTCCTTCCGCCTATGTACATATCTCACGCAAACCGATGTAAAGCTCTCTAACCAACACACTCATCGACTAGAGAAAAGATTCAGGTCAAGCTTGAGTCTGTTTCGGAACTCATCCACAGACTTTACTGCTGTGTTTCTCAAGTATTCTACTACACCCATCAGGTTTTGCACTTCCTGCTGTAATATTACGTCAGTCAAGGCTTAGCAATGGAAAGTAAACCTGCAGTAGCTCCTCGTCTCTTCTCGAGCAGTTTACCCTCGGCAGCTTTGCTTGGTTGAGGCTTTTGGGCAGCTTTAAATGATATACCGACTTCTCGACATGTTTCTCTATAAGCCCCAACAGAATGCTTGCTCAAATGTTTCTGAAAGAGGTACTGTTTTTCTGGTAATGTTCGCCAGATATACGTATCATCAGCCCTTGTAACCAACCGTACTTCTGCAGGCTGAATCGAGACTCCGAGGTTGGTCACTTCATATTCCGTCAGCATTCAATATTCTCCACAAGAAGGCGATATTGTACGAATGTGATTAGATAGTTACTGGCGGAACTTTTCCCGGCAAGCCGCACGTTCTAAGTTGCTTTGTCGAAGTGTCGTCATTAGCGCTTTCACATATTTATCAGAGATATGTGGACCATAGGTCTTTCATTTACAGAGGCAAATCGAGAGAGCACATCGAATGATGAAGCCGTTTATGTAGGAAGAACTGATCCCAGATTCTCAGACTGCTCCAGAACTGCCACCCTTTCGTCAATTCTGGCGCAGCACTCCAATTCTGACGCACCCCTCCCAATACTGGCGCACCTTTTCAATCCTGGCACCACTCCAATTTTGGCGCACCTCCCATTCTGGCGCGCCTCTTCAATTCTGCCCCCTTCTCCAATTCCGGTGAACGAACCAGGATAAGGCGGGCGCCGCTCCAACCATCTACCGTGGGGCTTAGGTTTCCGCTTGCCAGGCCACTGACGACATCGTGGGTGAAATTGCAAGCATGACGATACGCGCTTTGCGGCTGGAGCGCCTTTCTTGTGCTATTTGGCCAGAGCGACCGAGGGCGTCTCTCTCGCCATCTCAGTTTTCCGAGGAAGCATTCGATCATTCCAGAAATCCAGCGCACAGGCATAGAACGAGGACGAGGTCATGACCAATGTGTTCTTGGTAATGCAGGGCAATGTCACAATCTCTTCTAGATAAAAACTGTTTACCAGAACAAGTAACAGAGGTAATTTATCACGATTTTTCATATAAAAATTCTAAAAACTCCTTAAATCGACTAGATTCAAACCCAGATCGATCATGCATAGACCTATGTTATCAGTAAATTCATCAAATCAGTTCTAAAGTCTTCAATTTCCTTTAGACCCTTCATGGAAACGGTCGTAACTAGTCTTTTTAAAAAGTATGCCAGCGTCGCTTCCGCAACAATCGGTCTCAGTAGCAAGCAGTATTGGTTTTGTTTCTGGTATTTGTATGTTTCTTCGATGCAATCGACCAGGTCCTCCACTCGCCAGTCTTCTCGCAGTTGGGATTGAAACCGCTCGAGGACCAGCCTTTTTAATCCACACATTTCAAGCTGACTGGCTAGCATGAAGTGTCTGGGATGCTTTAATAGTCCCGGCTCGGCTTCTGTTTCAATCAAATCAATGATACGCAAAATTGCTGGAGATTGAAAAGCTTACCAAACCCCTCAAGTGCCGTGGCAGTGTCCTCAGAATAGTCCCCTTCGTACAGGTATTGAAATATTCTTCAAACGGAGTGCGCGCTGGTATATCGCCAGGTCAGTACCAGTGTGAAATACATGGGAATCAAATGGGCCTCTCCCCTGCGCATTATACTCTGGTTTGGGACATAGCAAGTACGAGACCCAGTCAAGATCTAAGAGGTACGTGCCTAGAATCGGAGATCCCATGTTCGCATATGCGCGACGGCAACTGATGTTTGGCTATATTCTCGTTTGTGTGAGCAACTCTCTAGGCTGTTTGGTAGTATCGGCTTGGGACGGCCGGGGTGAGACCTATAACTCTAGGGTACCTACCCCTGGAATGGATATCTATCCCTACAGTATCTGAATGAAATGTGCGTGCCTACGCTGGAAGGGGCCCCCAGAGTGTCAAGAGAGCCCCTGGGGTGTCGAGATAGCTCCTGCCCCGGCTACCACCGCGATAGGAGACTTATAGGGGCGTCCAGCTTACCTAGCCCCCCCGAGAGCTTTGGTGACAGTCCTACTTAATGCGTTGAAGTTGAGAGACGTTAATTAGGCTTTGAGAGTTCCGGGATGTTGGAGTTGATTCATGGGCGGTTGGGCCGTGAGTTAGGCCCCGGAAGGGTCCCCCGAAATGTTGCGACCGTGAGAGAATCGCTGTGACTGAGTTGCAACGCGCAACGCCACCCTGCTGGACGATGGGGTCGTGGTTCAAACGCTGCACACCTGGGGGTATGATTGAACGATGGCTCCATTTGCATGGCGATTGGTTGTGTGGGTAAGGGGCAAACGGTGTCAATGGCTGATGAGGTGCGTTACGCGGTGTTGGTGGGGGTTGGGAGGAGACTTACCTTACCTAAGGGTGACACTGGACGTCACCCTCGGGCCTTAAGCACCCCTGCTGGTACGTTGTTCACCCTCACCAGGCGGCATGCATCCTATACCCTACTGGGGTGGATCTCGACGCAGATTCTCCCCGTCTTGACGAGTGTGGCAGTAAAAGTTGATTCTACATGCCAAGACAATTAGCGTTTGCAAGACCAATGCGAAACCTTGGCGCCGAACCAAAATATCTCCGCGCCCTTCTTGATAGGGCGGCAGGTCACATCATGCTATTGCCCATAACTTTCCCGCCAATCGACGGATTTTATAGGTCTTTAGACCGTCAGACTGCCCGTAGAAATCCGTATACCATAAGCATGATTTGTATCATAATGCGCTGAGTAGTTGTTGCCGTCAAGCCGGCACGACGGATAGCGGCATCCGGAGCGCCAAGGAGCCGATGAATTAGTATTTCAACTCAGTCGACCACTCGGGATGGTCCCGCCCGCAGCCCGCTATGCCAAATGAGGGGAGTTGTAGTAGTACGCGGACCGGGATGGGGTGTACGCGTACCGCCTTATCGCGTGACAGGCTAAGACAAAATTGTGACAGCATTCTTATTTCATTATGGACTGACATGAAAGCAATTTTTACCATTTATATGGATTTCAATCTAAGGAAGGGGGAGGGGGGGGGGGGTTTCACGGCCAAGGTTTCACATTGGTCTTGCACACGCTGAATAGCCTCTTGTCATACGCATTGATTGTTGAGTGGAATGATTGCATCTGCACATGAAGCAATAGGTATCATTCAACTAATTCACTATTGTACATTCTTTCCGACTTATCTGTTCAGCATACAGACCGGATTTCACGGTTCTTGCAGCTTTGAATAGCTTGGAGCGAGCTATCCTGCCAAACTTCTCGCATCGATCCATCCATAACACTTCTATATCGAAAGCACGGCATACAAGCAAACGCAAAATTCACTTCTGGAACTCGCACTAAATCATGCATACCGCTGTAGGCCTCTCATTCACTACGTCGTAATCTCCCATTCCCCCTCCTCTTCCCAACCCACTCATCATACATTATATCTTCATCTACTAATTTACGTTACTAGCCGACACAAGCATTGGTATCTTCTGGATCCTCTGCTTCCCTGTTCCCCTCATCATGTGAAGAGACGTCAGCAACAGTGCCACATGAAGCCATAAAACCAATGCTCGTGACGGACCTACCGTCTTCGTTGAAAGTGAGAGCAAAACGATATCGAGAGCTGTCTCCTCCCGCGCCTTCCGACTGCGTCATCTTCGAAAAGATCGAGGAAGAATATCAGCGAAAGCCTTGGAAACGAAGAGCGGTGAACCAAACGAACGAACCACAGGCCTGGCAAGGCCGAGGAAGGCTTTCATTCACGACTGCGGTTACCGCTTCTATCGACGCGATCAAGTGTAATTCTCAAAGGCTAGAAGCTCTTGAGAAAGAGCTGGATTTACAGAACACCCAGTTAGAAAAGATCTTAGGGACAAGGCAAACACTTTTGGCCCAGGCCATGGCCGCGCAAGAAAATACCGGACCATTCCACGGACTACAGCCAAGCGGAGGTCAGATCGTTACGAAGAAGAAACCTCTATCAAGCTCTCAAAGCACTACCAAGATTTTGCAAGGCCTGTCTCGAGCGACACCTCCTGTCGAGTCGTCGACATTAGCATCCTTTCAAGGGCCTATACCACAGCATGTCTTGGATCTGTACACCCATATACAAGAGAACTGTGAAGCACCTGTAATTCCAATAGATTTAAAGGTATCCGGCACTGCACCCCAGCATATTATCCCCTCTAGCTAATGTATCCCAAGAGCCGCGTCCTGGCACTAGAACCAAATTTTCAATCGCTCGAGTCTAGAGTCGATGCCAGTGCTTCTTACTCGGCAAAATCCATTGAGAAACTATGGAGCCAGGTAGAAAAGATCAAGAACGCGGCGGCGGCGTGCAGACAAGATCTCACGGACGAGAATGCATGGCAGGGTGTTGTCGAGCGGGTGATGAAGTGGGGATACGTTGGAAGTGACTGTATCACACCAAAACATCCGTTCTTGGAATTGCTGTCCATGTTAGTGTACTCTCTGTCGTTCTCCAGACTCAACTAATTGGTGCAGCCAATCGCACCTCATCGATGACGAGCACCTACCCATCTTTGAGGACGAGACCAAAATCGTGAGGAAGATCGACCTTTGCTTGGCCTTTTCCAAGCATTGTCCAGACAACAAACAGCATTACGCGGGCCTTGGTCCAACCCAACTGTCTCAAATGGCAGAAGAATATTCCAGTGGTCTGGCCCTCTTTATGGGCATAGAGATCAAACGTTACGGGAAAGGGGATCTGGAGGCACAGTCGCAACTCCGAACCTGGCTCGCCGCTGGGGTTATCCACCTCCGGAAGCTCCGATCGCCCGAATCACGTGTCAGCAACCTACCAATTCTTGGCTGGATAGTTATAGGGGATGAATGGAGATTGTACGTGGCGTTTGGCGAGAGCGATGAAGAGACTGCGCCCATTGTGATTCTCGGGCCAATGAACATTGATAATAAGGGTAGTACCTCGGATTTGTTAGGCATCTTCCGACTTTTCCGACTGATGCAGATGCTCAAGACGTGGGCTACGGAAGTGTATTGGCCATGGTTCACAAAGCACATTATGGAGGTGGCGCGAGAAAAGTTGGCGCAGGAGAAAAAGTGATATGATTAGATCAAGTATCGTGTACCCTGCTTGCCTACGGAATTGGAACCTGAGAAGAAGCAAGCACCCCTCCGCCCGCTAGGATTAGAAATAGAACTAGGGCACTAGATTTACTATTATGATCCCCTGGGACATTCGTCTTGAACAACGTGATTATGATTCTGTACTTCCCTAAGTACGCCGACAAAGAGTGAAAAACACAGCAACGGAAGAGCTCCACAGTGCCAAGACGCTAGTATGGATAGGGTTAGGAAGAACCTGAACTTGTTCCCATGGTCCACCCACTGTAACATTCGTGGGATATCGCTCCATCCTCATTCATCCGAAGAGAAAGAAAAGATCCCCATCTTCCTCTTTGGAGGAGCCTTGTGATGATGACGATGACGGCACGATACAACAATGGAGGCTCGAAACCAGTGAAGGAGAGAGTTTGGCCTCAGTATGATCACTCCACCATCTCCTATCACCCTTCACCCTTCTCCCCTTTTCCCCCTCCTCACCTTCCTGTCTTCTATCTTGCAATATGATGTTGATTGCTTATCACTTCCACCGGATCCATACTTCCACTCGATCCTCCTGACATGTCTTGACTAGGTACCAGCCCAACAGTTACTTCGCTTCAGCCGCTCTTGCCATCCTCAACACCTTCCCCCCTCGTCGTTCACTGCTACGCCAACCACTTTCTCGACCTCCTCCTCCTCCTTCAGCTCCTCTTCCTTCTCAACCTCCACCTCACTCCATTCTATCCTTCCGTCTGAGAAGCTACCTCTCACCCAATACAATCTTCGACAACTAGATCAGATCACAAAGCCAAGCGGCACAGGCGCGGGCAGTGCGGCCAAATCGTCGTCTAACGATGTCAGCACGGGCACTGGCCGGTCTTTACTTGAACGCAACAACATCTTCGTACACAATTCGGCCGCTCTGGAACGAGGGGCTGGTATAATGAAGAAGACTCGGAACATCGTCCTAGCACCACGCAAGTCCATATTAGAGCCCGAGGTCGCTGTTAGACTGCAACGCTTGGCGAAGGATCATGAATTCGACAACGAACTGACCTTCCTTGTCAACGTATGGGGAGTCTTGCTGAGCAGTGAGAGGTGGGCAAGAACAGTCAATGCCGAAGAGGACGAGGTCGAAGCCGTCGAATGGATCGAACGAGCATGGGCAAAAGACCATCTCAAGTGCGCTTGGAGTGCAGACTTCATCAAAGGTTCCATACCTCCATGAGAATTTGGTAAGGAAATCGCAGAACAATTGTACAGCAATATTCCTAGAATCAGAAACCCGAGGCCAGATCTCACTTACGGCTTACATCAAGATGCATTTACAGCAGCTCAAGAATGGTCAATTCCATCTACGGGGCCCGTTTGTGTACGAACCTTGACCATCCCGGATTATGTATAGAGGTTAAAAGCGGAGGAGCTTCCACGTCAGAGGCAATCGACCAGTGCGCGCGGGTAGGGTCTAGAGTTATATATATAAACCGCAAGTTCAACAAGCTAGCTCGAGGCGCAACGACCGAGGAAGATACGGGTAAGCAAGGTCCCGAGACTATAGAGTACCGATCGTGCTAAGCAATCTACAGAAGCATCTGGACATATCACAGGAGCCTCTGCTTAAAGTTCAATATTTAAGGTCGACGACAAGTCGTTTACGTTCACGCTCACCCTAAATCCACACCTGGCTTCCCTGTATGTCAACTGGGCCGAGGAAGAAATTGCGAGTGGGAGTAAAACGGCCACCGTCCGCTACCAGATGGATTCGGTGGCTTCGTACGTTCTATCTAGACCTGAGGAGTGGGTTATACTCCATCATGACATCGACAACGTTCTCGACTGGATTGTCAATGGACATAAACAAGGTCGGATCGATGCATGCGACCAGATCGCGAAGAACGGCCAGCAGGCCGACACGAACAAGAAGCGTAAAGCGTGAGAAGGGGACGGATTTAATGACGTCGGAAAGTATCGGGCTCTTCCTCGATATATTTGCCTGCTTCTCACTCTCGACAGGGCAGGAGGGAAGAGGGCGTGAGTTAGGAACGCTCAAGAGTGCATGATTCTCCTTCAACGATTGTAGCTTGACAGTGTTAGGGAGGGCCATGGCCTTGCATACTTACGAGGCTCGGTACGATAGATAGTACTGTTGAAATTCATATGACCTTTATGAGACGATCGGGCCTGAGCCTTGGCTTGCCACGCCACTGCGATCTTAATGCATCCTCATTTCACAAGCACACACTCACTCACGTCACCGACGCCCTTGGCACAATGGTAGTCCACCATCATCAACAGGCATCGCCAGTCTACCCTGATTTCCAATCCGTACTTGCCTACAAAGCTTGGATTTCTTACATGACTCTCGCACACCACACCCTTCTCATTCCACAGCTGATAGCAAACCTACATCAGGTACATACCACAGATCTCCTCGTCTTCTATGATTCTATAGCTGACAGCCGTTAGCTGCAGCCATCAACCAGTCCCTTTGAGTGTGGAACGCCTTTCGCAGTAGAGCCATCCAGCTCGACAGGTGGATGTGGGCCTTTTAGGCACAGAGATGGATCTTGGGTTCAGCATCTTTACACATCCACATGAATCCGAGAGTACGCAGGGTAGGCAGTGGCTTTTCCCTTCGCCCACCCGGTTGACATCGAGGACAAGCAGGAGTCATCGCTCACGCCACAACAGGACTCGGTACTGAAGCCGGGGAAAATAATTGTGTCCGTTCGTCCATTGCATCTCTTTCGATCGACAAGGCCGAAGGCTAGGACAGACATTCGCGCACTTGGTTGCACTTCCGGTTCCTGTCGGATACGATGATTCACATGGTAGAAGCTCAAGCGGGGAGGTCCTTCGATGGGAAGGCTGCACTTTCACAAGGTAGACGTTGCTTTGGACGGCTTCGGACAACACGCCCAGATCCACCAACTTCCACGGCTTCGGGTCGACTCCTTACCCGGCATTCGTTCTCTGCCAGTATGTTCCCTTGAATACTCCCTCGCTTCCCACTGCCCCATGCGAGGACGCTGTCGTGGCGCGGTCCCGCCTCGAAAAGGCCAGGAAACCGGAAAGGCCACGATCCCCGACACCCGTGGTTTGCACCGTCTTGACGGCCGATGAAGGAGCTCAGCCGCAAGTCGTCTTTGAGATCAAGGACTTTGTGGGACGACAGATCTCGGAAGCAGACAAGCGCCGTCTCGCTGTTTCGACCGCTGAAGCAGAGGGGAAGTTGGGCTACACTTGGCCTCAGTGCTACCGTCTTCTTCCATCGGACCTGCCGAAGCTAAAACGTACGACCTAGGCTGGGATAAAGAGATGGTCAACAAGCTGTTAGAGTGGTATACCCTGGAGAAGCATTTTTTTGGCAGGCCAACGCTCTTACAATCGGATGGCGCGACATCAGGCTCACAACTATGATGAGACCACGGTAGGGAATATTGGTACTAGATACAAAAGGCCATATCGCCTAGCTAGCACCTTCATATAAGAAGCTCCAACGGCTATAGAAAAGGCCTATTCAGGGCCACCGTTCCCGATGCCCATATGTCCTGACTTCTCTGATTAAAGCCCGGAGCTGTAGTACCTCAACCAACAAGACTATTTATTAGGTGTATCAACGGGCCGAGCCTATCACCATGGGTTCTAATATCAAGATTTGCGGAACAAGATCGACCGGATTGCGATTATCTCCGATTGCGCTGTCCACCATGGATCCGACGTAGGGGTCCCTACCAGTAATCATTCACCGACCACTCCATCATTAGTAGTTTGTCTAGGCCCGCACCGTCGTCTCCTACAACCGCCTTGGCCAGCGCCCTGCGATCATTGAGACCAGCGGCGCCATTCAGATCGCCACCTATTGTTCCGAGCCTTTGTCTCGCTCCTGTTTGCTCACTCTTGATCTCCACCGCAAGCGACATGGCAAGCATGCGGCTGTATGGGTCACTCCTCCAAAAGTCAACGCGAGACATCGGCCGCTTGAGCTTGCCTCCCTTGTAGACGAACATGGAATTATCTTGTGACGTAGGAAGGAGGAGAGCCCATATTTTGGCTGCTTGAGGGCGATGATGCTGGCTGTGGATTCGAGGCAGGTAGTTGGTGTATACCGATTGGGGCTTCTCCTATGTACCGCAATATTCGTTAGTAGTCTGCAGCGTTCATATGAAGCTCGGATGGATTAATGTACGAACTTGGAACCTCCCGAGAGCTTTCTATCGTCCGGACGCTCCCAGTTACACCAGTCGGACGAACTACAACCATCTGATCACACGTTTCTCATCTTGTATATGGGAGAGCCGCAATTTCGAGCTTCCTTGTAAAGAGGATTCCGTCTCCGCCCCAGTCGACATGATCGTCACTCAGGGTGATTTTGTCATCTACCCCGTCTGTGTCCTCTGAGATAACATCCGCCTCTTTGCTGGCCCGATTCCGTGATTTTGGTCCGCGAACATTGTGAAGTTGTAGGCTCTTCGCCGCAGCTTTGCACAACGTTTTCTGATGGCCAAGACGTACGGCAATGAGGGCAGGACGCTATTGAAATACACATGAGACTTCGCGTTGGCTTTGCTTTTCGATTTAGAGTATTGCAAGTCTGTGGGAAGCGCGAAGGCAGGATGTACTGGCATTTCTCTTTGGTACCGTGTCATCTCCGTCTTTGCCTTTCCCTTCTTCTTCATATTTGATGGGACGGTGGTATGCCGCCTGTTCGCAAGGGGCATGCCCACGCCCAGGCCATTTGTAAAATTCGCTCTATGGTTCTTGTGCAATCCCGGTTTCCCCGTGACTCGTCGGACGGGAGGAAAGAGGTCGGCTTGGGGTTGTGTAATTCTATATAGAATATGGAAGGTTACCCGAACGGCCTATTCTAAGAGGTGGCGTCGTGGCGTAGGTGGCTACCTCACATGTAACGACTCCACCTTGACTACAACGCATAACGATATCAAATAGGTAGGTGAACGTCTATCGTCTCATACAAACGTCACACCATTATAGCTCAGTGGGCTTGAGATATCGGCCTGTCCATACGGATGTACTGGAGTCGACGTGGCTGCAGGCACACTTAAGCCTGGCGAACTGCAACAGGGTGAAGAAAGGGCAGAAGTTTGGTTGCTATCTTCCATTACTGTCACCCCGTTCATGCAGTAGCCTGAAGCGCGGGGCCAATGTCAGTGTACACGGACTGGGGCCGTAAGTTGAATAAGGATATCTACACGAGGCATGATATAGGATGCACCTGGAGGAGACGGCCAAGAACCTGAAAGGAACGGGTCCACCTTCCTGCTTTGCTAATACAGCTGTAGGATCTCGGGCAAATTGGTGAATTCCAAGCGAAACAGGACGGCCAGGTACGTCCTTGGGAACCTCATATAATCACGACATCACGGGGAATAGCAGGAAGGACAGGACAGTATTGATGTTTCAGCTAGAAGAGGACGTCTGTCATGTAGATGCCGCATCCCTAGACACGGGAACGCATGTCGACACAGTTGGACCTGACAAAGACAGTCCGATCAAGCAAGCAAGCATGTACGAGACCGAATGGGAGACACGCTAGCATCTACTCCCCTATCATTCTTCCACCACATCCCCTGCTGGAACAAGTTCCAGCTTCTGTCTGCCCGTATCGAATGCTTGGCGCCAAAGATCGACTTGCGATCTGAATATTCCTTCTTCAATCTTCGCTTGTGCAAGCAGGTTCTCGTACCTCCTTTTCGTGTCCGAAATCATCGAGCATGCAGTGTTGGTTCTCCTCGTGTTACTCTTCAAAGTTTCGAGGCTTGTCTTGGATTTTGTGTATTCGATCTCCATTGTTTGTTGCGCGGTACGTATTTGAGCAAGCGTGATCTGTGTCTCTGCAGAGACGAGTGAGATGTATTGCTCCAAGATTCGGTGATGCTTCTCGAGCTTAGTTTTCTCCTTCTGAACTTGGGTTGCTAAGAACCCGCCGTACCGCTGCTGTCGCGCATGTAAAGCGTCGAGTACGCCTAGGGTGTCGCCAATCAATGCAAGAGATGATACCAGATTTTCTTGCTGCGTTTTCGTGGCAAAGATGCCCTCTCGCGCCTTCTGGTGAGCCTCCTGCGAGATGTATTGGACTACTTCGTCCAAGCCATTAGCCTGAAGAGAAGTCGTCAGGCTAATGCCTATAGTATGATCCTGAAAATTAGCCCTGTTTCGGGACTCAATATCCTTTCTAGGACCTTCTGAAGCCACCGACATGTAGACCTCCACACCTCGCCGTCGTATCTCTCAGGTAGTCGGAATTTCGCCATCAAAAAGCAGATGGTAGCAATAACAAATACACCGCAGTCGTGGCCGTTAGGCTGCTGCGGACAATTGACCATCTGTACAACACATTCTTTGCGCTCAGGAAAGATTTTCGATGCGAGCGTTGTCAGCAGCTCTGAGTCGATCGACCGCGGGTTGTGACTAGCCAGTGAGTCATATACAGAGATTGAAGAACTCTGTTTGGATATCACGCCTAGATACCAATGCTCTCGCGTCGAGGAATGAGCGGGTATGAAATGTCTTTCAATGGGGCTATCATCGTTCTGCCTACGCGTGTATTTCTGCACGGAATTTTTGTTGAATTCCAAAGGATCAAAGATGTTGTCATCACCCGATCGAAGACACCTGCAAGCGTCCAAGATGGCCGTTGAAGAGACCCATGTCCCTGGCTCGAGACTTTCTAACGTGTCTGCCAATTGTAGCGCTGCTGTCTGGCGGCTTGCCTCCTCTTCCTCGCTCTGGTTGGGCTTTTCCCTTGCAACGTCAACGGCCGAGACCCCAGATGTCTCCGTCTCCCAGGTCAGACTTTTTCTCAAAGATTTTTTGATGGATGCAAAAAAGCCTGTCGATGCTTGCTCCCCTTGTGGCAGAATAGGGTTTGGCCTAATTTTTGAGGTCGCAGGAATAGGCTCTCCACCGTGCTTTACACTCATGAACTTACGTCAAGTGTCAGTGTAACGTCCGAGGGAGTATAACACTGGTCAGGCTCGAAAGCTTACCAATGAATTTTGATCGTTATCTATGACCACGTCTTGATCATCTGAAACTACCTCCTGGTCTCCCAAGTCATCAACACGATTCATGACTTCACGGCGACTTTCTCGAGGTCCTTCGTCATTTCCTTGTACGTGCGACTTCTTGCCTCTCTTCCGTGGACGACCTCGTGACCTCTGCGTGGCTGCAACACTGGGTTCGCCGCTGACAGTTCTCTTGGCTGTGGTAGTCATATATATATATATATATATATATATTCCAACATTCAACCTTGCCATTCTGAAAGGATATATGGAAAAATCTGGTGAGAGCTCGAAATAAACACTGGAAAGTGTTCGATTAGCCGTCAGCTAAGCCCCTTCCGGCTCAAGCGCATTATTACTAATTACGCACATAATTTCCGATCTGTATGCAGTAGATCCCCATAAGATGCCGCGCCATCGTTGGCCTTCCAGTGTCAAGATCATTCGCCTTCACTATTGAAAAGAAATCAGGCAGAGAGGCAGAGGTATAATGACTCAGAATCTGGCTGGCACTCTGCGTACAACTCGTCGTCATCCCCTTCCGTGTACACCCAGAAAAGGCTCACATGAATCAGACCTATTCTCTTGTATATTCCTCCTCAAACACACCCCTTGCCATTTGATTGAGGGGCCAGAACGGAGGCTGGTGCGGCGCTCGCCTCTTTGCCCAGTACTTCTACGTTGCCCTCGTCAGATATGCATGCTATTGTCAGCATCGTTCTTATCAGGTTCGAGTGCGCTTGGTGGCTACAGTATAGCATGCTATCATGACATAGGAGTAAGGACTCGGGAGTGACACGGGGTAGACCCAAGTGATCAAAATGATTACTAAACTAATGTAAGGTCATCTATCGGTAAAATGGCTCTATTATACTATTGTTATTGTTGTTGTTGTTGTTGTTGTTGTTGTTGTTGCTGTTGGCGTGGTGTGGTTGGTTAGGGATTTCGACAGCGCTTTGCCCGTGGCAGAGCTACAATTCCCTTATAGATAAGTCCCCCATTGCCATCAGAATCCAAGCCTAGCCTTGTAGGTAGACATACCGTGCATTCGTCCATGCGTTAATGGTCAACAAGGAATGTCTGGATATCTGATGATAGCTCAGCCCATCAGGTCCACGCCACGAACACAATCTGGAAGTACGCCTCAGATAACTTCCCCTTGTCGCTTGGCTGATCAAACAATGCAAGCCGTGACTGTGTAGGAGTCTCCTCAGTTTCTCCCCAAGTCCAGTTCGATAGATCCGGTCAGGTCGTTGCCGACCCTGTACACTATTAATATCTTGGCTGACATATCCCAGAGTAATCGAAATCGATAAGCTGAGGTGCAGGAAGGTAAGTACCAAGCGACGAAGATGTCAAAGGCGACGCCAAGCTAAGCTCGTAATACTACCGCCCTCTTGAGACAGCATCCTCATCGCAAGTAAGTCGGCCATGACCTCGGCCCGCGGCTATCAAGGCATTGAGCCTCTCGAAAGCCAATCGGACAGAAAACGAATGCATGGCGCACCAAAAGGGAAATATAGCTCACTCTCAATATCATGACTACAAGCACCAAAGATACCTAAGGCCTTGACGATCCATCAAATGACACATTCTGATCCGTGTCGATAAGAACCCTAATCAGACCTCTTGGTCTACTGAATGGCTGCTAAGGAACGTCGATGACAGCTTTTTGAGAGTGGGCAGAAAGGCTGAGTGGCAAATTGTAGGGAAGTAATACCGAACCGTAGACCATATCCATAAGAATGCAGGTGGTCTATGCCATCAATGGCTCATTTGGCCCACGTCAGCCTGTTGCTGCTGTTGGCAGGACGTCTTGATTACCAGAGGAATGGACTGACTTGACAGATTGTGCATGTGGAGTCTTTCGGTAACTTAAGTGGAAAATCTGATGATGGAGACGATTGGTGCTGGGTAGAACCTCTCATTAGGGATCAATCTCTGCTGATGAGGCTTGGTGATCGTTTCTTGGGAAACTTTAAGCGCGACATAGGCCTGAGTGTTGAGAAGGTCGAAATTTTTATAAGATTTAATTCTTGACGATTCATCGTGGTCTTTTCGCAGATTTTACTACAGAAGCATATTTATCATCGACATGACGTTCCCCGAATCCCACGACGGCACGTTGACGCAAGAGGATTTCAAGTTACAAGACGAAAAGGACGTACAAGCCGCGGTATCTGCTCAACTGCAGTCCGAACTAGAACACGCGGCCATGAACCCTCGCCCGGCAGTTGGACCCCTTGCAAGCATCGTGGAGGGTAAGCAGTGTGCTCGAAAGGAATCAGACTACGCTGAACGTTTAGAATCGGACGCGACCACAGCTGGGCATCATGCCAATCACGGAGGGGATGACCAGGCCACAGGTAAGACTACTACCAAAGTAATGGACTTACCCGATACCAAGAACCAGCTAACCTGTCATTCCAGGTCAAACTTGAGAAAGGAGAGGAGGTCAGGTAGAGGTACATGTCGTTGCATGCCGCATTGGATGGAATAGTTCATGGGATGCACAAGATGTTGTCGTGGACGCCTTGCGCAGGAAAGTCGTAAAAAGATTCATAGTGACAGCAAGGCCGAGGGCAGGACTCTGTACAGGAAAGTCCAGGGGATTCGATGAGATGGTTATCATGATGCGTACGGGCCTATAATGTCTTGAGGGGCGGCCTGCGCTCAATCACTGCGAGTTGCACGCTCGAAATCGATAAGCATCAGTCGTCTACTTTCCTCATCCCACAGCACATTCGAATGTCTCTCATCTTCATACTCCACTCCCGTAGCGCTAAGAGCAGCTTCCATCTTTGAGATCTCTCTCTGAAGATCATGGACCCCTGCCGACTCAGTCCTTGTCCACCCCAAGATAGTAGCAAGAAGTGTATAATCTGCACATCAAGCTCGGAGTAGTAAGGACTTACACAATCGAAATTGTCTAAACAGGCGGGAATGGTTTTGCCCTGCTAGTATTGTGATCTCCTGTAAACCCGAGCTTCATGGCACAGATCAGGGACAAATGCGCGAACAGTCCCCTTCCCAATGACGGTGTATCCGTGCGAAGCGAGTGCTGACTTGAAAAGAGCACCTCTGGCCCCGTGATTCCGAGCGAACTGCAGTGATAATCCATGCCACAATCAAGCTGAGCTCGCAGGAGTGTGTGAAAAATGCGAAAGTCGATTGCGTGACCGGCATTACCACGTGATGTATGAACGGAGATTGGGGCATTGGGGGTCCAGAACGCTATGGCGGAGAAGTCCTAAAGACACATATGACTGCAATATGGACGGGTTGCATGCTCATGAATGCCATCGTTGTTGGCGGTTGGTGCCGTCCCCATAGTCGTCGGTCTTGGGGGCGGCTCCTCGTTGCAACTATCTCCAACTTTGTTTGCTGTGGCGCAAGCTATCGCTCTTGGCTTCGGTCGGACGTATGGCTTAGCTATGGTACTCGCAGGCTTGATGGGGGGCTTTATGCTCATGCTGTGATCGTTAGACGTTCGCAGTCATGTGATAAAGGCCAACGACCGTGACGACGTTCTTTTAGCTGTTTACTTGCAAGCTTTAAGGTATTAATATCTTTAATAAGACTATTTATAATTTTAATACCCTTTTTTATATTAATTATAAAGATATTAGTAATTATATAAGTAAATTTAAAATTATTAAATATAACTTAATTAACCTAGGATATAAGCTCCCTTATATCTTTATTATTAATACCTAACTTTAATATCTTAGCGCGAAGTTTAATACCTTTTAAAGTATATTTATTTAGACGTATACTATTACTATTAAAGAAGGTATTATAATAGTCTTATTTAATAAACTTACGTTTTATATAAAGGAGTTAAATTTATTTTATAATATTACTTCCTAGTCCTTTTTAATATTATTTATTATAACTTCCTTATATAATTTAGGTTTAAAGGGCTTTATACCTTTAATTATTATTAAGAAAGTAAATATTATTAATAGATTTAAAGAGTTATTATATAATTTATTAGGGGGTATTTTAAATTCTAGGTAATTAAATAGAACCCTATTTAATAATAGGAGCTTATTAATATCTTAATAAAATATTACTAGATAGGCTTAATTTAATTTAAGGTAAATATTTAATAGAGTTTTAAGGTAGGGTTTATCCTTAGCTATTATATCTTTAATATAAATTAGTAGTATATCTTTAACCTAGATTAATAATACTTTTATTTTTAAGGGGAGATTACCCTCTTATATTACTAGTTACTTACTTAAAGTAGTAAGGGAGGGTAATAAATATATACCTTTTAGCTTTTAATTTAAGATAGCTTATAAGGACTTTCTTAATAAAGTAGATATTAAATAACTAAGTAAGCTTCCTAGTTTTATTATTAATAAGATAGTAGATAGCCTTACCTTTATAACTAATAAATTAACCTAGATAGGAATAGGCCTTAAAGTAACTAATTTTAATAATAATCCTATTAATATAATAAAAGGCTTTAGAGCTAAGGACTTATAAATAAGAGAGGTTAAGCTAGTAACTATTAAACTTCTTATAAAATATTATCTTAATATTAGACTTAAGGGATTTATTTTAAAAGTAGTTAGCTATTTAAAAAAATTTAACCTAGTACTTATAATCTATTTTACTATCTATTAATATAATATAAGCCTTATTTATTAAGGTCTTATTAAGATACTTTATAAATCTATTAACTTAAGAAGTATTTTATATTATACTCTCTTAAATAATATTATTAACCTAATAATACTTTATAAAGGTTATAAAGTTAAATTCCCCTCTACTATTAATATAATAGTATTATATATATTATATAAGATACTTCTAGTTTACTTTAAAGGCCTTAAAGGCTAGGAGGAATTTACTTTTAACCTTAAATAAAGTAATATTTAATTCCTTAGTATAATTATATAATATTATATTAAAGAATTAAGAATTATTATAAGTTATAATAATCCCCTTATAAACCTTATAAGGGCCTATTAAGTTACTATTAATATACTTATATAAATACTTCCCTAGGATAATAAGATAATTATATAAAGCTCTTATTATTTAAGTCTTTATATAAATATTATATATATATAATCCTTAGGGATAATCTTATTAAAGTTAATTTTATTAAATATATTTATTAGCCGTTTTAAGTTCTACTAACTTAAGTAACTTATATAAGTATATTAAAAGCTAATAGATAGGGAGACTTAAAAGGTATTACGACCCGTTTACCTTCTAACTAGATAGCTCTAGGGTCTAGGTGGATCTCGTAGAGAGGAGTATTAAGGACTAAGGTAAATAGGCTTCGTACTAAACTAGTCTAGTACAGGTGTAGTATTATATTCAGTGTCTAGGAGATAGTCTAGTAGATAATATAAGTTAAGCACGAAGCTCCGATCTAGAGAGAAAGTAACGCTATCTATATAGATATAGGAAAGTCTATGCTCGTACTAATCGCTAGTAATCGCTCTTCTATCGACTAGAGCGACTGGTCGCGCGATCGCCCGGCTCGCCACGGTCGTCCTATATTAACTAGAGCGACGGGGTAAGCGGTCGCTCGACTCGCTATACCAAGGCATGTTCGACTTGGTAAGCGCCTATAGCGTCTGCTAAGGCTCGCGTACCAAGGGCGTAACATTACCCCTCCTTCCCTAAACCTTTGTCCTAAAGGTTAATAAGCATTCATGTCGTTAGTATAATAACGACGCCGTATTAAACTATTAGATCGAGTGGCCTATAAGGGAGTGATTGCGATGGTGTTATATTTACGATATACTAGATCCTAAAAGGAGTATCAGGTGTCTTCCCTTTCTTAAAGGTACGTAGAATGCATTCGGCTAGGGAAGTAGTATAAGCCTGCTGTGCTAGTTATCTACTTCTCCGGTATTAATAAGGCCATAGAGAAGCCTAAGCGCGAAGAGATGGAAATAGAGGTAGCGTAGGAGGCCGCCAACGAAGCTACTCGTTAGAAGTAAATGAAACTGAAACGCCTTCGTTAATAGAAGCGTTTCCTGAAAGAGCGTGAATAACGGATATTTAATAAGGGTCTAGACGATATCGAGGAGCTAGAACGTCTAAAGGAGCTTAAAAAAGCCGGCGAGGTTAAGGAAGTACTCGCTACTTATCCTACTTTTTTAGAGTTCGAGGGTTCCGGGACTCTTTCGCCTGGAGCTCTCGAGTGGATCGCTTAGGGTGTATCCGGGTTTAATAATACTATTAGAGGAGCTCTTAACAGTTCGTAAGATTTATAACTAGTTCCCAGGTATTTTCCGAGTCCTCGTATCCTTTCTATTTTACTAGGTAACTCTAACCTTTCTATAATAGAATCCTTTCAGCTTCGAGTTCGTTTTCTTCTTCTATTCCGAAATAGAAGGTTTCCTGTAAAGGTGTATTAGGGTCTGCTGGTTCTAATATAGAGACATGGAATACTAGATATACTTTGGCGTCTAGCGGGAGCTATAACTCGTAGTTAACAGGTCCTTTTTCTTTAATAACTAAAAATGGTCCGACCTTAACGTGGTCCAGTTTTTTACTTAGTCTTATACCTTTTAGATTCTTTATAAGGAGGTATACTTTATCCCCCTTTTTTAGCTGAGGTCCATTTTTTCTTTTCTTGTTAACTAACTTCTTTATAGAAGTGTTAACCTAGCTAATTTTTTACTACATGTCCTTATACAGGCTTTTTATATTAGATGTTAGTACTAAGGCTTTCTTAGCGTCTAGCCCTTGTCTAGGGTCTAAGAATAAGTTTATATATCTTCCGTAGTTTATAAAGAATGGTAATAGCCTCGTAGTATCTAATCTTTTATCGTTATATACTAATTATACTATTAGGAGTAACGCGACCTAAATGTTTTATCTTTTATTAACGTAGTGTCTAAGGTACACTTCTATTATTTAGTTAGTCCGTTTTATTTATCCGTCCGTCTGCAGATAATACGCTATTAATATTCGTAGTTTAGTCCTAATTAACGCGATTAAAGTCTTCTAATAGTTTAAGGTAAAGAGCTTATCTCTATCTAACGTAATTAATTCCGGTATATTATAATCTCTAATAAGTCTATCTAATAAGATGAAACCAAGCTAACTAGCGTTATAGGTTTCTTTATATAGTATTATAATTATATACTTGGTAAGTTTATCTATAATAACTATTATTAAGTTATACTTGTTATTAGTTACTAAATCGACTAACGGTAGTAATTTAATAATAAAGTCTATTATAACATCTTTCTATAGTATATCTAGAACTTTAGCGAACTGAATTTATCCGTATTTAGCATGTCTTATAGACTTGTTCTACTAGTAATATATATATTCTTTAATGTATTATTTAACTAACGCTCGCAGGTTTAGTACAGCGTATAGTCTTTAAATAAGTTCCAAAGTTTTAGATACTCCTAGATATCCTAGTAAAGGATTATTATAGTAATCTCTAATTACTTCCTTAACCGCCTTTAGTAGTAAGTATAACTTCTATTTATATAATAATAGGTCTCGGTTAGGCTATTATTTTCTAAGCTTACTAGCTAAGGTGTCGTTAATATATACTCCCTTTAGGTTTAGAACTACATGTGTTATAATATACATGGTCGTTACTAGACTTCTTATTAGTACTAGCGATCTATCTTTCTCTTATTTAAGAATAGGTTAATTCGTAATATCCTTTATTTTTATATAGTTAGATTATCTACTTAAAGCGTCTGCTCGTCCATTTTCTTTACCTGGGGTATACTAAATTTTAAACTTGTATTATCCGAGAAGCTTAGACTATTAAACTTATCGTCGATTTAACTCCTTAGTTATTATAAATCTAACTAGGTTTTTATAATCGGTGAAGATAGTAAGTTCGAAATAACTTTTAGTATAAACTCTCTAATATTATAAAGAATAGATAATAGCTAAAAGCTCCTTATCATATATATTATAATTCTATTCTACTGCCGTCATTTTACGTGAGTAGTATACTACTAGGTGCTATTTACCGTTGCTCTGTTAGTATAAGCAGGCTCTAATAGCAAGGTCCGAGGCATCTATCTCGATCCGCGCTGGTTCTCCGTTGCGAAAAGTACAGAGTACTAGAGGATCCATGCATGCTTGCTTGAGTTTAGCAAATGCTTTCTATTAGTTAGTATCCCATCGGAATCCTATATCTTTCTTTGTGATTTCCGTTAGAGGCAAGGCCTTCTTGGAATAGCCTTCTATAAAACGTCTATTAAAGTTAGCGAATCCTAAGAATCCTTGTACTAATTTAATATTATATAGTGTGGGCTATTCCTATATAACCTGAATCTTTTCAGGGCTTATACGAACGCCTTTAGTTATTACTATAAACCCTAAGAACTCGACTAAGGTCTTATAAAACTCGCACTTTTCTGGTTTAAGGAGGAGCCTAGCCCCGGATAGACATGTTAATACATTCTATATATAAGGGACGTGTTCCTCTATTAACTTAGAGTAGATTAATATATTATCGAGGTACGTAATAGCCGAATAGTCTAATTATACCCGTATAATATTATTAACTAGTACCTAGCAGGTTACTAGTACGTTAGTAAGGCTAAACGGCATGACTAGGTACTCGTAATATCTATATCAAGTCCTGAATACTATTTTCTACTCGTTACCTTCCTTTATTCGAATGAGATTGTACGCTCCTTGTAAGTCTAACTTTATAAAGACTTTTACTTTAGCTAGCCGATCCTATAGCTCGCTAATATTAGGTAGCGGGTAACGATTCTTAATCGTTATATTATTTAACTTTTAATAGTCGACGTATAGCCGTAAGGATCCGTCCTTCTTTTTCGCAAAGAGTATCGGATATCCTGCTAGTAATTTGGATTCTCGAATAAATCCTTTTTTTAGGTTCTCGTCTAAGTACCCGCGTAGTACTAAGAGTTCCTTTTCGGATAACGTATAAATAGGTCTAAATATTAGTGCCTTCCCTAGTTTAAGTTCGATCTTATAATCCTAAGGTTAGTATTTAAGCAGAGCTTTCGCTGTTATCTCTTTTATAAAGAGGCGTTTCCATCTTTAATACTCTTATAAGATATCAGGAGTACTATTAGTTACTCTAAGAACTCTAATTCTTTAGCCCTACTAACCTTCGCTGGTACCTATTAAGTCGGATCCTTTTCTTTTAAGGCCATCCTTATTCGAAATGGAGGTAATATATACCTCGACCTCTCGGTTCAATTTCTTATCTACCGTCGTCTACTATCGGCGTGTAGGTTAGAATCTAGCGATATTACTAGTTCTCTTAAACTTAAGTACTTTTCTTCTCTAGTTAATTACTAGGTTATACTTCTTTAATTAAGGCATGCTTAAAATAATATAATAAGTGGCTATCCTAATAATATTAAAGGACATTTCCTCGTAATAGCGCTGAATTACAAATGGTAGCGAGGTTATTTCCTCGTCTATACTTCCTGTCGATAGTTTTAACCCGTCGGCCATCTATAGGTTATATGGTAGCTTCTTCCTTCGCGTTAGTAGGCCTACTAACCGTACTAGTGCTTCGGAGATAAAGTTCCTAGATGCTCTAGAGTCTATTATTACTATGGTTTTTTAACTATTTATTTTAACCGGTATATTTACGTGTATTATATACTCCGTTAAGTATAACTAACGTGTTTTAAGGGTAAGGACATTAATCTCCTTATACTTCCCCTTAGTATAAGGGATTACTCTTTTCCCGAAAAGGATAGGAACCCGGTAGTTCTTTTCATATACATGTGTTTTCTGTAATTGTCGTGGAAATAAGCATACTAGTCCGTTAAGTGGTACTCTAATATATGCTCGCTATGCTTGAGGTATCTATAGAGACTGCTATGCCATCTCTAGTCATGGTTCGGAAACTATTTCCTTGATCTCTTGGTTGCTAAGTGCTAGTAATAACCTATATTATAGTAACTTAACTAAATCTTTCTACACGTACGTATTCTAATTGCTTTACCTAAGTTTATTTTTACTTGATAGTAAATCATGCATGTTTCGTTAGTATAGGCTAACTAGTACATCACTCCGTGCTATAGATATGCTGAGTCGTTTCTGAACTCCTTCTGAAGAAGTCCCCCTGATACTTTTTCTTGATAGAACTCTACTCGTTCCTCGAGTTTTGTCTGTGGATCTTTTAATGTAGAAGCTCGAGCTGCTGCGCTGTTTTCTTTCCCTATATTTCTGCATTTCTCGGAAATCTGGCTGAGGTTTTCCTAATCGGGATCATCCTCGCTGTCTCGGCTTTATTCAGGTTTTCCCTTCTAAACCCAACTATTATTACTATCGTTATTAGAACCTAGCTCCTTAAGTTATTCGTGAATATCCGCGAGTCTTTATTCGATTTTTATGATATTTTACTATTTCTTAGCTATTTCTTCGCGTAATTCTTCTTCTCTAGCCTGAAGTTCTTTATTAATAGGCGGATTAACGAGGGCTAGTAAATCGTTTATAATTACATCTAGCTCTGTATTATTATACTCCGTTTCTAGTTAATCCTTTAGAGGTTTAGTCTTCTTAACTGGAACTCTCTCTAATATATTTAACTGAGGTCGTTTTACTATGTTTTTTAACCTGTAGTCTTTAGCGATGTAGCCCAGTTTACTACAGTTATAGTAATTCATTACTTTCTTGCCCCCGTGCTATTTCTTACCTCCGAACGTTTTCTTCTTTTATGTGAAGTCTAATTCTATTAGCATTAGTCTATAAGGATCGCGTAGGGCTCGTCTCTTTCCGTGACTTCCTCTTAAATAGAATCCGGTATAATTAAGTCCGGAAACTCTACTATCGTGGCGTAGTTCTATTATTAACTTATAGATCTGATTATTAATTCTCGTCGAGTTCCTAATAAGCGAATCAAGATCGTTACTCTAGGCTCCATCTCGTATAAGCTCCTTCTTTACTTGGGGTTTCAGTCCACGTCGATACATTACTATTAGTATGTTATTATCCTAGTCGGTTCTTATAGAGTATTATTAAAACTGTGTCGTATACTCGGATACTAACTTCTTCTACGTTAAATGCTAGATGACTCTTATTACTACACTTGCTTTATTTAAAGGTCCGAATATTCGTCTTATTTCTTCTTAGAAAAGCGCTAAGCTTTCTATTTATAACTTAATAGAGATATTATTATCGTTATTAGGATCTTCTATATATCGTTTAAGAAATGGGGCGGACTATCGCTAGGCCCGTCCTCTTATATAAGTTATTATAAACAGCGGTTATTTCTTTAGTCTAATAGCGTCCTTATTAAAAGAGAAGTATAGCTGTATCTATACTAACTACTTTTTAAGCTTGTCCTAGTCGCTATAATACAAGTCTAGTTTAGTAACCTTAATACCTTCTTTAACTTCTGCTATTATTAACTATTATAGACCTCGTTCTCCTAGGTTAAGGTCTCTTTATCCTGAGGTACTTATCTTAAGGGTACTTAAAGTATTACGACCCGTTCGCCTTCTAACTAGATAGCTCTAGGGTCTAGGTAGATCTCGTAGAGAGGAGTGTTAAGGACTAAGGTAAACAGGCTTCGTACTAAACTAGTCTAGTACAGGTGTAGTATTATATTCAGTGTCTAGGAGATAGTCTAGTAGATAACATGAGTTAAGCACGAAGCTCCGATCTAGAGAGAAAGTAACGCTATCTATATAGATATAGGAAAGTCTATACTCGTACTAATCGCTAGTAATCGCTCTTCTATTAACTAGAGCGACTAGTCGCGCGATCGCCCAGCTCGCCACGGTTGTCTTATATCGACTAGAGCGACGGGGTAAGCGGTCGCTCGACTCGTTATACCAAGGCATATTCGACTTAGTAAGCGCCTATAGCGTCTGCTAAGGCTCGCGTACTAAGGGCGTAATAAAACGCTATAAACATATATACTTTTTACTTTAAAAGAAGCTAAGATATAGTTATTAAAGTTATAAAGATAAAGGTTAGATAATCCTAGATATTAAAATAAAAGATATTATTATATTAAGTATATATAAAGATATAGCCTTTATAAGTAATAATATACTTTTATAAACTAAAAGAGACTTTAACTCTAAGATAAAGTAGCTAAGATGCTAAAATTAAATTAAATTAAGTATTTAAAATATAAAGGATATTAATAAAGTATACTTTTACTCTAATTCCCTTATTAATCTTATAAGGGATAACCGCGGTACTACGCCCTATTATATAAGAACTAGCCTAGCTAATCTTATAAATAGGAGACTTAGGAATTACCTTATATTTTTTAAGGATATCTTAATTATTAATAATATATTAGTTATATATTATATCTAGGAGGATAATAGTAGTAAGGCTAGTTATACCTAGTATAATTATAAAGCTAATAACTAGGTCTTTAGACTCTATAAGTATATAAGTATACTTACCTTTAGTATTACTACCCCCTTAATTATAACCCCCTTAATTTCGGCTCTTATCTACTTTAACTATCTTAAGGTAGGCTTTTATTACCTTAACTTAGGGTACTTAGTCTAATAATTAGACTCTATATCCTATATCCTAGTAAGGCTAGCATCTGTATTAGCTATACCTTAGTAAAAACCCTTGAAACGGATACTATACTAGGATATAGGATAGCTATAATAATTATAGTAGTTATAATACTTTTTACTCTACTATATATTTAACCTTACCTAGTAGAGTATTATTACTTATACGCTATTATTATTAATAATTTTAATAGCTACGTATTATTACTATCTATATAGTATTTATATAATACTCTAGTCTTATTTATTATCTCTTATATATCTTTATATTAGTTACCTTTCTTCTTATAATTAAATTATAGTAAAGAATCGTAAATTAAGATAGCTAAAGGTCCTAGAAGACTACTAGTCCCTTTCTATTAATAAATAGCTCCTACTTATATAAGAAGTATCTAAATAAATTCTTAAGTACCTTAAGAATAATAATAATATTAAGTAAGAATATATTCCTTATATTACTATTATAATATTCCTTTAAATAGTAATTATAATAGTTAATAAAGTAATTAAATAATTAAATAATAGTAAGCTTCTTAATACCTTATAATACCTTAAAATACCTATTAGGTATATTAAAGGTAATATTACTATTATAAAGTATATTATAAATATAATTATAATTATAACTAACTACTTTAACCTTATAAGCGCGTAGAGAAAAGGCCTTATATTTACCTCTCCCTTATAAACTTAAACTACTACTACTTATTACTCTTTATAACTAGTACCTCTACTTAGAATAAAAGATAAGGAGGAATATTAGGTTACTATTAAAATTAAGAATTAAACTATAATTACCTATTATTATAAAAGTATATTAAAATAGTTATAAGCTTATATTAAAAATTATTTATAAGCTTACCTAACTTTTAAGGTAGTTAAGGTAGAAGTTATTATTTAACTTAAGTTAGAGGATATCTATTTATTAATAAAAAGTTAGGGGGTAGTAAAAACCCTAAAAACTATTAAAGAAAGTAGAGATTAAGTAGTATATTTTAAGAAAGAAGCTTTTATCTTAATACCTACTTTTAAGATAATAATTTATAATATTTTAATTAGAGCCTACTAATTCTTAAGAGATACTACTACCCTTATTATAATTATTATTAATATAAACGCCTATTAGATCCTAGGAGTAGAGATTAAGTATATTAATTAATTAAATAAAGATAAGGTTAAGAATCTATTAATTACCTCTTTAATAATTATTATTAAGTTTATTAAAGCTTATTATATAAATACTACTTAAAAAGGAGGCCTAAGCTAGTTAAGTTCTATTAAGGGAAATAAATATTATAATTATATTAAATATATTAGAGTTAATAGAATTATTAAATATTTTTAATATTAAAAACTTAATTATATTATATCTTAATACTTAAACTTAATATTAACTTATACTTATTATACTTAATATTATAATACTTATATATATAAGGAACCTTAGAAGGAAGGATTTAAACTTAAATATATTAATTATTAAGGTACTTATCTAATATTTAACCCTAATTATATTAAGATTAAAGTAATTAATATAATAATAGTAGAAAAGTAGTAGGGGTAATAAGCTCTCTACCTTAAAAATAGTAAGACTTTAATATTATAATTTAAATCAAGAGGTATTTAATTAAAAGTTAAATCTATTAAAGTAATACTTTAAATTATAAAATTAAGTAAAGAAGGTATTATAATAAAGCTAGGTTAAAAGGCTAGTAAGTTAAAGATAATAGTACTAATAATATTAAAGCTTATAATCCCTAAATTAAAGATACTAATAATAAGAATAACTTAAGTAAAAGTTATAAAGATAACCCTTATAGTATAAGTACTTAAGGAGTTAAAGGTTATTCCTTTAAGCTAACCTTCTAAGACTCTTTAAGGGATAATCCCTTTATACTTAACTCTAATAAGCGCCTAGATTATAATATTAAACTAAGATATAATTACCCCTTAAATACCCTTAAAAATCTTAGTTACTAAGAGATTAATAGGGTTAAAAGCTACTTCCTCCTAATAAAACTTAAAGGTATAAGGGGATTAATTCCTAATAGTACTTATTATAAGAAAAAGGGGTCTAATAAATAAAAGCCTATTAATATTATTATATAAGAATATAACCTAGAGGAAAGAGAATAGTTAAGTACTTAGAAGCTTAAGTAAACTTATTATCTAATTAGATAACTTAGGCCTTAATAAATTAAGTAAATTTAGTAGGACTATCTTATAAACTATCTAATAAATAAAGATTATAAGTATTACCCTTAATAAAATTAATATACTTAAGGACCTTAATATTAATTTATAGATTAAAGTTAATATTAATACTAATTTTAATACCCTCTTTTATTATATTAATAAGGTAAATAAGGAGAATTAATTCTAATCTACTTAAAAGTACCTTTTAAGAGTATTAAAAAAAAGATTAATCTTAATCTTTAAAGCTAAATAGGTAGCTATTTAGAAGGTAGTATATAAAAGTTATATAAAATCTTTATAAGGATTTAACTTAAGTATAAAGATTAATACCTTTAATAGGAATAAACTCTAATACTTATTTAATATAATAGGGAAACTAGTTTATATAAAAACTATTAAAAGCTTTAATAAAAAGGATATTAAAGCTATTAAAAGTTTAAATAAGAAAGATATTAATATAAATAATAAATAAAGTACTACTATTAATAAAGAAACCTAATAAAGGTATACTTAACTAGTCTTATATTAAAGTTATAATTAAGACTTAAAATTCTTTAATATAATATTAATAAATCCCCTAATATAATAATTCCCTTTTTCTAGGAAATAGTATTATATAAATATAATATTCTTACTATTTAAGAACCCTAGAAATATATAAAAAAGAATTAAACTTATTACCCTACTTTATTTAAATCTTACTTATACTACCTTATAAGAAAGGGTATAATTATAAGGGTTTATACTTATATTAGTATTAAAATTCTAATAGATAAATAGTATAATAAGGCTTATAATAATAATTTAATAATTATAACCCTTAAGCTTTAAAGGCTAAAATAAAAACCCCTTTATATTTATAATATTTATAACGCCTCTCCTTCTTAAAGATATAAAGCCTATTTTTAAAAGATAAGGACTAGAACTACTTATAACTATTCCTAGATTTTATTATTAAATATCCTTTATATAATAATTATAAGAAACGCTTATAATAAATATTTAATAATAAGAGATTTAAATCTTTACTATCTAACTTAAACTAGCCTAGGGAAATATTAATATATAAAGGTAAATAAGTTAATTAAGATTATTAATAAAGTTAAGCTTATACTTCTAATACTTAAAGGCCTTCTAACCTTTAAGTAGAAGAGGTATAATAAGGTTATAATAATTAACCTTATATTTATTATAAAGGAGATAGTTAACTTAATAATAAAATATAAAATTATTAAAAAGCTTAATTGTAACTTTAATTATAAGGTAGTTTAAATTCAAAATAAAGTAGGAAGTACTACTCCTACCTTTAAGAGAAGTTTATAACTAGAAATAAATTAATAAAGAGGCCTTCTTTATTAATTTTAATATAACTCTACTTATAATATTTAAGCCTATTAATACTATTAAGGAATTAAATACCTAGGTTATTTAGTTAATTATAATATTAATAATTATAATAATAGAGGTAATACTAATTATAAAGATCTACCTTAAATTAAAGCTATTTATAAATAAAGAGTATTAATAAGTAATTATTAAGGTATATAATTTAAAAAGATTATAATAATAAATAAAGTTAAATTAGAATAGATAATACCTTAATATATAATAAAGTTATAAAAAGAAACTTATTAAGATAAAATAAAAAGAGTAATAAAAGTAGTATATTAAAGAATATAATAGTAATTAAAAGCTTTAAAGACTAGGTAAGTAAACTAAGGGAGGATAGGCTTAATTATCCTCTTTTACCTTTAAGTTAATAGGATTAAATAATATAATAGTAATAAAAGTTAGTAAAAAAATAATACTTTTAAAGAATAATTTCTTCTCTTTAATATAATAGGCTAGATTAAATAACTTAGAAGGCTTTAAATACTTAATATTAAGGGAATTCCTAATAATTATTAAATAGGAAGTTAGATAAGTTATATTTACTAGCTACTTAAACAAAGTTATAAGTAATAATAGACTTACCTTTTATATCTTTTAACTATCTTTAGATTATATTAAAGGCTAGTTAGGCTAGATATTTAATATTTATATTAACTTAGGATACTACTACTAATACTTCTATTATTTTAAGATAATAGTATTAAGGAAGCTAGGAAAAGATAATTGTATATAATTAGAGTTATATTAATTAATTACCCTCTTTAGTATATTAAGGAAGAGACTTAAAAAGATTATTATTATAAAGATAAGCTACTTTATAAAAGAATATTAACTTCTCTTAAGGGAATATATAAGGGGATATAAGTTATTATTAATTAAAAATATTATTTATATAATATTAAAAGGGGTATATAATACCTAGAAATCTAAGAATAATTAGGTTACCTCTCTACTTATACTTAATATAAAAGGCGCCTTTAATAATATCTTATATCCTAGACTAATTTATAATTTAAAGAAGTAAGGTATTCATAAATAGACTATTAAATAGATATAAAGTTTCCTCTTTAATAGGTTAATAATTATTATTATACTTAAAAGAGAGTTATAAAGATATAAAATTATAATAAGAATCCCTTAAGGCTCTTTATTATTATTAATCCTCTACCTTTTTTATAATACTAATATCTTAAATATATATAAGTAGAAAAGGTATCTAATACTATTATATATTAATAATATTAATATATTAGTAGGGGGACTTATAACCTAAGCTAATTATAAAACTCTTAAAGGTATTTATATAAATATTTAAGATTAGGCTACTATTTATACCTTTAAATTTAAGGTAGAGAAGTATTAACTTATCTACTTTTAACTTATAATAACTTATAAAATAAAGAAATAGTTAAGAAATAACTTAGAAGTAAAGTTAAACCTTAATATCTTTATAATTAAACTAGTTAAGTCTATTAAACTTCTTAGCTTAATATTAAACTTAAGATTAGACTAAAAAGACTACTTATAATCCCTTAAGGTAAAAGTTATAATAAAGCTTAATAGTCTTATAAGCTACTTTAAATTAACTTAAAATATCTCTTATAAAAGCGTATAAAGATTATATTAAGGTATAATCCTTCTTATACTACTTTTTAGGTATATAATATAATATACCCTAATAGTAATAGAATATAAGCTTAAATAAAAATAAATACTTATTATATTATAAGTTATTTAAAAGAGGGTAGCTTATATTATTTTAAGAGGATTTAAGAATATCTTAAGAGTAGCTTTAAATATTAAATATTATTAACTTTTAATATAATAAGTATTAAAAAAGGTAGTTATAAATATAATATTATAAATTTATATCTACTTGAATTATAATATTATTAAGGCTATTTAAATATTAATAGAATTATAAAAACTATTAAAGAAGATAGTTAAATAAAAAAGCCCCTTAAAATAATTAGAAGTAAGAGTATTCTAATTTACTTAAAGTAAGATAGAATAGTAAGTCCCCTTTATTACCCTATTATAATAGGAACCCCTAAAAATATAAGTTTATAATAATAAGGAAGAGTCTATTATAAAGTATAATTAAATTACTAAAATAGATTATACCTCCTTATATATTTATATTAATAGAAGTAATATTAATAAGAAGATTAGCGCCTTAATATAAATATTATAATTAGAGTTATTATAAATAATATATCCTAATAATAGTAAATATTATATAATATATATTAGAGAACTAGAAGGGATTTATATAGCTTATAAACTTATTATTAATATATCTCTACTAATACTAATAATATAGATAGATAATTAGGCTTTAATTAAATCTATAATAAGCTTATAAGGATAATTAGGATAATATATCTTAAAGAGGATTATTAATAAGCTTATTAAACTTAAAGATATAGATATTATAATAATATTATAATAGATAGCGGTATATTAAGGAGTCTTAGGTAATAAGAAGGTAGATAAACTAGTTAAATAGGCTTCCTAATAAAGTACTTATAAGGACTAGATTTATTTACTCTTAGCTAGTAAGTAATATATTAAAGTATTAATTAATAAAAGTTAGGTTAATACCTAGGAGGAATATAAGTAAGGTATTAAGTTAAAATAATAAGTACTTATATTAAATTATTAGGTTATAACCTTTTATACTAGGGTATAAAAAGTTATAAGCTTAGTAGTTACCTAATTATAAATAAAGATAGCCTTTAAGGACCTCTTATATATATACTAAGTAGTAGAATTATCTAAATATCCTTATAAAGAGGGATACTAGACTTAGGAGTATATTATTAGATTATATCCCTTATTTAAGGATAAGAGGTAGGCTACTTAGGGTAGCTAACTAATTAATATTATAATAATTCTTATTATAATAAAACTAGTAAAATAGGCTATAAAATTTATAATTAAAATAGGGACCCTTAATAATAACTAATAGTATTAACATTTTTTATATAAGGATAATATCTAGCTATTATATTAATAAGCGGAGGTACTATTTATCTAACTAGATTATAAATTAATAATAATAACGGGAATAATAGGAATAGGATAGTTTCTATTTAAGGGACGGATTAGTACTCTAGGGTATTATATAATAGTATAGTACTACTAAGCGACTATATTTTAATAGGGTTATAATAGATTTTAGATTTTAGATTTTAGATTTTAGATTTTAGATTTTATTTACTTAGTTACTTATATAATTTATTCTAGCGCTAATTAGTTAGTTATAAAGTACTTAACTAGATATAACTATAAGGCTAAGTAGGGTCTAGTCTACTCTAGCCTATAATAGCTAGAGGGTATTCCCCTCCGCGTAGGATTAATATATATATATATATACCTAGTAGAGCGGGTAAGTAGTAGTTATAATAGTAGTTATAATAAAAACTTTATAAAGTTTTAATAAGCTTCTTTATTTATTATAACTAGTATAAGTTTATTAAATAAGATTATTATAATACCTTTTTTTCTATTTTGGTTTTTCCCTCTGGTAAAATTTCTTGAGGTGGTTAAGCTTTGGGAGATCATTGTGGATAGAAAGCACACGACTGTTTCGGAACATATACGATCGGTGGTAATCATGTGAGTTTTGCTTACGTTTGCGCCAAAATCCCACGTTTTGCGACATCGAAAGAATCCAGATTCTTGGTGATGGTTTATATTCGCAAACAACAATCACCACATTGCTGCCATCAGCACCTTCTAGACCGCACTTAGTCCAGCCCTCAAAACAGATATAGGATATGCCGAGAGCATATATATATCCGAAACGTGTATGTCGTAAGCCTGATGTTGAATCACAGGCCACACTCACAGTACGCTAGGACGCGAAGGCAGGTAATATGTCATGGAGCCGCGATGTTGAAGATGCTAGCGGGGTACCGGGGTGGATACGTGCCCAAGAGGAAAGTAGATCAAGACATGAAGCAAGGTTTCCAAGACAGAGGAAGTATAGTGAGGACCCATTAGTCGGCAGAGAGGGGGCCGTTGGAAGATTGAAGATCAGGGTTGGTGTCGGTGGAAGTGAGTATGGCTTTGAAGTGGCGGGATTGGTGCTTGGGGCTGGCGATGCTTCGCAGCGCATGGACAAGGAGGGCGGTGGGCGTGGTTGTTGTTAAGGATGGGAGGGATGAGCAACTGGTTGGACTCTTGTCTATGTTGCAAGGATTAGTCAAAGGGACGAGTGTTTACTCGGATCGATGGCGTTCATTTGTGGATAATGGGGGTAGCTTTCACTCGCATCAAGGAGCTTTGCAACTATCCAGGTCTTATCAACAAAGAAAAACTCATCATAACTGGTCCACAATGTTACCAGCATGAATATATTACTTGGCTGGGTTGATGTATCCTGGTGGCGCTTCTGACCGAAACAATATGGCTAATACCAACTGGCGTGTGAGTCTCTGCTTCCTGTACGGCCTCTGCATACCGGCTTGATTGCTCCAACACACAGTGTCAACTCGTAATGATTGTGAAATATTTGCATTTCGGCTGGACCATCTCATCAAGATACAAGCTGAACCCCATCATCTCCATCAACGCTATCGAATAAGAAGCCTTTACAACCTTCGTCTTTCATTGGTAGCTCATCAAGTTCTTGGAGTCTCTTGTCTAATGCACACGTTATGAGATTGATAATGGGTAGTCGAGTCATGGCAGTGATGACTGAGTTCGCCACCACATGGAATTGTTCAACCTCGCAGAAAGAAAAAGGACATTCCGTTAGAGTATTTCCATTCGATCGCGTGCATTGCTTGCTCGGTGTCATAATTGCCAGCCAGTCTTTGTCACGTCCTGGTTGGATCCTTGTCGTTCAATCTATCATCTAACCACTCGGACGTCCCCCTAGGAGCTTGATCATTCATGGATTCCCATCATTATCATTCCTGCCTGCCGTGCACCTTGCTAAAAAAGCTCATATGTTGTAAAAGGACGTTTCCTTCCACTAAAATAAGGCGCGCCGATAGCGTGCCAAGCCTTGCACTAGCTCTACCGTCTTCCCTAGCGTCTGTAAGCGAGGGCTGAGACGGATGGAAATTGACACTACAATATTTCAGACTTCTGCCGTCTTTCAATTCCGAGCGGTGGAACAGACACCCTTTCACTGCCTCAGTTCGAATGCCGCGACAACATCATGAGTCTGGCTGTCCCAGAGTGAAACAGGGTCAAGTGCATAGACTGATGTCGCGGAGACAAGCCAACAGCAGACACAGTGTGTACCTCAGCACAGACCACAGCATACCTGACAGGGCCTAATGGAAGCGCTGCCCATGTACTAGCGCGGTCCGAGGCGAAGGCTGTGACAATCTTTGCCAGTTGTGGTGGAGGATAGTCGAACGATGCATGTAGCCGCAGCATGACCGCAGATCCTAGTCTCCCGCAGACATGCTGATTGGTACAATAGGAGTCGCGAGAGATGCGCCAGTCCCCATCCCGTTGATCCAACCTACATTGTCAGTTTCTCGTCTCAACGAAAGGATCTTCGGGGGAATTACTCGTGGGGTAACAGGTGGATAGGGGGCGCTTGTCCACTGTTAAAATTGGTGAATCCGAAAGAGCATGCGGGACTATCACACACGTTGATGCTATGGCAGTTCCGCGCTGCAGAGGTTCTGGGAAATGAGATCCAAAGGTAGGGGCTTCGAAGTTGGGCGGGCTGTGAATGCAGGTGTCCGGCCAATGACTCCAGTCCTGCAATAAGATTCCTTTCATAATCCGAATCCTACCGAAAGATTCCAACCGAGCTCTAGTGGGGTCGGTGAGGCTGAGGCACGCAGGATGAGGCCAGCCTTCATGTCCTGCCATGTTTCACCTGCTCCTACATCAGGTCGACCAAACTACACCTCGAAGATACATGCATCATCGCTTAGGCCAGAATGGACGAGCACAAGGACTCTTTCCACTTGACGAGCAGGATACATGTATGTACGACAGCGCATCGCAATGCCGTTGTTGACTCATACGGCAAAGCTGACATTGCACCATGTAGCCAACTCGATCGACCGAGGACGGACTTGCGCACGTGGACCTGAACAAGAACGTTGAAGCGCTGTATGTCGCACACCAAATCCTACCATGATACGTCCTGCGGCTAAACACCTTCCATGACTGCAGTATCGAGAACCCTCTTGCCCACCTTACTCCAGAGCAACTACTGCGAGACGTCCGGGACTTTGCCAGATCCACACACCTCGAAGAGCATCTCGATCTGTTAAGGAAAGGCGCCCAGATCGCCAAAGACCCGAGGTTTTTCGAAGCAATACGAGGGATAACGGAGGATGAGAAACAGGCATTGCGAGATGAGGAAAATCACCGGTTTCGCCAACCGTTCGCACTCTACATTACCATCATCACATGTTCTGTCGGTGCTGCCGTTCAGTGAGCTCCATGTATGCCCGAGCGCTGCGAGATCTGGTAGCTGATATGGATGCATGCTAGGGGGTGGGATCAGACAGGGTCTGCGGGTGCGAATCTGAACTGGCCACAAGCCTTTGGCCTCGACCAGCAGCTTAGGCCTAATGACGTCTGGATTTTTGGTCTTGTAAACGCAGCGCCATATTTCGCGTCGGCCCTCATGTAAGTTTCGCGCCTAGTTAACTTGGCCGTAGCTCATGTTTGCTTTGACAGAGGTTGCTGGCTATCTCATCCGTTGAATCACCGAGTTGGGCGAAGGGGGACGATCTGTGTCTCGGCATTCTTCTGTTTCGCCTCCGTGATAGGGTCTGCATTCACACAAACATGGCAACAACTATTCGCGTGCCGCCTTCTACTCGGCATTGGTATGGGCACCAAAGCATCGACCATCCCCGTGTTCGCCGCCGAAAATTCTCCCGCGATCATTCGAGGAAGTCTGGTCATGGGTTGGCAGCTATGGGTTGCCTTTGGAATTTTGATGTAAGTTCATTGACGGTCATACTCATGCTAGCCAATTCTAACCTGCTATCGACAGGGGTTCATCCGCCAACCTTGCGGTCTATCAAGTCGGAAGAATTTCCTGGCGTCTACAGCTTGGGTCCGCCTTCATTCCGGCAGTCCCTCTACTGATCGGCATCTACATGTGTCCGGGTAAGATGGCCAGATGGAATGTCGCGTTGCTGCTAACATTCCATAGAATCGCCTCGCTGGTACATCAAGAAGCGTCGTTATAGCGACGCCTTTCGGTCTTTGCGCCGTCTTCGCAATACCCCACTACAAGCAGCTCGCGATTTGTACTATATACATGCGCAAGTCAGACTCGAGGAGGTCATGCTGGGGGATGGAGATATACAGAAGAAGAATATCGAGAACGGGAAAGAACATTTTGTTAGCAGGGGTAGATATCTGGCTCGCATGGTTCAGCTATTCACAATCGCTCGGGTACGACGCGCGACTTTGGCCGCAGTTGTAGTTATGATTGCCCAGCAGATGTGTGGAAGTGCGTTTTCGATCTCCGACAATTCGTTTTGGATTTGCTGACCCAATGACAGTCAACATCATGGCATTCTACTCTTCCACACTTTTTGTGGAAGCTCATGCGAGCCAACGGACGGCGCTCTTTGCATCTTGGGGCTTTGGACTAATCAACTTCGTGTAAGCTGGGACGATGATCAGCGCGGTGTTACTTGAAGATACTCACCTTTCCTAGGTTTGCTTGGCCCGCAGTTCGAACTATTGACACCTTCGGACGGCGGGCACTACTTCTTGTAACTTTCCCCAACATGGCTTGGACACTACTTGCCGCCGGATTCAGTTTCTACATCCCAGCGTCGAACTCGGCACGGATTCCGATAATCACGTTGTTCATCTACTTGTTCTCTGCCTTCTATTCGCCTGGTGAAGGACCAGTCCCTTTCACTTATTCTGCGGAAGCATTTCCCCTTTTCCATCGTGGTATGTCCCATCTGTTCCCAGTGATTGAATTCCGCTGACCAATGATACAGAGGTTGGAATGAGTTTGGCTGTCGCCGTGAATCTGTTCTGGGCTGGGGTGCTGACTGTCGCCTTTCCCCGGATGATACATGCCTTTGGCCCGACGGGTGCCATAGGATTCTTTGCGTAAGATCTCACTCACACCATTCATACGATACGCGCTAATGGGCGACCCCAATGCAGTGGCCTAAATGTACTGGCCTTCATAATGATATTTCTCTGGGTACCGGAGACGAAGCAGCGAACGCTTGAAGAGCTTGATTACATATGTGAGCCTTGCCTTGAGCAGCATCCACGAATTTAAAACTGACGTAATGACACAGTTGCGGTTCCGACGCGGCAGCACATGCGATACCAAGTATTCGAGGTCCTACCATGGGCTTTCCGCAGGCACATACTACGAAAGGACGTGGATCTACGGCCACTCTATAAATTTCAGGGGTCCTACTGAATTTGTTTCATGTTCGGCGTAGGAAGGTACGGGTAATATCCAGCGGGCAGAAAAGTCGCAGAGTGTGCGTTTAGTAGAGATTCCCACGGCAATTGCCAGCACTTGAATATCAGTTAATTTTAGCTTCTCCACTGTTTTGTAATCTCACATGAAAATTGCTATCGGAAGCACTGTAAGCCCTGATCAACATCCGAGTATGTAAAGAATCTGTAAGAGCCCGCTTGATGTCCGATTGGACACTGTAAAGGTGCCACATATGTTGTAGTGTAGGGCTATGTATGCTGCACGCTGCAAGCCTCGTCCTCAGGCCAGACGACTCCGCCCTCCAGCCACTCGCGCGGTTCCACCTTCTCGATACAACATACAACGTATCCTCCTCATGCAGCAGTACTCGAGAAATCATCGCCGCTTGGTTCAGTGACGCTTAAGGTCATGGATCAGCCAGCTTCAACTGGGAACCCCACCATCGCGTATTCATGTGATGTGATCCTCGAGACGCTCTGGAGCTTTGGAGACGCCACAGCCGACATCAACGCTTTCCGTGGCGAAGTGCAGACCCTTCGCAGGTTCGCAGACTTAATCCAGAGAATCCGAAAAGCCAATGCGCCCCGGACGGCGTTTGAGGATGAGCATTTCAGCGATGTAGAGGTCCTGTTGAACCGTTGTCGAACTACGCTTTCACGACTTTGCGACATCCTTGCAGTGCTGAAGGCCCGGTATCAGAAGGCTGCTTCTCAACATGCATTGCAAAATGCGTTGGTGGAGTTACAACAGCCAGAAATGTTAGCACTAAGGGGGAGAATGGCCTTTTATATCCAATCATTTCAAATGTCGTTGCAGACTGTCAAGTTGTGAGTTACAGCACGGCTACTGCGAAAAATGTCGCCTCTAATAATATTGTGTAGAGTCTATCAGTGGAAGAGCCAACTTCCCCAAGACGGTATTTACTTTCATCACAAAGAGTTGTCCAAGGTTCTTCAGCGTCTCAGAGACTCTATAGCGCACCGTAAAGGTCTCAGTGAAAGTGATACCCTGCACAGCCCTATCCAGGAAGAGACATTTCTGTACGACGTGGAGAAATGTGTCTTCTCGGCCGAGATCATCATGAATGTCACCACTACCACAGTCTATGAATATACACAGTCTCCAAAGACACAATTACCGTTCGAATTACCGGGAACGCCAGCCGAGGACCCTGGTCCAAGTACCCCCAAATCCAAGACACCGGAACCAGAAAAAGAACGGCAGAATGATTCTTTGATAGCGACAGAGCGACGACCGCCGGCCAAGAGGAAACAGAGTCTGTTAGCACTAATGGTCGCGCCAGGATCACCCAAGGAAATCCTGAGACCGGAGGCCTACCGATCAAAAGATTCCAATCAATCCATAGAAGTGCCGATCGTAATTCATCCTCACGATATCAATGCTAAGCATCGAGGCAGCATTGATTCGGACACTGAGTCCATCTTCGATCCAGAGCCTGAATTCGAGGACACTTTTCCCGCAGAGGTGTACTCCGAACTGATCAGTGGCCTCCAGCAAGAAGTCCGAAGGGAGATGGAAGCCGGTAATTACCCAAAGGCAGAGCACTCTCAACGGCGAGCAATGGAATATATGACGGACAGAGAGCGAAAGCTGAATATACCTTTCGACAACAGACTAGACATGCACGAGACTTTAGCAATAATATACATCAGACAAGGGCATCTTAAGAAGGCCAAGCAAGTATTGAGTCACCTCCTAACGGAAGAAAAAGGCGAAACGGACCGAAAGTGGCGGCTTTACCATGCAGTGGCCAAGATCTATCACGAACAAGGTAGGCTAGCAGAAGCTGAGAAGTTTGCCAAACGTGCATATTTAGGCAGGGAGAAGACTCTAGAGAAAGACGATGCATTGCTGCTTGAGTCTGTCAACCTCCTAGTTACGATCTACGAACTGCAGCATAAAAGTGATACGGCAGATGCCCTGCGAAGAGTTTATCGTACAGAGAGCACACCGCCTGAAGTACCGCCAAAGTCAAAGCAACGTGAAATATCACTCCGTTCTCGGCCAGACGAGACACGACAAGCGATTTCACCACGCGTCAGATGGGCGCCAGACGCCTGGGTGGATTCATCGAGCATCAATGCGCCGACGAAATCCGGAGAGACACCCCTTATATCCGCAATTCTGACCGGAGACGACGAATTGGTCAAGCTGATGCTGCAGCGAGGTGCCGACGTCGAGGCGAGATGTGTCGATCAGATCGCTCCCCTCATGCACGCTACAAACCACGGGCTGCTCTCGGTAGTGGAACTCCTTCTCAACAAAGGAGCCCAACTCGAAGTCACAACAGCCGGCTGGACGGCACTGCAGCGGGCAGCCAACCTAGCCGACCTCCCCATAACAAATCTCTTGCTAGCAAGAGGTGCCGACATCGAAGCCCGAGGTCCCCGCGAATTCTCCCCAAAAAAGCACCCTCTAGCCCGCCTACCCAGCGGCGCCGACCTCGAAGACCACGACGCCGCCTCCGCCTCCTCCGACGCCTCCATCGGCTGGACCCCACTCCTCCGCGCCGCGCACGACGGCCAAGAACCCGTCGTCACCACCCTCCTCTCCCACGCCGCCCACATCGAAGCCCGCAGCCCCAGCAACGGCACCCCCCTCATCTGCGGCTGCGAAAACAACCACACCGCCACCGTCTCCGCCCTCCTCGCCGCCAACGCCTCCGTCTCCGCCTCCGACGACTTCGGCTGGCAACCGCTCCACCGCGCCCTCGTCACCCGCGGCGGCGCAACAGTGGCCCAGATGCTCCTCACGCACGGCGCCGACATCGACGCCCGCTGCACCTTCCGCAAAACCCCGCTCCACCACGCCATCGAAAAGGGGAACGAGCCCATGGTCACCTTCCTCCTCGCCGCGGGCGCGGATTTCGAAGCCCGCGATATCGCCGACCGCACGCCGCTGCAGACGGCTATTGAGTGTAGATTAGAAATTATGGTGCGTTTGCTGCTGGACGCGGGCGCGGATACGGATGCGAGGGATAAGGGGGGGCGTGATGCGTTGGCGGCGGCGCAACATGCGAGGAGGCGTTCGCCGGAGATTATCGCGTTGTTGGCGAAGCGGAAGAAGGCGAAGAGGGGGAGTGTGGGGAGTGGGAGTCGGGAGACTTCGATTAGCGGCGCGTCGGTTTCGAGGGCGTCGTCGTCGTCGTCGAGTTGGTGGTCGATGCGGTCGAAGGGGAAGAAGCGGGCGTGATTTGTTGACATCTCGGCCGGGATCTATGATTGATGCATCATGGACATGTCATTCCAACTAGGAGGGCCTAAGGTCTAAAGATGCTATCCTAATTCCTGGTAAGGCACTTGTCTCAGGGGCTTTCACCGAGGTACAGCCGAGACGAGTACTAAACTCGCTGGGAAATAGGATAGGTACTATAGATATCCTTATAAGAGTAGTACAACCTACCCCATCACACTTCCATCTCCACACCTCAATCCCTTGGAATATCCTCCAACCTATCTATAACCTCATAAATCCATCTAACTACACTCTTACTCTTCCACCTACCTAGCCCTACAACACTAAACCCAACCATCCTCTACCCGCCTACGACTATCCCACCGTTAAAACCCAATCCAATCCAGGACCTTCCACAACATAATGACCAAAAAAGAGGATCGTAAGTCCTCTCGATAGAAAGATTGCATGGAGATATCGGAGTCACTCCAGTTCTGGATTGGCAGAAACTTCTTGAGATACGAGCGGGGTGAGGAACGGTTGATGCGTCAAGAACTTACTTTTAATCGATTCAGCCAGGCCCTACGATAGTACCGTAGCAGTCCATGTGAGAAACCTACATTCGCAACAAGGTCTTCCTGAAGATTCAATCCAATCAATTAATCATGCATGCTGTTGCTATTGCTGCCAACGAGAACCCCACCTCAGATTCAAAAGTATGCATGCTAAATCAAAGCAATCACCAGTTATCGTTTCCGGAAGACAACGCATGTCAAAGCAAATTAACCCTGGTCTTCGCATGCCAGATCAAATTACTACGTGTCTTCGCTTCCTCAAGAGAATGCATGCTAGAGCAAAGTCATCACCCGTTGTCGCTTTCTGAAAACAATGCATACCAAATCAAATCATTACCAGTCTTCGCTTCCTCAAAACATGCATGCTCAACCACAGTCCTTGCTTCCCAAAAACAATGCCTGCATGCTTCATGGAATACCATGTACAAATCCATTCGCTATTGTTGCCAGTCCGCCCACTGCCCATTGCTCATATGCCCTTTGAAGGATATATGCGTGACGGAACACCATCCGTCAGTAGCGTGACTGAAAGACCCTCTCACTATCTTGGTCCAGGAGGAGGATCCGTACGTCCAGTGGTGCTGGCGGTGTTGGAGGGACCTGACTCACGGGCTGCAGGCTCAGAAGATCGTGGCTGGGAACCTTCACCTGGAGTGCTCGTTGATCTGCCTGCAGGAATCTCTTGCCCCCACCCCAAAGGCTCGTACGCAAATGCGTTGCGGTCGAGAATCCCGCGTTTGCGGTTGGACGTGATAGCGGGCGCTGGGAGGGTAGGGGCCGCTCGGGACGGTGAAGGAGTCATGGCTGTCGTACCCGCGAGCAAGCGTGGTTTTGCGGCTATGAATTCCGCTTCGAGTTGTATCAACAGAGGATCTTCGCTTGTCTGGGCATTTACAATGTCGTCAAACCAACGGGTTTGCTACATGCTTCGGTCAGGAAATGTACAAGCGGCAGTTGTAGTCTTCACGCTTACCTTCAATAGGGTTTCCTCTTCCGCTGTGAAGTTCAATCTTGGCAGGAATTGCTCCAATGTGAAATCCCCACGATGAGAATTTTCAAGCATCATGGAATTGGTTTCGGAGAAATTGAAATCCATCAGCTCCTGCCATGGGGCGAATTGACGCAACTCCCACATTGATTCGACTGATCGTTGTCCCGTGTTGAATCTGTCGTTGAGAAAGTTGTTAACAAGTCCTGGCGAAATGTCGCGAGAGCAGTAGTAGGGAAATGCTGCCCATTCAAGTGGACCCATGTCCATGGTTTACTTGATCCAGCACAGTAGCAGATTGAGCAAGTGCTAATTGGACGCTACTATGTTGTAGGGTGTCGAGCTAGGCACAAAGCTTGGCTGTATAGTATGTGAGCCGGTGGTGGTAGGCTTAGGTCTTAGAAACCAACGTAGAGGTAGGTATGAAGGTGATAGATAAGTTTCTGGGTGGTGCGGGAAAGGTATGAACTGCTTTCGCCAGTATTGCAATGTTTAGGTCAGACTTGATCCAGATGGATGATTCTTTCCCGAGAAGCAAAGGTCAGAGGGGATAGGGACAGGTTTTGTACTGCTGAAGAGGGTCCATAAGCAAGTAGCAAATCAAGAATAGCGTGATACTTACCGGTGTTCCGGTCTACGTACGCAGTTGTGCACACGCATAGGCCAACGTTGGTCGCTCGCGACGAACTGTCGCATACGTACGGAAACGAAGGTGATCGAGAGCGAATGAGAAGGTTCGGTCGTGACGACTATGAGTCAGTCCACGCAAAGACTGGCAAAGCACCGCATGTACCTTTCTCTTTGTAGACAATGGATTGTCTTGAACGTTTAGTAGGTGCCAATGGAGTTCGAGTCCACCAAGGCTAAGAGAACCCACCGATACGGTAAGCTCCGCAGTAATTATCGATTGTGCCCACGGATCTCTTTAGGCATCCTTGCCAACAACTTCGGAACATCTATTTTGCTTTGTTACAATTTTCCAAGAGCTGCGCCCCGTAACTAAACGGAAGTGTTATTGGATGAGCGGCCGCAATCGTTCGATTCGGGACCATGTCCACGTTCGTGGATACGTAACAGAGGAAAGTTACGTGTTGCTCTTCCTCGTACGTCCCGACTTGCCCATATACAGCCGCCGAAGTGCCGAAGGCTGAAGAGAGTGGCGAATTCTCTTTTCCCAATCCCTGTAAGTTGTCAGATGTGATAGAGTTTAGAATTTCCAGGTAATACAAGTACCACACGGCTATGGATTATTTCGTTGGGCCGGGAGTAACCACTGTCTTGAATGTGACCCGACACATGTAAGGTAGGCACAACTTGATTTCAGGCCTTCATACGACGTCAGCACATGACGCCAAGTCGCCCGTAGGACGCCTAGCAACATAAAGCATTCCATGAGCCTGGTATTTCGGGGCATGTATTATAGGTCGTAGAGGGCGTAAGATGTGCCATGCGTCTCTAGAATTCCACGGTCATGCTGATCCGACACGATATCCATATCCTTTTACGGCTTCCGCAGGGAATACCTTCCGTGATCCCTCCTACTTGCATTTTCGGATTGCATGGCGCTTCTCTGGGAGCGTTAGAATCATCCTTGAAGTCTGCTTGACGAGCGCACCATGAACATCTCGATAGGCCTTGAGCAATGCCGTCAGCTCAACCGAAAAGGACAAAGAGTGTCCATCAAAGGCAGGTAAGGAGTACAAAGAGTCGGCAACATCAAGGTGGACTTCTTTTGTTTTTGAATGCCACCTCCTCATAATCGCAGTTGGCGGCGTTGTGTTCCTGACGTTGTACAATTCCAGCGGAAAGCGCTGCCAAGACTGCGGTACGATTCCGCCCTCCGATCTGCCAAGCCACTTGTTTACTAGCGCTGAGCTTCTCCAAGCCAGAAAATGTAGGATTTGTCTTGTGACTTTTCGTCTTCTGATTTTGTCTTGCTACTATGGGGGTTGCTAAGGAGTAGGAAGAATAGGGGTATCTGGCTCCCTAAAGAAAGATTTCGAAAGGGATACCAGTGAAAATGCCGTTCTTCACGAACAAACGGTCCAGATCGGCAGTATCAGACCACCATCACTCATATATGTTACATATGTGGAGAGACACTCCATCTATGACGCATACACACATTCCGCTTTTGAAGACACTTCCAACACTGCCACGCTCTTGACTACCACGTCGATGAGGAACTCGAATCCCAAGCCGCGATCTCTTCAGAACTTGTATCCCACGCGGCGACCTCTTCCGAACACACCTCAGAGACCATATCCTCATCTACCACCATCTGCACCCGAACCTGTCGATCTCTCGCCTCCCGTCTAACAGCCTCCCTCTCCCTAAGCTGCCCCTGACGCTCCAGATACCGCGACTGCAGACCCCGAGCCTCCTCACACTCTTCATCAAGCGCGACCGCGTTCCGCAACTCCTCCAACGCCTCGTCGACCTTGCCATGCGTGTAGCTGATCTGTGCCGCTACGACGAGAACCTTGGCGAAGAGGGGTCCTCTATCGGCGTCGATCTGGAGAGGGAACTTTTGCTTGTTGTGCCGGATGTCGTAGTCGTGGTGGGGGCCGTAGACGCGCTCGGCGTAGATTCGGGCCATCCTCAACTTTCCTGACTGGAGGTATGCGGCTGCTAGGCGGGTCTGCAATCGGACGTTGGTGTCATCGATTGCACTGTGGAGATGAGATTAGTATAGGCTGCAGAAGACAACACCTAGCTGAATCCCACGTACCTCTGAGCAACTCCCCCTTCTTCCGAATCACCATCCAAATCGTCATCAGTAGCCACCACATCCGGAAAATTACCACGAGACAGCTCAAGACCAGCCTTATACCTATGAATAGCCAGCGCCAAGTCTCCAGCTCCGCACGCCTCATCTCCACGAAACATAGCCAACAGCGCCAGTCTCATCGTCTCTTTCGCATCACCTCCCCTCATCAGAACCGCGACGATGTCATCCTTAAAGACGACGCTTCCCGGTCCCTCCACACTGACCTCGTCAAAACCGTGAAGCCGTCTTAGCGGCTCCAAAAGCCCCCTCAGCTTCGACTGCGGATGCGGAAACCCATCCCTCATCTCCCGCAAACCCACACCCATCGCAGCATCGATCCTGATCCCCAAAAACCCACCACCAAACCCACCACTAGTCCTCGCACCCGCACGAAGCAAACTCGTGCAGACGGCGTGTAAATCCTCGCTATCGAACACGTAGTTCTGCGACTCCCACTCCTCCGCTCCGACGTGTCCGGGAGCGGTGGGATGGGGACCGAAAGCCAGCGTCATAGCCACGCCGGCCGGCACGTCCTCCGCCTTGTCGTATGTGGCGAAGGGTTGGAAGCCGCAGCTTCGCAGTTCGCAGCCTGCGACGTTCCACTGCCGCAGTTGCAGGCAGATGAGGAAGTTGTCCCGCTTGAAGACGTTGATGGCTTCGCGGTAGAGGGCGGAGTTCGTTCGGAGGATGGCGGTGTTGTAGCGCCATGTGTGATCGAGACCGTTCAGGATTTCGTCCCGGTATTGATCATACTGTGGATTGATAGTGTCAGCCTCAACGAATTGCGCTCGTGGAATCTTGTTACTCACTTCGGCGCTTTTCATCCTATGCTCGATCTTCTCTACCAGCACTTGCTGGTAGATCAGTTCTCGCACCTCCAATGGGAGTCGACCCAACCATGGGCCGACGGCAGCTGCCATTGGAGTCGACGACGAAGACATCTTTCCAGGTACAATATCGTATACCTGTCCTAAACTGATGAGATATAACTCCCGATAATCTCAATAGCACAGGTATGAGCTGACTGTTGATCGTTGACGGCAAGACTGTGGTATAGCCAACTGAGGTGGATGCTGCGGAGTATCTATGAAACTCAAGAGCTTTGCAAAGAATGTATAAATATCCGAAGCAAAGGCGCAGAGTATTGTACCTCGCCATGTTGATAGTATGTCAAAAGTATGTGTGCAAGAGTATGTGTCAAAATCGCCTTCTCCAACACTCATATCCTATACCACCCATATATATACCCAAGTCCCAAAAACCTCGACCCTCAACAAGCCTCTGGCAAAAGCCCAGCTTCCTAATTCCCCAAGCCATCTTCGAAAAAAGGGTGCCTAACAATAAAGGTGGGTCGCTGGAAGAAAATCAAGACTTTGCCAAGTTGAGGCTTCGCCGCCAACGAAGGTATGATCTTGCAATAAGGAAAAATATGTATATATACTTTATATACTTTGTAAGGAATGATGCGTTGCCAAAAGTTGAGCTAGAAGCTAGAAGTCAATCTTTATATGTTGAGGAGAGGTGCTGATGGTTTGCTATCCCACATGATTGCCCCGAACGCGGTTATCTTTCTTTGTACGGACAAAGAACGCCAGGCGCCAGCAAGCGGCCGTGGCAACCCTGTCGTCGGAGGTTCGCCTTATTCTGCTTGTTCGATGTCCCCAGAAACACTAAATTCGGCAGCTGTGAGCGCTCTGCTCGAGTCGGCTCTTTCGGAAAGACTCACCACCTTCATCCCCACACAGTCCGGAAGCAGTCCCTCACCCCAACAACTCCCACCCCTGACCGAGAACATCATCCATCTCACCTCCTATGAACCGCCTGCGCAAAGCTAACCGCCGCCCCCTTCCCAACCCCCGACCCCGTATAAAGCTCCCCCCAATGAAAAACAGTATAATAACTCTGCAAAAACGGTCTGCCCAAGTTCCACGAATCGCCGAACCCCACAAGGGCAGAAACACACATTGGCGACGATGGTTTTCCCCCACCTTTGCCCATAGCTCTGAGCGTCTGCTCGTCCGTCACGGCGCCGTTGTTGAAGTCATCCGTATCGATTGGATGTGCGAAGCCGCCGATGACGACAGATGGCATCGATGCTTGGGGGGTGTTGCAGGGGTAGGCCCATACGCTTCTCGGGTCGTTCTTGTCGTTCGTGCGGACGGCGCCGGGGATTTGGTCGTGGATGGTCTTTGCGGCTGCGAAGGGGGCGGAGATGCCGGGGGTACCGGTATCGACGATCGCTGTGGAAGATGGATTAGCCCATGTATAAAGGTGGATTAGGTAAAGTGCAGGTCAACGCACCATTGCCGCCAGCCGAAGGGACCAGCTTCCCATTCATATACGCGCCATCGACTTTGATACTCCACGGTCCCTGCGAGAGCACCGGAACCGTGGTGATGGGGCCCATGAACTTCGTGGAATCGTACCCGCCAAGCGTCAGCTCGCCAGGCTCGTTCCATCGACCGATGAAGACGCCATACTCCGGCTCTTTCACCTTTTTCTGAATGAGTAAGTTTTCGAAAAACGACGACGAGTTCTTCTTGTCCGTACTGGGACAATAGCACAGGCCGAAGATGCCGTCGGCGTTGTAGTCATTAAACTCACCCTTACCTTCCGAATTTACAAAGAACTGAAAATCATGAGCAGTGACACCGCCGATAGAAATATCATCTTCGTAGAACGGACCTTTGACTTCGAGGCCACCTCCATAACTCATGTCCTGGATCCTGTTCAGCGGTTTGCCGCTCCAATTATACCCAGAGGCACCAGGAGTGTTCCTACCCGGAACCCAGACTTTGTCCGAGCCTGCGAATGTCAGCTTTTGCAACATGATGGCTTTGATGTGTATGTTATACCTGTATCGAATAAGAATCTGTATGTCTGTGCTTTATCACTTTTGCCTACAGTACCCGGACCAGCCGGAGAGGTATCGCGCAATGGGGTAGAACCCGCCGGATTCGACGAAGAGCGAACGATAATTGGAAATCCACGTCCTTGGACCACAGAGGTCATGACCAGCATGGCGGCTGAAATAATATTGGTATGCATTACGATTGCTGAAGCCAAAGTGAAGCGACCCAGGCACTGAAGACCCGGCAAGTGTAAAGCAACACTTTGATGAAGGAATATACGAAATTGTCGAAGCACGAGCCACAAAGCATTATGGTGAACCTGAACTGAAAGAATCTACTTGGGAGACAAACTCACGAACAACCCGTACAAAGGACACATTGAGCGAAAGATTGTCCCGTGTGAAGCTAGCAAGACAAGGCTAAAAATACCACAACGTTCGTGTGTAGGGCAAACAGCCTTTGTCCCACACGATTTGGTACCACCGAAAGTGACAGTCGCCTTCTTTGTATCTGAGCTTCCTGTCTACCTTTTGGTTTTGACGTCACTCGAGTGATACAAACTTATGTTCCAATTCCACCAACAAAGAGCTGTTCAACCCCCGAATCAAAGGCTATGTTCAACAGTACCCTCATGGACATGGTTCAATTACCGATAACGATATCGTCGTACATCACGACATTCGTCCAACGCAAGGCTCGTCGAAGCTAGCTTGATAACATCAAATCATCTGTCGGAATGCCGTGAAGATAGCCATAGGTTGCTTCGCTCATTCAAACATCGGTAGGAAAGACTTCCGCTGTGATGTCCTATGTGAAGAAAGTAATATACTTACAATCATTACTGAGAGTACGTCGTGAAGTATATCGACATATGCAATAGTATCAGTCGAATACTTCAAAAGGCATCTTCACAACTGTGATCGCATTTCGAATGTGCAATAATGCCACGCGCTCAATGTGGAGTATATTGAGTGTTGAAAGTCGGGGTCAAAGAGGCCATGGCTTTCTTAGGATAACAAATACCGCGAATAAGCATTGTGGGGAATAGTATTTGAGTAACATATCATCGCTTTCACCTCATGTTGGACAAGGCACCTTACGAAGTATCCCTCATTATTGTCACTGGCATCTCAGTCCGCCCTTTTGATCTCATATAATGTTCATTTCATTCCTGCTGATTTTGGAGTCATTTGATCTCGCATCAAGGATCTGGCCAATACGACAAGATTCTACTATTCGTTGTCAAATGACCTACTGTTGTATTTCAGTAGGAAAAAGTCATTGTCTGCAAAAACAGATATAGCAGGTGGTAATCTGTTCAAGAAAACAGCGTGTGGAAACAGATACAGTAAGAGCTTAGGAGATTTTGCAAACTAATAAGCGCCACCAGACTCAGGATTCCTTTATTCAATTTGACCGCTCAAGGAGATCTGCTGTTTTGCCCTTCGGGTAGGCTCACTTAGAGCATTTCAGCAGCCTCGGCTAATACCTAACGAAAGCTAATGACTGAAGACCTAGGATAAGTGGTATCACGGATTTAATCGTCATCCTTCGCAGCAAGTAGGTGCAGTAGGGCTCTGTGAGCGCCTGGTCGACTCTACAATATCATTAAGGGTAATTCCCACTGTGTCAGGCGATGTTCGCTACGCCCTTCAAGGCTCGACCATACAATATTTTTTTGGGCATTCAAAGCTTTCAATCGGCTTCCGGTTGGCAGTATTGAGCGCTAGATTTCTGTTCGCGGTGAAGGGCGGTCCTCATTATATGTATGATTGCAGATAATCCGAGGGTACGAACCCGGTGGTACCTTGCCACTTCGTCGCACTCCGCTGCCGTTTCTTGGATTCAGCTTGGTGCTGGCTACCGCGGCCTGTCAGAGATCTAGACGAGGGTGTGTCGAGCTGAACCGACTAGCCAAAACATTCTAGAATCATGGCTCTCACACTCGAAAGGACAAGGCCTTTGGCCGATAAGGACCCCGAAAGTCTCATCAAGTCCATCGTGCCGTCTATTCGTACAGATGTTGTACGCGTGGCGCTGGATCATGGCAGCGAAAGGGCCAGATTTGAGATATATACGAGCGGCTGTTAGGACGTCAACAACGCTTCGTCAAGTTCAGTATGGAGTGCGAATCCTTCCTGAAGAACTTCGAGGATCCATAGTGGAAGATCCTTGGTTTGCCTCCTAACCTCAGACGTGCCATTTGCCAGCAAGATGGTCACTAAACCCCTTCAGGCTGTCACTGCTGACGCGCACAATCAGCGTCGCTGGCCACTTTACGGAGTACGGAGTACGGAGTAGCGGCTATTGTTCGAGCATCGGTCTAAGGCAACCTGTCGTTCGGTTTCGTATAAATTATGTAATCTGCAGTGGCCAATCAGATGGGCGAGGAGCCGTGTCCCAGAATAGACTTCAAGCCACCAACTTCAGCTTCGAAGGTCGGAGAGCATCAGGAAAGAGCAACCGTCGACTGACCGTCTCAACAGGTTGCGAACTCTGCCATATCTCGACCGACCATTGCAGTCCCAACCAGGTGTATGATGAACCTTTCTTTGAATCTAGAGAGTTTTAACATGGTAGAGAGGAGACAGCAAGCGCTCTATTCTCGCCGACGATCAGCGGAGAAGAGGGCACATTTACAACGACTAGTAAAGTCGGACCATCAAGCTGTAACTTCCGTTCGGTATTGAAACGCGTTGTTCAAAACGGGCTATGATCCTCTCATGTAATCATCAAGCAGCCGGAGTTTCCAAACAACGCTACCACAACCAATTCATAGTCCGGGCTCCACGCCGAAAAACTGGCCAGAAGCTTGAGTCATCATGGCGAAGATGCTAGATGGTCCGGTACCTGCTGGCGCGCGCAGTGTATCATGGCCTTGGTATCATCATACACTGACCACCGAGCTGACAGCGGATGCCCGGACGCTACTACAGCAATACAGCAGAGTCCCAGCTCAAGATGTGGAGCATCACGTATATCGGATTGTGAGTCCCTATTTCCAAACCTCCCCATACCAACCTCCTGTAAAGCGCTCAGCTTATCAGAGGACTATAGCGAGATAAAGCTTGGGGACTCTTTCCCTGGCCCTGCATTGGCGAATTCTGGTTTCTGAGCTTTGGTCTCGCCAAACACCCGCTCTATCACAGTGTGGTACTCCCACGTCTGAAGTCCGGACACTCACTCCTCGACCTGGGCGCCTGCATGGGCCAAGACGTGCGAAAATGCGTATTCGACGGCGCACCAGCAGATAAACTCTACACATCCGATCTCTTCAGCCAGTACGAAGCCTTATCCTACGACCTCTGGAGAGACCGCGACAGGTTTCCCCAAGGCCACTTCCTTGCCGATGATGTACTAGCAGATAATGATGAGTTCATGCAAGGCTCGTTGATGCGTAATCTAGGGCCGGGGCAGACTGATATGATCGTCATCAACATGTTCATGCACCTTTTTGATTATGACAACCAGCTCAAAGTGGCGACGCGGATTCTCCGCCTCCTCTCGCATAGACCGGGAAGTATAGTTCTCGGCTCGCAAGCAGGCGTGGTGGACCCAATCGAACAGCCGCTCAAACCACCATTCGACAAAGACAGCAATGGCCAAAAACGAACAGTGTTCCGTCACAGCACTGATTCATTCGTGAAGCTATGGGAGGATGCTGGGGCGGCTTCTGGAGTGCCGCTACGACCGATCTCGTGCATCTTTGAAAGGCCAAAGGCTACTAAAGCGAGTCCGGAAGGTATTGATACCGGACTTGAGGCGGAGTCGAAGAAGCCATTCACTGCCGAGTATTTTTTCTCGACTAGTTCAGTAAAGAAGAAGAGAAGACACATCACAGATCCGGAGACTGGAAGATTATATTTTTCGATCGTCCGGAGCTAGTGGCGATCTGGCCACTCCGGTATCACCAACTCGAATCATCAACTTTGGAAGGACTGATAGCCAGAGCGTGGCCAGACCATGAAGTGATGGCTCATGTAGAACATCTGTAGAATGCGCCGTTCGACATACTGCTATAACGCGGGTCACTTGACTCCACGCTACTATTGACCTTGGTAAGCATATAGAGTGTTTCGAGGGATATGCTGGAAGGCTGGGTCAGCTTTTGTAGTCTGTGCTACATTTCAGGTCGCATAGAAGGGTTGGTGACATCATCATACTTCTACGAAAGTATGTCATTGTCTACAGCGAAGGTGCTCGAGCGTCCATAATCAAGGGCCTCGTTCCTTTCTCTCATATGTCTCTCATTTTGCATTGAGGTGTCCCTGTCCGTGTCTTAGAAATTCCTGTAGACGTCTGATCCCTGTTGGCGAGGCAGACGATGACCTAATGCTGTGGACATAGATTGTATCGCAACGAGTATGATGTGAGGTAGAAATTCGGTAAATGTATCCCAACGTCCTATGTATAGGTCCGATAGCATGATTCCTACAAAGCTGCAGATGTTGCTTCAGAGGAGCCAGAGTGTCCATGAGGATCCTATCGTGCAGGCACAGCCAGTGTATCCAAACAGACCAATACGGCACCGCGATGCCATTCGACGCTCGATCATGTCATTGGAATCTTTGTGCGTGAAAAGCCGACAGCAGCCCATGACGCAGCGGGAGCTGGTGAGGTCGATCCGCCAGGGTCCAGATTCAGTACAGCGAAGCTGTCGCTTTTGCTGAACCAAGCACCAAATAGAACCTCTTCCAATATGTTGTGTACCACTAGTGCCTTTCCTTGTCCGTTATGGTATCATCGTTCCTCCTCCTCAAGCACCGCAACGGCGTCTCTGCCTAGATCGCTCATCCAATTATCAGTGGTGTCTTTGATAGGTAGAGGTAGGTGGTGACGAGCCAATTGTTGAGCTAGCCAATGCAGCTATGAGTTCAGAGGCTGAGAAAATTATCGAGGTGGCCTCCGCCCGCTAGAATATTGGCGATCAACACCCAACGGCAACATCCCACGAGAGAGTCTCACTTGCTTCCAATGAGGGTAAGCTCGCTAGGTCTGGCTCGTAGGCGCAATTCTGCCGTGAGAGGAGAGTAACTTTTAGGATCTGAAGCCGACATATGGTATGTTTGAGAGGCCGCCAGAGCCAGAGGGTCCATCTCTTTCAATTCTCGAGGTTTGCTGGCCGTACGGAGTCAATGTGAGAGGGCAAAGACCACCAACATGATGCAGATGTCATATCTGATGTGACTCGTGCTGGCTGCAGTTTGAGGAACTGTAGCGCAGCACAAATACAGTATAAAAGATAGTGTTTATGCATAAAGTGCCTAATCTTAGCATTTGATAAACCGTGCTTGGTAAGAAAGACCAAAGGCCCAATACTCTGGGTGTGTGTGATGGCGACAAATTCGTTCTACAATATCAAGTTCTGTCAAGTACGAATCCATGAAGTTACAGGATCAGGACATCACCGTTACTGGAGGTATGAAGAGGTAGAAACTAGAGTATGGGTCCTTCAAACCCAATGAATGGGGACTAAATAGTCAGGCAGCATTCAGCATTGTAGTATTACATGTCTTACTCTGATGCTGTGTGAAGTAGCTGTGAGCAGAAAGTCTGGAAGTACAAGCTTGAGCAACACCTCAACAACCAACGATCTTAGCTGCCCCCTTCAGCCGCATGCTATCCCCACCATGTTCGAAATTGAGAGGCCGAAGTTCTTGAATGTACATCCTCCACATATGTAGCGCAATCAATTACCCAGCCATGCATCAGAGCCTTAAGTGAAGCGAATCATGAATGCCACCATGAGGGCGAACAGACCAGTAGCCTCTGCGAAAGCGAAACCCAGGATAGCATACGCAAATAGCTGACCTCTCAAGCTCGGGTTGCGAGCGACACCAGTGATCAAGCTACCGAAGACGGTCCCGATACCCACACCAGCTCCTGCAAGACCAATTGTTGCTGCACCGGTACCAATGTTGGAACCCATCTCGACAAGGGCATTTGCAAGCTCGCTAGAGTAAGGGCGCATGGCTTGACGGCTGACGAGCTGACGAGCGGCCATGTTGAAGGCAGCGGGATTGGCACGCTTGGTGGACTGGAAGGGGGATTTGGCCAGGGAAGGTGCATGATCGCGTTGGAGGGTTCGGGCAATGCCTGTAGGGAGAGCCTAAGTCAGCCACATCTTTCTCGATTGTACTTCGCAAGCTTTGGAGTGTACTAGAGGATGCGAAAAGATAGGTTACCAGAAATGCCGCGCTGCTGGAGCTGGACGTTGGAGCGGAGAGCTGGGCGGGCAACGGCCATTGAGGCCATCTTGGAAGAGAATCTGGCTGCAGATGACATCTTGAGTGTGTATTGAGATCAATTGATGACTTTGCTTGATATGAGTGGAGCGGAGAGGATCGGGTGGATGGGGGAGCTGCTGATGTTGTGGGTGATGAGGTGGAAAGAATCGGAAGGAAAAATGGCGCTCAGGAGCTCCAACGCTAGTCTAGGGCGACTCTGCTGACTAAGCAGACTAGGGAGTCAATGAGTGACAGCCTGTACTTCTACGACTTTACACTTAGCAAATAGTCTTTCATCGATTCGAAGACAATGGACGGATGCACCTTGCCCTGCCAATCGAAATTTGCATGTCCAGCGAAAAGATGTGACTACATTGATACCCCTCTCCTCGGCGCCCATGCCCACGAAGTCCCTACAATATCGCAAGCTCCTCAACGTACGAGGAAGGCGACGAAGACGAACGGCCCATGGATGCATACCCTAGAGGTTTCTAGAGGGAAGAATAGGAGGAGAGATGATCAAGTCATTCTTGATACACAGCAATCAGGTGGAGGGCACACGGTTTCAAGATGATGAAGGCTGAGCGCAGGACCCAGGAATCCATCTCCTGGGTCTTTGGAGCTTTGTGTGCATGCTCCAGGATTTGCTCACTGCTCTTGTTGAGGTTGATCGGCAGATTATACGATGCGGAGCTTGACCTCGGAAGCAATGTGGAAGGCGAAAGATCTCCAGTGGCGAGACTGGTTGATGCGAATGCGTCCACAGTAGCTAAAGCATGGGGGCAAATGGAGGGGCCGATGTGCTTGAACAGAACTGAAAAACTTCACATGCACCTAGGGATCTTCCGACCTAAGGCATCTGCGGGGAGCAGAGTGCGACCGAAGCTAGTCATGATTGCGGATACAAAACCCAGGACGATATCATACTGAACCCCAGTAACAAATAGTATCAGCTCGCAGACATCACCAAGACCAGCCGTATATCCTCAGTCCATCTCAGTTCATCAACGAAGCTCCACTGATGGCCCATTCACCGACGAGCTCGCTAAAGCAAAGGTTCCCTTCAGAGCTGGGATCGAAGGCGTAAAAAAGTACTCGCCCCCTTTTGGCACAACCCACTGCCTTGGTAGCGTGAGATCCGTACCCTGGCTGCCAGGGTTCGTGCCTGACATCTTAAAAAGTGTCGGGTCGTTGGTCTGGCCAATGATGGGGTCAATCCCTGGCACCACAGGCTTCTTTGGTGGGAACCCAGCTTCATTCGCCCAGCCTAAGCAGTGTCAGTAAATAGGCACACGGGAATCAACAGAGGTCACCTACTCTGCTGGATAAACCTGAAGCCATTGCCGATATTGCTCTGGTAGCCCACGAAAAGCAGGCCGCGAGTTTGGCTAGTTTTGCCGGCCCCAGCTTCATCTGCTGAAACTTCTGGTCCGAACGCGATACCACTGCGGATGATACGACGAATTTCGGTGCCCCCGCGAGTTGCAAGATCGCCTCTGGGATTGGTCTTCCGAACGTGCGCCGCGAACGGGCACCTATCTTGCGTCTGCTGGTCGTTAGGAAAGACACTATTGTAGCTGAAGTCATTATTACGGGTCGGATCCGCGCCGAGAGCACGGTCGTCGATCGTCGGTGTCACATCAACAGGTGCCCCTAGCCACCACCAATGTATGAGTCAACTCGTTCAGGGCCCGAAGCAGCTAGTGATCACCTACCGCTTTTCCAACGACCCACAAGGCGGGCCCCAAGTTGATCAGCATCTAAACCAGGAACAGGTTTCTCGTTCAGAAACGCATTGAATTCTGGAACTAGTTGAGGAAGGTAGCGGAAAGCAAGAAAGCTTCCGTCCAAAGCCCAAGATGGACGCGTCTGCTTGTCGCCATCGCGCCCGAGGAGGATGATACCTTGAGGCACCGTCTCCTGGCCGCGATTCGGGGTCGTATCAACGCCCTGGACAGCTGGCTGTGAGATGCCATCCAGGAATCCAAAGCTTCGCGTCGGGGTCAGCAGTAAGTAGGCCCTCGAAGTAGAGATGATCAACGTACTGCTCGTGACCCGCCTCCTTCTTTGGCCGGACATCACCAACCTTGCGTGTCACTTCGTGAATAGTAGCATTCTGCGTACCCACGGAGAAGGTTTTCTCAATACGCTTGACTAAGTCATCGACTGTTGCATGGTGGTCACCGGCAACCAAGATAAGGCCGTGAATGTCTTGCTTGAATTCGGGATCCCAATCAGGATCAAATATACCCGAGGCTGACGTGGTGCCTTTGTCACCAAGGTTTGATGCATCGGCGAGCATGCCTGTGTTGAAGGCGCTGTCGCCAATATCATCGTTGATTCCCATCTTCGAGAAGAGCCGGAAAGTATCAGCCATATGTCTCTAATTATACTTGTCAATGTCGAGTGGCGCAACTGACCTGTACCAATCCTTTGTGGGTGAACGCTATGTTGACCCCACTTAGTTTCAAGAGTGGCGGAGTGGCATTGCCCCCTGCAGCGTCGCTTTTGTTCTTCTTGATTTTCTCTCGGTCACTGATGATCTGAGCCGTGGTCGTGATTATTGGCACGAGCTGTGCGAGCTGAGTGCGAAAGTCATGGACGCGATCTTTGTCGATTTGGAAGAAGATGTATGTTTCAGTCTTCTTCGGTATACCTCCTAGCCTGTCTCCGGTCAGTCTGGCGTGTTTACCTGCCTACGTTGATGATGTCTTACAGGATGTCGCCTTGTACGTTTCCGAAGTCCAAGGGGGCAGGAGCTGGAGCTGGAGCAGGACCAGGAGCTGGAGCTGGAGCAGGACCAGGGGTAGCCATTGTGCCTTTACTGATAGGTGGGTGCTGATCTCAGGTGTGTAGTGCTGCTTTCAAATATGTAGGCTTACTTGCTTGGTATAGGGATGAAAGGGAGAATCCGTGGTGGAGTGTACTGGGGAGCCGGGTCTTAAGGGGCTTTGGGGCATGGAGAGGTTGCAGAGGCAATTACAGTATCACGGGCAGCATGTTACATCGAATCTCACCGCATCCCTAGGCCGATTGCTCAGCCATAACGGAGGACCCGGTAGCCAAGAACGCTCAGACTCTCGTAATGCTGTTTGTATACGTGTGATTACAGAAGCCACAACAGGCCTTTGCTCAAACATTGGACGGACTTCATGCATTGGCCGTCCACCTGATCAGCACGAACGGTCTGGATATCTGGAGACTACATGGAGGCGCTCTGGGCATACTTAATAGATGGTTGACTGACGTCACACAGAGGCGCTCTTGGCTGACAGCTACTGCATTCGAGTGGGCGCTTGTCGACGCCAGATGGTTTCTATTGAACCATACTCGACAACTGATGAAGATTGGAATAACCCATTCCTGGCCTGATGCTAGTACACACCGACTTGATATCATGCCAAGAGTGCGGCTTGCGTGACCTGCAGGATTAATAACGAATCTCGATCCCTCTAGGCTGACATCAATATCCTTGGTTGTTTTGCAATACACTTCATCTTCGCCGTGACTTCCTGGCGAATTTTCCATAAGGCTCAAGCCTGCATCGCTTGAGGTTGTAGATCTCATAGGGAGACACAGAGTGACTGACGCAGATTCGATGGTCAAGGGACTGGAAGTGTAGCCCTTGGTAGACATCCTGGGCCAAATGCAAACTGGAAGAGAGGTGAGGGGCGCAGTAAGCATGGTAAGGCTGATGCATGCATACGAACGCCCCTCAGCAAGCAAGTCTGCTGTCGACCTGATTGGCGGAGAGTGAATCCTGTATGTAGGTGGTGACTAATATACGGTAGCTAAATGCAGAGGCGTAGTGTCAACCACTCGCAATTGTTCGCGGGGTATTCAGCGCATGAGAACTCTTCATATACTGCTTTCAAGAGGATCTTCATGTTACGGATGTTAAGATGGTGAGCTCCCACATAAGGTGTGAAGTAAAAGGTCACTGCATAACAGGGGATTATATATTTCTTCAGAAGTGATTGGTTCTCTATAGTCCAGTCTACATAATTCATTACAAGTGCGATTGGCTTGCATTATTTTAGTCTACGTGTATGTTGTATCTATAGCTGTAGACATGAGAGTCGAGCTTCAAGTCCCGTCAATCATTGATAATACTATTCTGCCATTATCACAGGGCACTTGGTATGTTTTGCCGCTATGTTTCAAAAACGAACAGCTCCGTGATGAATTGATGTTCATTGGTCGAATAGATGCCAAGTGCGGCTATACCCGATATGGCTAGGTCCTTATCACCCGAAGCTAAGTACCTTAGCTCCAGCGATCTCTAGCGCGTATGCAGCCGCCGAGCCTCTAGAAAACAGCAGTCCTTTAACTAAAGTATTCGTGCGACTTCACTTGTTCCTCAAACATCTTCGCCCCATCCTCTGACATATGGTTAGAACTATATCTGTCTGCGTTTCAAGGTTCATCTCCTGCTAGGGATGTTGTAGTCAGGATTGGCAGTACTCAGAGCCGAGACTAAGCTCACTCGAAGCAAGCACAGAACGCGTGCAATCACCGAACATAGCCTCTTCATGCAGACGACTTCTGGCACTCATATACCTTCCTGATCGGTGCTCGACGATGGCTAGGCACATACATGCAGAGTGTATGAAATAGCAGCCAATAAATTTGAATTATTCTATTTGAGTACTGGTCCTGCACTGCTTGATAGGTGGCAGCGTTTCCGTCTCTCAAGCCTCGAAACCTGGAACACAGCCACCGATCTAGCTATGCTGGGCTCACCAAAGAAGCGAGAGCGCAAGGCTTTCGAGGAGAAGCAACTTATAACGGACGAAAGCACCCGTCCTCTTCCTCCAAAAAGACGAAAGCTAACCACGGAGCCTTCCGATATCGCCAACAATTACATTTCCCCTCCTTTGGAAGAGCGCTGTTGTCCTCCAAGTAAACCAAATCAAAGCACGAAATACCATCTTCCTGGATTCTGGGACGCAATCTCGAGTATCTCTCTCACCCGTCGTGCACTTCAAGAATTTGACCGAAGAAACTCTATATATATACCACAGGCCACTGAGCCTACGGAGGTCGACGAGGTTGAATTCGTCGTAGGAGACATCAAGCGCTTTGCACGACTCGGAGGTCCAGATCTTTCCGATATTCAAGGATATCCAGAACCTTCCGCGTGTTCAGAGGTCACGATGAGGTCAAGCCGTCCAGGCACCAACCGCGTCTCGAAGCCAAGTGGCACGAACCCAAATACCGAATCCAGCAAGACCAAGAAGTCAGGTAAATCATCAGCCTATGACAACAACTTCCAGCGACTGCTCACAGAGCGCTACGTTGATCCGCTTCTTCGTGCCAATCGGCCCGCAAATCTGGAACAATTGAAAAGCCGCATGAACGCCCCTAGAATTTCGCTATCTCCATCATCCTTCACTGATGAAGATCACGAGTCTTTTCTCGACGAACTAGAGAGATCTAAGGGTGAACCAGAAGTTATGCGCGACATCTTCATCAAAATTCGGGGACCCGCTAGATATCCATCGGCAACGGATCGACCTTGTGGAAACTGGGCTCCACTACTGAGTCAACTGTCGAAAGAAGCCGATCTAGTAACCGCGCAGCCTGACTATTGTGAGGGCAATGCCCAAGACGCTCGCAGCATGCATATTAGGCGGGATCTAGACACATACATTGTCCCTTCGCTACATTCCGACGTACTATTCCTTCCGAATTTCTTCGTCGAGGTCAAAGGTGAGGAAGGATCATTGGCCGTGGCACGGCGACAAACGTGTTATGATGGCGCTTTAGGAGCTCGTGGTATACATCACCTCCAGAATCATAGTCTACCCATAGCGTTCGACAACAATGCTTATACTTTCACATCGGTATTCCAGTCTGGGCGTCTAGATATCTATGCCCATCACATCACTCAACCGGAGGGCCCGGGTCTCGAGCCCCATTACCATATGACATCAATCTTAACTCGATCCTTGGACGCAATGGTTGAGTCGTTCCGCGAAGGGGTTACTGCGTTCAGGAATGCACAAGATATGGCCCACGAATACCGGGAACATTTCATTCAGGGCGCAAACCGTAGACTCGGAGCAACTGTGCCAAACCCTCCAAAATTAAAGGACAAGGCCTAGGACAACTTATCCTAGCTTATGATCCATTCAAGAGAATCAGATCATGAGCCACCGAAACTTATCCGGGTGCCAATCGCAGGCTCAACCAGGGTGCGCAAAGCTTCCTATGTCTAATCAACGTGGGCTCGGATGGCTGGTGGGTTTGGTACACTTTGTTAGGATTACAGCCACGAGCCATCCAAAGTAAGGCGTCCCACCTCCCATTCTGACTGTCTACTTAGCTTACTATTCAGGCCGTAGGATTCAATCCGGGAAGGTGGCTGCGACGGATTGATGCTTCAACGGAAGCCTTTCCTACACCAGACTCAAACTTCAGCGAGGTAATTGGATGGATGAAGATAAAGCAGCAGCCAATTACGGTCACGGTTCCCGGATACAGTCTGTCGTATCTTGCCTCCCCTTGCTCAACGCTTCCGCTTATGCTACAAACTTCCACGCGTTTCAGTATCACTGAGAGATCCTTCTGAATACTACCTGGGAGCGCAACCGCAAGTTTTATGGACCAAGAAAAGCCCCAAGCTTCAATCAAACCTCGTGACAACAAAGTCACGACTAATCACTGCAGCTTTCCACATTGCTCTTGGAGCCCTTGTGACAACCCAGAGACGATGCTGAATTTTGAGATTCAATGGCCCACCGAGCCGTGGAACTTGAGAATTGCAATGCGCGTTCGCCGAAACAACGAATTACGATCGTTTCTCTGACAAATGGAGTCCATGTTGATAAGCAGGTTCCCCTGAGCATGTATACTTCTTTCCTACTGTCATTCTTCATCATCGCTCGAAAGAAGGGCTACTCGGTCCATCCTCTCATTCACGCATCGTTGACCGCTGTCCGACTCAATCCCATACGCTCAGCCACCGCGGCCGACTGACCACCGACCCCAAGCTCACTCACCCTCTCCCCCGTCAGCTCCACCACAATTCTAGTAGCAATCCCTACCAGCTTCCACCCGCCCGTTCTCAGCACACGAAACCTACCCTCGCGCTCACAACCATCTGCAATCGTCAAGGCAGCATACCTAATCCCCACCCAGGTCGATTGATCTCGTTCCGATCCCGGCGGTAATCTCACCGTGACGCGACAGCTACCATACGCCTCGCTGATGGGAAGTTTGAAGCCGTCATCGGCGCCAACAAGATGAAAGGTGGCTGGCTGTAGTAGTCGCGGGAGCTGCTGGATCGCGGTGATGCAGTCGGGGTATCTAGGGCGAGGGTCGCGCTTGTAGATGCGGGGCGGTGGTGTGCATAATATTTCGCTGGTGGCGATTTCTAGGGTTGCGTTTCTGGTGAGTGGGAAACTGGCTGTGGAGATGGAAATGATGGAGAGGGAGGATAGGAGAATGGCGCAGTAGGAGGAGAGTCGAAGATGCATGTGAGAGGATGGAGGGAGAAAGGGTGATGGATGGAGGTTGTGAATCAGGGTCTGAGGGTACATGGTCATTGCAACTCCTTGTAGGCGTTCTTGCGACCCTATGGAGGCGGGAAGAATGCAGTCGACCAATCAAGGGCCATGCTGATGTGGAGCGATGTGCAATTTTCCCACGTCTCTACGGTGCATCATTGACAGCGCGAGATCGCCTTTGATCTGCGAATGATATGAGTCTCGCCAATTCGAATAGTGACACCGTATTTAAGTACGGGCAACAAGGATCCTATCTTCCTAGCTCATGTTTACTTTAAAGTAAATAAAGTACTTACTTTAAGTAGGCTTAAGCTTAAGCTTCCGCCGCTAGCGCCGGTGTATAAAGCTTGGCATAATCCCTGCCGATCTCATGTCCGCAATCCTTGGCACATCGCCCTTGCTGCTTCCAAGTTCCAAGAGGGGGCATAATCAATAAAGCATGGTTCTTCCATGAAGCCTCCGATGGAAGCTATCTCTACTCTCCAAATGCAACGAGCTAACCGACGTCGAACGATGGCAAATTTGATGACGCGGTGCTGCGGCAAATGGTGGCGACCGCGAGCGTCTTTCCTTGATCTTGATTCCATCCAGCGACCCAGACGAGAGTGACGACAATCGACAATTTGCCGCGAACCTGGAAATTACGGAACTATCAGCCGGCTTGAACAGATATATTCTTCCATCACCCACCCACCAGTCAACAAACACCACACTTTTCGTTGCAGAGCCAGTTCTCGTACAATCCCGAAGAGTCGTACAACCTCACAAGCCTTCCACAAAGCAACAGTAACCCATACCTCCCACACCCTCACCTTCGAAGAAACGCGACCTCCACATCCACATTCACGATCATGGCACGCACTTCTCCCCTCCACTGGTAAGCCAACCAACCTCTCTCCTTCGCTCGCCCTCACCTTCCACCTCATGAGGTGATACAAACAAGAAACTAACAGCGCACCAGGGTCGGCGTGATCTCCCTCCTCATCGCAGCCATCCTCCTCCTCGTCACGACAATTTCAGCTCCCGTCGTCGGCGACCTCTCCATCCTCAAAGTCAAGCTCACGAACAAGACGGACATACGCCATTCCAGCGTGACATTCGGCACCTTTGGACATTGCATCCTTGATGTTCCGCCTATCCAGTACGTTCTGCTCTCCAACAAGACTGTTGCGATGCGAAAGAGCATGCACATACAATCACCTCAAATCCAACAGTTGCGCTACGCAATAATGTTCCGTTGCAGCCAAACTCAGAACATCGACTGACCCTCAATCCACAGAACCGACCAAGACCTCTGCTACCCCAAACACATCGGCTACCGCCCCGCCGACATCATGGCCGCCGTAGACGGCACCCACTTCAGCTCCGCCTCCGCCAGCACCGTCCACGGTCTCACCCGCGCCATGATCCTCCACCCCATCGCCTGCGTCCTCGCCTTCATCGCCTTCGCCCTCAGCTGCTCCGCCGGCGTCTTAGGCTCACTACTCGGAGCCTCAGTGGCAGGATTAGCCTGGCTCCTAACACTGATCGTCATGGCCATCGATTTCAGTCTCTTTGGCGTATTTCTCACACACCCTAATGTTATCATTCATGACTAACAAAAGGAAAACAGACCATCAAAAACCACGTCAACAGCCACCACGTCTCGCACGCCTATTACTCAACCGGGATGTGGACCTGTCTCGTCGCCATGCTCCTCCTCTTCCTGGGCATGATCCTCGTGCTCTTCACCTGCTTCAGTGCCCGGAAGGCGAAGAAGACTACCATGAACGGAGGACGCCACGATGGTGCGGGGTATGATAACCGCTACGGGGATGGGAATGGATATGCCACTCCGAATACGGCGCCGATGCGGAAGAAGAAGTTTGGGATCTTTTAAGCGACGGTTGTTGGACGTTGCGAGGGGAGATGGTGGAACAGCGAGGCGTTGGAGGTGGCGATAATGGCGGCTACTTTTCCGAATTTTCATTTATGAGCGTGATGCGCTTAATACCCACAGATCAGCCAGCCAGGCTATTAGATACCCACTTAGCGTCTAGCATATCATTAATTAATTTACAGAAAATCAATAGCAAACTCCAAATCACCTACGCTTTACGTTTCTGAAATCTATCATCCCCACTATCCTCCACAAATCCCCCTTCCTATCGTACTATAACCCACCCACCTGATTCACGTCTCTCTAGCATATCACATTATATCATTGTATCATATCACTATCTTATATCACTATCTTATAACACAACACAAAACAACACTACAACACCAAACACAACATAAAACAACACAACACAACACAACACAAAACAATACAAAACAATACAAAACATAACACAACATAAAAAATCAATCAAGTTTACCCCCCCCCCACCCGCGAACTCTTACAGTACAAGCCACGAAACCCCACTCCGCACAGGGCTGTTGTATAGTACACCACAACACCCATCCATCCATCCATTTATTCACACGCTTCAGATCTAATCCCCCCACGAACCCCACGCCCACGCCCATAAATCCATCCCTATCCTCATCCCCATCCCCGTACGAAATGCTTAATCCCAGACCCTTCCCTCCCTCCCTTCCCACAACCAATTAGAAAATCAATGCCCTCACCACCCTCACTACCCATACGCGTAACAACCACCCCCCCCACCCTACCCATCCACCCATCCATCCATCTCCGACAATCCCCCACCATCAATCCCAACCCCCATTCCTCCCTCCATGCCCCCTCAAACATTCACTAAAAACTGTAACCCCAACCCCCTCTCAACCTCCCCCACCCTGTTCCTTCTCCCATAGGGAACCGAAGTCCTTACTTTCTCATCCTTAATCCTCACCCCTCACTCCTCATCCCTCAGCACCCGTCCAACAAAACGATACCACGGAACGTGAATTCCAATTCCACTTCCACCCCCTCAGCTCCTCGTCTCCTCATTCCAATTACTAACGGCAAATTACAAAAATACCATACTTTTCAGGAATATTTTCAAAAATACCACCCCTATATTTTTAAAAATACTATACCTCCTAATTTAATTTATATAAAGCTATTCCTATATAATTAACTCTTAACTATATTATAATATCTTATATAATACTATAAAGATATTATTAATTCCTCTAATATCTAATAATTTATATAATCTAGGCTATACTTATAATATACCTAACGTATAAGTATTAATAATTTAATTACTTATAGGATTAGGTTTACTTTATTAAGTAGATATATATACTTCTTATATATAATATATTATAAGTTATATAGTAATATAGTAGTAAATTAATATATTTATTATAAGTAGCGTACCTCCTATTACCTTTATATAATTAATTAAATTTATACTTATACTTTATATACTAATTACCTAATATTATTACCTATTATAATAATAATAAATAGTTAATATTCCCTTAATAGTAAGGTAGTATATATAAAAGTATAAGACTTAAATTATATAAAAGGATAGTTAGCCTAGCTATTAAGTACTCCTCCTATTATAACTAACTAAGGTACGTAGGTTAAGTCTTAGTTATTTCCTAATTTTAGAATATAATATAATAATAATATTAGAGGTATTTAACGCCTAAGTATTATATATATATTATGTATATTATAATATACTAAGAATATTATACTTATACTCTATTTTTAAATTTATTATAATATCCTAAGAATATATACTACTAGTCTAGGTATATATTAATATAACCCTTAACTAGGATATCTACTTACTTTTTTTTTTTTTTTAGGGGACTTAATATTTTAGTATTTCCTTATTTAAGATATATATACTATACTACCCTAGAGAATCTATAAATATAACTCTAAGGTAGGGAATCTACTTACTTACTCCTAATATTTACTTACTTTAAGTATCCTATTATCTTAGAATTTACTCTTATACACGCCTAGGCCTACTTAGAGTTATTAAAGAGAAAAAGTTATAAGGGATAAAGAAATAATAATATTAATAGTAATATACCGCGATAGTAGTACTAACTTAATTAGGAAAGTAGGTATACTTATTACCTTAGAAGTACCTTATTATCTTCCTTATAAAGTCTTAGAACTATAAAGGCTCTTATTAATATATACTAATATTAATTCTAATAAATTAGTTTAAGTAACTTAACTATTTAAGATAATAGCTAGCCCCTAATAGAGATAAAAGCTCTTTTCTACTAAGTTAAATTCTTTAACATAATTTATAATAGTAATATTATAAAATATAAGCTTTATATTTAGCTTAAAGGTAGTATTAATACTATAGATTAAGGGTAAGTACCTAATAGGCTATTATTATTACTACCTTACTATTAATATAAACTTAATTATACTCTTACTCCCTAGGTTAGAAATAACTTTAAATTATTAAAAAGGAAGAAGAAGAAATTCTAATAATAATAATAATAAATTAGCCTATATAAGCTTAGATTAGTTACTAATTAGCGTTCCTACTATCCCGCTTCTCTTTATATAGCATTTTCTTTCCTTAGTTATTCCTACTTTAATACTTTATAACCCTCTTACTATTAAGTCCCTTTACTAATAATTATAGCTAAAAGTTCTACCTCTAGTACTACTAGAAGTTTTTAATAATAACCGGTTATAAATAATATCTATATTAGTTAGACTTAGGGAAGTATTAAGTTAGCTAAGTAAGATATTTTAAAGTAGATTATTATAAACTATAAATCTTATAACATCTAATATATTAATAGGAAGAGATAGATTATTATTTATAGAGATACTTCTACCTATAATTTCCGCGTATATATTATTCCTATTACCCCTATTAAGAAAGGTAGCTATTTAGATAAAGAATCTATCTACTATTTAGTATTTACTAACTATAAACTTTACCGTTACTCTACTTATAAAGGGTAGAAGAAAAAGTATACTCCGTTAATACTTACTAAAAATCTTATAATAAGATTATAATATACCTTTAAGCTACGTATAAGATTAAAGTAGATATAATTCCTTAAATAATTAGGCGGTAATTAGATTAACTATATATTAAGTTAGCGGGCTAGTTAGACTATTATTAGTAAGCTATTTAGTAATAGTATAGAGTTATTTAAAAAAATCCTAGTCTTTTATTAATAATATAAGGTAATCCTAGGTATCTTAAATATAAATATAACCTTAATATTAATCTAAGGACTAGACGGTTTATTTAATACTAGGTAATTCCTAAGGTAACTTATAAAGCGTTTAAGGAGTATAGAAATTTTATTACTATTAATACCTATTATATATATATAAAGTACTCTATAATATTACTAGGTATTACTACCCTTAATAGTAATAATAAGATACTTCCTCTTATATAAGCTCTTATCTTAAAAGAAATTAATAGTATTAGATATATTTCTTATAAGGCGTACGGCATTCTTTTCCTTCTCTTAATATAGAAGATATAGTTATTATTAGTAATAGATTTGAAGGTATTAAACCCGCGTTATAAATATACTTCCTAGGGGCGGCTTATTCTTATTATTATAAATATATTTATAATAATATCTAGAGGTTATAACCTAGTACTAAGGGCCTATTTTAGTAAGCTATAAGGGCTAGGACTAAGGGAGCTTTTAGAGCTATTATAAGCTAAATATAAAAAGAGAAAAAGGGTAATATAACTAATTACCTTAAGGTAATTTCTTATAATTAATAGACTAAATTCGCCTTCTTAAGACCTCGCTTTAAGTATAATACCTTAAATATCTAGGAATTAGTAAATTCTTAATAGAGGGAGTTATAGGACTTACCTATTACTACTATATTAGTATTCCTTTAGATTAGTCTTATATTAAAGATATATAAGCATGGGATTAAGGCTTAAAGAAGTCTTAAGCTTATAGATAAGACTCTTAAATTCCTTATAAAGACTACTAATAGAGCGGATTATATAATAATATAACTATCTAATCTAATAACTATTCTTATAAAAGCTAAGAGCGGTAGTATATATATTATTAATTTTACTAAAAGGATATATATATATCTAGATTTTTAGGATTAATAAAGACCTTACGCGTATATATATACTATATATAGGGAGTAGGTTATAGAACTTAAAGATCTAGTTAATAAGATTTACTTAATAGAGAAATAGTAGAAGACTTACTAATACTCTTTACTACTAGTTATACTTAATAATATAGAGCTATTAGACTATTATAAGGCGCCTCTTATTACTCCACGTATAAGATAGCCTTAAAAGAAGAGTATCCGCGCTAGGGTAAATTAGAAGTAATAGTATTACTACTTTAAATATAGAAGTATAGAGTATAATAAATATATATATAATAGAGATTACCCGCTAGTATTCCTACTTAGTAGGAGTCCTAATAATCTATCTAATAGATTATCTAAAGTATAAATAAGGATATACTTGAATAATTAAGAAGAAGGTAAAAGGAGTAGTAGTAAGAGTAAGAGTAAGGTGTATATATCTAAATAAGAGGTTAGATATAAAAAAGGTAATTATTTATTCTATTTTTATATATTAAAAAGGGTTTTTTTAAAGATATAGCTAATCTAAGTATAATACCTACTTATATAGTAGTATTTCTTTAAATTACTAATTCCCTACTATAAAAAAAAGGTACTAGATTAGCTTCTATTATAATTTTCTTTAAAGTCTTACTAATATTTATTTTTTATCTCTTATAAATAATAAATATAATAAGTCTAGGCCTACTAATATAACTCTAGGTTACTAAAGTCTACTATAAATTTCTAAAAGTAGTAATAATAATAGTAATAGCTCTACTAGTAGTAATTACCTACCTAATCTTAACGGCTACCTGCTATAATTATTCTAGCCTAATAGGCTAGTACAGCTTAAAGAGAAGTAGAAAGAGACTACTATTAAAGAGGATAAAGAGTCTAAGAGTAAGAAGTCTAAATAGGATTATTAGCTAGGACCGGATATAAAAGAGGTAGACTTAATACCTAGTTATCTATACTCTATAAATAGACTATATTCTAAATATAATAACTATAGTAGCTTTAGTAGTAGTAAGGGGAGTAATTATTTACCCTTAACTTTTTATAATAAGGAGACTAATAAAGAGGATATTAACGCGTAGATATTATAACTATAAAGCGAAGATAATAAGGAGGCTAAATTATATTAAAGGCTTACTAATATTAATAACTTTAATAGAATTCTTTAGGAATAGCTAGATATATACCTTTAATATAAAAGAAGATACCCTTAGGTTACTATAAAAGAAGTTATAAAAAGCTATCTATTATTAATAAAATACCTTTTGATAAATAACTATTTATTAGGCGAGGAATATAATAAGATATTTAGTTAACCTAATAGGATTTTAGCGCTACTATTTCTTAAATCTAATAAAATATTTAAGAATAGGCTATTATATATAATATTAGTAGTAGAATAACTTTAAGGATAAGCGCTTAATAACCTAGACTATATAAATTTAAATAATCTACTTAGCTATTTACTAGGTAGAGTAGTAGGGTACTAGTAAAAGTATAATCTAGACTACTATTAGAAGGCTAATTTAAATTATTATTTATATATATTAACTCCCTTACTATTAGTATAGCTTCTAAGTAGTCTATTATCTCTTTATATCTATTATTAGGCGGACTAATAGCTTTAACTAGAAGCTACTACTATAATAGTATATAGGGAGGAAGTCTCTTATTATAGAAGGCCTAGTTAGAATATAAAGGCATTAGTAAAAGTTATTAAGATAGAGTAGATTAAGGTAGAATTAGAAGAAAACCCTAAATTAGTTATACTAGGAGTATAAGGTATATTAAAAAGGGGACTACGCTTATAAAGTAAATTTATAATAAAAGGAGTTAGATTACCTACTAAGAAGAAGTAATAATAAGATAGATTAGGTAGTTAGACTAGAAAATAATAAAGGTACTAGTCTAATAATAACTAGTAAGAGTAATAATAATAGTTAAATAGTAATAATAGTAATATTATATAGGAATAGCTTTATATAAGTTAAATTAGGAGGTATAGTATTTTTAAAATATAGGGGTGGCATTTTTAAAAATATTCCTGAAAAGTGTAGTATTTTTATAATTTGCCGAATTACTAACGTTTCGATCATCGAGACGATATATAGAGCTGAATCGATCCCGTTCTATGTATAGTTCTGTAGGGATATTTACTGGAGGAGAAAGTGGAGGGATGGTATAAGGTTGATGGAGTTATGTTTCGTATAGGGAGGAGGTTTGGGGGATAGAGATAAGTATGGAGATGGAGATGGGTTATGGTTATTGTACGTCAGTTCGAGGCTAGTGCACGAATGTTGGTGTTTTTGGGTGATATGAGAGGATTGGTAGATGGGTGGTAGATGAGGGATGTAAGATGTTAGAGGGGAAATGAATTATGGATGGGAGATAGATAAGGGATGGATGGGGGGTTGAAGACGGATAATGGGCGGAATGCGACAATCTGTATATGAGGGAAAATCGAGTTTTCAATGTCTGGGGGTAACACAATCTGGATACTTCCGAAGATTGGAGATCCGCATCCTTAGCAGCAACAATTACTCAATGATCGGACAACGCCAAGCTGTTAATTTTGGATCTCCTTGTTTGTAGATGTTGCCGTTAGTAAACCCAGAGCTCTTCCTTGTCAATTTGGTTTGTGATCCGGCAGTTCCTATGATGGTAGCAATTCGCTTCAGAGCCATTTCTGGTGGCTTCGCTCTTTCAGGCGAAGTTTTCGCTCACTTTCTCTCCCTTCATCAATCTTCCTCACATGCCCTTCTCGATGCTTAGGGTTTTTGTAAAGGTAGCGATAGTCCTTATCGAATTGCGACCGCGCCTCGTGATGTCTGGTCGCGAGTGAGCGAATCAATGGACATGTCGGGGCATGCACCACTTACGTGTATGCTGCATTCGCAGCCCTAGACGCAAGACCGTACATTTCGCGGTGGTGTTCACGGGTCAATGAGGGACTGCCAACGTACTCCTCCCGCTGCTGCTTCCGGGGTGGACGAGTTCCGACGGCTTTCAGTCGAGCTGAATAGCCGAGGGCTAGATCATGAGACTGCTGTCCATAGTTCTTGTACTCGCTATAACCGTCGCCCATCGGGGTATACCGAGCATAATCATGGTCTTCGAATTCGAACCCATAGTCGTCTCTGCCTGGATCACTGCCGGCAACGGCTGGTATCTGCGGTCAGTTTATATATTGTCTGTAAACAGTAGCGCGAGCACTTACATGATGGTGTTCCATTGTAGGGAGGATTGTAGCCTCGGGAATACCTCTCCGAGAGCCGGAAGTCATGTCGCTCACTCAAGAAGTTGTCGGATTGATTACGTGGCAAGCGAACGTCGTATGGAACGTTTTCCGGGTCGGAACGTCGATGACAAGGATTCTTGTGATGACGGTCGAAATTGACAAATGGAGCGTCATCATATGGATCTCCGAAGGGACCCAAACGGTGATTGGTGATATAGTCAGAGAGTCTAGACATCTCGGGTTTGTTGGGAGGTCTGACTGGGAATTTGATTTCGTCGCTCACAAATCTCTGTTCTGGTATGCAAGAGATGACTTTCAATGTTGATCAGATATGGAGGTTGAGAGACAGCTTCATAAACGCCATGGTTGATGTTACATGCATCGTCCCCGTCCAAGGCAAGCAGCACTCGACCGTTGGACCGCCGATTTGTCAGGGATCAGTACGTCTGATGGGTGATATGTTGCCGTCATCTTGCCTTGCTGTTTCGGGCAACACGAATTTGGCCAACGAACTTATCAATCTCACAGGGCGTGAATTCCCTGCGCACAAGGCGGCGAACACGAGGTTGAACCCACCAGTAATGATACACTCCGACTTAGATTCGGTTGAGCTACGTTACTGTGTAGTAGGCTCATATGCGAATGCGGAGAATGAGCCGAGCGACCAGGCAGCGTGGCGTCGTACTGAGAGCGGATTCGGAGCCCAGGACGCGTGATAACTCAGAGTGCTAACTCAGAGTGCTGACCAAGACCGCGAGTATTATCTAGTGACTGTCAGTCTATGAGGCGTGGTATCGGATTAGTCGCAGGGCAAAGAAGGACCTACTATACGGGTCACTCACCAAACGTGTACAACACCATACAACGCCTTCTTCCGAAGTTATTCAAGCGACGATGGTGCTTGCTTCGCTTTTTCATTATGGGAAAGGGAAGTATTGCCGATTGTGTTATCTGATTTCGGTATGCTACAGCAAATGACTCCTGCCAAGACTTACTCTCTCTGATCTTCTCAATATTTTTCATGTTCTTCTTACCTACATGCTTTTAGATTACCGAGACCACATCACTTACAATTCTAGCTTACCATAGATGTCGGATGAACACTTCCTGTTGCTCGCGCCAGAACTCAAAGAAGCCATCTTTTCGCATCTGCCAGATGTTTCATGCTTGCTCTCTGTCACATTAACCTGCTCATCGTTCCTTTATACTATCCTTGAAGTTGGGCATACAATACTCCCCAAGATCTTGCAAAGTCGATTGCACCCTTCAGTAGCCTTCGATGCTCTTGCAGCATTCGATGCCTCGAAACTAGGGCCTACAGAACTGACATGGAGTCCACAAAGAGTGCGACAAATCATGGCTATGTATGATGGCGACCGCTCAGCTTCTTGGTCCAGGATTTGGACTTTCCAGGACGCTTTCGCTCTTGAAAAACTGGCCAACCACGTCGAGTTCTTTACGCAAGAATTTGTCATATTGACACTCTCTGTCCATCCCGCAAGCGCTCTCCCAGGCCGTCAAGTCGTGTCAGACATGCCACCATCTGCTGAAGAGGTTGGCCGAATTCAGCGGACCTTTTACCGATTTGAATTGTACTGTAATTTATTTCGTAAGCGGCAGCCTGTAGGACGACGAGGGGCTCGCGGCCAGCTCATTCTCAATGAGCCTATGGAGATACTCGGCGTGCACGAACAGCACTTGTTGTTTTTCGAGAAGTTTGCCACCTGGGAGAATGAACAATTGGCTTGCGTGCGCGATTTCCTTCTCGGACGTTTCTCAATACGTGAGTCCCCCCAAAACCCCAACGATTTGAGTGTTTCACAATCTCAAGGCTAAAGCGCATCTAGCATTCAACGAGGTAGCCGAGCATGATATCGAATGGGGAGAGCTCGGTCTCCAAAGTATTGATGACGAGGAGCCCCATGAGTTCACTCCGATGGAACGTTATCTCGTGCGTGGTCTCGCCTTCCTGCGCAGAGTCATCAATGCCCCAGACTACGACGTACGCTACAATCTTCTCGATTTCAAAACGTATCGCGAGACTCTCTCGTTGTATGATGGTCTCATGCATCAGCCGGGCTATGAGAGCACTCGCCTTATGGACTGGAGTTCCAAATCTAGAGCTGAGGTTCTCGAGCGCTTCGATGCTGCAGATACCGACACCGGACCTAAGGACGCTTGGCTTTGGGCACACGAGACATGTTCATCGAGCCAGTTGTACAATGATCCCTATAACGGCCACGCCTTCCTTCGGAGGTGCGGCTACGTGATATGGGATTCCACCAGATGGAGGCAGTGGAGGCTCTTGGATACGCCCTGGGAAGATTGGGAGGATTGCCAGTTGTTGCAGGAAGACCAAAATCGCCATAGCAACGTTGATCGTTTCAAGATGCAAGAGTCTCTCGATAGGAGGTCGAAGATTTGGCGCATGGGCGGGCGGGGATGGTGGGCGCTTAGCGATGAGAGTAAAGTGATCTGGCCTGAAGGGAGACCTCTCAACCGCGGTCTTCAAATGATGAGCGGTCGGAGAGTGAGGTAGCTACGAAGGATGAAAGAGGAAAAAGAGAAACAAGTGTAGGCGCAACTGCGCCAAGACAAGGCTAGAGACTTAGGCATCGATTTGATTGGCGCAACAAGCTTACATGATACGCTAGAGTCTTGGCAAGCTCGATCCCTAACTTTGGATTTGATGTTCATCCGTACACCTTATGTTAAGATTACAGTCAATTATTGGGTGTTGAAAGCTCAGCTCCTTATAACAAGCTACATACTGATTTCATGGTTTGAATCTGCGTCGCCTTATCTTATACCTATTTTCGACTGGGTCTCGATTCCTCAAGTCACGGGATCATCGGCAAGGACGGAGAGAGATTTTATGTCGGCCAGGCTCGGAGCCACAGTCAAAAAAGGAATTTCATTGGAACCAGCTTGGATGATGAGACGGTATACATAACACCGAAGACTGTCGGGTCATCATGTTACTCGGTAAAGGCTCCAGAGAACGCTTGCATCTCAATTCATGGTATCCCATGTCCTGGCATGGCATCCGTCTCAAGGGTTTTTACCGAGGTACAGCCGAGACGGATGCCAGCCTTGCCAGGACATGGGATAGGCACCCCCGAATGACGACAAGCCGGGATATCATGGCTATTGCCGATACAAGAAGGGAAGAAAATTATATACATGGCAACATGTAGGTACCTGTTGTGAAAAAGCAGATTGAAAACTAAATACAGAAACTCTCATATTGTCGAAACAACAATCTAGCGATGGGTATGTTAAATGAGTACACTCTAATGCTCGAACGCTATGCTTCCGTATTTTAATATAGTACTAGGCCATAAGTTTTAGTACCATCCCGCTTTTTAGCGAGAACACCAAAAATCGTTATATTCCCCCCCCACGTCCTTTATACTAACTATGGCTCCTACTACTCCTAGATCTCGTGCGAGGTATTAGTGAAAGTATCTTACTCCTTCTATAAGAGGTCGTATTATTAGGCGATATATAGTAGGCTAGGGGTATAAGGTAATCTTAAAGGCTAAAATTATCTTAAAATTAATAATTTAATATACTATTAAGAACTCTACTATTTAACCCTTATAAAAAGATAGGCCTAGATCTAGTTAGTTATAACTTCTAGGGGTATATACTAAATATAAACTCCTTTAATTAATTAAGATTAGATTAAAGATATATTATTTAGACTTTAAGAAAGAGCTAGGGGTTAAAATTAGTAGATATATTATATAGTAATAACTTAAAGAGTATAAAATTATAAATTAACTCTTAGTAAAGCGCCTACTTCTCTAGAAGATATATATAAAATAGCGGCTAAATTAGTATAAGGCCTAGAGATACTAGTATATAATAGAGTAGGCGTTAATAGTCTAGTTAGATAAGTATTTAATAGAGCTAGAATTAGGTAAAAAAAAATAGGAATAGGTAATTAATTAATTGATTATACTCCTATACTAGCTAAAGCTAATAAGGGTAGACTTTTCGGGGGGTACGCCTAGCGCACCTGTCGTTCGGGGAGAAACCTAGCTAGGGGATAAAAACTCCACCTACTATCCGCAGGCCATACTATTATTCGGCTCCTTCCCTCCCCCCCCTAATAGGCCTACCATCGGGGCGGTATATTAAGGGGTCGGGTCTACCGTCTATAATACTAAGGTTTCGTCGACTATATTCTCTTCTCTTTAGTTAGAGCGGAGCCCTTCCTCTCTATTAGTTCTCGCCAATATCTCTTTTACTAGCATAAACTAGTAGAGGGCGCCTGACCTAGTTAACCACCTCGCCGCCGCCCTTATCCCTATCGGTAATAAGAGAATAGTACTGTAGTCTTCCGACCCAGCCTCTAGTAATATCTAACTCCTACCAGTATAATAGTCGGGATAGAATAGTAGGACGTGTTTACCAGTCTACCTCGCCGCCCCGCACAGGCAGCTAGGACTTAGGATCCCAGGTACCTTCCTAATAAATAAGAAGTAGTTAAACCTAATCTTATCCGTACGTAACTAGACCGTTATAGAGCTCTCCGGCTTCTTTAGGCCCTTATAGAGGTCCCATCTCCCCCCTACTAGGTCACCCTTCTATACTAGGCTCGTGTTTCGGCCCTCTAATCCCCGCTAGTAGTGGCGCTACCGGCCCTACTACCGGCCTTCCTACTAGGTTAGCATCCTTTTCTGTAGCGTCGGGCTATCGAGTACCCCGTTTAGCGACCGCTTCGCCTAAGACTCCTTCTTAGCTGACGGGGGTAGCGGGGGGCGTAGCCTCCTACCCCTTCTTAATTATAACCGAGACTTAATCTTCGCGTTCCCTTTTAAGACCGTCTTATATATCCCTCGGAGGATCTTACTCCGTAGTAGGGCCTTGTTAAGGAAGTCTCTTACCGACGGGATTCCCGCCTCTACCTTAAGGACCGGAATTAGGGTGGCCTTATACGCCCCCAGCACTTTACGCAGTCCTTTATTCTAGATCGTCGTCAGGGTCTTTACGTGCTTCCCTACTGCCCCGGGGGTATTCTTTAGGCTATACTATATTGGCGCCGCGAACGTTATCGCAGGCCTTACTACTACCGCGTATATAAGCCTACTAACCGGTAGAATCGCGCCTTATATAGAGCCGGCGACGTAGTAGAGCGCCTGAATCTAGTTATCTATCTTAGCTTGTACCTTCCTTAGGTATGCGTTCTAATTCAGCTTACTATCGAGTATAAGTCCTAGGACCCTAATTAACGTCTTTGGTTTAACTTTAATTCCCTTAAGCTTAACTATTATATCTATCTTTATACCCTTCGTTCTACGGGTTATATAAACGAGCTCGTACTTCTTCGGTGTAAATAAGGCTCTATAGGTCTTCGCCTACCGCAGGCATACCTCGTAGGCTTTTTCTAGAATCTCGCAGTTCCGTTTAGTGCTCCTGCTATAGGCTAGCAGATAGATATCATCTATAAATCCGCCGACTTAAATTAGTAGCTTTAGCTTTTTATACTCCTCGATTAGGGGAGTATTAAAAAACAGGAATATTATCGGAGAGATAGGTAAACCCTAGGGGATCCCTGTCTCTACTAACTCCATCTAACTCGTCCTCCTACCGAGGGTAATCGAAGTCGCCCTCTCCGTAAGGAAGCTTGCCGTCTAGCGTACTATCCTTTCTAGGACCCTCTTTATCTTTATCGTGTGGAGTAGCCTGGAGTAGGAGACGTAATCGAAGGCTCCGGCGATATCTAGGGAGAGGAGGCTCGCTACGTTCCTCTTCCCTATTCCTTATACCGTGTAGACTACGTTAGTAATCGTTTCTAGCGCGGTTTCTACTAATCTCCCTTGCCTTACTCCTATCTATTCCTCCGGAAGGAGGTTATTAGCTTCCGCGTAATCTCTAAGCCTAGCCGCTATTACCGTCTCAAATATCTTTCCTAAGGTATCTAAGAGGGCGATCGGCCTATAGGACTTAGGGTCGGCGTAGTTCTCCTTCTACGGTTTCTTTAAGATTACTATATTAGCCTCCTTAAATTTCCGGGGGTAGTATCTAATCTCGAAGCACCCCTAGAAGAGATAGCGGATCTCCTGCTCCAGTTTACTATATACGGCCCGTAGGAACCTATTTAGAATCCCATTTATCCCGGGAGCCTTATCCTGCGACGGTCTCTTTATAGAGCTATAGACTTCCGCCTCCGTTAGATCCCCTTCCCCTGGCATCGGGCTTAGGTATTCTACCTCGGTAATATCTTCTAAATCTGCCCCTAAAGGGGCTGGGAAATGGGTTTCCCGAAGGCGCTCTACCTTCTCCTCGAAGGTAGCCGCCAGCGTCCCGTCTTGTCTGCTTAGGGAGGGGAACTTAGGCAGGGCTCTTGGCGACATACTCTTGGTCTTCCCCTACCGGGCCAGTGCCTATACCCCCCGAGGGTCTTCTGAGGCCTGGTGTATAGCCCCCCGGAAGTAGAGGGTTTTCTCTCTTCGGATCGTGGCCACCTTCGCCCTTTCCGCTTCTCTTAGAGTCTCCCTCGTCTTAGTATTACGGTACCGGTAGTAGGCCTTTAGTTCCCGTTTAGCCCTTTACGTTATGTCCTTATAAGCTGAGTTCTAAAAGGACCTTACCTTACTAGACGGCTTCGCCCACGGAATATATTCCTATACGATAGCCTGGAACCTATCTAGTATCTACCTTAGGTACTCGTCCGCCTCGCCGGCGGATCTAATCTAGGGGAGCCCTAGAGAAAGTCTAAGCTACTAGGCCCTATTACTTACGTTCGTGGCGACCCCCTTGTTTTTAAGTATCTTCTACGCCCTCCTCTAGACTAGGGTTTAGCTCTCCTAGCTCCATTCGAATTCCGTGTATACCGGGAGGTGGTCAGATCTATACTAGAGGTCTGCCCTCGGGCCGTAGTTTCGGAGTACGTTAGTAGCACCCTCGGTAGTAAAGACTAGGTCGATTGCCGACTTCAGACCTCTCCCCCGCCATATTACCGTACCCTCCGGTAGGGCGACTTCTATACTATATTTGCTTGTTTCGCCTAGTAATATATCTGCTATAGCGTGGTATATACTTCTCCCTTTATTATTCCACCGGGGATAGTGGAGATTAAAGTCCCCGAGGAGAATATATTCCCCTAGCCTCTTTAAGGCCTCCGCTATTAGAGGGATTATTATTAGGCCGTCCTTTAACTTATACGTCGTCGGAGAGGGGTTATAGATATTATATATCCAGATATTATCCGCTTGGATTCCTTATTACCTTCCCCTAAGGCTGACTTTTAGCGAGTAGTAGTCGCCGCTCGAGAAGTCCGCCTCCTAGCTCTCTATGTCAACCCTTTTATTAATGTAAAAGTATACCCGAGTATCTTCCTTAGCTCTATAAACTAGATAGAACCTACTATAAGATAGGTTGTACGTCGACTTAGTCCTCGGGTTAATCCATGGCTCCTATATTACTAAGACATCCATTTACTAGACTTTAGTATCTTCTAGGAGTGGCGTTTATACGCCGTCCTTTTCTTTTCGTACGTTATACTACAGGATCTTGAGCGGTTATCCTACTATATAGTCGGTATAAGGCTAGAGTCTACTACTATTTAGTCGTCTATAGCCTAAGCGCCCCCAAGAGTAACCTCGACCCTAGGTACCCCCTGGGGTAGCGGGAGGACCTGTTATCCTACCTCCTTACGGGCTATTTAGACCATCGTAGTTGGCCGCCCTCTTTGTCGGGGAGGGGCTAGGTCCAGTAGTTCCCTTTCCGCCTGTACCGGTAACTTCCTCTTCCTTGATATACCCTGGACTACCCTGAAACTATCTGCGTCTATCTCCTCTTCGCTGCGGGTATTAGTTCCCCGTAAGCCCTACGTGTTATAGAACGCCGGCCTAGTCCAGCGTCTCTATACTACTCTCTAGTACTCTCTTTACCTGACCGGGCAGTCCTTACTCCAGGCCTTATAGCCTCCTCTATAAGTAGCGTATATCATCACTCCTTCGCTTATAACGTGGTCCGCTAAGCTATGGCTGCCTGCATAGTAGCCGTACCTCTTCTCCCTTCAACACTCTCGCGTAAAGTGTCCGTATCCATGGTAGTTAAAGTATTATCTTATCTCTACTCCTTACTCCTATCTCTTATAGACTAAGAGACTACTACTAAGAGCTATCCCTCCTCGAACTAGGCGGTTCACCGCCTCCGGTGTCGCCACCCCGATAATTAGGGTTAAGTAGGTCTTCTTACTCCTATCCTACCTTAGTCTCGCCGCATATTTTACCTACCTAAAACTGGTAAAGTTAGTATTTAGGTGGGTAATAATATTATCCTCCCTAATTCTCGCTAGCCCCTTCTCCTTTTCCTTTTTATTAAGGAGGTTTATACACGCCCCTTTAGCCGCCACGTAGAAGGTCTTCCTTACTACCTTCGCTGAGGGGTAGGCTACGCTCGCCTACTCCTGTATTCTCTCAAAGGCCTTACGCCCTTTAACCGTCGCCGTCTGTAGTACCACGTCTGTCGTACCCCTAGTATAGGCACCGATAATATTCTTTATAACTGTGTTTACCGGGTTAATAAAGCTTTTAATAAGCTCCTCCTTTTCTATCTAACTCGCTTTCCTATAGCCTTCTTTATCTCTAAATCGTACTACTACTTCCCTTATCCTCCGAACGTCTAATTGCTTAAGTGGCTGGCTACCTCGCGTCCCCCCTAGGCCTGGTCCTATCCTCGGGCCCGGGTTTTACCAGGACCTAGTCCCCATGCTGGCCCCAGCTACCTGGGCCTATAACCCCCTACTACACCCTACCGACGCGTTTCTATCCCTCCCCGTTCTTTCTAGACGCGTTTCTAGCTTAGTAATGCGTGCCTCCGTAGCCTTGAAGCCTCCTATTATAGTATGAAGGGCGACCTGGGTGACACCCCATGTCGCCTCTGTTATCTCCCCGAACCGGAGACTCTAGATCGCCTAGATTATATCCCTTGCTTTTATAATAGACTCTATAATATCTTGACCTTCCTAGCCTTATCTCCCTTGCTCTTTCTCCCTAATTTCCGGGGACTTTAGTAGTGTTAGGGGTCCTGTCGTCGCGACCCTAAGAGCCTCCCCTCTTGCTTCCCTCCTACTACCACTTCTGCCACCTCCTCCGTCCCCTTCCCCCCTCTCGTCTCCTTCCCGTGAGTTCGCATGTAACGCCTAGTGCGTTACCTGCAGTCTTTGCGCGTACGCTTGTTCGCCCGTTATTACCGCTATATAAATATATTATTATTAGATATTATAAGGGCCTTTAATAGGAATAGGTATTCTATTATATTAGTTAAAAATAGGATAAAGAAATAATATAACTATTTAAAAAAAGAAAGGCTAAGTTAGTTATAATATAAGTAGTATTTATTAGAACTAAGTAAAGTAATTTAGTCTAAATAGTATATAATCTAGAGGTAAAGGCTAATAGATATATATAATATTATACCTTAATATTCTAGAGGACTAAATCCCTATAATCTACTAGCCTAGTATATAGTTTATATAAGATAATACTTATATATATACTATAAGAGTTATAAGGGAATAGTTTAAAGAAAACGGGGTATAACTTATTAATTAGCTACCCTACTTACTAGACCTAAATCCTATTAAATACCTCTAGTAATTACTTAAGGAAAAGTACTATAAGCTAGAACTAGATATTATAAGCTATAATAGGAATAATAAGGAGAGGCTAGAGAAGTTATATAAGATATTAGAAGTAGTATAATACCTTATTAGTAATAATATACTACAGTCGTTAATAGATAGTATAGAAAGGTGGGTTAAGGCCGTAATAAAGGCCTCTAGATAGTATACTAAATACTAGGGCGTACTAATTAAAAAATAGCTTAGTAGAATTATAAAATACTATATTTTCTAGTATCTACGAGGTTTTTAGCTTTATAATTAACTAGATAATGGTATTAGGAGCTATAGAGAAAAGAGCCTTTTTTTGGTGGGGTAGCGCGGGGTATCTCGGGTACAAAGACTTATGAGCGGGACTATAACATTCAACCTGATTTACGATCGTATATATCAACATGGTGCTAGGGAAGTCAAAAGCATGGCGACCTTGATGCACCCTGGCTCTTGACTTTGCATACAATGCATCGCATCCAATCCGAGAATTACACTGTATGAACGCGAGTCCAAATAATTGCCGATAATCACTGGCGTCTATCGCCATCCAACTCCCATTTACCACTGCCACCTCCCATCTCACACAACACCACCTTTCCATCCTTCTCCTGAGGCGTACGTGTTATGTGTTGCACAGGACCCGGCGCAGCCACAAATGTATGATCAGCTTGTTCTGCTAATCTCCGACGCCGTTTCCTTCGAATCCAGAATGCGAGCAAGGCAGCTGCGAAGGCCACACCTAGGATCGTTCCAAGGGCGATGCTGGCATATTCGGCGCCATGGGGAGATGAGGATGATTGGCCGGCGGACTGAGCTGCTGTGGATGTAGAAGAAAGGGTGCGACTATCTGTCACTGAAGGGGGGGTACTCGTAGATGATGATGAAGTGGGAGATGTAGATATTGATGGTATGGGCACCGATGACGGTTGGGTGGAAGCTGGAGTCATCGTGGTGGATGAGAGCGTATCCTGACTCCATGTCATAGCTTTCACTTGGGACGGATCGTAGTTGACTTTGAAGTTCACGCCGTGGATATGCTTGTGGCCGCCTAGTGGATCGACATAGTTCAGTTCTGCCTGGGCACCGCCAGTGGAGTTGATGAAAGAGAGAGCCGTGAGTCTCGTCCCATTGAGGGGAACGGTTTCATTCAGTCCTGATCGTCGCAGTCAGCCTATTAGATCAGAAGCAGCACACGAGAAATAGACTCCGGAAAAAGGAGCATATCGCGTTACACACTAATTATCCATGGCCCATTACTGGAGTCGTTCCAATAATTGATCGAGAAGAAACAAGGATCCTGCGAATTCACTGGAGTCACCCACGAGGTCACAAAAATGTCCATCGAATTGAATCCATATTGAGTGTTTACGGGGGGAAAGGAAATGTTGGCTAATGGTGGCGGTTGCTGATCCGAACTCATTGCTTCCCCTATCCATATAGCGACTGGTTTAGTTTGAACAACAGACCTCACTTTGGTTTTGAAGGCCAGTTGTCCAATTCGGTTCTTCAGCCTCGTCTCACATCTTGAGTTTCACATTAGCAGATCCTGCAGAATTCACGACTGTGCCCTACTTAGAGCTCAGCTTATTGGTCCTGGGGTTATCCCGCAGTTAACCACCTTTCCAATCATTCTCCCAACAATGCTTGCACTCTCTACTGACCGAAACGATTAGCGCCGAAGTTGTATAATGACCGTCGTGAATCTCCTGTTATTAAAGTATTACATTAATCATTCCCTTTTGGGCTGGGGGATTGGATCTTACCTGCCCAAAGAAAGCCGATACACGATCATGACTGCCTACTCACAGACCAATCCGTCTGGTTTGCATGCCTTCCTACCAGGTTCTGTTAGTGGTCTAGTAGATTTTGGGCGATATCATCTTGCACTTATGATTGGATTTAGACAGTAATTATTCTGCAAGACTTGCACAAAACAAAATACTAAACCCGAAACGTGTTTCAAAAACACACTTGAAAACACCAGCAGATTGGACGCGTAGGTGTAGCAAGCATTTGAAGTATGCCCCCAATCGTACATAAATATTTATGTAATCACGAGTCGTGAATATTACGTAAGACTGTATCAGCGCGGCACTGTAAACTCGAAGATTAGAACCGACTGGCTGAAACATTGCATGTGGCAGCGTAGCTTCTTTTCCTGCCCTGAACAGCGAACCATTCGAGGCCAACCGAGCCTTCGATTTGATATGCATCAACCCTAGGATTGGGAGAAAGGGGTGAATACAACCACCCGTGAACGACGACCTCTCATATTGGTGGCGCTCCTTGAGAAGAGTTTGAGAAATTGCCGGTAGCGACGTTTTAAGGGTTATCTCAAACATGCGGTCTTTGCCTTGCCGTCTAGCTTAATCGATCCGTACCAGTAGCTACGAGGACCTCATTTGGTAAGTTCACCAGCCATAATATTCCTTGCCTCAATATTCCGAACATTTCAAGGCTTCTGAGATGGCGCAACAGGTACAGCCGAATCCTTCCGTTTCGACGTTTTGAAAATGCTCTAGAGGTTCGATGTACCCTGACTCTCGCAATGATGGCTCACCAGGCTACCTTGCCCGTGCTCTCAATCATGGGTGTTGTGAGTCTTTGATGTTGCTCTTCGATATCTTCGCACCGAAGGGAAGAAGGATCCTCAGTCTCACGCAATTTATAATTGACCAGCGAACTTTGAGGACACCAAAGCCTAGCATTTCAGCCTCAGGGCTGTCAGATTAGCTGCGTCCATATGTTGGTTAAAAATCACTGATACCCACTAGGTTCTATTATGACGCTGTGACCTTTCCGCATCACCGCATGTTAAGGATGGTATCAACAACACATGATGTGAGGCCCAAATGTCCTACGCACTGCTTACCAACAGGGGTTTCTTGAGTGAACGCTAAGCCCAAGTCGGGTTCTTCAGTATCATTGCCAGCTTTTTGAATGTAGAGAGGAACGGTGCTGCGGTCGCCACAATAAAACAAAAGTGGGGAAGAAAGGCAACAGATTGCAAAAATACAAGGGTAGTATTGGTGAAGCCAGATACCGGAAGCTGAAGCCTCGCTATGATGTCCCTTCCGCGACTTGAAGAGCATGGGGACGCTAGTGATCACACGAGAGCGGCTCTTCGACAGGTGGTAAGAAGAGAATGTTGGTAACTCAAAGCTTCGTCGTTGATTGCTACCCCAGGGTTTGGATATCGTGGTCACAGTCAATAGGGACTGTACCTGGAGGTATCATCCGCGGATAAATTTGGTGAGATCTGAAAATACGATCGAAGCGCTGCAGAGGTGTCCTACTGTCAGGACATGCTGAGTCCATCTACCGTGCAACAATGACCCTGCCGCAGCTGTATGTGCTCTGCCCGCATCCGTGTGTGCATGTTAAGTGAACTCTCAGAGATGTGAAGAAAGCGTTCGGCGGAGGACCGAATGAACCCTGCTTGTGCCAGGAAACAGTTGGGGCCCGTGAGCGTACATGTCATCTACAGATATGCTCCAATTACCGGAGGATGGTTGTTGCAGCAACAAGCTGCTCTTGTCTCTGGTCGAGCCTCAGGAAATATCGTGGGGTAGCTTGTCTATTGACAGAGTCGCTGCGTGGTGAGTGATGAGTTATTGCGGAATGTTCAGTGCTAAATATAACGCCATGGATTAAGATAGTCGATGTAAAATACCGTATTCTATTACTAGAATAGTAGAATATAGTAGGATACACGTGTATGCTAAAGTCTTGATGACTTACAGCTCAGTACTTTACTCGACAGCCATGTACTGACCAACTTCTATCCAAAGCGCCCTGCGCACACACCAGCTCCAAGGCTGATTCCTGACTGAAGTCCAAGAGCAATGATAGATGTGAGCGGTATCCATGGTGAGGAAGGGATGAAGGAGACACATGGTCACAAGCGGCTGGATCTGGTCGTTCTTGCAATAAGACAAGAGTACTACCGCGGATAGCGTTGACTGCGCTCTTCGCATAGTACGGATCAGTGTCCCACTGTCTCATCACAAAGGACTATTCGAGTGTAAGTAGTCATAGAAACATTCCCTCCCTTCAAAATGGGAGCCTTCTACAATAGCAATGAATCAAGCTGACTTTGGTCTCCAGCATGCTGAGCTCGAAGCGCTCTCAAGAATGAAAAGGCTTGCCGTCAGCCTATCCTGGGATATACAAACCAGACCGTCCGCAATAGCACAATTGGAGCTCCAGCTCGGGGAAAGGAGCGGGGCAGCTGCAGTAGCTTCCTGCAAGTACGATTGGGCTTTAGCATGCCGCCACGCTCAGACGACATGGCTATCTCTCCATTTGGGGAGGTTGAGATGAGATCGATGTTGACACTCGGCGATGGAGCTATCAAGAGGAGCACCACGGGGATCACAACAATCACAGAGTCCCGGAGATGCGAATACGCTGTAGGAAGGCACGGAACGCCATTGGTTGCCCTGTTTAACAGCATACTCCACTACCTCACGAAATGACAGTGCCTACGAGACGATAGATCTGTCACACGACCAGCGGCATATCCAACCTCCGATCCATTGCCCCAAGACAAGACAAGATGGGCGGTGAACACAAGATGTTCCATCGGTGTCGCACACTAGAAAGCATGTTCAGTCGATCCTTTCGTACGATACTTCCCAGACGCCGAAGTTAGGTATGACAAAGTAGCAACATGAGGGTGTTGAGACACAATTGAATATGGGAACTGGTGCAAATTTGATTCTATACTATTCGACATATGACGGCATTCAGAGGCTAAAGCCTCGGGAACATTACTGGTCAAGCAAGGAAGGGGGAATGAAGAGCCAGAGCGCAAGCTAATATCCCATTGAAAGGAGGGTGTTACGTACTGTAACGTGCCTGTCCTTTGGTATAAGCTGGGAGGAAAGGGTTATAGCCCACAGATGAATAGAAATATCGCCCACTACCTACGTCGATTTCAGTACACGCGATGAGTACCGCTCCTCCCTCTAAAAGTACGCCAATATGTCGCCCTAATATACCGCACATCTTCAATAATCCTAACAACAATCCTCCCCCTCTTCAATCTCCCCCCCTTCCCCTCACTTACACCCATCACACATATCATCCACCCCCCCATAAACCACCTGCCGACTTCTCCCCCTCTCACCCTCCGCCCCAAAAACCCCACCCCCAATCTGTTCCCCACACACCCTCCCACAAACCCTCTCCGCCTCCTCCTGACCTTCAAACCTCATCCCCTGTCCGCCGCCAGGACCCAAGTCGCGCTTATGCCCATTGAACTCGATGTAATCGCTCCCTTTCCCTTGATAGTTGGGGTGGTAGGTTAGGTGGTCGTGGAACTGGACGGAGCGAGCGTAGGGTGTTAGCTGGCGGTTCGCATTATGTATAATCGTACACCTTTCTCTCATCCTCCAACCTCAAACATAACACCACAGAAAATTCCACCCCACCCCTCACCCCCTCGCAATCCTCATACCTCTCCCTTCTCCCTCAAAAACAGAAACAAAGAAACTCACCCTCCCCCTCCAAAACCCCGCCCAACTAGCCCGAAACCACCTCCCCTCCCACCCCCTCTGATTCCTCCCCACCAACAACGACGAATTCGCCCCCTCAGCCAGACAATCCTTCCGCTCAACCCCAGCCGTACAATCGCGATTATTGGCGAAATCGCACGTCGTCTGCTCTCGCCGCGTCGGTCTCTCGTGGCAAGGTGAACAATCTGCGCCGCGGAGACAGGTTTGTTTGATGATGAGGGTTTCGAAGAGGTGGTGGTTGTAGTAGTCGATTTGGTAGTGGTCTGTGGATGTTGGGGGATTAGTGTTTGGGGGGAGGGGGAAGGGAAAGGATGGAGGGAAGGAAGGGGGAGTACGGGATGCGTTGCCGCCTGGGGTTGTGGGCGCGCAGTAGCAGAAGGTGTTTGTGAGGATGTCGCCGGTTAGCTGGGTGGTGGGGGGGCCGGTGTAGCCGGGGACGCGGGTGGAGCCGGCTTGGTCGTAGGTTGCGATTCGAATCGCGGTGTTGGGGGTGAGGAGGGGAAAGACGAGGAGGAGGGTGGTGAGGGGAGTCATGTTGGGGTGTTTTGGAGAACGAAGAAAGAAGAGAGCGATTGCGGTGGGGATGAAACTTCGGTGAGGTGGAGAGTTTGCATGAGCTTTGATTATAAGAGAAAGGATGTAAATGAATGTTAGAGGAAGAGGCGGATAAGGTGTATAGAAAGGCTGAATGATGGGAGTCCCTGCCAAGATCTGCTTCTCCTCTTCTGGTCAGAGTTAATGCATATATATAAGTATAGAGTATAAGACTGCTCAACGGCGAAAGTCAATTAGAAGCCCGCTCTTGGCGTGTACAGCCTTAAACAATAGGGATAGTACATCGCCCTTCGCAAAAGGGGAAAGGCAAGTCAACGAGGTTTGTGATGGTATATTTTGTGAAACCTTTCTTGTGCTAATACTTGCTAATTCGAAGTGGAGAATATGGGCATCGCCATTCCCACGCCAGAGGTCGCCGTGAGAGGAACATGCTTTACTGATCAATTCGCCTCCATATGTCCAAAGAATATCCGGGACCCAAGATGCTGGCAAAGGAGCTCCATGGTTGTCCGCTCCGAAGCCGTCTCATATAGGAATGCACAAAGTCCATCGATGACATAGTAGATTAAGTAAATCTCCCACAGCAAACCTCAATCCAAGCCATCGAGCTACACTGTCCGGTCGCCCTGCTTCGATTAGTATAAGCAAGAATCCACGGCCGGAGCGCAGCTTCACATTAGCCACTTTGCTTTTAACCCTTATGAGAATGGGGACGGTAGCTGTCGTAGGGTTCCCATCGCGATCCATTATAAGATAGTCCTTCAGCGTCGGCACGGGGGCCAGTAGGTGCGGCTGTAGAGCCGTTGGTACCATCATGCGATCCTTTAAAATTTATGCTGTTGGGATTATCATAATAGTCCGCCGCTTCATCATATTGCCCCGCGTAAGAAGCATACCTACGTTTGCCTACGCTGTATTTCCATGCATTCGGTGCGCTGGCGTCATGGCCTGTATCATAGTGGGCGTATAGGCAGTCTTCGTCTCGCTTATTGCACCCGCCTTGATGCTTCCAATAAAAGCAGGTAAGCATTTTCGGCGGCATATCTTGCGATCTATGATGGCGGATCTCTGGCGGCGGCGATGATAATGGCCGTGAAGCTGTCGGCTCTTTCTTGATATGCTTGGGGCTTGTAGTCGTTGCCGCTTTAGCGACCTGGGCTAGAAGTGCATCTGTCATGCTGGAGCTGGCTAAGCGGCCTTCGTTCAATGATTTCGATTTAGATGATTTGTCAGCCATTGTATATGAGTATCTAGCTGCTGGTAGCGATGTCTGCTTCGGATGGGTGCTAGGCTTTAACGTCAGCTTCTCGTCTTGTACATCTTGCTCGATATGCAGCTCGTCTTCATTCTTAGGGATGCGTCGCTGCTTTGTGCTTCGTTCGAGATCTTTGGCATCCTTAAGTCCAGCATTGTCCACCTCTCGTCTGCGTTTCTCTCCGGTAAGCACGTCACCCTTATCAGACACCCCATTCTCGATATGCTGGGCTTCCTTGAACGATGTTGTTGCTTGTGCCTGCGATGGGCTAGATGCTGATAGAGTAGTTATAGGACTCAAAATCTCCTTGTTTTCGGATAGCCATGCCAGCGCTTGATGAGCACTGAAATTCTTAGCAGGACTGATATCTACGGTCTTCAATGACCCCTTATCAACCTGGCCATTGCCCAACGACCCGGATTCTGCAGCTTTGGGCAGGTTGACATCAGGACGCTGTCTCGCCATGATAGCTTCGGTGACCTTAGGAAGTTGAAGGCCAGGCTTTTGCTTCGCAGGGCTGATTTTTGCGACTGTCAAGCCGGCAACGGCGCACTGGCTGTGGATCTCCTCGTTTTCTTTCCCCTCTACTGTTGTGCAATCATTGCCGTTCATGTGTCCGCCCGTGGACTTGAAGACGAGAGGTTCTCGTACAGCTGCTTGGCCAGGACTGCCAAGCTTGACACACGCTCTATAGCGTTGACTCCCAGCCTCGGGCTTCAGACAGTCGCAGCGATTGAAGCCTGCTATTGTGAAAAAATCTCTCAGCCATACCGGATGATCACACTTTTGTATACTGCTGATATGTGGAACTTCGATGACCGTACAGAAGTTCCGGACATATCCAAGAAGGGTTGCTAGCATTCGGATGTTGTCTAAACGATTGGTGGTCCCCTCATCCTTCAGCCAAAGATTCTCAATCTTTCCATCTACCATTCTCTGCCTGTTCTTGTCGACAGGTGCCCCTATACGTAGCGTGCAAGCCGCAAGTCTATGGGAGTCATCATCATCCGATGTTCCTACGACCGGATCAGCGAGGAAAGGGAAACGAATGGTTGTGTGTGACCTATAGGCTGTGTGAGTATTTCAATATCATAGACCTGACCATCGGAGTCAGGTTCCTGTACTCTCGAGAACATAAGAGGCCCAAGAGGCTCCAGATCCCCGCCCGGGCCGGCTCCATTCTGGGCTGCAGGGTTGGGTGATAGAGTCTGTCTAGTCTCTGGCGACATAATAGCCAGGCTCAGTCTACTTTTGAGACTTTTACCCGTGAAGATTTGAGGTGAAATAGCTTGAGACTATATTGGGAAGAGGGCTATTAAAGCCTGAGTGTATTCACAATATGTCGTATGTGTTGCCTCTTCATACACAACAAAAACCCTTGTCTCCTGGTCTTCGCTCGTAGCCTAGTACCTGGAATATTGACCACGGTAGATACGTCTTATGATTACACCTGCAAAGGTAAAAGGATAAGCTGTCGAATGCTCCTTCGGGTACTGGGTAGTTAATTATGCTCGTTCGATCCTCTAGATGTCGACACTGGACTCTGATGTTCCGCAGAGCCAGCTACAGTACTTTGTGGGCGGAGTCCAGCGCCGGACTTCGCATTGCTCTGTGAATCCAATGAAGCATGGTCGCCTTGAAAACTTGAAAAGGAGGATGGTGATTCCCAGGAAATTATGAAGTCTATATAGATGAACGGCTCGGATTCCGCTATGGGAGCTAGTCCTATTATACCCTAGCTACAACAGTATACCTATTCTAGCCTAACGCCCGGTAGTGCGCCCTTCAACCTTTACAATTTCCCCCTCACCCGAAGCAAACAACCTACAAGAACAATACAATACAAGATGTGTTCATCGATACAGTCTGACGGATTATAAGTACACATTGTCCGATTCCACACGTAGTCATCCACGGCAGAAAACAGCATCAACCCACCTCCCTCCCATGAACAAGACACAAATACTGCGCATGCAAATCATCTTATGGGATATCGGGCTTTACATGCTATTCTTCGGACAGAGATGCCAAAATCAGCCCCAATCCTCAATGTCGTCCACTCCGAAGTTGGCCTTGCTGTCAAAGATCTGCAACATGAGTACCTGAGTGCATGTGGCTTCGTTACACAATCATCACTCCGCTGGCCGTCGTCACGCTCGGAATAGCGACCCACTCAAACAGATAAGCATGATCCAAGAGACTCTTCTAACTCATAGATGCAGTAAATGGTGGCAAACGGTCTGTTCATAGGCTGTCTTGTATTGCATTTTCAAACATCGGGAGTAAGAGCGGAGTCTACGCACGTTACAACCCTGGTGGGATCCCTCTCTTTGCACTTATGAAGGGCCACGTGAAAGTATTCTCTCTCCGATCGCAACATTTGTGGGCTACCAGCATAATGTCGGGCACTCTTTATCACCTTGTCAATGTCCCATTACGAAGGTTGATACCACATACGTTGCATCGCTGGCTTTCGCGGCGTCTGCTCATACCAATGCAGTCAATATTCCTTCCTTTCGGATGGTATCGGTCCGTTCAGGTATCTTGATGCGCTTTCGGAGCTTATTCCCTGTTTTCGTTGATGATTCGGTTTGTGGGTTGTTTTTTGAGACGATGGGAGCGAGTCGTTGCGACGAACCTAATTGTAGGTAGAGGCGAATCCCTTCCCATGGAACGTGAGAGAGAACAAAGGGTATTTACCTCATGTTCATTGGCACCCAGTGCGTCGGAACGTGGCGTAAGGACCCAAAATTCCTGCTCAGCGGCTCTGCAGCGTGCGAAAAGTTATGTAGAGGGTTCTACGCAAAGTATTAAGTCTCCATCTCTCTTTGTCTTTGTGTATCAAAATTCATACTTTCTCTTGAAAGATCCCGGTCGCAGAAAGTCCATTGCACTACTTCACAATACACTATTTGGAAGACTCAATACCACCACTTAGTGCCTATCTCAGCAGCGATCCAGCTTGACAACGCCACCCCCTAGCCTCAATTCCAGACTTCCCTAGGTTATATCGCAACGTCCAGTCGCATCGACGGAGCTGTTCCCAAGCTTTGATACCTGTCTCTACTTAATCCCAAGTTGCGGAAGTCCCCACAGACAACTTCCTTCATCAGATCTTACGAGCCATGCCAAACAAACACGACAAGAAGAGTGGTAGTCGCAGCCACACGAGATGGACGGCCAAAGAAGTCACAGTCATGATGTTCTACCTTAGCCACGGTTTCAAATTGGACGTGGTGTCGTCACTCATGGTAGCAGTATGCGAAACACCTCAACGAGACCATAGCCAGATGAAGGGTAAGATCAAGGCTTACATGAAAAGAGAGAGCAAAGAAGGAACAAACAAGTCTTACGAAAAGGGTAAGATGAGTAGCAAGGGTGGAGCTCCGACCTTGGGAAAATTTGACCAAGACCAAATACTCGCGTCCCTTGTGAAATACTGTATGGAGAAGTTATCGCTCTCGGGTGAGGCTGAAGCCAACAGAATGATTCAAAATTTGATCCAACTGAAGCCGGATCATTTACAGATACTACGAGTAAGCATTCTGTAGTATAAATCTCTTGGCTACTAGCTAATCCATGGTAATAGGAAGATGAGACAGCGTTCGAAGCCTTTGCAAGGGACAGGCCAAACATTGTCAAGACGCAGGCCCAGATACTCCCATACTCGACTACTGATAGCGGAGGCGCGTATCAAGGTGGTGGGTCTTCGCCAACAAAATACTCATACCCAGTAGGGCAAATATCTCATATGCAGTCTGTTCCAAAGGGTTGGTCAATGCTCGCCACTCCAATACACGAATCTAAGACTGAGACTGCGTCATCAAATCACAACCGCTTGCGGAGGGCCGCTCCTGAAGACGATGAATCGATAGAGGAACCCCAGCCGCCCCGCAAAATACGTCCAAAATCATATGGCGCGGCTGGTAGCGCACAAACTGAGCCGGATAACGTGCATGCGTCCATGTCGACCTCCGAAGGGACTGACCCAGAATACTACCAGATAGCGCTGAAGTGGTCTAGAGGGGACGACATGGACGAAGCGTCTTGCCGACGTTGGGCATTGACTCTAGGCAGTTCACCGACATATGGCTGGGCGTGGACTGAAAGAGAAAAGGTCAAGGACCGTCGTATTCGCGCTGAGAACGGCAGGAACCCTTATCTATGGATCGAGCTTGAATGGCAGGAAATTGGGTATTGGTTGGCTCAAAATCTGACGTGGCAAAAGATCTCCGAGAAATTTCCGCACCACCCTGCTTCCGGGCCTGAACATGAATGGAGGAGATACATGGACCTTGACGAGAAGTACAATTGGGTTTGGGACGTCAGGCAAGTCGTAATAGATTATTCCGAAGGAGGGAGACGGGCACAACAATGGCAAGAAGCCCTAGACTTCTGAAAGCCTTGGAAAGGTCCTGAATCGAGACGGTCTTGAGTTCCGGCCGGGCAACAGTGGCGATGATGCCGTGGATAGGCAGAGGGTTAGGCTTTTTTATGCTTGGGGGGTATGAATTTCGGTCTGACTACAAGGGACGAAGATTGTGTCTAGATGGAATAGAAAATTACATGCTTAATGATTATATTAAGATAAATTGCTTTGACAACGATTATGGAATCTGCAGTGTGCTGCGGAAATAATCGAAAGCCCCCAGTGCCAAGCTTTCACAGAGTTTTGCATACACTATTTTCAGCAACTTACTCGTGGCGTACTCCTGTATACCGGGCATCTTCTCTTATAGTTGGATGCACCCGCACAGAAGGTGCATGATTAGCTGCATGAAATGCATAGACAAATATTGTAGCATTCCGCATAGGATCTAACTGCTCGTCACCCTAAAGTCTCTTCTCCACTCGAGTGTTGCCACAATTACAATTACAATTATCGCTTTGCCCAATCATTTCCAATGGCTGATCAAACCCCTAAGTCCTACCACACAGATCCAACCCTTTACCTCTACACCTCATTGACCGCGGGGTCCTCGCATATCATAACCGCAACCTCTCGCCTCTCAACCATCCTCAAAGCAAACAGAATCCCCTTCGAAGCACTCGATGTCGCCACTGATGAGAAAGCACGCATGCTGTGGGGTCGAAGGGCGGGAAAGAGGAAACTGCCGGGCTTGGTAAGAGCTGGGTTGGTGGTAGGGGATCTGGAAGAGGTGGAGGAATGGAACGAATATGGGGAGCTGAAAGAGAATGTGGGAGCACCGGGGGTTACTGCTACTGCTCCTACGTCGACGGCTGGAACGCCATCAAAGTCCTATGCGCTGCCTACTACACCGTCGAAATCGGCTACAGGATCTACTAATACGCCAGCAAAAGCTCCTACATCAGCAGTAGAGACACCATCTCGGTCAACACAAGCAACTTCGACCGACAGTCCCCTCACGACAGCTATGCGACAAGCAGGGATCGAAGCCGCGAAGAAAGCTGGGGATGCGAAGACCAAGGCACGGACTGATGCTCTTGATGCCGCGAAAGGGAATAGTGGTAGCTTGGAGAAGCTGGATAATGCTGGGCCGACAGGGATGCCACCGCCCAGTGGGACCACGGAGGCTAAAGATGCTATCATGGGGAAAAGTGGAGAGGCGAAGTCAGAGGGGAAGGCAGATTATGTGTCAAGTACTGAAAATATGGTAGGCCGTGGGGGCTCGAGTCCAGCTACAGAAATGGGAAAGGGAGGAAATTTACCGCCTTCAAAGGAGGGGGATGAATCTGCCAACAGAACCATTACAAAAAAGGAGGAGCCTGACGGTCCAAAAGACAAAGGCCAAACGGAAGCTCCACCGGTACCAAGCGCAATTGAGGCTGAAGCCGCTGCCAATGAAGCTATCCGTCAGGACAAGTCACATATCATGCTCAAAGGACACGGACAAACACCAGAGGACCCCACGCCACCGAATGCAAAGGCAAACCATGGCGAGGCTACAGAGACACTTGCGCAGACTACTGAGGATGAGGAATCGACGCTGAAGACCGCAGTTTCCGCAACGGACGAAGCGGAGGCTACGCTAGACAGGAAGACCCAGGAGCAACCAGCGGCAAGAGGGGAACATGCGGGCGACAGCGTTGCTGATTGAGAAGCTTCGTGGATCATAGCAAGCGTTACTGTAGCGTTGAATCCAATATTTTGTTCCAGCAAGTCCTACATTGTGGGAAACATCAGAAATCCCAACATGTCGGCGTTACGCATCGGCGATAGGGAAGCAACAAGCGCGAGCGCTTATGCATACAACAATTAAGTACTTCTTTATGTCGTGCGGCAGCTCCACTGGCATAGTCGTCAATCGACACATCCTACGCTCATCGCGATGCTGTTCTTCAGGTATGAAGTATTCCGGTTCCAGTCCCAACACCCCGCTAATTGCGCCCACACAGTTTCTTCAAAACCCTCGTTGATCACGAGGTAACCGTCGAGCTAAAGAACGACATCTCAGTCAAAGGCGTCCTCAAGTCCGTGGATCAATTCCTGAACATCCGGCTGGACGACATACAGGTTGTGGAGGAGCTGAAGTATCCGCATCTGGTATGCCAACTTTTCCGAAATGGGGCTGCGTAGCAAGAGGGTGTGGACTGGCGTTGTTGAGGGGGAAAAACGTGGCGGTTATGAGGGAGGTTTCAGCGTTGACTGATTGGTGTGGTGACAGTCTTCGGTCAAGAATGTTTTCATAAGAGGCAGTGTGGTGCGCTATGTGCATTTGCCAGGTGCGGCGGTAGATACGGCATTGTTGGAGGACGCTACGAGGAGAGGTACATCTCGCGCTATGCCTTCATTACATGCAGCTACAATAATGCTGACTCGCTCCTGTTATAGAAGCTGCGTCACAGGCGTCAAAGGCTCGATGACAATGGTCTTAGTTTGAACGTTAAAACGAGGACCACTTGTCCGACAACCATGAAGCGATGAGCCACATCTGGTGATAGATCTACGGGCGTCGTGAAAGACTTCGCGAAGCGCCGAGGGCGATAGATGAGCCTGAAGGCCATAAGATATGCCTGCAAGAGCGGGGCTTTCACCAGAAAAGGCGAGGCCACATGTAGAGGATAAAGAATGTGGTTCGAGAGCACTATTGTATGATCGAGTCTTCTGGCCCGTATTTATAGCAGCACACTGCCCGCAATCTTTTTCCGCAAATTGTTCCGTAGTATCACTATCACTACGGACACCGTATTGAACGACTGTATCGCGTCCATACATAAGGTAGAATAGTAACTTCATGCCAAGACCATATACTTCTCACGTGACTACGCGAGTCTGCCATCGATGTTCCGAGCAAACCTCTTCCAATAATTTGCCATACGACATATACTCCCAATATCGACAATGCGCTGCTACTGCTGCTGCTGATGTTCCGTAAGCCTCGAGATCTTCCGGCTCTAGTAGCTAGCGAAGATCCCATTCGGCTTGGTCGCCCCCCAACACCCCCCTCCTCGACTGATCATCCGAAAGCACCACGAACGGATACCTCTACTACCTACAACATGGCCACCTCTACACCATTGGTTGGAAAGACGAAGCCAGGTCAAAGGAGGACGCCATTCACTGCGAATGGAAGCGCGGCAAAGGCGAGAGGAAAGACGAACAGCAATGGCAATATCATGAACTTCTTCAAGAAAGCTGAGGCTACCGGAATCAACGTGAAAACCAGCAAGGAAGATGAGAGCAGCTTGTTTCTCGACGAACATTTCGTGATCAAAGAAGACCAAACGCCAATGCAGACGCCTACGCCACCAAGAGACGAGGAGTCTCCCAGAGATGGCAGTATCATGAGGGAAGAGTCACCGATGTCACGCTACAACGAAGATATTGTACCTGTTAAGAGGCTGAGGATTGAGGAGGTGGCGGATTCCAGGCTCGAGAATGGACGTGCTCTTCAAGGTCCGAGAAAAGGACCGTTTGCTGACGACTCGGACTCTGAAAATGAGGATCTGAGGCCGCTGGATATCATGAAGCCAGTGTTAAAGATACCCCCTGATTACAGCGAAGCCAAGATATCCGAACTTGCTACTACGTCTGCGACCAACCCACACCCAGTTGAACAGGAATATCTACCTCCACTCTTGAAACGAGAAGCCACAAGCATGAACCGAGACAACGACTTCGAAGGCATGGGCGACTTTATCGACGATGAGTTTCCAGAAGAAGGTGAAGAGTTCATGGAGAGACGATGGATGGAGGAGCAGGGTGAGCTTGAGATTGGCTTGGAGGACGATGGAACGGACGCAGGGGCTGCCGATACGGCCAAAGAGGACCCTCGAGAACTCTTAGATCCCATGCCTCAAAATAGTGAATCTGAATCCTGTCCGATCTGTGGTGGAAGCACTGCGGGCATGGCTGAGGAGGTTAGTCGTGATAAGTTGCAAGAATAGTTTGGTCTGACAATCTACAGCAAGTAGCGATGCACGTCAATGACTGCTTAGATGGGAAAACCGAACCGTTGCCGGAACCGAACTCGTGCACAGAGAACTCGGCCGTGCCTCCAATGAAGCAAGAAAATGAAGTACCACCCCACAAGCGCTTTCAGCGTGCTGCTATTGCGAGGCCAGGCCAGGATAATCCTTTCGGCCTCACATCAACCCCCACGAAATCATCCTCTGCCTTCTCCACACTCATGTCAGGGCATGCTGAAGACGCGGCGTGGGCCACTGCAGCTGCCTCCGAACAGCAGTCACGCGGAAAACCAGCCTACCAACGCACGTGCCCATTCTATAAGATCATGCCAGGCTTATTCATATGTGTCGATGCATTCCGATATGGCGCAGTTGCTGGATGTAACGCCTACTTCCTCAGCCATTTCCATAGTGATCATTACATCGGCCTAACTTCCTCATGGTGCCATGGTCCAATTTATTGCAGTCATGTCACGGCGAATCTGGTGAGGCGACAGCTTCGAGTGGATCCGAAGTGGGTAGTGGATCTCGAGTTCGACAAGAAAGTCGAGGTGCCCGCAACTCAAGGCGTCGATGTCACCATGATACCTGCAAATCACTGTCCAGGCAGCTCTCTCTATCTGTTCGAAAAGGTGGTCGGTAAAGGCAAGAATCCTAAGGTGCAAAGGATACTGCACTGTGGAGATTTCCGTGCCTGTCCTGCACATGTACAACACCCGAAACTACGGCCAGACATTGTTGATACAGTCACTCGACGAAACCTTGCCCAGCAGAAGCTTGATGTTTGCTACCTAGATACCACCTACTTGACCCCTAAGTATGCCTTTCCCAGCCAAGGAGACGTCATCAAAGCTTGCGCCGACATGTGTGTGAGCTTGAGCAAGGACTTTGTCGACGAGAGTGATAGCTGGGAGAAGACAAAGAAAGAGAGGGCTGGCGATGGCATGGTCAAGTTTGTACGAAAGGTGTCGATCAAGGACGAGGCAGATATAGCCGATGACGACGTGAAGATCAAGATCGAAGACGCAAACCTTCGAACGAAAGCACGAGGTCGCCTTCTCGTCATCGTTGGCACATACAGCATCGGCAAGGAGCGCATCTGTCTCGGTGTAGCAAAAGCTTTGAACAGCAAAATCTACGCCCCGCCCAACAAACAAAAGATCTGCGCCGCCCTTGAAGACCCTGAGCTCTCCGCTCGAATGACCAATGACCCGCTCGAAGCTCAAGTACACATGCAGATGCTCATGGAGATCCGTGCCGAGACCCTTGCCGATTACCTGACTGGCTTTAAACCGCACTTCTCCCGCATCGTCGGCTTCAGACCCTCAGGGTGGAACTACCGACCGCCAAACAGTCGCTTTACAGAATCGCCTTCGGTGCAAACGGTCTTGCATAACGAAAATTGGAAGTCACGATACTCGATGGCAGAGCTAGTACCGCAGAGGGGCAGTACAAGAGAAGCAAACTGTTTCGGCGTGCCATACAGTGAGCATAGTAGCTTCAGGGAGTTGACGATGTTTTGCTGCGCACTCCGGATCGATAAGATCATTCCGACCGTCAACGTGGGAAGCGCGAAAAGCAGAGAGAAGATGAAGGCTTGGTGTGAGAAGTGGGCAATGGACAAGAAGAAGAACGGATTATTTCGGATTACAGATGAGCAGACTGCCTGGTAAGGAGGCATATCTAGATCATCTATTGAAATGGGATTGCTACGGATGGCAAGCCATCGAATACGAATGATCGCACTTGGCATTATTCCGACCGGTTTTAAGACAGTTACTATTTCGAAGACTATTCAATCACCTTAGCTGCAATCACTACTTGCGCCTACTCAGGCTGGTCGGTTTCTTAGCCGTTTTCAAGATTTTGAGCTCAAATGGTCTTGGTCCATTGGTCCATGCTGTAGGCTCAGATCTCGACTATCGCTCAAGGATGGCACCCTTGTCAGCAGCATGGTGCTATGAGTCGATATCAAAGTCGGACCACTGTTGAATGGGACCGTGAGCACACTTTCCTCCCACAAGCAAAGAAATGCGCGTCATTCAATTACAAATAGACCGCAGGGGTAGGATTTTCGCAAATGCGGTTGCAATATCGCGAGCAGCCCTGTCGCGAGTAGTGCTCTTCTACACAAGTCAGATCGTACTGAACTTCAATGTCACCCTACAATATACGCAATACAATATACGCAATAAATAATCAGTCGCTTATTGTGATCACGACATCGCCTGAACACAAGTGCCGAATCTCAATTGCATAGCATAATGAAGACCGCAAAACGGGTCTCCACCTTCTGTTGTCATATATGGTCCGACATTCAGATATCGACAACACCAAAAAGGAGCCATCTCACGCGCACAGCGATTCATGTATGCCAACATAAAGAGAGAGTCTGGCCACGCAACAGTAGTCGTTAGTGGCAATGTGGCAATCCTAAACGAAAAGTACAACGACTCAGATGATTAATATGGCTTGGAAGAGCAAGGTCGTATTTTGAGTGATTAAGTCGTGCAAGCTAAAAACAGCGAAGTGTAAAGGTTTATGCTTTTCGTTGCCAAGAGAAACTGGATTTCATGCGGTTACCGCACAGCAGAGACGATACAAGAGAGACGCTCAGGATGCTTTAGGAAAGGGTTGGGATTCGAAAGTGGAGCGAAGGTGGCAGAAGATACTGCTGGTTGCAGCGGCTGTCTGCGGGAATTCGGGTATACTAAATATGTCTGCGTACGTTGCCTTCTCTTGGCACCGAAAACGGCGTGAAAACACTGAAGCTTCGACGGCTTGGTAGTGGTTATAACTTCGATTGCAGATCCGAGAGCTACTCCTTGCTTGAAATTCCAGGAACACGGAAGGAGGAATGCAAGAGATGTATTAGCTCAACATTCCAGCCCTGAAACCAATCTCCCCAATTCAAAACCCCCTTTCTACGACATTTCGCCATCTTAAGATCGCTTTCATTACCAGGACCTAAAAAAGCCACCCACATCAACGAGGTCAGCTTTCAATAATCAGCAACGCACCCTCCTCAACACCATCCTCACCTCCGCACCTAAATCACAATGTTAGACAAAATCAGCACCCTTTTCGCGCTCGCTATCCTCGCTTCCCATGGCCTCACCAACGCACAAATGATAAATCAAATCGGAGACGGCCAGATCCAAAACCAAGCACCGACCGCGAGTTCCACCATCCAGCCAGCATCCGCTCCAGAGGTAATGCCAGCATCCGCTCCAGAAGTAACGCCCGCGCCTTCGTCCCCAGCAGTAATACCCGCAAGCTCCATGCCCTACCCTATGGAAAGCGCATCCAACACGACCCAGCCCCTCGCCCCACCCCCCTACATGCCCACCGCGCCAAAGGAAATTCCCGCATCGCTTCCGGGGCCTAAGGTACCACTCTACTCCGCCAATACAACCATGGCAGCCATGGCGACGGGGACGGGTGGTGGAGGGGGAAACGCGACTGTGCCGACCGTGGGGATGGTGCCGAGTGGTACTCCGGCTGAGAGTGGTGCACCGAAGGAAGCGGGGACGAGTGCGCCGGTTGTCGCTGGGAGTAGTGCTGTGAGAGGGAAGGTTGGGAGCATGGTAATGGCAATAGTGGGGGTAGCTGTAGGATTGGGGGTGGTAGTGGTGATGGGATGAGATCCTCGAGGGATAACGGGAGGGATATGTTGCTTTGTTTCAGGTTAGGCTGAAATCCCTGGGGTAATGTGTAAGATTTGTGGAGAAGATGCATGAGGTGGAGGGGCATTTCCATAGATGAGATCTGGGAGCATGAACGGACCTCTATGGTCGCGCGTTGGATACATGAGAACTTAATAGCAGCGGATTATAGCGGTCACCAAGATTAGACATCAAATTCTTTCGAACGGTCATACCTATGCTTTCTTCTGAAGACTGATCTAGAATCTGACTTCCTAATTATCAGATCCTTATATCTATATTCCAACGTCTTACGATGATTATATCTCTGCCGAGACGCCAATCAGCGTCTAGTCCACTACTCCATACGCAAGATCGAAGCAGCGCTCGACATATGAAATGCATCGTAGAGAGCGGCTTGCGGCCTTGATTACTGGCTTCCCAATTGACAGAGGACTGGGTGCTGAAGGTCGGTCCTCCGTAGCGGAAATAAACTCCGCCAGAGCCAAGGCTCGGGTATCGAGAGGACAGGGACTGCCAAGACCAATCGGGCTGAGTGAGAGTGAGGCTGAACACTCAGCCTCTCACTCTTCAGCGCCTTCTTACCTTCTTAATCTTCAGCACATCCTAATGTTTCCTTTTTCATTTCCCTTTTCTTTCCTCTCCTTTCCTTTCCTTTCCTTCTTTGTGACCGTTGGTGATCGAATATATATATACTCTGAAGTGCGATTCCGACAGTCTGCAACGTAATCCACCAGAGGACATACATGAGTATTGATTGTTGATTCCGATCATTTATGCAATCAAATTCCTTGATCTTACAAAATCTTCAGAGCTCTCTTTGCAAGCAAGTGTATGTAGTCCGACAACATCACACAGCTCCTTGTCGTTAGTCCCAGTCATTGGGAAACCTCGTGGCAAGCTTTGGAAGCAAATATCATGTCTTCAGCACAGATGGCCCTAGAGTATCTGCTCGTCTACTGCACATCTCATGGACTAACATCGATTGGCGAGCCACCGCTACCGAAGACATACCGACCAATCGGAGACTCCCTCGTCCAGACACAAAGAAGCCCGAACGTTAGCACAACTGCTAAGGAAGCAATGCCGGTGTGGATCATCTTCGTCTTCCTGTCTTTAGCTACCGCGAAATACGTTCTGTCCTTTCTGGTAAGTCAACCTCACCATTATTCATGGTGCAGGTGCTAATTTGGATGCCCAGGTTTGGTATGTCTTTCAAGTAATTTCAACAGTAGTCATTGTAGCATCAACAAAGATCAAAAGCATCGCCGCAGCCAATGCCCAACGCCATCCATTGTCTGATCATGCACGAATGGATACCCTTGTCCGAGCCATGAAGACAATGCGCGCCTTCAAATCCGCCAAAGCCAAACGACTGCGAAATGTTTCCGTGGGCGAAGTTCGAGACACCCTTCAACGTCGAAATACCCTCAAGGCTCAGCATCCACCTCCGAAAGGGAAGTCGGAACTCTGGAAGAAATGGGATCGCACCACGAATCTAGCTTGCTTTCGCGGTTTTACCGCATACCTTCAGATGGCAGTCTGTCAGTGGTTCATTCCGGTGACGATTGATTTCTTCCTCTCCGGCCAGCCTAGCGAACTCAAGCTTGGCTACGGCACCACGTCGATCGTGTTAGCGACGTTATTCGGTCCCGGCTTCGCCGTGTGGACTCACTACACGATGACGAACAAATCGCAGAAACGGATTCAAGCTCACTTTCCCAAAGGAAGGAATACCGTTATCGAGCTCTGGGAAATCACTGCTTGTTGGGCTGTCTCCGAACAATTATCCATGAGCGGTCCGCTGGCTCTGAGTCGCGTCTTCGATCTCAAACATTATGCTTTTGACGTCGAGTCTTGGAATACGCTTGATGAGAGTGGCCAGAAGACGAAGACCATGGAATTTTGCTTGGTTTTCATGCTGTATCTGCTTCTTGTAGCAGTCGTCACTGTCCCGGCAACGATGGTGATGAGGAGAGTCTATGCATCGATGCTGTCCGATGAAGATCTGGCTATCGTCCCATTCCATTCTGGTGACAGGACGCGCCTGAAGCCTTACGACGACCGAGCAACATTCCGCCGCCCAGGACTGACGGTCGCGGAGGCATTCTCCTCGATCACATGGAGCGACTACTTCCAGGTGTTGCTGGTTTACATGCAGTATTTCGCCATCAACCAATTTATCCAGCTATCGTACTGGAGTGCCAATTGGAAGCTGCATGAGGTTTTGGAAGTAGAGAAGTACGCCTCGACGAACCTTCCATGCTCGCCTGTGGGGAAGGTGCTCCCCTTTTCGGCGAGAAACATCACTATTGGAGCACTCGGGGATTACCTCAGTCATACAGAGTTATGAGGAAGCATAAGTTTCCGAAAGGACAATCTAGTCGTTAGGATTGACAACGCCATTCGGAGTGCTGTCCGATCAGCACAGTCCTATCCCATCAGCAGACTCCGAGACACTCCTAGACTCGTACGGAGGTCATTGTCTTTCCGTCCTCGAACAACGGAAATGTTAGAAGAAAGACTATGGGTCTTTTGACACCGCCATTGTATCGCCGAAACCTTTGTTCTAACCACCAGCTTTGTCGACGAATCCTACAAATCCAACAATACCCTTGCAGTCTCGATGCCCCCTTCCCCATTCCACATTACCCCCCAAAGACCCAATCACAACCAATCACCTGACCACCACCACAACCAACCCCCAAAACCCCCACAATGTGCTTCTGCGGCCCCTCCCAAGCCGAACTCGACGCCGAACAAGCCCGCTACATCCACACCCACCTCCCCTCCTACGAAACCCAACGCCACAAGCAAACCTTCGTCATGACATACGAAGAACAAGACCGCGCCAAATGGGCCGCCGCCGAAGCCGAGAAGCTCCGACGACGGAAACAATATGAGCACTCCCTGGCAAGACCGAAACCGACACATCATAGGGATCGGAATGGATATTGGGTGGCGAATACGAACGAGCATCAGATGGCGCCGTTTGCGTCGGTGAGGAGGAAACCTGTGAATTCGGGGAGATAGAGATGGGCATCGTGAGGATGTTGCGCGGAGGACTAGAGCTGTGCTTGAGGCACAATTATTGTACTAGATACTATACTTGTGCATAGAAATGGAAAAAGAGCATTGTAAGACATTCGGGCATATAAATTCATATATTATATACAACCCGAAATTAAAGATATATTATCTAGTAAATAATCCCTACGTAAATCAGGGTTAAGATAAAGATCAGGATATCTTTTAGAGGTAATATTAGGGGTAAGTAGGGTAAGTACCGTAGCTTTTCCCTCCGCTAGCGTGCCTAAGTTCATACCAGCCTCGAATCATCGTCGTCGCTAATTCACCCGTCATCCTTCGCCCATCATCCTTCGCTCATCCTTCCAATTTACCCTTCATCCTTACGTTCATCATTCGGCACAACAGCAGATTGTGCCGGTAAGTTGTGCGTAACTTATGAAAAGTGGTTTCATTAAGCGGTGAAGTATTACAGTATCATAGTATCATACACAGGCGGCCATCATGAGAAGCTCCCGATGTTACCCACCCACACACGGCACTAAAGCCTATCATCACCAGTGTCACCTCCACTCTCTCACCCACAGTGCCCGTCGACATCAAAGAACCCTTCGCAACAACCCGCCATGTCAATCCCCAAGCCCACCATCGTCATCATTCCCGGCGCCTTCACCTCTCCCTCCGCCTACGATACCCTCATGACCCATCTCCACGAAGCCGGCTACCCAGCCACTACCACCCCACTCCCAAGCTTCAACAGCTCCGAGCCATCAAAGGCCACCTGCTCCGCTGACGCGGCCGCAATCCGCCAGCGAATCCTCCCCCTGATCGAGACCGAAGGCAGGGAACTCATCATGCTCTGCCACTCTTACGGCGGCATTCCCGGCGGCGGCGCGGCGGCAGGACTGTCGACTGTGACTCGCGCCCGCGACGGTCTGAAGGGTGGTGTGCTGGGTCTAGCGTACGTGGCCGGTTTCGTAGTGCCGGAGAACGCGACACTGTTGCAAGTTATGGGCGGCAAACACGCACCGTACGTAGTTTCTGATAATGTAAGTCTTTTCCCACATCTACCCTCCGCTTCGCTCTACGGACCTCGAAAGCTGAAGTAAGGTTCCCTTCTCTCCAACAAGCCATCGGCGAATCTCTCAACCATCGCCGGCGCCAGAGACGTGCTGTTCAACGACCTCGACGACGCGCATGCGGCCCCACTGGTCGAGGCCCTAGGAACAACCTCCCTGTCTGCCTTCGACACGCCAGCGCCAAGTCCCGCCTGGGCGGAAGAGGCATTCAAGGGCAAGCTGGCGTTCTTGAGATGTTTGAGAGATCAGGCGTTGCCTACCTTTGTGCAGGATATGTTCGTCCAGAAGAGTGGAGTGGAGTGGGTGGTGAAGGATGTGGACGCGGGACATTGTCCGTTTGTGAGTCGGCCGGAGGCGGTGGTGAAAGCGTTGGGAGAATTGGTCGAGTTGTTTCGGGGATGAGGGTCAAGGTGGGTTATGCTTTGGTAACCGAGGAAAGGCATTGAGAGTTTCGTTGCCAATGGCTCAAAATTGGAATGCGGCAATCTAAAAGCTTCTGAGATGATTCACGTGAGAATCAAAAATCAGGCCAGGAATAGACGGAAATAGCTGACCACGTCGCCGAATTATGACGGAGAAAACCATGAAGGCGTCAAAAGCTGAGAAGCAGAGACATCAAAGAGACATCCATGCACCTAAAATTCATTCATAGCCCTAACATGCAAAACACTCACACTCCAACAACCTCGCCACAAATTCCCATACCTAAGCAAACCCATAATCCTGCCCTCTTCAAACGAAAATACCAAACATCATTCCAAGCACCCTCAAAGCATCGACAGCATACTCCCATCCAACGAGCTGCCCTGATTTCCTTCCACTCGAACCTCTCGTCCGCTTTCTTTGAAGATCGAGATCTTTACGCAGGGGGAGTTCACATCTAATACACGGCGTGAGTGGAAGGACTGGTGGGATAAGTTGGAATTGGGGATTTAGCGGGTGAATACTATAGTAATAGCCATATCATGTGGACTTATGCACCGATTTGCAATATCATGATAGTGCTAATTCACTCGAAACGAACCGTATCTTTATACCCCTAGAATCAGGACCAGTAATGAAGTAAAGGACTACCTTATTATAATCTATAGTATATAGATAGATAGTAGAGTCGTCGCGCGAATTACCGAATAGGGTAATATAATGAGGGGTAGGGTGTTCCTCATGAAGAGGCGGGTCGAGGATCCGAACTGAACTATGTTGCGCCCATTTCGTTCTTTCAGAATCACTGGGCGCCGTGGAGAATCTATCAGCCACCACCACCTCCTCCTCCGGATTATGACTTCGTCTCAATCCTTCAGAGCCTGTTGGTGATAGGAGTGGTGGTAGCAGCAGCAGTAATTGAAGGGTTTTCATACCTAGCCACATACTCATCCCTTAAACCCCTAAAGTCGCTCTGCCTACACGGTTCGAAACAATCTCTGAACCACCCCTTACGATGCGTCTTCAATCCCAATTGCTCCAGCAGCCGATCGGTATACCCAACCATTTCGAACGTGATCCGATTTCCTTTTTCCCCGTTACTCAGATACCGCCGTCTGCACCACGCCGTGAACAGCGCTACCTCCTTTCGCCTCTCCTCCGCGTCCGGCAACGCCACTTTCTTATCCAGATACGCCGCTGCCCACATACTTTGCGACTCCACGCCGCGAAAGTAGTTACCGACTATGATGTGGCCGATGAACACGATGGAGCGAGCGCTGTCGATGTCGGACAAGGGGGCTATGAGGTTGAAGAGCCGGTAGGGGATCTTGGTGGCTGGTTTGTGGTAATAGGGGGGCGGGTTGGCGAGCTGCGGGAAGCGGGAGAGGACTTGTCTGCGGCAGCGTCTAGCTCGGCCCAGGTCTCGCGTTCGGCGGTGCTTTCGTCTGAAGGGGCGTGGGGGAGGCCGATTTCGACGAGCTGGTCGCGAGAGAAGAAATGGAGGGAGGGGACCCATCCCGTGCCGCAGAGGATGGCATCACAGGGGATTTCTTCGCCTGATTGGAGGCGGATGAGGTTCCGATCCAGCGACAGAATATCGGCGCTGTACGTCCTGACGTTTTGGGCGATCAGGTCGAAGAAGTCGGCGTGGTTGAGAAGGCCGCCTGTTCCATTCTGCCAGAATATCCTAGGAGTAGATCTTAGTCTCTTGTCGTAGCTGCAGTGTTCGAGGGACCACGAAAGGTAATGTCTTACGGGATATGAGGGCTCAACTTCTCGAAACCTCCCACGTTTTCTCTGTGCTCGTAATCCGCCTCTTTACGCGTATCCTTGTCAATAGCAGCCCAGAATGAGCCCATCAACCTGACGCCTAGCTTGGAGCCATGCAGAAATCTCGTCCATCGGGTTTCATCGGTCAATACGGACGGCCCAAAGGTTGCAGCTGCTCGTGTCATCCCGACCTCAAAGGCATTTTTGTAGGGCCCTTTGCCCTTTGGCGAGAAGAGAAATCCGGGTCCAGTGGTGTCATTGGCCTTCAAAATCCATGTCACTTTCTTGCCGGCCGTTACAGCAGCATATATCATATCGGCTGAAGATTTTCCCCCACCTAGTACGCATACAGTCTCGATGTCTGGTGACTTCAGGATCGAAGAGGATCCAAATGCTTCTTAATGGATAATGGGACCGTTAAACTTTTCCTTGCCAGGCAGAGTAGGCATGTAGGGCTCAGGTGTCAGGCCGCTAGCGACCATCAACTTGGAAGTGCAAAACACGTACAATATACCGGTGTCCACGCTCTTTGTTGAGACAGCCCATTTGCCATCATCCGTTATGACCGATTTGACCTCCATGCCGAATTTAATCCTATCGCGTCGCGTCTGTCCATTGTGACTATGGACCGTTGTATAGTTTTCGAGATACTGTGTTGTATATTTGGCTTTGAAGAAATCGTAGTAAAGGTCTTGCTCTGGAGGTCGGGGCATAGGTGTGTCAGAGAACTCTACGCAGCCAACTGTCCACCGAGTCCAGAAATGATCGTAGCCTCTCCCTGTGATGATCGAGCGTCAGAGTCCGGCAATCACTCAAGCTTGAGATATTTCTGATAGGACCACCTACTTGAGTTCCATGTTCCTCCCACAAAGTGATATCTATCTAAAATAGCGAGCCGACAATCTGGATGGATGTCGAGATAGAACTTTACAGCGGAGAGACCTGAGATACCTATATCATGACTTGAGACAGATTCTTGCCCGCTCCTATAACGATCACGTCAAAATCCTCCATCTGGCTTATCACGCGAGGGTTACGATGCGGAAAAGTAGAAAATAGAACAACTCGAAAAGGAGGAGTGGAGGGCTGAGGCAGTGCAATCGAGGCGCCCAGTCGCCAAAGCTCCTGCTGGGGGGCCCGGCGTGTAGGGATTGCGCTTCCACATATGATGGTGGATCCAGTCAAACCGGTCTGTATCGATAGTAGTCATAGTAATATCCGCTTAGTAACGATGTTTATCTATTCATTCAGATACCTTGGTTGTGTATCGTTGTAGGTAGCCACGTAGCAAGTATGTTCCGCGGTCGGTCCCACCTCCTTCGGCCCGAGCTACCCCCGGCAGACTAATCGCTAAGCCTTCACGGGTTAGCGGTGCTTACTACCGTTCGTTGTAGAAGCATACGACGTCTGCCATAGGGAGAAACAGTAGACCAAGGGACGGTGAGGAGATGGATGGAAAAAGGGGCATGGAGAATTAACATGTGTTGATCATTGTCCGGTTTCAGGGTATAGATTCATTTCATTCCCCTAAGCTATGACGATATGTCCAGTCGGAAATCTCGCAAACGCCCTGGTCGACCCTCCCTAAACATGAAAATACAACGCACGCTAATTGTATACACAAGCCTAAGCATATGCTTTACCCATGGAGCCCTTATTTCTCGGGCTCAAATCTCTCAACAGACCTCGTCAATGGACTCCTCGACGTCTTCTCAAAGTACGTCGACACATCCGAGGACCACTCGTTGTCGTCGTGCACGTCATCATCGTCAAAGTGTCCTTCCTTCTCATGGGCCTTCCTGGCTTGACTTGTTTCCCACTCGGCGCGCATCTCTTCAATCTTTTGTTGGTAGTCGAGCTCGGCGTTGTAGTGCTTACCGACACCACGTAGGCGCTCCCAGAGGGATAGATGCTTGGGGTGCACGGCGACACCGTGGTAGTCGTGCTCACGGCCTGCGCGGATGTATTGCCAGCGACGTTCTTGTTCCTTCAGGTCGAGACCTGTGGTATCTGGCAGGAAAAGCAGAGTGACAAGCATGCCCGCAAGGCCAAACCATGGCACGACGTAGAATATCATCTGAGTTGAAATGTAGTTGTACAAGACAGCGGCTGTCAGCGCACCGAGTTTACCGCAGGCGGCGGAGAAACCGTGAGCGGTGGCACGAATGGGCGTTGGGTATACTTCAGCTGCGACAAGGAAGGTGACGGCATTGGGCCCAAATTGATTGAAGAATGACGAGAGAAAGTACATGGCCTGGAACTCGCCGATGTGGGCTTTGGAGGTGTAGTGTTTGAAGTTGAAGGCTGGAACGACGAAAAGGACAAAGTCCATTAAGAAGCCAATCATTTGCATCTTCTTGCGGCCATAGAGTTTGTTGTCTATAAGAAAAGCTGGGGAGAATAAGCCGTAGAGCAGAGAATTGGGGTTTGTGAGAGGTTACTTACACGCTAGGTAATATCCACAGAGGGAAACACCGACGTTGATCAGGTTGTATAACCAACCTGGCATTATCGATGTGCTTTTATTCGTGATGACAGTTATAAACTGGCTCTGAAAGAGCTTATTGCCGTAGAAGAAGACATCATTGGCGAACCAGGCTCCGGCGGTTGCAATCATGCGAGGGCCAAAGTAAGTGAAGGTAAGTTTCAGGGACTCGGTATCGTAACCGGTAACACGCTGCTTCTTCTTGGCTGCCGCCAACTGCTTGCCAGCAGCCCTCATCTTAAAGGTACGGAAGTACACCAGCCAAAGGGTTCCTACAGCTGGAATAGCGAAGGAAATGCGGTATGTCCATTGTGCCGCAACTTTGGAATAGGGTGGATTGCCGCTACCGTGATGGAAAACCAGGAGCAGAACAATCAAAATGACTTGATTGAAGAATTGACCCCAACCTTGCATGAGGAACGCACTGGTGACCTTTCGGCCTCTGTGGAGACGGTCTTCCTTGGTCGAGACCTTGCCAGAACCAACAGCGTTCTCCATACCAGATGTAGCCGTCATGGGATATTCTCCGCCGACACCAATGCCGTAGAAGAAGAGTGACCATACGTAACAGATGACCCAGCCGTTTTCGGTGATACCCCAGGCAGCAACTAGCATGAGGAGACCGATGAACATAATGACGGCGTCCTGGATGAGACCCCATCGTCGACCAAGCCTATGCTCATCAGCTATATTCTGTCGTGACCCCGTATTCAACCAACGTACCAGTCACCAAGAATGCCAACCAGTATTTGCCCAACGATGATACCGCAGATCTCCAGATATTCCACAGCTTCGACCCAGGTCTTGTTGCATACTTTGTAAGTCTTCCAGCACGAGGCAAAGCTAGCTGAGAAAAGGGGCTTAATGTTGCCGATAGAGAAGAGGACGTAACTAAGGAGGGTCAGCTGAATGATGTGCCAAGCGAGTTGGCTTGGTGAATAATACCCTTCGAGACCTAGACCGGCACCAGGAATGACCATGTTCCTGAAGTAGTACCTGATAGGCTCCAGAGGATCTCGCTTGGTCATCTGCCATATACTTCTCAATTCGCGGGCAGCTTCTCCAGCATCGTACGTAGTGACAAATTTAACGCGCTTCATCAATGGCATATCAGCCCAGTAAACACCATGAGTGTCGTAGCTGTCGTCGGGCTTGATCAGGTAGTCAAAGATTTGCCTCTCATTCTCAGTCATTTGATGAATTGGTTCGTGGGTAGCGGTCACGTCGGGCTGGTGGGCAGCAGCGAGGTCATATTCCTGGTAGTGCGCCATGATGGACAAAGGACTGTGATGTACCTCTGGTACGATTGGCTAGGCACGATCGAAGGTTGCAGAGTGTTGTAGGGGAGATGCAAATCGAAGTCCCAAGGATTGGATGTCGGATGGATATGTAATATAGAGATAGCTGTATGTAGGCTTATCGTGGCTGGAGGGTAAGTAAGACCGACTAGTGTGTTGCAAGGGAGGTGTGAAGGATTGGAGATTCCAACGAAGGGACGAGAACGCCTCTAGGATGCCTCGTGGGGTCGGTCGTCGCAGATGTTGTTGAGGGATTATCGGTAAACCGATGATCGGGTAGTACAGCGGTTCAGTCGAGAACGGGAGAGTTGTTTGATGCCATATGGTGCACGAGGTCAATGAATTCGCTGTAGTTCCTTTTCTGGCCGTGCTTGTTGGTTTATCATACTGGTCTATTTCACTGCTTCACCCGTGTTATATTTTGATAGGATCCATCTGATATCAGATATGGGCCCGGCTGTTGGCTTGTTGGTGTGGGCCGAGACGGGTTACTGCACACGGTCAGCAAAAAGTCCAATTGAGCCCTCAAATGTGCCTTGCCCATACACAACAGTAGAAGCAACGTTGTCTACGCAGAGTTGGATATCTCTCGTCAACTCAAAGGACTTCAACCACGGCGAAGCATGTTGCCTTCGTGTTGGAATCACGGATGAGGCGATACTGTTTCACGAGGCTAGTGAGCTGTTGGTGAGGGCCTTGAAGGAAAGCGTCATCTATTGACTCCTTTAGTGTACGGTACGGGCTGTTGATATGGGAATGCGGCTGTGTGCAGAAAGCTTGTCAAGCTTGTCAAAGCTTCGAGCCATGTGGGCGTCCCGTCCAGAACCGCAACCTATGCGACATCTCAAGCCAATCGAGGAGCTTTGTGTGTATGGATATATGCGAGCCCATAACAAGCATTGTATCTGCTTCATCTGATTCGATACCGTGAGTTTTGACATGCGTTCGGTGCTGACCAAGGCGCACCTGGAGGATGCCTCATATCTGGTTGGACGTTGGAGTAATTATACTTAGAAAGAGAGAGGCAGAGAGAAAGAGAGAAAGAGAGAAGGTCGGGATAGACGCCACCAATGAGAGGGGCCAATTGGAAAGCATGTCTCGAGATCATACTTTCATTGGCTCAGAAGCGCCTGCGGCTACTTCCGGCCTCTTCCGCCCGCTGATAAGCAATCAGTCTTGGCACCACTCTATCTCATACAAAGCATTATCGTAAATTTATATATTCGCCATTACATCAGCGCCAGTAGGAATCGAACTTATTCGCTTGTAGATTCCTCCGCAAAGAAATGGCCACTGCAAAGTACATGTCAGTTGTCCAATATCAGCAACGCACGATGCAATCACTTCGTTGGGTATTGACATACATAAACACTCTGAATCACAGACACAGCACACTGGACGGAAGTGATGTACATGTCCAGAAACCTCACTCCCCGCCACCTGGAAACTGATCTGATATGGATTGGACGCATCTTTTGTTCTGTTAATTGCCGACCGACAGACCCAAAACATCAAAGACACTATGTCTTCTCGTCTTCCCCGTCTGTAATCCCCATGCGTGAAGAGGAAGCCGCCTCTAAATTTACCACCAAGGGGAGAGATGGTAGCGTCGATGAGCCGACTACCTCTCGGCTTTGACTACATCATCAAGATCATGATACCCTGTCTTACCTACATCCAGCAGAACTGGCTCTGTTGATATCTTACATGAAAATAGGACCTCTGGTTCGTGTCTCATCTGCAAAGTCCGATTCTTCTTATTTAAAAACCTTGCTGCGCCTTACACAAGACCTAAGTGGTACTTCGTAGCATTCGGGCAGATGGAGCGAGAACAAAGGCGGTTGAGATTTCACGCCTCAAGTTGAGAACTGTCGCATTCCAGCAAGTAGACCATGCCTCTTTTTGTTGGAATCTTCAGTAATTGCTCTATGAAGATCTTCGGACGTTGCAGCCTCTCACCTTACAAGAACTGTAGCGCTATACCTACTTGGTGAGACTTTCCACTCGGTGCCTCCAATTTGAAGACTTCGCATTGAATTCCTCGCTTCCCTTTTTTTCGAAAGCGAATGCGTTACCGCATGTCGCCAACGCGTCCTGCGTTGCGATATTGGCGACCCTGTGTGACCTTTTGCGAAAGCCAGCATCAAGGCTCTCTATCGCAGGCAATCTTCCTTGCTCCAAGTCATGATAAGGCTCGTGGGTCCAAGAGACGGCCCGCATCTTTTAGAAAGGTTATTCGTCTACTGTTTGCTTCTGATCCAAATTATTTCGCTACAGGCTGTTGACAATAATGGCTCACTTCCAGATTCTATTGTACACATCAAGTAGGTTGAACCCAACTGAAGACACGAGAGTTCAGCTGCTGACCGATGGCCCTACCAGTGCCACCGCTGTCTCCATTCCCGACCCTCCCTCTGGGTTCTTCGTATCCTGGCACTTCCAACCAAATAAACCCCTCAGTATTCTTGCGATTTACCTGAGCGCCATTGATTGCATGTATCAGTATGCTCAAAAAGGTTGGGACGACATATTCGAAGGAGGGGCGCGGACATGGGTGACGGGCTACAAGGTCGAGGTCGATCTTGAAGATATACAGAAACCTGGAGGCCCCCTTCCACTCCTGATCAGTCATATCGTCCTCGGCCTCTACTACACCATCGTTGAATTATGGAGAAGCAAGAGGTACTGTAAAGTCACAGCTTCATTATCGACACACAGCAGGCAGAGGGGCACTCTCCGGATTCAAGATTTGGGCTCTCCGGTACTTTCCGTTAATACAGCCAACGACAACCTCACAAACATTTCACCTGGAGCCTTGTCGTTTACCACACCAACCTATCCATCCGGTAGTTTTTCTGACGTCGACGATCATCGCTTCACGATAGACTACGCCTATGATGGCGGACGAATTGCCAGTGAAGACATTTTCATCGCCGCGTTGGACGGCCTAGCAACTTCCGCGCAGTATATTGATGATAGCAAATTCCAACACCTGGCGGCGACCAGTGCATCAGGGAAATCTCAAATTGACGTCTCCGAGGTAGCCAGTCCTCACCAAGTCAACTACAGCTATGTTATCAAAGCATTGAGGATTTTGACTCTTGATGTAATCCGTTATCTGCGAAAATTCGAGGGGATGACTTTCGATCTGAAGTGGGAGGGAATCAGTATAGCAAAGGGGTATATGAAGGCGGTGCAGAGGGTTGACAACGACGGATCTCGGGGGATCGACATCGCAAGACGCGAGGCCAGAGCTCTTCCAAGACTGCTCCAGTCACAAGTCTCTGGGGTTGAGAGAAGATGAGTAATTTCAGTCCTCTTATGTTTGTCGAACAAAAGTCTTGACGTCCATGTTTCCAAAAACGCAGTGCGTTGTAGCATCGTCCTTACAAAGTATGGCGGATCGCAATCCATTTTGGTCCGTCATGGCACGATATTCGATATCCTCGACACCGCCTCTGTTATGTTGGATCTGCTGGTGACTAGGGGCTGATTTATATCTCACCCATTGACCTTAGGGACTGGTTGAGTCTGAATCCTTGCCACGCTTTCAGTATAGACAATTACCAACCCGAGGAGCCAGAAAAGACGAATGCGCTCGGAGAAGCTCTCGTCATCAGTCGCCATTTTCATATCTTTGTGAATCTAGCAGTGTTCCATGAACAATGCTCTGCAGTTCTGCATCGCTACCCGTCAAGCACATGGTCATCCATAACCGACCTGATAAGCAACGATATATTTTACATTCTCCTCGATCCGAATCCTGAGACCAGCAAGACCACCCCAACCCACATCCTCACAATCTCACCCCCCCGCAAACTCCAGCACCGCAAACAACCTCCCCACCCTCTCCATCCGTACCCCCCCTACAATCTCCACACTCCCCGCCTCATACCCGTCTCCCCCAAAAAGACACAAAATGTTCAGGATCCGCAACGATACCACAATGCGCGCCCAGCTACTGACGACCCGCGACGAACCTCTTAACTCCACACGCACGGTACAGGTTCCAGACGTTATTTCGACGGGGAGCTGGAAGGGGTCGTCGGGGGGGCCGTTGTGGAAGGGGTCGGGGACGGAGAGGCGGGGGAGGAGGGCGATGGCGGCAGTGCAGTCGGTGAAGAGGGGGGTGGATGTGGAGGGGGTTTCTTTGGGGTCGCACGTGCGGATGTCGTAGGTTGTTAGGTGGTCGGTTGAGAGGAGTAAGGTGGAAAGGGGGTGGGGATATGTTGGGGGGGTAAAGAAGAGGAGGAGGAGGAAGAGGAGGAGGATGAATGATGAGGGGTGGAGGTAGAGGAGGCGCATGATGGGTTGTAGGTTGGGGATTGTGGACGATGGAGTGGGTTTTGGAGTTAGGTATGATAACGATGCTCAAAGATGGCTGGCATACATCGTGCCGGAATCCCCGTTGACGGACGTACCCCATGCCATTCCAGGACTTTAGTGGCCAATCCTAACCTTTCCATTATTCATGAAGCCAATAATTTGCGAACATGACGAGACGTTATAAGCGACAAAACACGTGGGCGTTTTGATTACTTATTGTCGCATACGCATACGCGCTTGTCGGATGCATAAGGTAGTTGCCGATATTATACTACTGAGTGAGTAAGTGAGTGAGTGATGATATCTCGGAGGCTGACAATTTATATAATTACCTACTGAACGAGCATGTAAATATAAGTGGAAATGCGGACGACAATCCCCTATCCATCTAGCCATATAGCCACACATGCCACCCGTTCACAATCCTTTCAAAGACGTACTATAAGGGATCGGAAGAAAATCCCTCCCCTCCCCACCCCACCTCCCCTACATAATCAAAACTAATAACATCCCGTCCATCACAGCACTTTCCTTTGGGAACGGATCGGTACATATATCCACTACGGCCTCCATAATGCGCGAGATACGGCGGTCATGGTGTATGAGGTTTAAGTGGGTAGATGTGTGTTGTAGATCGTGATGTATGAATTATGCGGTTGGTGGGAGGGAAGGGAGGGGAATAGGTGATCGAAATGGAAGGGGGAGTAGGGAGGGTGGATGGGGAGATGGGGAGATGGGCTAATAGGGGTAGGTATAAAGTCTACTTTGAGATTTTGCTTTGGGGAAGAAGGGATAATTCGGATGTTGGGAAGGGGGTGAGAGGGTTTTCACTGGGTGTCTGAGTTATAGAGGGAATACTCTTACCGCATTCCTGATCTGTTTCCACTCTGCACATCAGAAGTGATGCTCCCGTCTCCACTACAACATAAATTCGGCATTCCCCACAGCTCTTCGACCCACTCACATTTCCCAAACCACCATGCGTGAATTCTTCAAAAGTCTCGCTACATACGTGCAAGGACTCTATCCGCAACCACCCTCCCAATCTCCACCACACCCTCAAAATCATCACACTCCCCTTCCTTATCCAGAAACCTCGTTCTCGCCCCCTCATCAATCGTCGCCAACCACTGCCACACATGCACCTCTCCCTCTCCCCATCTATACCCTACCCTCCCTCTTCCCAGCCTCGGATCACGTTCCAATCTGTGCGTCCAGGAAGCGATGTCTGTGAACATTATCTCGTTGGTACCGGCTGAGACCCATGTCCAGGATGGCAATACGGAATCCCAATCTGTCGGCGGTTGCGAGTTGAGGAATTCGAGAAAGGGCGATGTTGGAGCGGTTGCTGTGTTGGGGCCGAGGAAGTTCTTTGCTGTGGTGAGGAGGAATGGGGCGGTGAGTACGTCATTGTTGATGCTAGGCTCCCGTGCGTGGTGTAGAGAAAGCCAGGGTGATATTAGTACTAGACCTTCCGGTTTCGTCAACGCAGGGTGTGCTGGTCTTTGGTTTGCTGGCTGTTGTTGTCGTTGTTGGATATCGACGAGTAGTGAGAGCGCCAAGTGCCCGCCGGCGGAGTCTCCTGCTATCACGACTTTTGAGGGGGAGATCTCCATTTCTTGGAGGAGATACCCATAGGCGGCGCGAGCTTCGTTCAGCTGTGTTGGGTAGACATGCTCGGGCGCGAGATGGTAGTCTAGTGCGAAGATTGAGAGAGTTAGACCTTGGGCGAGGACGGATTCTGCGATGCGTAGGAGGAAGATGAGATATGTTGATGGTTGAGAGGTGTTGTAGCCCCCGCCGTGGAGGTAGAAGATTGTGACATCGGAATTTTTGGGAGGCTGGGGGTCAGTGAAGGACGATTGGAGGATCCAGTAGCCTGTAAAGGTAGGGCGGGAGACGAGTTGGTAGAGATTAGGGCGATAAGACTGGTATCGAGGAGATGAGAGAACGGCAGAGGCGGTGACGCGGACAAGATTGCGGATGAGGTGGACGCTGAGGAGTTCGTTGACTCTATTCAGCAACCTCATTCATTAGCGGAAGCTCTCTGGAGAGTATAGCATGGTCGAAACGTACGTTCTGATAAGGTAGAGTCTCAAATCAACCAAATATTTAGAGTCTCTCCTGGTGTGGGCTCTCGATAGATACTCGATGGTGAATTGGGGAGTCTCCCATACTTTATTTTTGCTATCGATTGAGTGACATATTCAGAAAGGCTGACCTGGACAGAATACTTACGCAGCAAACGCGCTATCACGTACGGAAGTAGCAAATAATCGACAGCACGTAACTTGCCATAATCTGCATTGACAGGGACGTTGGCATCTTCCATCGTCTTAGACTTCACATCACTTCCAGCTTATCAATCGGTCTGTAAAACGCTGCAACTGGTTGTTATAAGCGATGCTAGATTTTTGTAGAAGGATATAATCATTCATATTGATCCTACCGTCCCTCAATGTATCTCGGCGACGAAGGATCTACGATCTGGTGAATGCACCAGGGATTGACATGGCGAAATGTTTTGGTTCGTAGCTGATCATAAGAATCCGATACAACGCTAGGCTGTTATAGGTTAGCTACTTTTCTTTTCTTCTCTCAAGGGCTTGGCAAAGAGCGTCCTTCGACTACTACTCCCCCTCTTCCCCTGACTTTGCTTTGCGTATACTGCAAATGATTAACATGACTCCATACATTCTAGATATCCCGCCATTTATCCATGTTTAGGATAGACCACTATTGATAATATGAACATGATCCAGTCAGGCCGGGTTTCAGCTCGGAAGCGGCCAAAGCTGGCGTGATTTGAGTCACTCTGTACTAAGAGTCGTCGAATATCTCGAGGCGGTAACGAGTGAATGATGTTCCCTAGTGATGGGAGATACGTCCTGACTCCTGTTCATGTACTGGCTCATTTGGAGTCTTTACCAAATACCATGGTGGTTCGATTGAATGGCGATTTGAGCCACCAGATATCTCCTAACTCGTGAAATTCCTTTTGTGGCTTGCAGACCGTGGGATACCATCATCTCTCTTAATGATAGTAATATTCGGTTCGATTGATACGGTTTTGCTACTGCTTAAGTAGTTGACACCTATATGTGCGTCTTTAAATTGGACGGAAGTTGTTTGCTAGGACAGTATCGATCTGACTCCATCTAACATCAGGTCGACAGGTGCATAGTGGAATGTATCGTCAGCGCTGTGACAAAGGTCATAGTGAACATAACGAAATAACCCAATCACTTGCTCGGCTCGCTTCTTCCTCGAGCTTGGCCATGGCTCCATCAAACCCTTTTCCTAAGCCATCACATCAAGTGTGACTCGGCTCCTCCCCGTGACCTTGAACCTTATGGCTGTCACCTGGGGCTGGATAACCGAGCGAGTGAGAGGGGAACGCCACAGAGCAGGCACAGAAAACATAGTATGTCGAAAATTGTAAGGTATATTGACGTGGTATTGCAAGTCTATGCAGGAATAAGAAGAAGGCTGACCAATAGGAGATGAGTGCTCGATGAACTCTATTATATGTGGGGATACTTATTCATTTATATGACCTTTTCAGCCAATGCAGACGCTAACAGCTGCAGATAAATAATTCGAATTGTTCCTGGATCAAAACTCTATTGACCATCCCTTCTATATATGGTCTTGTCTTTCCCTCTTTTCTCCTGCTCTCGAGCTTCCCAACATTCCAGTCCGAACAAATCTTCAGGCCATATCAATCCCGTAATTCTTTCATCCACCTCGTCCAGCAGTCACACTCACCCAAGATACATCGACCTCCATCACAACATCACAACCAAGACGAGCAACAGTCACAGCTCCGAAACCTCTACCAATCGGTTGTCTACTCCATCTACCCCCATCATCTCCCACGGCAGAGAAAATGGCTCCCTCCCATCTAGCCACCCGCTCACCAATCTTCAACCCTGGCGAAGATGTCGTCTCCAACATCATCCTGATCGCAATCTTCGTCATAGCACTCCTCTTCACGGGCATAGGGATATACATGATCGCCAGAAAGCGCGCGTCGATGAGGAAGGTTGCCCTGAATCACGATACGAGCAGTATAGAACTCTCGTTAAAGGATGTTGAGAGAGGTATGTCAAGATACCGCGCAACTTTTACAGACTTCCGCTAAAACTCATTAGATGCTGGCAGTCGAGGAGGCCTAAAGGCAGGGATTTGATTTCCTTTCTTCGCTGGATTGACAGGAGTAGATTCATCACGTTGGGTGAATAGCTTGGCTCCCGAAGATACTATGTTTGACATTTCCAAGACATTGCATACCTCATCACTTGCTTAACACATATACTTTATTTTCCGTCCTGACCGTTGCCAAGTAATAAAGAGGTGGATCTTCTTCGACCATGACTAGCTCTGACCTGTCCCTCCCCCTCCTCCCTCTTCTCACCACACCATCAATCCCATCCCCATCCCCAATCCCAATAATCTACCAAAGATCCCAATAATCTACGAAGCTCCCAATCACAACCACCGACTAATCATCCAATCAACAACCATCCCCCTCCACACCTCTATACCCCCACCTCACCACCTCACCCCACCTCAACCTTCCCTCTTCAGCCACTTCTACACACCACACCACACCAACCCACCAACAATCAACGCCATCCTCACCCCACTCACCAACCACGCCTTCTTCCCAGCTCCAACATCTGCAATCCTTCACTCCACCCCTCCTCCCCCTCCTCCCCCCTCCGTGGGAAAATCTAGGCTACGATATACCAAGCCGAGCGAGCGAGCATCTCGCCCTTCATCTTTCGGGCATCTTGAGGATCGACAATTCTATCTGAAATTTTTCCGTGTGATGGTTATAGTCTTGAATGCTCTGATATATCGATCATCTCGTTAGATGTAGTATAGATGCATGAAGTCTTTGAGGGATGGGTATGTGGCAGAAGAGACTGTATGATGGGATGGAGAGGATAAGGTTGGTTTGGGATTTTGGTTATGATATGTTGTTTTAGGGAAAGGGATAGTAACGTAAGGGTTGTCATCGAATTCAAGTGATCATGAATGGCATCTATCTATGCGTCCGCGTTCTTGTTATAGCCGTGAAGGAAGATGATTGGGGTTTATGGGTATGATGGAGGAAAATATATATTTTTTGCGATGAGTGTGAGTATGTGTGTGGACTGGACTTTGCGGGGAGTGTATATTATATTATCTGTGTCTCATTCGCCGGCTTTCTACGGGCATTCTAACGATTCTTCGCCCTTCTCTCTCAAGCCTTTGTCGTCCCTGTTCCACGCTCTCCGTGCTCGTGTTGTGCGTCGGAAGGGTTATGCCCCTGTCGCTTTCTGCCACTTTTGCGCTTTTGTGCTGGTGGGCTTGGTGGGCTTGGTGGTGGTGGTAGAGTTGGATGGCGGTTTTGGATTTTTGGAAGGGCGGAATTTGAGAGGAGCTTTTGGGGGTGGTGGTGGATGTCGTTTTTTCCTCTTTGGAGTATTTTGGTCTTGGTCTTTTGAGCTAACGGGACCGTCGGTCGTTGCATTGTGTGCTTTCTCTTCCGCTTTCTGCTCTGCCACCATTATCGGCGACGGATGTCCTGGGTCATCCACCGTTGCGTCGGTATCATAACCCAATTCCCTATCCTTCGTCGCTACAACTATGTCAGCCACGATTTGTTATCCTGTCTGCAAAACACACGAAACAATAGCTCTTGCAGTGCAAACTGAAAAAAGAAAGCAATACGAATATTCTTCATCTGCTCTTCCCCCTTTATTGCATCTGCGCTTCTTGAATGTATAGTAGAGCATGTGAAAGCTACTAGTTCATAAGAAAGGGATTAACTCACACATACCCACCTGTATCCAATCGACAGGCTCTCGCGATCGCACCCACAGTTTCCGCGTGTTGATGTGGTAGAGCCATGTGTCGTCGCCTATACGCATGGGTGGTGGGATAGCACTCGGTCTGGGCTCTTGAGCGTGAGGATGGCGTTTCGACATTCTTGGGTGTTGATGTTTTTGGGTGTTGGTCTTCGATTTTGATCGAGTGGTGGGTCGTGGTTTTGTGGAGGGAGACATTTACTTGGGGGGTGGTGGTGGATGAGGGGGTTGTTTGCGGTAGCGGGATGATGATGTTTATTGTTGACGGAGGATGAGGAGGTCGGGATTGCGAATGTGGGTGCTGGTGGGAGGGAGAGGGGTATGCTAGAGTTTGGGGGAAAATATGGATATTTATTCTGTTGTAGGTGGGATTTGTGGAGAAGGATCGGTATAGTGACTCATGGAGTGGTAAGCTTGAATTCTCTTCACTACTCAGCGCAGAGATATTCACTCTGTAGGTCCTGGTTTTCTTTCACAATCTTGTAAATTCCCACGTCAGCAGCAGATTTTACGGATACTTGCCTCCCTACCGTTGAACTTGACTCATGAACACCTCGGAATTCGCGGCTGCTCTTTGCCTCCGAGTCACTCTTCCTTTCCTCGTCAGCGCCACACCAACGGGTGCAAGTTCAATTATCGAAGTGGCCCGTCTCCACTTTTCCACCGCCACTTTGCGCCCAATCATCTCTATTTAACTCGTTGACTCAGTTTTCGTCGATTCATGTTTGTAGCCACTATGTACGACAGTCCAAGTTTGGGAAACCACATGACGCTAAGAGGGCGACAGCTGCACTGAGAAGTGATATGCGACTTATGTACTGTACGCGGGAAAACGCCTCGCTCTTTCGATATACATATTATGGGTTACCGTCGCTGTGGAGAACCGTGCAGGAACTGTGCGGGGAAAGTTCGAGGGTACGCAAGGCTGTTTCACAAGAGTCTGATAACATATACATCATTCAGCTCTCTTTTTCGCACGACCGGCAACTCTATGCGAGGTCCAAGGGGAAAAATCTAGTTTCCAGATAGCTTCAACACTAGTTGGGTTTCCTCTCATGGCAGCAAGGCGATCTTGAAGCCTGAGCTCCATCCCATCGATTGAGTGATTTGCGAAAGAAACAAGATGCCTCGTCCTCAATACCAGGAAGCCAGCTCTTCGACCACGGCAGAGGGCGGTATATCGTCCTTTCTCCATCGCAGCCATCTGATCACTGCCCTAGCGACGGCAACATGTCTGATGGTAGCTAGAGCTAAGAACATTGACGAGCAGCCTCGATGCACGCATGAAACGGACTAACCTCGAAAGCCCGGTTGGAGCTATTGCACGGACGTTGAGTATGATAGCATTTGGTGTTATCGATACTGTGCTCTTTAGCCCCGAATGCTACATGCATTCGCGTTCTCGTGGTGATGCTGTGCCAAAATCGCTTTCAAGAAAAGGTATGGCGGGTCCTCAACCATATATCTCCTCGTCATCATTAGCAGCCACATCGCCAAAGACGCCATTCGCACCACTCCTTCTCCGCTCGGGGGTATCATTACTAGTCACGTAAGCGTCATCATCGTCGTCGTCGCTGTCCCACTGCATTGCTTTGCCCTTGCCCTTCCCTTTGGGCGTAGAGCTTGCCTTTGGCTTGATGGTGCTAGATCGGCTCTTCATCGGTGGTCGAGTTGTCGGCACTGGCCGCTCAACATGGCCATCTGCGGTAGGTGCTGGGATACGGGTTGGTGTTGGAGGTGGAAGTTTCGTAGTCAGCTCTTTCGATGGGCCCTCGAACGTGCGGCGAACACGCTGATAGTGCTCCAATTCCTTAGCGCTAAAGAGAAAACAGTGTCAGCACACTTGAAATCTTACAGTAGTGGATGATCGAATTACCTGACACTACCAACAAGTTCCCTCTGAGCCGCAAAGAAGTCCAATTCTGTGACCATGACAGCGATATCCTCTTTTGTAGCAAGATGGTCAAAAAAATAAGCAGTAGTTACTAGGCCTCCAGGCAAAGCCTTGATTTTGGCGTCAACCGCGGATGCTTGCCTTGTAATAGCCTTCAGCATAGCATCCGAGCACAAAGCATAAAGATCAGCTCCTGTGTACGTGAAAGGTAGGGACTCCGCCACCCGGTGTAAAGACACTTTTGGGTGCATTGTGAACTTTCGTGTCAATGCTTCTAATATGGTTTGCTGTTTTTTGTGCGTATCGGAAATACCCAGGTAAAGCATCTTGTCGAATCGGCCAGGACGTAGTAAAGCTTGATCGAGGAGGTCCGGCCGATTGGTAGCACCAATTACAAAGACTCCTCCTGCACCTTCATCGCCGTCGCTCATGCCATCAAGCTCAGCGAGCAGCTGGCTAACGATACGATCCATCACTCCGCCACTGTCTCCTTGATTGCCTCTTTTGGGCGCCACGGAGTCAAGCTCATCGAAGAAGACAACACAAGGTCTTGCATCCCTAGCTCGTTGGAACACACGCCGCACATTCGCCTCGGACTCCCCAATGTACATGTTCAAAAGCTCTGGCCCCTTGATGGAGAAGAAGTTGAGAGAGAACTCGGTCGCAATCGCTTTGGCAAGAAGAGTTTTTCCAGTCCCCGGAGGACCGTAAAATAGTATCCCACTCCTCTTCTTCATGCCTTTGGCGAAAAGGTCTGGTCGTTCGAGCGGCAACTGAATGGTCTCCATCACAGCATCTTTGACATTCTCGAGGCCACCAACGTCATCCCAGCTGACATTAGGGATCTTGGGTGCCCCAATGGCATCAGCAAAGTTCTTGCGTGCTGCTTCCACCGCAATTTCAAGGTCGGCCTTGATCATGCATCGTGCGTACTCTCCACCGGAAATTAAGACATCTCGGACCAGGATCTGTTCAGTATCGCTGTCAGATGAGCTTCCAGATACGAGTTGTTCCAAACGGTCCTGCCTTGCCACAAGTGCTCTTTCAATTATATCAACAAGATCGCCAGCCACAAGAGCGGCACTCTTTACTGCGATCGAGGCCAGGTCAACATCATGAGCCAACCTAATTGCTCGATCTTCTATAATTCCCCTCAGTGTACCTTCTCTTTCACCTTCATCTGGAGCAGAGACCTCTAGCTCGTGGCTGAAAAGGCTCCGAGCCTCGTCAGGTATATTCTTCAGCTCAGTAGTGGTAGCTATCAGTACTCTGATATCGGAAACGACCTCCTTCAGTGCGGCAACCATACGATTAGCACTTATGGCTTCTATATGACGGACCAGGAGCGCAGTGCATGAAGGCCCGCAGCTGAGCGCTCTTTCCACCCTAGCTTTAAACAAAGCTTCCGTCTTGACGTCACCTGCACTCCCACCCTCAGCTAGGATGTCGTATGCATCGATGTCGAAGACATGGAGACCGAGATCAGAGGCAGCCCCTGAAGCAAGTGCAGCTTTACCAATGCTTCGCTGAGTTGAGTGAAGAAGGATAATTAATGGGTCCATTCTCAAATGCGACGCTCGTGGACTTGTTGCTGCAGCGAGCAGCTCGCGAAGACGGCGTCTTAGAGGTACGATGTAATGCTGCGGCATGGGAATTACATACTGCCCGGTTGTATTGACCTGTGGGAGAGGGGCTTTCACAGGCGGCCTGACACCAAGGTAGTATTGCCAAGAGTTGTCGGCCGACGATGGAATTCTGCTAGGTACACTTCCAGCCTGACGCATACGTGTAATTGTTGGCTCAATGCATGTAGCACCGCCCCAGACATCTGCCGGGATAGTGCCAGATGTGATATCAGGCTCTGATGTCGTTACCTGCCCTACTCTGAACCAAGCGATACCAACATCGATTGTCGTAGACGAACCTGGGTCTAGAGCATGGGAGAGTAGCTCCTCGACCTCGGACTCCACGTCTGGAACACTACTTGGCTGCGTTAGCATTCTGCTGGCCCTGGTGTCTATTCGTAGAGCAATGAGATCCCCTTGCCGAAGTATGCGGCGCTTTTTCTCGAAGTACTGCTTCAGAGCTGTGAATATACCAATCTGCAGCGGTCGCTCTGTCGATAGAGGAGTAGATATTCTCACTATGGTCAGCTCTTTGGCTACTGGAGGAGACGCGGAGGTGCTGATCTTGGTTCTCTTGACTGCAATTTTTGGACTTCCGTTCTCTTGGGTGTTTGCTAACAGAGGCGTCAGCCTCACATGAGACAGGTTTCCAAGGTTGGCCATCAAGATCGGTGATAGCCACGCGGCTGAGCCTGAGGCATCTTGACTGGGTAGTGTAGATATGCTGGATTTTCTGCCCTTGGTACTACCTTTTAGATATCGGGTGGTCTGACCTAGGTCAGGCAATCCGTAGACTTTGACGGGTCTGGATTCGTCCCGGCTATCATCGACGCTAAATGCATCACTGCCCCAAGCGCCGGAGCGATGCGAGATCGGAGCGGATGCAGCTTCCAGTTGCATCCAATCTCCTGAAAAGCAACCAAGTTTTAGCAATGTTTTGACATCCACCATCACCCTAGCTTCTTCGTCTTCATCAGCGACTGGCTTTGGGAATAGCAATTCATCTGGTATGCTGGACATCAGACCTCTGGCCCGGAGAATTCTACCATTCGCATTGTAGGCCTGCCGAGCTGTGGCCGCAGTGACATTGGAGAACACAGAGCCAGGAGTGCTGATCCCATTCGTTCTTGGCCCTCCCACATGAGGCGTAGCTGCATTCCTCGAGGACAGAATACCGGAGGATTTCGTAAGTAACCGTGAAACATTCATTGAAATCATGTTGTGCATGGAGTCATCCGAGGAATCGTCAGAGTCCTTGTCGGAGCTGTCTGAATCTGAACCAGAATTTGATGTCTCGTATTGGGCCGTATCCTCGTTCACACCGTTCTCGGCAGCAGAGAAAAATTGCTCATTCGACGTGTCATATCCATCTCCCAAGTCTCTACTATACAAAGCCTTGCGAGCAACTGCACTCGGCGGCGCTTGACTGAGAGAATTGGCATGAAACATGATATTGATGACGATCTTCGTGTCTTTTGATAAAAGACCTTGACTGACAGGCTCGCAGAGACTGATTTTAGCTGGTGGAAGAGGAACATGGGTGATTGGATGAGTGGGCAATGGGAGCGGTAGTATGCCATTCTGGCGAACAACAATAGTAGAAGCTAGCGCATCGCGAACTGCCAACGTCAAACGGTCCTCCCGCTCTCGAATCTGCGACCTTACCCTATCGCCGTTGACTCCACTGTGTGGTGGTATTCCGGCGGCTTCTTTGCCCTTGCCTTTGCTGGCAGATCCATTTGTACGAGTATTGCCAAAACCTCCACCAAACTGCTTTTGTACTTCCTCGTGCTTGTCCAGTGAGGTTCCGTCGACCGTCACATAGATTGTTCTGAGCTCCAATGGCTTCACATCCAAGACTCGGATTTCAAAGCATGTCTCTCCCTTTGCATTTCTCTTCGCTAACAGGCTGCCAAGCAAAGCATCGGCAAAAGGTTCGAATGCTGGAGACTTGGCTGGGAAATGTATCGATGACGGTCCTAGCTTGTCCGTCTCCTCATCAGTATGTCCCTGTACCTCGACAGGCAATATGATCCAGGTAGCATCTTCCACCGGATCTTGTGACAAAGGCGACCATGGAGTAACTGCAAGGTAAAGTATGTTGGGGCCCGTTCGATCTGGTTCTATGTCATGGCAGAAAAGATCGGCGAAGAAGTCCTGAGAGATCCTACCAACATTCCCCTCGAAGTGTTCGCTCGGTACCAGCCAGCCAGAGATTGGGCATCTGTCCGCTCTTCTCCGCCGCCTCCGCTTGGGGTGGTCTGTAATTCTGTTATGATGCTCCATCTGCTTTGAGGCTTAGGGGATCAATGTTGGGAGTCCGTTCGCGAGGCGGAGTTCCCTTCGGATTATCCTTGCCATACGGGTTGCCGTTGGAGCCGAGGCTCAGAGGAGGCCAAGATAGAACAGCCACAGGGGTAGAAACTCTTTACCAGCCTTAAGTCACATCTGGGAGAAGTACCTTCGCGTCAAAATCCTCCTTGGACGTTGTGTCACGATTAAACCATATTCGCATGAGATATTAAGATATCTTGTAGAGCAGTAGTAATCGGACTTTCGGGGATAAGCTTTGCCGGGACCAATCATAGATCTATTGGAGGAATATCAATGCATCAATTAATTGGACAATCTTCTACCTCTCGGACACGTCCTTTCCTCGAGTTCAAGGCAATGGATGAGCGCAACTGTCTACATCAACGATCAATATGGGACCTCCCAGACTACTACACGTGTTGCTACTGGGTTTCGACCTTATCATGGATCAAGGAACACTAGCGCCACATCGTTTCCTTGCAGATCATTAGAGACCACCACTCACACCATTGCGCCTAGGCGCTCTGGTGATTGCCATGATGAGGAGAATCTGATTTCGATATTGACTGCTTTGCCATGCTTTACCCTTGCTCTATACTTGTCTCCATTGACTGTCCATTTGCACTCCGCGCTTCTCTCCAGTCGACCCCTGATCCTCCCCTTTATTGTTGGCAGGAGCCCCACACCCGATGGCTATAGAAGGCACAAAGCCCACGACAACTTCGACAACCAAATTTGCTCAGCAGTCCGAGAAACTTTCCCTTCAAGCCGAAGATGTCAATAATGAAAGAAGCAAAGCTACTGCCGCAGTCAAAGCGCGTTTCATCACACCTGTGGATCCCATCATTGAGACAGCAGATGGTTCGAGATTACCCACTGTTCCACTCAAAGAGGCGTTGGAATTGAATAAAAGTCGTGACGAGGCTGGTGTCAGTACGAGAGGGGAAAGGAACAACAACGCTGAAACCGGGCGGTCTCATCCCCCAGACCACGAATCACAACAATCTGAAAAACCGGATGCTGCACTACGGACCGCTATACCTTCATCACGAACGAACCCTCTCTTCCCAGAACTACCCCTGTATGGTCCGCCGTCATTACTTCGAGATCTGCAATGCTTCGGTCTTCGCTGCTCATCTGCTGTCCTTTCGCTCGCATTTCTAGGCGTGATCGTTCTCGGCTCCGCTTTTACGAGCATACCCCTGATGCTCAAGCACATTGGCATAACTCTGAGGCTGAAAGATCCTAATGCGCGACGACCGTTCTACCAAGAGGAAAAGCGGAGGACGAAAGCGAGGAAAGCAGATGCTGAAGCTTGGAAGAGACGGCAGGGGAAAACCACGGCAAAGGCTCGAAAGGATGACGAAGAACAGGCAACTCAGGTCGGAGGCAGTGAATTCGAGCCAACGGAAGGCGGGAAGGATCCATTGATTTGCGATGCGGGATACTATGCCAGGAGAGTGGGATTGGACATTGAAGAATTCAGCGTTATGACGGAGGACGGCTTCATCATCGAGCTGCTGCATGTGTATAATCCCAAAGAGCGTCCTGCATTGCCAGCATCACATCGTGATCACGGTACCGCAGTCGTCTTTCCAAAAAGCTCTCAGAGTAGCCTTCCCTCTAGCGGAGCATCGGACGAAAGCAAACACCTCAAGAAGCGCAAATATCCTGTCCTCCTCATTCCCGGCCTCCTCCAGTCTACGGGCGCATACTGTGCCAACGACGACGACAGTCTTGCCTTCTTCCTCGCCAAATCCGGCTACGACGTCTGGCTCGGCAACAACCGCTGCGGCTTCAAACCTCGCCATCAACTCCTCTCCTACAAAGACCCCAGAATGTGGAACTGGAACATCCGCCAGATGGGCGTCTTGGACCTCGCCGCCCACGTCTCCCGTGTCCTCTCAGAAACAGGTTTCCAGAAGCTGGGTCTGATCTGCCACTCCCAAGGCACCACCCAAACCTTCGTAGCGTTGGCGAAAGAGCAGCGTCCCGATCTCGGCAACAAAATCAGCGTCTTCTGCGCCCTCGCACCTGCAGTGTACGCCGGCCCTTTGATCGGAAAGATGTATTTCAAATTCATGCGCATCATCTCGTCGGGTATGTTCCGCATCTTCTTCGGCATCCACGCCTTCATTCCCTTCATGATGACCATGCATGCCTGCCTCCCTGGTCGCCTCTACGGCGCCCTCGGCTACCGCGTCTTCTCCTTCCTCTTCAACTGGACCGACGACCGCTGGGACCAAGGTCTTCGCAATCGTATGTTTCAGTTCGCACCGGTGTATGTGAGCGCGGAGAGTATGCGATGGTGGCTCGGAAGGGAGTGTTTCGCGACGCAGAAATGCATCTTGGCAACGAGGGAGGAGGGAAAGCAAGAGGACGAAGAAGATAAAGAAGACGAGGAGGAAGACAACTATCAAGTCAAAAGCCCAGAACACTCTAGAGAAAACATGCTTCGTGCACCTCCTGCCGAACAACAACCGCAGCGGAAACAGCGAGCCTGGTACGACGACCAAGTGCCCCCCTTCGCCCTCTGGGTCGCGGGCAGCGACGAACTGGTCGATGGCAAAAGACTCCTCCGACGCTTCGAGAAGGGCCGAGAACCATACGTGCGCGTTGTGCACTCTAGCATCATCGACGAATATGAGCATCTGGATGTGCTATGGGCTATGGACGCGATTGAGAAGGTGGGGAAGGAGGTTCGAACGGTGCTTTGGAAGACGGTCGCGGCGGATGTGAGGGAGGGGTGCGTCGTACCCTGGGCTTGCGAAGGTGTGGGGGTGTGGGAGGGGTGATGGTACGGTCTTGCGGGTCTGGGGGATTTATGGTTTCTGGATTTATGTAGGGGGAAGTGAAAAGATGGGATGATGTTTTGCGGATGGATCTTGGGAGGGTTTTTGGATTTGAGTGGGGTTATATATACGGGAGATTTCTTGGGTATATATAGGGCCGGTAAAGACGTATAGAGAAGTTACCTACGTACGTATATAGACACGAAATTCTATTTCACTTCCGAGAGTCTGGCTCGTACGTACAGTTGAACTCCCCAGTACTCGCCTAAAGAGACCACGCCAACATATTTGAGATCACATCACCACTACTCATATAACAACTCCATCTCATCTCATCTCATCTCATCTCAACAACCAAGAGCATGAGTGCTAGATAGTATTCACCCCCAAAAATTCGTAAGGCACATGAACGTGAACCCATCCAGTAAAATACATAGAATATGTTGTATATGTTATATAAGAGAATTCGTTCTGCGATGAGTAATAAATGAACTGATGGAGATATGCGATCGTTTGGCATTATTATATACTCCGTATGCCAGATTTCGTTGATATGTTTATTTTAGATTCCTGTCTCATTTCCTTACTATACTACAGCCTCTTCGAGTAGGAAAGGGTTTGTAGCATCGCGGGCGGTGCGTTCTCTTTTTTTGCTACACTCCTTTCCTATCCTTTCTCCCCCTCCTCCTTTAATTCATTGGACTACGATTAAAACCCTCTAGTACTCCAATCCTCTACACAAACCATAAACCATAAACCCTCTCCGCTGCTTCTATCATCTTATCAGACCTAGCCCTCTTCCTCCGCTCTCCGCGCCGTTTGAAATTAGTAATACCTTTCGCTGCAGGAGACTGATCTCTGATGACGACCTTCCTGCCCGCAGACCTGGAAAGTTCGGGGTTTAGATCATAGTCTAGGTAGGTATGCGAAGGTCTTGATTGCAGCTGTTGGGTTTTGATATATTGCGGTGATGGCACATGGAAAGGAATAGGGTATATTTCTAATGTGCTCGAGCATATTGCGTGTATTTTTGTCGTGTGGGTTCAAATTTAGTATCTACGAGGCGTCGATGAATTGATTACAGTTGATGATAGTAATCCTTAGGTCATGTGTTGAGGATAGGACGATGTTTTCGTGGACAAAGGTCTACACGAAGTTTCACAAACGAAGTGAAAGCGCAGTGAGGCAAGGCCTTGTACAGGATGGGATTAGGAAGCGAAACATGTAGGATAACGAACAAACGAGAGGATCGAATAGATTATGGGATACATACTTCCGGGGCACTTCCTGCATTGCTGGAATTCCTCCATACGGTATCATCTGGCCTTCCATTTTGCTGTTGTTCCTTCCATGGATGTTCGTGGAAGGCGTGGCAACGAATGCCAGCTCACTGTATAGAACATGAAAGTCCTAGAGTGATATCTGGCAGTATCTGTAGGCTTCTTTTCAACCAGACATCCTATGTGTGTTGGAGGTGGTCCGCGCAGAGCTTTTAGGATTTGAGGTTATGAGTTGAGTGGAGTGGAAAATCATGGAGACTGTTTGGGTTTTTGGGTTTAAGACACCGCGGATGCAGCTTATTTGATTGAACAAGTGGTACATATATTCCAAACTTCGGCTTGATGGAAAGCTCTGAGGATTGAGGGAGTGATTAAATCAAATGCCTACCCGAAGGGGATGTCCTCGCGAGCTCCGGTTGTAAGACATTTCTTGTCAGCACTGAACACCGTCGAGCCACGGGTGCATCAAAGCGTCGGTTGCTGACGGACGGTCTCTGGGATCAGGCTGCATGAGATAACATACAAAGTCTTTGTCCTCGGGATGGATGATTTGAGGATTCGACTTGGCAAACAACTGCGTCTCCTCACCACATTGGTCTATGGCGTACTTGAGAACAGCCGCACCCTCACCGTCAAGAAGCTGGAAGAATTTCTTCGGAAAGGGTCCGAAGTACTTGTTCTGTAAGATTAGCACGGCCAAAGCAAAGAGTTCATCTTCGGGTTCCAGGCCGTGAGGGACGAAGAGATGTCGTCGAAGGAGGTAGCATATGGCCTTCATATAGCATTAGTAGATATGACCCATCGAGTCATGAATGCGAGACAATCAAACTTACAGTAGCACCAAGAGCCCAAATGTCTACCGCAACTGTCCATGGCACGTTGAGCATGACTTCAGGGGCACGATATATTGGAGCGCTTATGATGTGCTCCCCGTTATTCGTACTCACATCCTCGGAAACGGAGTCTCCGAAGTCACCAAGCTGGAAGGAATCGAACCGAACATTGAACTCATCATGGTTTACAAGGATATTATCCGTTTTGATGTCTGCATCTCACGAGCATGAGTACGAGGAGGACGGTGCCTCATAGTGGTAGTTCGGTACTAACCAGTGTGTGCGCATTTGTGGGCATGTAGAATGGCAAGACCATCGAGAGCGCTTTTCACGGCCCGCTTGATATCCCATCTGTCAAGTTTCTGCATAGCTAGTCGAGAATGTAGGAGAGAAAGACATGAAAGTGAGCCACAAGTTCTTGATTGTGGTGGATTTCGGCGTCTATCCTAGTGAGTGCCTGCGTAGCTGGACGAAAGTGTAGGAGAGAATGATACGGTATTCTCTTGGCAACTTTGATCGTCAATGTGCAAAAAAATCCAAAGCAACGGAAGTTTTGATACTGCTAGTAGAAATATGTTGGTTCATGATGCACCTTGCTTTAGTATGCGAAAGAGCTTTGCAACGGCGAAATACTTTTGGCTATTCTATATGGCTTTGATCTAGAAGTCTTGCGTTATCCATCGAATTTAAAAATGAAGAATACTGGATCAGCCAGACCAGACTATTGAAATTGAAGTCGGATTTGCAGATTTCGATGGGTTAAGCAGGCGTGAATAGGATGTGAAGTCGGCGAACGGTAGGTCACGTGCGACTATCCCGCAATAGGAAGTCGAATACATCCACCAAGATATTCCCCAGATACGTAACCGCCTTTCTTCAACTAGCACGACTCCTGCTGATACGGGCATTAAGGTATCCATGAGCACGCTACGAAGGAAGACTCGTGCAGCGAACGCAAGGATCTTGTCTTAGTAGCCACGAGGTAGCATGGGCTGCAGGACGCCGACAGCAAGGACCGTGGCAAAAAGCTTGCTGTGGGCCAATGACAGCCATGCATCAGCCGAGAAGAGGGGGAAAGATAACGCGAAAAGGCTACTACGGTACGATCGCAGCTCACCGGCCGTCCCAGTGGATTAGTTCCTACCCCTCTGCTCGTTATCTGGGCGATCAATGGGCTACTGCGTCTGCCATGGTACAAGCATACTCGAGACGTTAAGTACAGCCGACGTCGTCGATGGCATTCCAAAGCTGCCACTTATGGTCCCCTAGCTACAATACTTTCACTGAGGTATCCTTGATCCGGGACGATGTCTGAATCGCGTACCTATAGCACGTCAGGGCGGAAGAAGAGTGTGGCGGAGGAGCCGGTAACATCGGTCCTCGGGCCAGGCGAACTTCCAATCTACGAGCGCGAATTGAATGCCGATGAGGAGGTGCTCGCGGCGCTGGGATACAAGCCGGAATTCAGAAGGGAATTCAGTCTTTGGACAACATTCTGCGTCAGCTTCGCCGTGTTGGGACTGTTGCCGAGTTTCGCCAGCACTCTATACTATGTGAGGATCATCGGAGGATAATGGTCACAGCAAGGGCGCCTAACGTGGAAGACAGGGCATGGGATACGCAGGCACACCAGGAATGGTTTGGGGCTGGCTGATCGCCATGTTCTTCATCCAATGCGTTGCGTTGAGCATGGCTGAGCTGTGCTCGTCAATGCCTACAAGCGGAGGACTGTATTACGCTTCGGCGGTCCTCGCGCCCCCTGGATGGGGACCTCTAGCTGCTTGTGGGATACTCCAAACATAAAACACATGCAAAGGGATCTTGCACTGATGAACAAGTAGGGTTGACTGGTTGGTCAAATTGGTTGGCCCAAGTGACAGGCGCACCATCTGTAGACTACGCCATGTCAGCAATGGTACTCGCAGGCGCCTCGATCACCCACCCAACTACATCCCTACCAATTGGCAAACCTTCTTGCTGACGACCTTGATCATGCTTATCCATGGTTGCATTAGCAGCATGCCGACCAAATGGATCGCCAATTTCAACTCCGTTGGCTCGACATTCAATATCATCGCGTTATGTATCGTGCTCATCCTCATTCCGGCATCTACCAATAGACAGGATCAGATGGTCGATGGCCAGAATCTTCCCCGGTTTACATCGTCAAACGTCGTTTGGGGCAACTTCTATGCTGGAACTAATTTTCCAAACGGCGTCGCATTGCTCATGACATTTGTGGCAGTCATTTGGACCATGAGGTAAACACCCTAAACACCTATCTCAAACTTCCCCTCATTGACCCATCAATAGTGGCTACGATGCACCATTCCATCTGAGTGAAGAGTGCTCCAATGCAAACATCGCCGCGCCAAGGGCAATCGTCCTCACAAGTGGAGTGGGAGGATTGTTTGGCTGGTTTCTACAACTTGTGGTCGCCTATACTGTCATCGATATTGATAAAGTCATCAAGTCAGACCTAGGCCAGCCGTGGGCATCGTATCTCCTTCAAGTCCTTCCTCAGAAGACCGCTCTCGCAGCCCTTTCTCTCACAGTGATGGCTGCGTTCTCTATGGGCCAAGGATGCATGGTGAGATTGACTTTAGCCCCCTTCAAAAGAGTCAAGCCTAACGCTTTGCTGTAGGTCGCTGCCTCTCGGGTCACATTTGCATATGCTCGCGATGGCTGCTTCCCCTTTTCCTGGTGGATTCGAAGGGTCAACCCACACACCAAGACACCTGTCAATGCTGTCTGGTTCAACACAAGCCTTGGGATCTGCATGACTCTGCTGATATTCGGGGGTCAGCTCGCAGCTGGAGCCCTATTCTCGATTGCCGCGGTAGCAGCTTTCGTTGCCTTCACGATCCCAATCTTCATCCGGGTGTTCCTCGTGGGCAATAGATTTAGGCCTGGGCCTTGGAACTTGGGAAGGTATAGCATGCCCATCGGCAGTATGGCTTGCGCGTTTGTGTTGCTCATGGTACCTATCTTGATGTTGCCTAGCGTCACTGGCTCTAATCTCAGGTGAATAGTCCGGATGTTGATGTTCAAACAGACGTGCTGACCTAAACAGCCCGTCCAGCATGAATTGGACTTGTCTCGTGTACGGGGGACCTATGCTGATGGCGACCACTTGGTGGATCGTCGATGCTCGTAAATGGTTCAAGGGTCCCAAAGTGAGCTTCCATTCTCGTCATTTAGCAGAATCTAATCTAATGTACTTGCCAGGTCAACATCGAACATCAGATGCTGGGCCGAGAAGGCGGTGTGCTTGAGGGCAAGGGAGCGAGTGATAGTGGAGATTCCAGCTCTGGCAGCATCGATCATCAAGACAGGCAAATGCACGATAAGAAGTCGGCCGACCTAGCTTGAGGGTTGGGTTTACGGAGATACAGTTTGGTGCTCTGTACTTGTTTCAGATATTTACATGTACCTTCGTCGCAACAATTAATGCCAATTCGTTCGAATGTAATAGTTGTTTTCATACGGAGTATGTAGCACATCTTTGCCAGCCTCTCCGGTCCGTTTCACCCCGGGCTTCAAACAGCGCTAGCCTATATCGGCCCAGTCAGTCCCCGCAATCCAAGTGCGGGGCGTTTTGGTGCCAAGCTTTTATATCTTGTTGAAGCTAAACGTCCAGATATTTCTTATATTTGAGTCAATTGACCACCCTCATCTAAGACAGGACTACAAATATAATTTTGTACCTATAACCTGCAGGTTTCGAACAGCCAAGTGTATTTATTCCGTCATCGTCGCCCCAGTAATTGCAACTGGCCTATCTACCCTAAATATGCGTCCTCGAAGATATCGAGAATGATCTTCTCCGCTTTGCTTTCGTCCTACGTTATCCTCATCTTCCCAGTCGTTTACTATCTACTCCCATATCTCCGTAACTATGCCATACGCGATATACCTGGCCCCAAATTCGCAGCTCTCTCCAATCTGTGGTTGCTGTACCAATGCAGAAGGGGCAGAAGATATCTGGCTGTCGATGATGCACATAAGAAGTATGGCACCTTGGTCAGAATTCAGCCGGACCATGTGAGTGTGGCGGATCCGGAAGCTATACCAGTCATCTACAGCTTGACTGGAGGCTGGTTGAAGAGGTGAGTACTAAGCTTAGAAAAGTTCGTCCTTGATGCTCTCTCCTATAATTTCCCACTGCGCCACGGCGAGCTAATCGTTATGTTCATCTAGTGACTACTACGATGCCTTCGTCTCAATCCAGCGTGGCCTCTTCAATACTCGTGACCGAGCCGAGCATACCCGAAAACGAAAGACAATCTCCCATACGTTCAGTACGAAAAGCATAGGACAGTTCGAGCAGTATATGACATACAATCTACAAGAACTGGTGAAACAGTGGGATCGTCTGGCCGAACATGCGGTGGAGAATGGGGATCAATGGGCGGATATGGACTGTCTGCATTGGTTCAACTATTTGGCTTTTGACATTATTGGGGATTTGGTATGCGCCACACAGACACAGCTACAGACCTTTCTCCCAAACCAAGTAATCGAGCTTACATTATCTTGTGCAGGCATTCGGTGCACCCTTTGGTATGCTCTCTAAAGGCAAAGGCATCGCCGAAGTGCAAAAGACTCCCAATGGCCCCGTGACCTTCGCCCCTGCCATTGAAGTGCTCAACCGTCGCGGTGAGGTATCTAGCACCATTGGCTGTCTCCCGATGATAAAGCCCTACGCCAAGTACCTTCCAGACCCTTTCTTCCGTAATGGCGTGCGTGCCGTCGAGAATCTCGCAGGTATTGCAGTCGCCCGAGTCAACGCCCGATTAGACGCTCCTGAATCCGAGAAGGGTGAGAGGAAAGATTTGCTCGCGAGACTTATGGAGGGAAAAGATGAACATGGGAAAAGATGAACATGGGAATAAGCTGGGGAGAGAAGAGTTGACTGCGGAGGCTCTAACCCAATTGATTGCGGGGAGTGACACGACTAGTAATACCAGCTGTGCCCTACTTTATTGGTGCTTGAAGACGCCGGGAGTAGTGGATAAATTGCAGAGGGAACTAGATGCAGTGATACCAGAAGGGGTGGTGGTACCCAAGTACGAGACCGTAAAAGACTTACCATAGTAAGCATCCCCTACCCCATCTCCCCACACCAACCTCCCCACCACAACCCCCAGCATAATCCTCTCCACAACGCTAACCCCCCACCCCCCAGCCTCGCCAACGTCATCAAAGAAACCCTGCGCCACCACTCCACCTCCTCCCTCGGCCTCCCCCGCCTCGTCCCCCCGGGCCCCGGCATAACCCTCTCCACCCACCACTTCCCCCCCAACACCACCCTCTCCGTCCCCGCCTACACCATCCACCACCTCCCCTCCATCTGGGGCCCCGACGCCCACACCTTCAACCCCGACCGCTGGGACCCCGCTTCCCTCACCGAGCGCCAGAAACAAGCTTTCATCCCTTTCTCGTATGGGCCGCGCGCTTGTGTTGGGAGGAACGTTGCGGAGATGGAGTTGGTATTGATTGTGGCGACGGTTTTGAGAAGGTTTGGGTTTGTGTTGAGGGAGGGGGGGGAGTTGAGGACGAGAGAGGGGTTTTTGAGAAAGCCGGTTGGGTGTCGGGTTGGGGTGAGGAGGCGAGGGTGAATTGGTTGTGGGAAGCAAGATATCAAAATCTTATCGAGAACCGTCGCGTACGATCTAACGAATGGAAATATGAACACTTGGAAATCCGTCTCGAATACTCCGGCACTAATGTAGTAAAACCGGGCACTCACGATATTGGTCATAAACATATCCGCTGGTAACGATATCTATCAGTGTATTTGATTATATTTTGGGATTAGGTTATGATATTAGTCACAACGATATCCCCTTGTGCAAATGACCTATCGTTATAGCCCGGTTTGACTGTACTAAGCATGCACCAATCTAAGTACCCTGCCATATAACTCCCATGCCTAATCATCCCCCACACACCTTGCAATAGGTAGCGGCCTCCCCTCTCCCCTCATCCCTCATCCCATCGTCCATCGACTAAACAAATGATGAATTCGAATCCAGTTAAGCCTAGCGTACCCTAGGAAACGATGCAAATAAATAAATAAAAAAATATTCTCTACCCTCTTTGCCAATAAAGCCCCAGTCTATAATATAGTCCGCTACTTACCTTATAGAAGAAGAAAGTACGTTTTCGTCCCTATTCGTACTATTAATGATGATGCGAGGGGTTTGGCATATAAGATATGCCGTTTGGGTACTCGTGAGGATGATGGATGATTTGAGTTCTGTGGTATTTCTTTGTCGATGGTGGATTACAAGATGGATTGGCTAGGTATGTAAAGTTCATGGGTCATTCAACTTTTTTCGCTTTGGTACGTATGTTTCTTATACAGATTCCGTTACTTGTTATAAATCTCTTTCCCTTGAATGCTTGAGCTAATGCTTTATCCACGACACAATATCAAACTCCACAATTGATTCAGAAACATCACCACCTCCCCATCCCCAACCCTCCCCCCTCCCAATCCCACCTCTCATTCTCCCTTCCCCCCTCCCCCTTCCCCTCCCTCTCCCCCCGTCTCCGCTCCCGAATCAAACTCCCCTCCCTCCGCCCCATCCTTTTAAACTCTCCACCGGCGTTCGCTTTTTCAGCTTCTAGCGCTTTGACACGCTCGAGCACGAGGTGCAGATGCCGTTTTAGACGGTCGAAGCTGTGGCGGGATATGGTTGAGGAGGAGGGGGATGGGGAGCGGGGGCGGGATTGTTTTGTGGGGTGGGGAGACTTGGTGGGGTGGGGGGTGGGGCGGCGGATGTAGGTGTAGGGTGAGGGGGTGGGGGCGGGTGGGGCGGGGCGGGGTGTGGGTTGTTGGGGTGGTGGTGGTGGTGGTGGTGACTGCGGCGCTGGGATGGGTTTTGCTGGTTGTGGGGGTAGGTTGGCTGGGTTTTGAGGTGGTGGTGGCTGAGTTGGTGGTTCTGGTTTTTGTGGTGGGGGTGCGGGTGCGGGTTTTGGTTTTGGTTTTGGTTTTGGTTTCTGTTCTGCAGGCTGGGGTTCGGGTTTGAATGCTCTTCCTTCTTCTTGTCTTGACGCCTGCTCGCCTGCGATGAAGCCTTCGAGGAAAGCTGCTTCGGGCGTTCGAGGCGGTTTCATGGCGCCAAGGCGTGCGTGAGGTGGGATGGGCGAGCGGTCGGGTTTGGGAGAGGCGATGTAGGTGAGTTGGGGGGAGATTTCGATGATGGCTGGTTGGAGTCTTGGTGATTTTGAGGGGGTCCTTTGGGATATGAGGCCGGTTCTTCGAGGTCGCTTCTGCGGTTGGGGGTCGGGGATTATGTAGGGGATGCACATGTTTGATTCTGATGTGACTGGGGGTTGGGATGGGGATAGTAGAGAAGCCTTGGTCAAACAGTTGGCGGCAGGCGAGGACCGGATCTTGTAATAGAGATAAATAGCAATGAGAAATAAGTGTATAGAGTGTTGCTTTGGTTTGTGGAATAACGACGCAATGATGAGAGCAACAGCGAGAAGAATACTATGAGTGAACGAACACTTGACCATCAGGCAGACGGTCATGATTATATGTCACACTCAGTGTGCACCAGCACCTGTTCTGAAAACGTACAAAGGGAACAATGTGCGCCATACCTGTGCATCATGTCTCACTCGAACAAAAGGACTGCAGTAACATAGCAAACAGGCCATACACCATACTGAGACTGTGGCTGGACTGACAAAGTTTACCCACCCAACTCCTGTACACAAGAACACATATGAATAATGTGCATAATATGAAAGTCGATATTGGGACGAGTATATGAGATTGGAAGGGCTTATGAATAGTGGTGTGGCATCGTGGTGGTGATCAGGTACCGTGACATGCGCGCGTGCCGCATGTCTCACTTGACCAAACTAGGCGCAACGGTCGCTCAGACTACTGCGGGAGACCATCAATCTGATTCATGAACAAAGCGGATGATCGTGGGTACCTGCAGATGATTCAGATCCCGGAGGCGGTAGACGATTGTAGAGGATAATAAGACAAGGGCTTGTTCTGTACAGTGTGTACATGCGTATGGTATGGCCACTAGTGCTGCCCTGAGTCGGACTAGATCCAAGGTGTTGACGTGCATAACATCGTGTATAACCTCAACGAAGTTGGGTGATTGTACCTGGCATGGTGGACTAGGTAGAGAGAAGAAGATACATACCTAAGCGGACGTTGGCGCCACAATCGTATACGGTGATGCCGTAGTAGGTATACCTTCAAATTCAAGCCGGCTATCGGATCGTCATAGTGTTCATATATCATAAGGGCTGCACAGGAGGCGTCTTGCAGGAGCCCAGCGCGTCTGCATCAGCATAGTTGGGACATCAGTGGCTAAAGTATGTTCTATGACTTCTATGGTCACATTCGAAGAGAAAGAGGACATCCGAGGATCTGCCGGGTCACGTGGTTTGATGTCATGGATTCTTGGCGTTCTTGGCAAGCCGATGCTTGTATCGACGACGTCTTGTTCATTAACTTCATAACTCAGAGCTGGCCTTTGGGAAACGTCGCTGTGGAAGAGAATCTCGATCTGGTGGTGGAAGCCGACTAAGAAGACCTCTCGTAGTCTAAGAGCGTTACCATGTTGGTTCTCCCAGACAGCGCTGTTGGGGGTTCAAGACCTCAGGTGTGGTTTCATCAAGTTTGACACAATTAGCCGGTCGAACCATCTAGCAGTTGACGAAGATGCAGATCCAGCCTCGAACCTTCTGATTCGTTCAACGATACATTGAATGACCAATTCGATTCGCGGCGTTGTTGCAGTATTCTACACTGTGCAGCAAAAGGGCGCTACGGCACATAGCCCGGACGTTCTGATCGGTCGATTGCCTGGCACCATGCAGTCCATACATACTTCTTTGCAAGGTGGAACAAATATCAATCAAGCTGCAGGAGCTGAGCCCCCGGGGCCTCGAGTTTCTTTCAGATTCTTTTCAGAACGTCCGTTTCCTTTTCCATCTCATTCCACAATATCGTTATAGTGGTAATATCTGCTCGGTATCTTCATTGTTCTCGTAGACAACGTTAGCGCGATGCCATACATTCAGTTAAGATTGACTACGATGCATCTTCTCTTCCTCCTCGGCCCGGTTTCCGCGGCTTTCTTTCAGCCTTGCTACTACCCAGACGGTACCGTAGCCCCACAATTCACCGCTTGCAACACGATAGCCAATGCAACAACCTGTTGTTCAGAAGGCGAGGCCTGCCTCAGCTCAGGTCTCTGCTACACGATCTACGACATGTCAATCAACACAGGCACCTGTACAGACCAATCGTGGCAATCGCCCGCGTGCTTTCAGAAATGCCCAAAAGGTACAGTCCACGCTCCCTATCCGATCCTACACACCTTTTCCCCATATCTCCGTAAAGTAATCGGAGTGAAGTGAACATTGTTGATACCTTGTGTATAGCCTTCGTCCAAGCCGAGGTCAATAGCCTCTATCGCTGCTTAAGCAGTCAATGGTGCTGTTCCGCCGGTAGCAACACAACATCCTGTTGCAATGAACCGAATGTAACCTTATTCGGCAGCACGTTGTCTACCATCTACAACGGCTCGGCGTTCTCGCCTGACTACACTCTGATTGCTGTTGACACGCTCAATTCGATGGAGCCTGCTACGTCTGCACGTTGCGACAGTTTAATGTGGGCGGCGAAGATGAGGGTAGGGCTGGGTGTGGGGTTGGGGGTGGGGTTGGGGGTGAGCGTGCCGCTTCTGGCTGCGTTGGGAGGGTTGTTCATACTGTTGAAGAGGGAGCGGAGACGTAGTAGGAAGTCCAGAGAGCGGGCTGATGGGGCGTTACCCGGTGGCGGTGTTAAAGGGGTCGTTGGTGGGTCGACCGGGTATGACGAAGTTGCCTCTTGGCATGAAATGACAGGAGGCGACAGTATCAACGAGATGGTGGGAACGGAAGAGAGGAGGGAATTAGGTGTGGATTGAGTGTCTACGATGGCGAAGGGAAATGGGTGAAATAGGTACGGTTGGGAAAGGTAACCACTTGATCCGATATACGTACAGCTCTGTTGCTTGGCTGATTCATGTGCAGCTATCTCTCCACGACCGTCTATAGGCATCATTGGGGCTGTGGAATTCTCGGTTACGACTATACTATAGGTACGTGCTTGATCTTCATGGGTGTATCGATGGGATTCTGGTTATGTGACGAGGACGGGAAGATGGGAGGATACTGTGCTGATAGTGCGAGCGAGTTGGCATTCGTGGGTTTTCGAGGGGGTTTGTATTTGCTGAGTTGGAGTCTTTGAATGTTGGGTTCATCGTGCACCTCGTTCTCGTCGTGTCCCCTTCTTCCCCTTCTTCCCCTTCTTCCTCTTCCTCCCCTTCTTCTCTATCTTCCTCTTCCCCCTCCCATTTCCACCCCCACTCAGATCACCACATATATACCTATACTCGTTCCATCAACATTGAGCCTTATCTCCCCTCCAATAGCACACGCTTTTTAGATACATACTTACGGCTCCTCTATCGTTCTTACTTCTGGGAGCACTAGCATCGGAAACAGGTGGGGAGAGGACTGGATTGTGGGTGTTCGATCTATCTAGTGTAAGTCTTGAGTGAGGGGTGACGTTCTTGGTATAGTAGTAGAACGGGTCTTGCACTATTCTTTTATAGGAATACCAACGGCCGGTACTACATCCCACACGCATCCGTCCCCCCCCCAAGAAACCCCATCCCTTCCCTCTCAAGCCTATCCTCACACTTCGCGTACGCAACATTTCATGTACTGAACTACTCTACCATATAACTAACGCTCTTCCCAATTGTACAACAGAGCCATTTACTTCAACCCCTTCATCTTATCAGATCATGCAATACCTGATGATATTCCACTTTCCACGTTATAATCCAGCCATGTTGATTCTATTCCATCCGCTGATATTTACAACGTATTGGCATATTCTCTTTTGCTTACATCTTTCTTCAGAAGCTGACTCTCTAGAGTATGCTATACGATATAGAGGTCCACGGATCGCCACACGTGTTTGTTATCTATAACTTCCGTGATCAAGTCCCTCCTTACTCCATCTTCTTCATAGATGGTTGTATTGATGGTAATACTCTCCTCTAGACCCTCCCCCTCACATTCCCATCCTTCTTCAATCCGTACTTCACGCAAATTCACTCTGGAATAGCACTTCAGAATGTCACCCAAGATGGCCCGAACTTCCCTCATATCTTGTTGGTTTTGATTTCCTCACGAGCGGGTCTTGGAGATGGGTTGGTATGGATACGTACTGCTTGGTCTAGGTATGTTGTATATGGATTGGTTTTGGGATTGAGGTAGGGTTGGGTTGGTATAACGTTCAATACGTTGCTTTGAGATCGACACATATACACCACAACATACAACAATATCTCCATCCTATTCCACCCCATCTTCTCGTCTAATCACCCCCATTCACCCCTACCCCATCTACTCACCCCACCCCTACCAACCAAACTCCAACCACCCCTATCAACCAACCAAACTCCAACCTCCAAACTCCAAACTCCACCATCAAACTCCATCTCCGATCCACCAAAACCCCCATCCAATCCGATAGAACTCCAACGCACTCGACTCCCAAAACACGTCCTTCACGTCGATATGATAGCCGATGCCGTAACAGTATTTGTAAAAGCTATATCAGCGAAGATAAAGGAGGAAAGGAGGATGTATGGGCGAAGATAGGTAGATGCTGCGGTTTGATGAAGGGGTTGGGGGTTGGAGATTGGGTTTTGGTGTGGGTTTTGGTGGGGTTGTTTGGGGGTATTGGGGAGGGGGATTGGGGGTTTGGGGGATTGGAGGGGGAGAGGGGTGGTTGGAGAGGGGGATTTTGTAGGGAGGGGATTTTGGAGGGGATTCTTTTTATAGAGAGGGAGGGGTGTAATAGAGTGGTGATGGGGAAGCGCAAAATGGGGCTGTAGCAGAGGAAATTTGGGGTGAAAGTCTTTGATGAATGTAAGGGGGTTTGGTAGATGGGGATTTTTGGGGTGAAAAGTGATAGTGTCAGATAGTCTTAAAGATGTTATAAAAGGTACGCGAGATAGATCGTATAAAGATATGTAGATATGGCAAGATATATAACATAAGGAACGAACTAAGCTATTTTCCTATACCTCAGCTCATTCGAGAAAAACCCAGCGGGCTTCACTCGAGCTATGTAAAATCCAGATCCTATGCTGTGTAGATTACATCGGCGTAGCGGTCAAGTCGTCAGGGAGTCGGAAATCCGGCGGTAAGACATACTGTCCTTGGCAATGACCAGGAGTCCTACAATCTGGGAGGTTGCAGCGTCCATATAAGCGGCAATAGCAGTCATCGGCGCGCGGGCATGCCATGTTATCTAGCCAGTCTAGGCCAACACCTTCCTGTACACCCGGCGACGAATCCTGTTCTGGCTGCAGGAAAAGAATATGCCACAGATACGACAAGATTCGGCCCGCGACGCGATCATCACTCGGTGCAACATTACCCATCCGCACCTGCTCCTCCGCACGACCGTCACTACTACCATCCAGCAGCCATTGCCGCAAAGCAACATACTCGTCCCTCGAATGCCGCCACACCCTTTCGCGCGCAACGACAAACTGCGCACAACACTGCGCGCGCACAGCATCAGTACGCCCCAGCACCCTCTCGCCCCCAAACAAAACCGCCAGCGCACCCGGCAGCGCCGCATCAGAAACAGCGCGCGCGTTCCACGGCTCCAACATCGCGCTCAGCGAAACCTCCAAACTGCCCTGCGGCGGCGCGTAAGAGCGCTCACACATGCTAGCGCTCCAGTCACAGCGCAAATTGTGATACCCCGACGGTGCGAGCGCCGCTGACACGTTGAGCGCGGCGAGCAAGGCCGCGTTATCGTAGTCGGGGGCGTCGTTGTGCCAGGCCTTGCGCGAGCCGTGGATGAATACTGCGCCGGCGGTTGGGATGTCGGCGTAGTTGTCGATTAGGAATGTTAGGTAGGCCATGGCTTCGTGGCCGCGGTTCACGGGGACTTGTAGGGTTGTAGGGGGTGGGAAGGGGGGGGCGTCGACGGTGTAGATGCATAGGTGATAGAGATTTGTTAGTTGGTCGAGCCATTTGGGGTCGCCGTCGGCTGCGACGCGCGATACGACGAGTGCGGGCTTCGAAGTGTTTGCTAGTCCGGGACAGGTGCCGCGAGATTTGGGCAGGGTGTTAGAGGTGGTTTTGTAGCGAACCGTAGTCCATGCGAAGGTTTTGTTATTGGATTGGTGACGATTGAGGTATATGATCAGAGACAATGCGGTGCCGAAGAAGACGAGGTTCGCGAAATATCTCCGGGTTTTCCGTCTCATTTTGAGACTGTTGTCCCATGGTGATGCTGATTGTATTGTTGACAACGCCTGTAGTGGTTTTTTAATATGGTGATTTTCGGCAAATGCACAGCAAATACTTGAAGAGTTCCATTGGCTCCCGTCGCCAAGCAATTTTGTCGCTTGTACTGAGTAGGATGTTATTGTGAGAAGAGGCGTACAAGACTAGAAGTCCAATCCACGATTGTAGAAGCCATGATCGCTTGTCAATGACCAACAATGTTCTTCGAGATCTATAGAGATGGACCCTTCTCATTTCCATACACGCTTATAGCGATGGTGCGAAATACCAACCCCACTCTCAGCATACAAGCCACAATCAACCCACGTGTCCTCCTATGTACATACACAGTAACAAAATACCATACATCCCTTTCTCCATCCATCATATGGAAAACCTCCCACCACTACCTCATAGTTCTCAGGAAATTATTCTCCTTAATCCCCTTCCTCCTCGCTTTCCTCATAGCCGCGTTCAGATCCTCTCTCGCCCCTTGTGCATTCATACCCTCTTCCAAGCCCATACCGGCTGGCAAGTCGATCGATTGTTGCTCAAGCGGGATTTTGACAACGTGTTGTGTGGCGTAGCCGCCGGTGGAGAGGGCTCGTGCAGCTTTGGAGGCGAGACGGCGTTGCTTTTTCGACTTGGCTGTGAGAAGAGAAGGTTAGTGTATGGTAACAAGAGGGGTGCTATGTCCGGCCCGAATGGCGAAGAGGGAGCGTAGGATTGCGAAGGCTGCGATACTGATTGTGCAAGCCAAGCTGTGCGCGCCGAGTCCTATCCTCTTAATTCGACGACGTAAAAAGGTGGCACCTACCAAAAGCATCCCCCGTCTCTCCCTCCCCCTCTGCACCCTTCGCCGTTTTCTCCAAAAGTCCCCAAAGCCAGCTCGGATACTCATCGTCTTCCTTCGCCGTCGGCGGCTCCTGTCCCTTCGTAAACCCCAACCCCTTCAAAGGCGTTCCAGCAGGAACACTACTCTTGACCACCGGTGCATGTGACTTTGGCGATGATTTTGGAGGTATTGTGGGTGTTTTTGCGGGCGAGGGGGTGAATGGCGTGGAGAAGGGTTGGGCAGCGGAGGTTGAAGTCGCGGGTGGAGGATTCGAGGGATTGAGGCGAGCGGAGGTGGTAGAAAGATTGCGTAAGTTTGAGGAGCGTGGAATTGAGCGGAGATACAGACGATGGGTGCAGCGTTGGCAGATCATTGTTGCTGTGGAGGCATGATGATTGCTCGGATGAGGAGTAGGAAGTGTTGCTGCCATTTTCGGCTAGCTGCAGCGCTGAGTCACGTGATCTGGTCGACAGCTCAATCCACACAAGTATAAAACCTAGCCTACTTGTCACCTAACGCCCTCAGAGCATTTTTCCCTATGAGCAGTCATCAACATATGCTGCCTATTTTGTCGTTGTTATCTGAACAAGCCTCCCATTATGCACCCATCTCCAATGACGGATACAGAGGCGACGTAACCAAAGGAACGAACGGTAGACGTTAGGCCAGATGCTTGGCAGCTAGAACGTACCGAAGACAATTTCAGAACAATAAATGAGATGCATAACCTCATTGTATATACACATCACTTCGATCGAGATCTACCACCGAACACATTGTCAACGCCACAGACAAAGGAGAGATGTCTATCTAAACAGTGTACAAATAACCCCAAGTGGCAAGTCTATACAAGTCACAACAATCTCCCTTCCACCCCCTTCACCCTGCAGGCTTTCTCGCCCACCCATTCAAACATCTCCATCCAGCGCCCGTTGTCTTTCCCTCCTCCATCACAGCAGCCACCCCCTCGAGCATATGACTCTCATCCTTCCCCATCTCCGTCTGTAACCTCACCATCCATTGCTCCCACGCCCAACTACCGACCAATCCCGACATCGTCGCCGCATCAGCAGTACTTCCCACGGGTCCCTGTACAGCTTCTAGCTTCTCGTTCTCAAACGTTGCTATATCCGGCGGTGGCGTCTCAGGTAGTACTTGCGGGTTTTTGGTGGCAGTCCCCATCGGCAAGAAAGTCCATGCGCGCTTAATATCATCAAAGCCCGCGCGGCGTACACGACCGAGCCAGCTTTTCGTAGGTAAAGGATCGTAGCCGCGGGTTTTGAGATTGAAGCCGAATTCGACCGACACGGCTGTGCCGCGGGTGCCGGCGTTGACAATATCGGAGTCCATCATGAACCACTCTAGATACCCACCTGGCTTGAGACAGCGCAAGCATTCTAGCAAGCATAGATCGTATTCGTCTGCCGTCTGGCCGAGCGGTCTCTCGGTTTTCAAGAATGTGAAGAGTGAGCGCGCAGAGATTGCGTTGAAATAGTTGTCAGGGTATGGTAATTGCCAGAGGTCTGTCACTGCTACTCGACGATGATTCCGCGGACCGCGGACACCGGCATCGACCAGGTTTTGTTCCACCGAAGCCGTGTAAATTCTAACGTATTGGAATTCACGCGCGGCATGCCAGGCCCAGTCACCGTTGGGTTGGCCACCAAGATCTAAGACGCGTGATGAGTGCTTCAATGTGCCGTTCTCGACGTCGCAAGGAGCCTGAGAATTGGTAAGTGCTTTCCCGGCTGGGCTGGTTAGCAATCTGCCTCCGCTGAGGTACATGGCCGCTTCGACAACCCATGTCCTCGCATTGACCTGTTCAAGAGCTTGACGTTCTTTGTCGACTCTTGCGATGACTTTCTGCTCTGCTGTCTCTTCGGGCTCCTCTTTACCAGGCATCATTGAAATTGGTCTTTTTGGATCTGGACGCTCGACATGAGTGATTTTGAAGCTACCTTGGAGGGCTTCGAGGTGCTCATGTGGCAGGCTGATGCGACTGGTCTGGACCGAGCCAGACCTGGTATGGCGGTGTCTGAAGGCATCGATGCGCTTTTGCTGTGCTTGAATATGCTGGAAAGCGTGATAGTAAATTGACTCTCCTTCACTGGGTTTCTTGGCACTAGTGAACGCCAGTTTCGCAACTTCGCCTTCGAGAAAGCGCACTGCTTTATGGATTGGAGAACCTAATGAGTCGCCCCGCATATGACTACTAGCTCGCCTGAGATTGACGTTCCCGAGCCCTACTTCGCTAGCTGGGTAAGTGTCTCTGAGGGATGCCATATATGAAGTTTGAGCAGCTAGCCATATGCTGGTTCTGTCGAGACTCTGTTCGGCAGTCTCTTGGATTGCTTGCTCGTATCCTTGATCATGATCCTGCGAGTGCGGCGATTCCGGACAAGGGAGCTCATGGATTGGCGCCTCATCCACGGGAAGGGCAGGCATCTGGCGAGCTGTGGGTGGCCCATCGGTATCGGTGTCGTTAATCTCGATTACTTGCGGTACTGTTGTGGATGTATTCTGGTTCCAAGGGCAATTGTAGAATTGCTCGGCAGTGGTAGACGATGGTGGGACCTGTTCAGACATTGCAACAGGCACGGCGAAAGACCAAGTATACCTTGCGTTAGATCCCAATGAAGCAAAGAAGCCACCCGGGGACGGTATACTCAATCCTGATATGCTGTATTCGGATGTTTGTGACAAGGGTGTTATATCGGCGCTCGACGGTCGGCACGGGCGAGACAATGTCAAAGCCATATCAACTTCCTCCATTTCCCCCTCCGAGTCTGTCGGTGATGCGAACTCCTGAGCCGGCGTATCGAGTGAAAGAAGTCTCAGAGTATCCAGAGCGGCTGGAGGCAATTGGACGCCGACTTCTGAGTACCCGTCTTCTGAGCCCAAGATTAGACTGTCGGAGAGGTCTCGGTCCACGTCCACTCCAAAATCGTGGACACTAATGCCTTCTTCAGGGCTGAAGCCTGTTTCATTGTGCCATCCGGTCCCATCATCGATCCGTATCTTAAGTTCCGGCCTCGGAATTTGGTTCCGCTGCCCTGAGCCAGCGTCTCCCCATATTTCTACACTCCTAGAATGTGCTTGAAGCTCAGGCGTCACAGGAGCACTTACTCCGGCAAAAGGTTCCGAATTGAGACTTCCATCTAACGACGGCGGGTGGCTCACGGATGGCAGGTCGTGGCCCAGCATGGAGAGTACTGCTGGCGAAATTGGGATCTTTGGTGGTCGTGGTGGCGATGTGGTTTGGACTTTCTGAATTGTTGGCCAGTAGCTAGGCGACGGTATTATCAGCGAAGGACATCGCTGTGGCTTCATCTTCGACGGAGGAGCATCGTTCGAGTCCATCGATCCGGTGCTTATCGAAGTCATTACCGAGGGAGATATGTCCGAATCATCATCAGATACATCGTACATCTCGTCGAAGTCTTCTGATCGGTGACTGCTCTTATAGTATGAGGAGATCGACGAGGTCAACGACGGCACTGGTGACGTTGATGTTGATCGTGCAGGGCGTAAATATTGGTTCCTTCCACGACCATCGTCTCTTTCATGCCCACTGCACTCTTCCTTCTCGCTATTTTCATCTTCCATAATAGTATTAAGTGGATGCTTCCGGGCCAGCCGGGCTGGCGATTCATAAACTGTAGACGGCAAAAGAAATTCGTCCATAATGCTGGCAGAGTCTGGATATGTTAGATCAATTGGCACTTCAAGAGTGAAAACAATATTAGTAGGCAGTATATTCAAATGGTGTCCGATCAACGGCTCTATGAAATGGGTACTCGGTCTACGACGTACACCAACAGAAAGATGACACTGTGAGAAGCAGAAATGGGATCTAAAAGAAGTTGCATATCAAACAAGAGATAGAAGGTCGCGACCACCTTGAATATATTAATATCCCACCTGCTGCGGGCAGGCGGTTACAGATACAGATCTGACGGCTTCGTACATACCAAGGGTGGAGAGAGCACCCGAGCCAAGCAGAAAGGGACAAAGCCAATCATGAGTATGGGAGCAATTGGTGTAAGCACAGTTGGAATGGGTGATTGGGTGAGCGTGCATGACCGTAAGCGCCCACTTTTCTATCTTGGGATCGCTAACCCAACGAGACCTCATCTTTCCTGTTGTAGTACGTACGCTTACCACTGATGGTCTGCGACGGATATGTATTGCATACGGTACTCAGACTCTAAAGTAGATTAAGTAAGGTACTATGATGGATGATGTTGATGAAGATAAAGATGAAAGAAGAGCATGTGAGAAGTCGAAGTTGGTTTATATCGACACTAATCTCGTTTGATCCTAGCGGTCTGGATGCGAAGACAAGATCTTTCCAGCAACGTCGTTCTCTGCAACACTTCAATTACCGGAGCAGTATACGACGCAAGCTCATTCCTTGATTGATCTACCGTCGATTGACATGTCACAAATGCCGTGAGGTCGAATTGCGCTGTGTGGAGTACTCCGAGCTTCATCTAGAGCTTCTGCAGGATTAGCCGCCATGTCCCCACCAGCTGTCATCGCGCCCTCAATATTGTCTGCGGATTTCGGAGCCTTAGGCGCTGCATGTTCTGATACCATTGCGCAAGGGGCAACATGGCTTCACATCGATATAGCAAGTTTTGCCGCTCAACGTGTGGCTATGCAAGTCACCCTGCAGTAGGGGCTAACCTCCGTATGCCAGATGGACGGCCATTTTGTCCCCAATATGACTTTTGGAGCGCCTGTTGTGACTAAGATACGGCCTCACGTCCAACGGCCTAAGATTGCTAAAGGAAGGGGAACATTTGACTGCCATATGATGATCGCCGAGGTAGGCATGTGTACGCTGCTCCCCTTCACCCCGATCAAGCCTGAAGACATTGTTCGCTAACCTCTTCGGTCGCCCTAGCCTAAGAAATGGGTAAAAGAGTTCCAAAAGGCTGGATGTGACCTATATTGCTTTCACTACGAAGCCGCAATCACATCGACAGCCGCCGAAAATCCAGCAGACCATACCGAGGCTAAGACTAGCCCAAAAGAGATGATCCAATACGTGCATGAAAACGGCATGCTAGCGGGCATAGCCATCAAGCCGGATACATCGGTGGACGTGCTATGGGAAATTCTTGACAACCAAAAGAAGGAAGAAGTTCCTGATGTGAGGACGTAGACGCTCAGCCTACAGGCCCGCTGCTGACGCTGGCTTCAGATGGTTCTAGTCATGACGGTCCACCCAGGGTTTGGCGGTCAGAAATTCATGGCTTCGGAACTACCGAAAGTGAAGGCGCTACGAGAACGATATCCAGAACTCTATATTGAAGTTGATGGTGGACTGAGTGAAGGGACAATAGACCAAGCTGCGGAAGCTGGGGCGAACGTGATAGTAGCAGGCTCTGCAGTGTTCGGCGCGAAGGATCCAGCAGGCGTTATCAAGATATTACAAGACTCTGTCGAGAAGAGACGACAGTCAAATTTATGACGAGTAGGGCCATGACTGATATATCATTGCCGCATGAATTTCTGGTACAAGATCAGAAGTGCAGCAAACGAAACCCACATGATCATGGGTAACGAGGTCAGGAAGCGACATACTCCCGTGACTCCCAATATTCTACGCTCGGTGTACCTTCCATACCTTAGACTCGTGAAAGTACGGTATTCAATAGGCTTTTCAAAGAACATTCCGTATTGGATCCTTCCCATCAAGCAACTGTAGACGATGATTATTTGATCCACCCTCGAGTTAACAAGATCGTTTGTAGAGTGAGGCAAATGTACCTTAGTATCCACCCCGAGCTGTCGAAGGCGAAGACGTGAAACAAGAGGAACGCTTCACACTCAGCCCTGCGGCGCACCGACTTACTGATCTCCCCCAACCTCCATCGAAGCAACCCTTTACCATGACATCTCTTTACCAATGAATCAATGGTCCGTGAGAGTCCCTTTCGTGATTGTTGATTGCGCAACATGCCTTCAAGTGCACCCACTGCTCAACAAGAGACTGCAGAGAAAGTCTACGACGAGGTATCACCATTGAGTTCAGATGTAGAATCGGACTTCGAGGATGATCCGCTCGTTCAGCCTGCTCGTAATTCGACAGAATTAGCTCAGCTTGATCGTGAGCTGCTGGACGAGGAGGACGAACGGGAAAAGCTATTGATAGTGGGGAGCACTAGGGATAAACCGCGAGGCTTCTTCAACGATAGACGCAATGACGGGCAGTCCAAAGGATCGGGTGGCAAGACTGGCAAGAGAATAGCACACAGGTCTTGGAAGAGAAGAAGAAAAGCGAAGGGCAGCAGTCATGACGGCGACCTCATGTACGAGATGGAAGAAGGTGGTCCCAAGAGCGAGATTAGCTCACAGGCGTCATCGAGTTCAGTTGAGTTATATAAGATGGACACCGTACAGTCATCAACGAGCAAGGTGAGTCCAGCAAAGCCTTCGAAGTGTGGAGTGAGCTCATCAGCCTGTGTTGCTATAACAGCGACGGAAGCTTGCCTTTTGGCATATACTCGCCATATCAATTGCTACCCTTTTCGCTTTGCTCACGTTTGGAGCTTACAAAGTCTCTCGATCTACGAAGATTTCCCCAACGGCCGCGCTTCTTTCTAATGGAACCGCCCTCTTTGCACCAACGACTATCCTAATATCACTTGATGGCTTTCGAGCAGACTTTCTGCAGCGAGGTATCACCCCCACCTTGCGCCAATTCATTGCCGAAGGCGTCTCGCCGAAACATATGTACCCCAGCTTCCCCAGCGTGACGTTCCCAAACCACTATACTCTGGTGACGGGCTTATACCCGGAGAGCCATGGTATCGTAGGCAACACATTTTGGGCCCCTGACTTGAACGAAGAATTTCGCACGAAGAAAGCTAGCATGGAAAGGAAATGGTGGACTGGCGCTGAACCAATTTGGGCCACGGCTGAGAAACAAAATGTCAAGACTGCTATTCACATGTGGCCTGGATCTGAAGCTGGGACTGATTTTTCAGCTACGTTCGTGGATAAGTTCAACATGTCTGAGGTGCTGCCGCGAAAAACGGAACGCATTCTCGAGCTGCTTGATCTCCCGGGTCACGAAGCCGGTTTGGCATCCAGTCAACGACCGCAGCTCATTGCAGCCTATGTCCCCGTGGTCGACTCTGATGGACATAGCTATGGTCCAAACAGCACTGAAATATGGATCACCATATCTGATGTTGACACTATGCTTCACCACCTATTCAAGGGTCTCGATGAGCGTAATCTCACGGAAATAGTGAATGTGGTGGTGGTAAGCGACCACGGTATGGCCACGACCTCAACAGACCGCTGTATCCAACTAGACGATCTTATTGACCTCGACCTTGTGGAGCATATCGATGGCTGGCCACTCTATGGTCTACGTCCTAAAAATCCGATCGATATTCGCGGTCTTTACGATAGACTACTTGTCGAATCCCAGAGTAGCGGCAACTTTGACGTCTACCTCAGAGATGAAAATATGCCCGTGAGGTATCACTTCTCGAACAATGAAAGAATTGCTCCTCTGTGGGTCGTGCCAAAGACCGGGTACGCCATAGTACACAAAGAGGACTTTGACGTGAAAGCAGCGAAAGCCACAGGCGAAACCTATCACCCCAAGGGCCTCCATGGGTACGATCATGAACATCCGCTAATGCGAGCGATCTTCCTCGCTCGAGGTCCCGCATTTCCTCATAAGCCTAATAGTAGGCTTGAAGTGTTTCGTAAGTCCTACATCACTCCGCTCTTGAAGTCGACTAACATCATCGAAGAAAACATCGAAGTGTACAACATCATCTGCGACTCCATCGGCATCGAGCCCAAAGCCAACAATGGAACCTTGCGCTTGCCACTGAAACCAATCGGCCTGCACACTGACATTCCTAGCTCTACAAACGACAGCCCGATTGATTTTTCTCCTGACGAAGTCCTACCCCCAGAAACGCCTGCATCAAGCGGCATACCAGAAAGCGCCCTCACCGTAACCGAAGTCGCTAACGCCACGGAAACACCAAAAGAAACAAAAGTAGACATGAACAAATTCTGGGCCTACGTCAAAGCTAAAATGGCCGCTGCTCAGGAATGGGCCAAGAAGGTGATTGCAAGTATGAAACAAAACAATAAGGATCCTGGAGAAGATAGTGCGTCGTTTCACCAAGGAAATCAATAGACCTGCGTAAACTATGTTCCCTTGGCGTATTGGATGGGACCTTGACACCTGTGTTGGGTACTCGGGTTGGATATTGGGCGGTTGATACCCCATTGACGTTTGCTCTCTCACCTCGTTATATGCACAAAAAACTCTTCCTCATAGTGTTCAACAGTGGTCTATATAACGATACTCTCTGTCGGCCAGTTTCTACAAGGTGGCATGACATGAGAACCTTCAGATGAGGATATGGGCCGGAGGTTGTGAGGGAGCCGGTATCGTATCCATATTATGGTTTAGATGCAACTCCACATCCTGTGCGTAGAACTTCATACTATCGTGTACATTAACACGTATGCCCCAATGATCTCCATAAAGGATGGCGGAGAGTATTGGAATTTCACAACAACCTTGACTTATTCTAAGTGACTAGGATACTGCTGTTAGATAATTACACCATCGATGCTTTACTTATGTTGACACTGTCGGTAGCCATTCCAGTACTCAAGGCCCTAGCGGAGACAGAGTCTTTGCTTCTTAGTTGGTGTGATGTTAGGCTGTTGTGGTCTGTTAGGGTTGAGGATGTTATTGGTGGTGGTTGGGGTAGGATGCGTTACAGAATCGATCCTCTCTTCAACTAGATTGAAAGACACGAAAAAGTTGCGGTTGATTTCCCAGCAGCAGATTATGGCTGTTAGCTCACGTTCGCTTATCATGCAAATTATGATTGTCGACAAGTTTTTCTTACTATCCTTCCCTGGTCTATCTCTACTGGCATATGTTGTAGGATGAGGGTTATCCCGATGAAATCACATGCCGAATACTGGGACCCAAATTGAACAAAGCTCATACAATCGTCACGAATCCCACTCCCTGCCTGGCTTGCCGGACAGCAGCTTTCAAATCTTGCTCCTCGACATCGGTCCACTTGACACTCAATTCAGCCCACTTCTTCGTCTCATACTCCCGCTTATATGTCCGCTTCATCTCCTGCAAGCGGCCCAGCTCGCGGGGATCACCCGTGCCGCTGCACACGATGAACAGCGTACACGGTGGTAAGAAGTCGTGGATGGCTTTGATGTGCTGGACTGTCTGCGCGACCACTGCAGGAAGGGCTGTAGATGAAGTCTCTTGATACGATTGCGTGGTGGTGGAATGCCGGTAATCGGGCAGCCAACCGCGAAGCGCCGCAAGCTCTCGAAAGCGGCCCCACGTGAAGTCCACACCCCCACCAGGGATATAGCTGCCATCATCGTCGCCAAGTACAGCGCGCTTTATCCCCAGTACAACTTCTTCGTCGGATTTGCAGCCGATACAATAGCTCGCCATGGAGCCGATGCTATTCTCGGGTGTGCCATGGTCGACAATGGCGCCTGTCTTGCCGTGACCGGTGTCGTGGGCCATTCCTGGCTTTGGGCTTCTCTTCAGCCGTTTGAAGATCGACTCGTTCATGGCTTCACTGGTACCCCATTGTGGGCCTCGTTCGCATTTCATCTTGACAAGATCAAGACAAGCTCGGGCGTCTTCGATACTATCGTGGCCGTTGGTACCGTGCCCTTTCTGAATTTCACGGCTGAGGTACTTCTGGGCGAGCCACTTTAGGGAGGATTTCATAGGTGCCCCGCGAGGATGTGGGTAGAGTATAGAAGTGTCGATTATATAAGGATGTGTCATCTTCAGAGCGAGGAGATCGGCATTGAGGGAGTGGCCAATGAGGATGTGTTTTGGAGTTATGAGCTGGAGAAGTCGTTGCTGTATGTCGTCGAGGGTGGTGGTGACATCCTCGAGCCTGGCAGGTGTGATTCCAGAGTAAGGTGTCAGGTAATCTATTATAGGTTTGTTTGGCATCACAAGCTCATCCATGACCACTGTACCATCCCATTCCACAAGACTGATGCGTGTCAGAGCCATTTCGCCCCCCTCGACCCGACACATCTCGCAATCCATAGCATATACGCCCCGCCCTGCCGTTACGCTGCCCTTTTGTATATGTTCATCAGCAACACTTCCTTCATCAAGGTCTGCCACAAGGGTATCCGTCCAACCATCCGTAGCTGTCTGCTTATCTGACTCCCTCCGTTCTAAGCTCGCGGTTCGCTCTGTAGGATCCGTAAACCACACAGGATGTAGCAAGTATTCATTCTCTTGTAGATCCTCTTTCGACGCCACAAAGGCTGTCACTGGCGTCCGCTTGTTTTCCCAGTCCTTCCCCACACGGGCAGGCTTTGGGCCCTTGATTTGCTTGTCTTCAACCTTCTCCTCTTGTGTCTTCGTGATGGGGGAATTGAGCATTGCGTGGAGAGGCGAGTGTACCTTGCCATATCTCTCTTCACCAGGAGCCTTGACAGGCCAGAGATGGGCGAAGGCATCTGCTAAGGGTCTTAGTGGCAAAGGCAGCTTGGCAGGTGCTAACGGTATCGGCAGGTAGTCATCTGGGGATTGGGGAGGAGCTTTGACGGTGTAGCTAGTATGCTCTGTATTGTGTTTCAGGTCGACAGCTGCCGCAGGCAAAGGTTTCCCTCCCTCCTGCATACCTTCCTGCATACCTCTGTTATGGCCATTGTTGGAATTTGAGAAGTCGATCGAAGATCCCGATTTCGCTCTGTCTTCAGTGAACGGATTAGCTATGCCAGGTGCCTCAGAAGATTCGACCACATCCTCCTCATTGGCAGGCGCTACGTCAGCTCCACTAGCCTGTACAAAATCATCGATCAGGTCTTTCTCAGCAGACGCAAGCTCAATGCTACCATCGAACATGCCCCTCTCCAGACCAGGCACGAAGAGAACCACCGCCTTTCTGATCATGTTGTGGTGTCTCACAGAGACCCAATTTGGGGCCATATTGCCATCGGCCAAGCAGTACAGTACGAGGCCTTGCAAATGGTTGATGTTGACACTGGAATTCAACTTATGCAGCTCACTATAGCCTAAGCTGGGATAATTGGACTTTTTCTGCTTCTTCCCTCCCCTTCCAACAGTGGTCCACTCATTGGAACCCAAACTCTTTCCTTTTCCATCCTGCATTGATGTTGTCACGATGCTAGGGCTCGATTGCCTATCAGCTACATCTTCCTCGTATTGAGCGCGGTCACGCTTCCTATTTTTGTTTCCTCCCATGGTTGCATTGGTGCTAGCAAAAGAGACATGGAGCAATGGTTGACTTGAGGTCGGCAGTTATTCTCGTTCTAGAATACACCGGGACAAAGATTCTCCGGCAGTGGTCCTAGAATACGTACAGTGGTACAATCACGATGAAATGAGGACTAATTCAAAAGGAAGGCAGACAGGCAGATCAGATTTAGGAATTACAGCAATATGTCGGCGGCTTAGTATCAGACTTTGAGGACCTTAAGATAAAATTTGAAGCAGATTTTGCGCTAGCCTTGAGTCGGACTATCGCATTTGCTAGCAGTTCAGCCTGACAGTTTTAGGGCTCTCCGTCACGCTGTCGTACGTTCTCAGATACAGCCATTAATTCGCCAAGGTTGGAGCTCCTCTTCACCAAGCCTGAAGCCATATCAGGGAGGCCCTCATTGATCGAGTACATGTCTGCCTTTGCAGCCCTTGTGGTTGCAGTCATGCGTCATTGCTGCTGCTCTCCTTCTAGTAACATTATTAACAGCGACATCATACAGGGTCCAGAAATGTGACCGGCCACCTGTTTATAGGCGGCGTGCTCCGTATTCTAAGTCGATGGCATTGGCGTCAATTTCGTCTCACAAATGAGTACGAGGCTATTGGCTTTGCTCTTGCCGCCTTTATTAACTCAGTGCTATCTATCAGTCCCGCTGTCCGAGTCGATACACCTTCTGGGAACCATAGATGAAAGCCATGGGATCGAGAGACCGTTAATCCCATTTCGCACAAGGCTACTACATCTATTTTGTGCAAGACCCGATAATGTTCAATTGCATCCGTCCGGACAATGGGACTATCTGTGAAGAGTGCGGAGATCCATGACCTGTTGATCTCGGGTTGGCACCAACTCGTGTGGACGTCAAGTAAGTCATGCTGATAAGTAGTGTTGTGGGAACTCAAGCAATATCGGTTTTCGCCCACTACCGGGGAAATGTACTAGATTGAGGCCTTGGTGCCATCTAATCATCCCCTCCTCCTGTACTAAATTTCATGTCACACCTATCTCCAGACGAGCCGAGCATTGGCTTCGGGATATAGTGTTTCGGCCAAAACTGTCTTCGAAAGGTTTACGGTTTGTTCGCTTTCCTCCGAGCTCGAAATTTTGCGGGATCGGACTTTACCCTTGTTCATGGCTTCTGCTCATGTGAATGTGGATTAGTCTCCAGGCGTTAACTCTCCTAGCGAAGATGTACATAGAGACGGATCTTTGATCGAGTCTACATTCTTCTTCTCTCTTGCCCCACTTCTTATTTCATCGCAATCATCGCATTTAGAGAAAGAGATCAGGACTGGTACAGCTCTAACAGACATGGCATGCTGGAGCTCGAATCTGAATATTTGGCCGGCACCTAGGTCACGTAGTGATTGGAGGGGAGGATCCCCCAAAGACCGCAAATGTTACGAAACATAACGGCGCAGCTGTGATCTATACATCACTAGTCAAATTTCACTATTTCATCAGCCTTTTCCGGTCACTTCGATGTTTTACGAGCGCTTGGATGCCTGGTGTTCAGAAGATTTTGGCCGCCTTGGCTGCTACGTTTCTAGGAAGTCTGCCTGACGGCAGAGGGTTTTTTCAGTACGTGCGATCTCTTTCCACCCCTTCAAGTCACGTCACAGATTTGATTGGCAACGAGTACTAACAGCAGCTTACGAGCCATTCAAGGGATGCTTGGTGCATAGAAGTAGACCTGAGGGGAATGGGAGAACGAGGATCACGGGCAGATGGGCTTCTGATTGAACATTGTGGAGATGAGCGGAATGGCTGGACGCCTTACAGTAGCCTGCATTAGTCTGCTCACTGTAGAGTAAATCTCCAGGCCAGTATTCTAGATAGAATAGAGATTGTCTGAACTGAAATACTTCATCTTCATCATTCGAGAGTTGAGACCTCCACGAGATGAGGCTGCCACATATACGGTGCGTCACATAGAAACGAATTCCGTAAGGGTGGACGCTCGGGAGGCTATGGAAAGAGGGAAAACCCGTTCATGATATGGAGTACTCTAGCTGCTAATATTGACATCGAAGCTCATTTTAAGGACGCCGAAGGGCGAGGGAAGCCCAGTGGTAGGGGGTATCATTGGGTGGAATCGGGGTCTGTGGGCTGGGGCATAGACAGCTGGCGCCTTAGCTGATATGTTACGTGCTAGGCCGTCCGCGCTCTAACCACATTCGGAAGATCGATGGGCTGATTCCATACCAAGCTCTCCGTTCGAAGTGAACATTTTATCTGGACGAATCATGCATAGGGGAATACTGATAGAGTGTAGCGGTACGCTGCCCGAAGTCTCCCTTACTGAATCTCCCCACCGATGGAGACCCTTGGTGGATGGCATGTGGCTATCATGGGGCCTTCATGCAAGGCGAGGGTATTCGAGTACTATCCTCAGTCATCAAAGCAAGTACTACAACCAACAGCCTGTTTGACAATACTAGCGCTTATATCAGGCGTGCCGCCAACAGCTTGTCCTCAGCTAAGCCATGAGGCTGTGAGATCTCCTCCAAATCCTACAAGAACCCACCGAACCGCCTATACGGAGTACTACAACCCACAATACTCTCGGTCTCTGCCCATATCATTGTCGACGTTGCAAGGATGAGTTACACCAGCTACGCTCCCCCTCAAGGCGGCCCCCAGTCTCAGTCTTACGGTACCCCTCTTCCAGGCCAGTCCTACGGGCCTCCTCAAGGCCAATCCTACATTCTTCCTCCAGGCCAATCCTTCGGTCCTCCTCAAGGTCAATCCTATGGTCCTCCTCCAGGCCAGTCCTACGGGCCCCCTCAGGGTCAGTCTTACGGTCCTCCTCAGTCTCATTCCTATGGCGCCCCTCAGTCTCAGTCTTACGGCCCCCTTCAATCCCAGCCCTATGGCCCTCCTCATGGCCAGTCCTACGGCCCTCCTCAAGGCCAGAGCTATGGGCCCCCTCATCGAGGTCCAACTCATCAATATGGGCCTCCCCAACAAGGACCCGCTCAAGGTCAAGGCTATCCACCTAATCAACAATCTCCGTATCTCCCACCATCGCAGTCGCCTGCACCGCCGTCGGACCCAAATCATGGCCTGCCTCCAGACTGGATAGCTGAAAGGGTGAGATTCTCTTCCCTCACTGATAAATCAACTCAGAACTCAATTTTGGTGAAAAGGAGTTGACGTCGATATCTACAGGACGTCCCTAGCAACCGTTCATACTTCGTGAACCAGAAGACGGGCGAGCGGACCTGGGACCGCCCTGGAAGTACTCCTCTAGGACCTCCGAAAGACGGGCTCCCAGGCCCGAATGCGGATGCACCTGGAAAGGCCTCTAAGGCGTCTAAGGCGCAGGACCCCAAGTCACTGGATCCCAAGGCCAAGCCCCTCAAGCAACCAGAAGCTGCTGCTCAGGCTCCTCCGAAGAAGGGTCATGGACTTTTGATCGGAGCTGGATCGGCAGTAGCTGGACTAGCTGCGGGTGCCATGCTGATGCATACAGGTGACAAAATCAGTAAGTACAACCTATCTCACCACTTGTTTGCTTGCATTGTCCGAGGTGTGGCTGACATGCGTTTGTTAATATAGAGGATGAACTGGATAGAGATGAGGATAAGTACAAACACGACGCCGGAGGGCACAAACATGGAAATAACACAAACCAGCAATATGGGGCCAAACAACAATATGGGGCTAAACAAGTATATGGTGCTAAACAAGTATACGGTAATAGTGGATATGGTGGCGGCTATGGTGGTAGTCGTGGTGGTGAAACCATCATTGAGAATAACACATATGTTGTGGACGACGGTTACGGTAACGGATATCGGCCCCAGCCTGACACGGTAATTGTCAATGAGACAATCGTGGCAGACAATGGGTATGGAGATCGCGGGGGTTACAACAGTTACTCTGAGACAACTGTCGTTGCAGAGACCGTGGTGGTGGAGAACGATAACAGTAGCTCGAGCTCTAGTAGTGATGTAGGTTCCCTCTTCTACTACAACATAAGGGAATCACTAATAGCTGAAATAGGAGGAAGAGCGTGAAGAGGCTGAAGAGGAGGCAGAGGATGCGTATGAAGATGGCGGCAACGACAATGACGATTACTAGCGTGTAGGCATTTCGTCGGCTATAACAGTAACGTTACTACGATATGGGAACGATGACTGAACTTGCAGGAGGCTCTCATGTCGCAGGGATAATTTATCTTGTATAGCTGTGGATTTGACACCATCGAGCAAATGGCGCTGGCTACTCGGCACCAGCGTATGTACAATATATTTCCCTCATTTTTGGTCTAAGCAAAGCCCGATGATTCCATTACCACTCGTAATCATATACTAGGATGGAATACGCATATCAGAGAAGTGAAGACCAAGGTAGAATATACTCCAATCATTCTGCAAGCGCTAGATCTTTTCTTTCTAGTCTAGTGTCCATTCAACGACATGTATCCCTGGCTCGTTCTGCACACTTCCTACACCTTTCCAAGATCAAAGCATGATCGAGGTATTCTTTCCTGAGAGGGGTCACATCTGCATAGATGACAGCCCATCAAGTTCCTCCAGCTTGCTCCAGGCTACCATCATATCGATGGAAAGAATGATGATAGGCCATCAGTATTATCGCGGCGCCATGCATCGAGTTCAACGGTGCAGGCATGCAGATGCTTGTGCAACGTTCCCGTGTCATCATAGGCTGCGATCGTAGTGATTGGGCTGTGTCCCCACATGTCGTTCTCGTCGTGCATTTGGGTCTGAGTGTATTGCGGTTCGACTTTTCATTATCTAGCGGGCACAGCCCTGGAATGCGTGATGAGTAGATCATTTTCTCTCAAGATACTAGTCACTGCTCTTCATGCTCGAGTCTTGAGCATTATACTGTCAATGTAACATATACCTTCCTATATACTGTAATCAACTGTTTATTCTTTCATAAGAAAAGAGGTTTTCGACCGCAATTTGCCGATTGTCTCTAGTCTCCGCCTTGGGTTTCGGTACCGCGTGTCGTGGATGATGTTTTCCTACGATGCAGAATCGAACAGATTTTGTCCATGGTTGGAGGTCAGCTACTTGTGGCCGTGGGACCAACGACATTGTCTCAAGCTGTCTTGTAACCATTTTTCTTTGCGTTTGGACGGCCATACATCTACCAGTACCGCCATACACGGGTGACTGGCAGCTATCGAAGCGGGCCCAACTCGGGAGAAGCAGCGTGGTACCTGCTTTGGTAAGCGTGTTAGCCCCAGAGAGCTTAGCTTTCGTAGCGTTTATTGGATTCCTCAAAGCTTGGAGAAATAGAGCTGTCTTGCGCCGCACGATTGATGAAAAGATGTCCCTTTGCCATGGCTTTTTCCTCGATATGGGTGGATTTTGCCTGAAGTTGCCAGCTGAAGAATACCTCCAGATCACTTGCAACGACATAGTTCGAGCGGCAGACGCCTGTACATTCCTTGGGCCAGAGCCTCCTCCGGTGAAGAAAGTCCACATATACCCAACGGGGCTAGCCTCGGAGCCTTGGAGATGCGTCGAGCAACCTGTTACTGAGGATGGCCATGACGTGGCAATGGCTAGGCAGATCTCGTCAGATGAGAGAGCGACAGGCTCTGGTGGAGGACCCGTGCTAACAAGCTCACATCCAAGATGGTTCCACGAGTTAAAGTTGATATCGCAGGAACAAGTCAACAGTTCTGCGAAAAGCGACACTGTGACAAAGCTGATCACATGTATGCAAGCGTTATGGTTTGCAACCCACGTCATATCTCGACTGTTCCAGCATCGCGCTATAACACTGCTAGAAATCAGTACCCTGGCGTACGTTTTCTGCGCCGTCACTGCCTACGCCGCTTGGTGGAAGAAGCCCCAAGGCTGTACTGTTCCTGTTATGCTCGGCTGTACAGAAGAAGACAACCCATCTCACCGGGACAAAACGGGTATCGAGCAAAACTCTGTCGAGTTCTGGGGCTTGTCAGAGTGGGCAATAAGTCTCGATAGCAAATTGGGAGGGTGGGGCTCAGAAATTGCGCTCTTCATGGTTTTCAAATCTATATTTGGAGCGATAAGTTTCATATTACATCTTGGAATATCGTCATCTACCTTTACCCATTGGAATCACAGAGTGACTCCCCAATGAATACAGCCAACAGTTACATATATATATATGCATATCGAATTTAAAGCGATATCGCCCCACGTTTGGTGACTGAATAAGGACAACTGTTGTTCCAGCTCTTGAGTACGGTACCTTCGTTTCTACCGAACGAAGTTCGCCATAACCTGGTCATCCCTGTACGGGGAGTGGCCAATCTCATGATAGCCATTTCCCGTGATAGCTCATCCTGGATGCCTTCCCTATCTCACATCTGGTTTCTTGTTCTGATCTAGGTTTGTGAATGAACTTTGAACATCTCCGATCTAGATATAGCCATATAGCCTTGACATCATCATCTGCATCAAACTTGGATAACGCCATGTATCGCCGACATTGTCACTTGCTTGATTGTGTTGCCAGCATGTCGTACCACAAGGTTCACATGAATTCACGTTTGGATCGAGACTGCGCCAGACAAGAGTCTGTTTGGCAGGTGCTTCCGACCTACAATACAGTATCAGAACCAACAAACTTTTGCGGAGGCTTGAAAATGTGGGTCCTTAGATGAGTCATTCCCGAAAGAGAAAATACAAGTTACACTACAGGCGCCCTTAAACCCAAAACAAAACCTGCTCCTCTGAGACCATACGAGATCCTTGAACATCGTAGGCCTTTTCTGAAGTGTATACCCGTAGAGAAGATGACAAAACACCACGAAATTGCTTTGGATAAAGTCCCTTTGCGAGGTCATAAACTAAGCACGAAAAGACCATACGAGCCCGAGCATTACACCACCGAGGATCAATTAGAGAAGAGAAAGCTTGATAAAGAGGTCAAGAAGATGCAGGACAAGCATCGTCCAAAGCTCTCTATAGACGCCCAATATCTTGAAGCCACTAGAAATTACTACGAGATGCAAATCAAGAGAGTAAAGCTGACAAGGAAAGAATCTATGGCTAGCTTCTTTGAAGAGAACAAAGAGGCCGTGTTAGAAGAATGGATGGATTCCGAGAAAGCACAGGTGCTCGAACAGCAGGAGGCTAGCTTTAGCCTAGAGGTTGATATTTTCAAACAAGAAGCCGCGCGAAGGCAGATCGGACCTGACGAAATAGACAAATTGAATCGAAGAAGCTGGATGCAATTGTACACGATGAGTCCGTCAGGACTGGGTATGTCCCAACAAGATGCAGGCATGGGACAGAGGGACCCAGCAATCCAGTCATCATTCAGAACAAAGCTTATTGAAGCTTGCAATAGCCGGCATCCTGATCCACTATCGGAGAAGATGTGGTGTCCAGTACTAGGCTCGTGGATCGACACTAGCAGTGAAAATTCGCTCAAAGCAGCTCACATGTTTCCATACGAGTTGGGGCAGACGACGATGCACAGCATCTTCGGAATGGCGGATCGATGTGAACTTAACGAGATCGAGAATGGCTTAATGTTGTCCTCTTTCGTCGAAGAGAAGATTTCCGCCGGTTTACTGGCAATTGTGCCGGACGTCCCAGATTCTCCATCCGTGGAGGAAATCAAGGACTGGCACCTCCTGGAATTAAAGCCCTACAAGATCCGAGTATTAGACGCCAATGCGAAAGGCATGGATAAATATATTCCATGTCGGCCAGAGGGAGATGAGAAGCCATGGAAGGACCTGGATGGGCAAACCATCCAATTTCTGACCGATCACCGACCACGGGCCAGGTACCTATACTGGCAGTACTGCACATCAATGTTGCGTCTAGCCTGGAGGTTGCCCAAGGCGCGCCGTAATGATGCGTTGAAAAAGGAGTTCAGAAGGGGGTATTGGGGGACAAAAGGACGTTTCATGAAGAAGGGAATGCTGATGGCATTCGTCGAAGAAATGGGGCACGAGTATGAACATCTTTTGGAAGGTGCCATCGACGAGACAGCCGAGAATGATGACATCGACTCCACGGCCCTGATCGCCTCTGGAAGAGCCATTCGTGGCACATTGCCACGAGATGAGGAGGATGGGGAGGATGGGGAGGATGAGGATGAGGGTGAGTGGAAGGAGCACGAGTGCATTTGATGAAGTGGTACATACTCCGTACCCCAGGAACTTAACGTGATTCGGCCAGCTTAGTGGTTGCAATAGAAGGGTTCACCCCCTTCTGGTCCAAACCTACTTCTGGTCCAACCCTAAGGGGCTAGCGGCCCGGAGCTTTTAAGACTCCGTGCTCCCGGCCCCAGCTCTAGGGTACTCTTAGGCCTAATGGCATTCGCATCTATAGATCCTCAACTAAGCCGATTCTAAATATAAGTTTACTATAAGAATTATTAAGCGTAAGATTTCCTGTAATACACATAGCGAAAAGAAGTTGATAAAGTCTATCGTTGTGGAAAGCGAGGGCGTGGACCAGAAGTAGGTATGGACCAGAAGGGGGTGAACCCTTCTAGAAGGGGTCACCTGGAAGAGGCCTACACCTAGAAGAGGCCCAGCCCCATAGGGCTACCACCGAAATGACTCCTTTTTATGTCTATACTATAACGAAAATGTGGGTTTTTATATTATTTATATTCTAACTAAATTAAGGCTTTATAAGCTTCCTTATATATATTCCTCGCCCTAATTAGCTAACTCCTCCTACTACGTAATTAACCTATTTTTCTCGTATCTACCTTACCCGTAGGCCCTATTCTAACTCTATAATTATTACCCTAATAGATAGATATACTACTAGCTTCTACTTTTATTTCTACTATCTAATTAGTTAACTAGCTTTTAGTACTAGTATTATTAATATAACCGGTAGTACTACTTCTACTATTACTATAAGGGAGAGGGGGGTAGGAGTTAATATAAGGGGAAGAGATAGTTTAATTATTAATTATATATTTAGTCTTAATATTTCTTTTATTATTAATTTCCCTTATCTATTTACTCCCTTTTTTATAAATAGATCCGTCCTTTACTTTAATACCTTTAATCTATATATAAAGATATTATAATAGATTTTTTAATAATATATATAGGCTTCTTTTTATAACTATTCTTATTATCTTTCCTTTTACTCCTTAATAATATCTTTATTTATAATATAAGCTATACTATAATTACCTTTAACCTATTTAGATTTCCTTTCTTACTTCCTATTATACTCTATAAGCTTAGTATTAATAGTACTATAAATAATACTATTAACTATTATTCATATTATTACTTTACCTACCTTTTTAAGGAGATTATATTATTTTATATTATTTTCTTCTAATACTATTAATAGCTCTACTAGATTAGTTACTCTATTTATTTATTTTACGCGTACTACTACCTCTAAGATATATTAAACCTATATTATATTATATAATTACTATCTATTATTTTTAGGAGGGAGCTTTTATAGAATTAATAGTAGATTAAATAAATATAGGCCGTATTTTAGCTACGCGTTATATATATTATATAGGGTTATTACCTTATATTAGGCTTTCTAATATAGCTCTAAGAAGTCTATTTTATTAATTAAATAGTTAGCTTTATATTAGGTAGTCTTATAAACCCGATTCTTATAAGTAATTATTAGTAGGGTAAAAATATTAATATCTAGTAGCTATAAAAGATATATTATTAATATAAAATTATATTATTATAATTATAATATAAGAAGTATATCTATTAATTAAGAGTATATAATATTCCCCTTTTTAAATAGCTTAAGACTCTAGATAGAAAGCCTAAGTAATCTATATTAGGCTAATCTTATTATTAATAGTAATATAGCCCTTAATAAGGGCTTCCTATTATACCTTCTATTATAGCTTTCCTTTAAAAATTATTTATAAATTTATAATATAGCTATTAATAGAGATATACTTAATAAGTAAGATTTATTCTCTATTATTATATTAAGTTATATATACTTTCTTTTTATACTTAGAAATTATAACTTTTAACTTAATAATAACTCTTTATATAAAACCTTTCTTATTTATATTATAAGTATTTAAATCCTCTACCTTATATATTTTTTTTATTTCCTAATAAAGGTTAAACTATATAGAAAAGATAGTAAGGTCTTTAGCTATTATATACTCTTTATTAAGGGGAGGGATATAGGCTATCTAAATTATAGGATATTATCTTAAGAACTTTTATATTTAATTAATATTAACTAGGTTATAATTATTTTTATTATATAATAGTTTATTTATTATAAATTATAATTATTTAACGCGTAGTAGCTTTATTTAAGTAGTACTTACTCTTCTTTAAGAGCTAGCCTTTATTCCTTCTTATAAGCCTTCGCTCTTACCTACCTCCTATTAATCTATCTAAAGAATATACGTTATAAGATACTATATTTTAAGGTAATCTTAAACTTTAAAAGGGTATTATTAGGCTCCCGCTAGTACTTTAATATAAGCTTAATACGTCGTTCTTAAGGGAGGAGAGGAGGTTCCGGAGGGGATAGTAATAGAAGGGATAAAGAAGAAGTATCTAATATAGTTATAAAGTTATTAAATAGAAATTAGTTAAGTAGATATAATAGTAAAGAAGTTAATTAAAATCTAGTAAAATTCAGCCCTATAGGGCTGGGCCTCTTCTAGGTGTGGGCCTCTTCCACGTGACCCCTTCTACTCTCAGAAATGCTTGGCACTGATCTTGAATTTTCCCACGCCCTGAGCCCCAGCTCGTCGACCTCATCATTATCTTTAGATGACCTGCATCCTAAGATATGAACATCCTCCATGGAGGTTACTTGTTACTCCGTCTGTATATTTAGGCGTTGTGTACAAATACTACGAGAACTGCTCGTACTACTCGAACAAAAATTGCGTGCCAAGAGGTCTCAAGAGTCTTGCAAGCCCCAAATAAATCTCTTGAATATCACCTCTGTGACCGCCCTTCTTGATTTCAAACATCCTTGCCTACTTTAATATCGACACCGCCGTCACCATGTCACAAGCAGCGCTCGCACCCACAAATAACAGTACCTCTACCCATCCTCCCCAGCCCAAAACACCAAGTCTCTCCCCACAACTCCAACCCCTCGCCACGAGAACCACCAGCTAACCCACCTCTTCCCACCCAGCACCCCCCACCGCCGCAAACATGTCCTCCGATCTCAAACCCCCCGGCCAGGCTGCAGCAGCCGTAAAAGTACGTATCCACATCGTCCCCTCCCTCTCCCATACCTGCATCTACAGCTATCCACACTGAAAAGGACAATTACTAACACCCCACCCCACACAGCCCTGCTGCGTATGCAAAGACGAAAAGGCCTCGAGGGACGAATGCATGCTTTTCAGCAACGCGGCAGATCCGCAGGAGGCGTGTCAAGGCACGGTGGAGAAGTATAGGAGTTGTATGCGGGGGTTTGGGTTCAATATTGCGTGAGGAGATGGAGTGGGCGGTGGATGGGTGATGGATGATGATAGGGTGGATGTATATAATGTATTAGGGTTGGTGTTGCATGGTTTGGAGTGTTTGGGTGCATTTGCATGGTTGGGGTGTGGAATAATGGAATTTTTACTCTTCTCTATTGGGGTTCGTTAGAGATATGGGTGACTGGGATAGAGATTTCGAGGACGCCATCGAAGTCATTTATGTTCCTGAAAAGTTTTGTGTGTGTCGATAGAGTCTGGGCGTTTTCCAAAGGTCTCCTGCAAGAGCCGCTGCAAGTATGGATTCCTCGGCATCTCGTTGTAGAAGCCAGAGTGAGTCAGACAAGCAGACGATATGTGCAGCCCTGATGGGTGAGCATGTCCATTGAACGTTGCGTGAAATAATATGGATTAGCCGAACGCAGACCGGAAATCTACCATACAGATATCGGAATAGACACAATATATATTCGACGATACAAGATACACTATTACATATTATAGCAAAAAAGCCTAGCCCATATGGGTATCTTACAAGCATATCCTCCAGCACCTCAAAACTGCCTTCAAGTCTTTTTCCGCCCTCCCACACTCCCCAATTTCTTGGCTTCCCTCGGGGGCGTAGCTCGATTGTCCTTCGGAGCTGTCGCTCTCACAGTCTTCTTCCCCGCGTCGGAATTGAGCTTCTTCTCCATTTCAGCTCGGAAGCTGAACCACTCCTCCAAAACACCACTTCTCATGAGTAGCTGCCATGTGCACCAAAGGTAGCAAATGCCAAATCCACCAGCACCAATGAGAACGTTCAATACCACCCAAAGATCTGGCTTTCCTTGCGGGGTGTTCACGAATGCCTCTAATATATGCCAAATCCCCATCATAACGTAAAAGGTCAGATGCAGAATTTTGGTCGATGAACGTATATCGCCCTTCCTGGCATGTTTTCCAAAATATAGATCCAGGCTCGTTGGAGGTAGGCCCAATAAGTACGCCCACAGAAGGGAGAGGACGTAATATGGCACTCGCAACTCGTCTCTTTTCAGAAGGGGAAACAGAGTCCATACACCTAGCATATTCGCCATTCCCACCCACGCTCTCATCTCAGTACCAAGGCCCCCATCACTGCCCAGTAAGAGTGTCATGGGAAGTAAAGGTAGCAGCACACTTTTTTCGTGCACTTGGAAGCTGCATAGAAAGAAACCCCAGGCAGTGCTTGCCATAGCCCACGGTAACAAGTCCTTTCGCGGGAAGAGCGAAATGGTCATACAAGCCGGTAAAATGGTAGTGAGCGTAGCGAATAGCGAGATCTGCTGGAGGGGCGGGAGAGGGTAATTGTGGAGCTTGTGAACGGTGTGGAAGGCGCACCATAGGTTTGCGACTTTGTCTTCGAAGAGGCCGCGAGCGAAGGGGAAGATGCGGTGGATGACCTGGGTCAATTGTAGATATATAGGGTAGAGTACTGATTTTGGGTCGATGTATGGCAGAACTTGTGAGAAGAGAGGGTTCACTATGCGGTCATTGCTGGAAAGTGGTATCGATATACCCCTATACTGGTCATAAAGGGAGCCTAGGAGAAGTGGACCGAACATTGCTGCGAAGGAGAGCAGTGTAATGAAAGTAATACCGAGGAAGCGGCCAATCTGTGGTTCAGGGAGGAGACAGACGCCGACCAGGTAAGCGAAAATTGCTGGAGCAAAGTAAAGGGCCATCTGCTTGAAGCACAAAGCTGCAACGAAGAAGACACAACCCCACATATAGCGATGGGAAAAAAAGCTCGACATACTCGCGACCACAAACCCGAGCATGACGGTATTGAATTGAAAATGTGCGTGGTCGATAAGGATGGTCGCAGGTTGCATTAGGATGGCCACCAAAGCGATCGAGCTTTCCCACTTGTTCACACTCCGCACCTGCGCAAGCTTCCGATTCAGTATAACGACGGCAGGTATGTATACGAAGTATTCCGATACAATGACCGTCGCGCGCAGGTAGACCTTGAGAAGCGGCTCTTCAATCCCACGAGATGTGTCGAGAGCGAACCAGGCCGGATTGAAGATTGATCCCACTTTCCCCAACAACCAGCTGTGATATGCCGTCAATGGCGGGTAGTCCAAGCCCCAATACTCGAGATCGTAGAAATACCAGTTTGATACTGGCAGGTGTGTTGTCGTCTCCATCCAGTGTCTCTGAGCTTCGTAGTCACCATGCATGGAGGACATTTGGTAGCCAGAGTAACCCCATAGTCCTGCACACCATCTGAAAAGGCCCATAATCATGAGGACCAAGGGCAGGATCACCCATTGCGAGGTGTTCTTCCTCGCAGGCCAAAAGAATGCAACCAAAGGAAATGCAGGACTTTGGGCGCCAGCTTTTGAGTCTGGTGAGGCGATCTCATTGCTCGTCGTTGGAGGTATTGACTTCTTCACTTTCCTCCCTTTGTATGGCGAAGCAGAGGCTGCCATATTATTCACTTGCTTCTAAGCACAACCTCCTGTTTGCCTATGCTATTGGTTATGTCTCCTCAAAGTTAAGACTTGGCGCGTCAGAAATCTCGCCAAGGAAAAGAACCACTTTAGCGTCCTCGGCTGCATTAGCCTCGCGCTAGCGGACTTTGCCCGCCACGAAAATTTCTGGAGCTTTAAAACTCCGATTCCCCTCTTCATTTTGACACCGATACCATCCATTGTCATCCACTCAATACAGAGGGCATTAAATCTGTACTTTCATAAACATCCTTCTTGATTATCAGCAATCGTTCCGAGGGATCTTTGAGCAGACTCTGTGGGTTCGTTGACTGTGACCGAGGGTTGATCATCTGTGGGCCTATCGACTCTCGTCGGTACTTGAGACTTCAGCATACACTGAAGAAGAGACTAAATCGTTCGCATCCTGCGTCTGATCTGAGCGATACAAATCTGTGGGCTCTTGAGCATATCAGAGGGTTGCCGCACGACGTTGAAATTTTGACTTGAATTTTCATCTTGAGGGGGTTACTGTATCGAATACTGAGGGATCTTTGACCAACACACAAATATCAGACGTAAGTACGCCCGGTACTCCTCTTTTCCGTTATTCTGCTCGATGCCGTTTTCCCCCGTTCTTGCGTCCATCACTGACAAGCTCGACTCACCTGCAGACGCACGAGGGTTTTCCGCAATGGCAAAAAGCAAATCCGCACAGGTCGATAAGGTCATCAAGCCCAGCAAAGACATTCAGGTCAGTCTCTAGTTTGTGTTCGATAAGGTTCTACGACTGAAATCTTACAGGCGCTCAAATCCAAGAGCAAGGAAGTGACCAAGCAGGTTAATGCGAAGGCTGACAAGGTTGACAAGAAATCCAAGAAGGCCAAGAAGGAGCCTACTCCCAACCTAGACAGTGAAAGTGACGATGACGAAGAGGTCGCGGCAAGCAATGGAAGCTCATCAAGTAGCGAAGACGAATCCGAGGTTGAAGTCCCTGCTCCCAAGCAAGCTGCTAAATCCAACGGTGGCAAGGCCAATGGTACTGCGAAAGCACTGGCCGTGACTAAAAATGAAACCTCTGACTCTTCATCTTCCTCGGAAGATGAGCCTGCTGCTCCCAAATCTGCCCCAAAACCTGCTGCGAAAGCCGTCGCCGGTGCCAATGACGATCTCGAGAGCGAGGAAGATAGCGAAGACTCTAGTGAGGCCGAGAGTGATGAAGAAGACAAAGGCCCGGTTGACGCTAAAGCTTTGAACGGTAAGCTTGCGGCCGTGGCGTCCAAAGAGGTGTGTACCCGTGTTCCAAGCTTTTCTAAACCGGTCAGTGATTGACCAAAACAGGCATCATCCGATGAAGAAGAGTCCGACAGCGCGGGAACATCGTCTGGCACATCTGACTCCGAGTCCGACGAGGAGAGCGCCGAAGAGGCAGCTCCTCCACCAAAGAAGCGCAAGGCCGAGGCCGAAGCTACACCTGCTCCGAAGAAGGCCAAGACCGATATCGGAATTGATGATGAAGCCAAGAAAAACCTTTTCGTTGGACATCTTTCTTACAATATCGACGAGGAATGGCTTACAAGGGAGTTCGAGGAGTTTGGAGAGTTGTCTCGCGTAAAGGTCATGGTAGACAGAGAGTCTGGTCAATCTCGAGGGTGAGCCACCAAGTACCCCTATGTACAGTTACTATTCGCTGACATCACTCAAGATTCGCTTATGTTGAGTTTGTCAATGCTGCAGACGGCATGAAGGCCCAGGCAGCAATGCACGACAAGGAACTCGATGGCCGTGCGATCAATGTTGACTTCTCAAAGCCGAAACCAGATGCAGGAACGCCTCGTCCAGACCGCGCCAAATCTTACGGAGACAACACCAGTTCCCCTAGCGACACCATCTTCGTTGCCAACCTTCCATTCGAGGTTTCTGAAGACATCGTTGGCGAAGCGTTCGGTCAGCATGGTACTGTCCTTGGCGTTCGTCTACCCACGGACATGGAAACGGGTAACCCTAAGGGCTTTGGCTACGTGCAATTCGGCTCCGTGGAGGAGTCGCAGGAGGTGTTTGGCAAGATGACTGGCGCCATGATCCTCGGCCGTCCAGTTCGTCTTGACTACTCCACTCCTCGCCCACCGCGCAACAATGATTCTCCTGGTGGACGTGGTGGACGTGGCGGAGGGCGCGGCGGTCGTGGTGGCTTCGACCGTGGCGGACGCGGTGGAGGCCGTGGTCGTGGTGGCTTCGATCGTGGAGGAGGTCGTGGAGGTCGTGGAGGCTCAACCAATCGTGGTGGTTTTGGCGACTTCAAGGGTCAAAAGAAAACCTTCTAAGTTGATTGAGAAGGTAAGTGCTCCTCAACGTCAGACTCCGTGGTCCTCTCCTTGCGGTCAGTCCACCTGGACACGATGTTTCCTTTTGTCGTCTCACGGCTCTACAAAAGTCCCTTGTTTCATGCTCGAATGGATATGCTCGGTACATGTACAGTACCTTGGTGTACTCGCTATTAGTTTGCGAAATGGCTAGGATATCAGAGTTGCAAGACGGTGCCGCAAGGTTACTTCTCGGTTCGATAGAATAGTATAATACAAGTGCTGCACATAAGATCTGTGCAATCAAACTCACAGAGTGGGCCATGAAAGTCCGCATGCAGGGACTGGGCCAATCAAAGTGGTTCAGGTGACAGCGCAGCAGCGGCAGCTCTCAGGGTCTTCCAGCCTTGGCTCTACCTAGGCGTCATCTGCGATTCACGACGACAGCTCTTCCAACTGTTTCATCACCATGAATGTGATATTGCTGTGGTGACTTCGATCCTGATACAAGCTGCAACAGTCGTTGCGCTGCGAACAATGAGTTAAGCAACAAAGGGCGGTATGGAGAGTGGGCAACCTCATGCCACACACCGTCCCCCATCATCGCCCGAAGAACCGCTCTCGACAATAGAATAGTCCTTGTGCGACCGCCCTCTCAGTACATGCGAGGACTGGCTGGAGCATAATCATGCAGCCTCATCTCAATCATCCCGCTCGCGCACAAGATTCGTCTAGTCCTCGCACAACAGCTCAGTTGGAACATGCACCCTCTTTCGCTCGATCACTCTCCGGCATCAGGAGACTGAGATCAGATGGTACGTTTCTTCTCGCCGCACACTATCCATCGATCTGTCTCTGCATTACGCTTCCGCATCATTGCATCAGAGGCGTAGATAACCCTACTCGCGACCATGGCTTTCGAGACAATGTACTCATTCACCCAATCTACAGAATCCTGGATCGAAGTTTCGTCCCAACCTTCCTCTTCCTCCCTGTCCTCTACAGGTGCAGATGACGCAAACACCAACGGGCAAAGGGTATACTATGATCAACATGGGCGTAGGCGCAGGAGGCTGAAAAGGAACGAGCCTCTACCACCAGGGGTACAGGTACGCAGGTTGAGTGCCGCGAATAGCAGTCAAGAAGAATACGAGGAGAGCGAGAGCGAGTCAGATCGCATCATGACGAGCTCAAACGAGGCTCTGGAACACCATACCTTGGAGGACACCAGCCCACCTGTCCCTACGTCGTCGTTGTGTGAAGAGACGTCTTCCACCATTGCCGAAGACGAAGAAGCTGATGATGATGAAAATTCGACCGCGCTGGGAGTCTTGACTAATGAGCCGGTCTTTACACCGCAGCCGAATGCCTTCTCTCATCCTCCACAACAACACTCCACCCGTCATCCTCGCTCAGTTGAGGAGAGGACGTCTTACTTTCCAACATCGAGGACATCACCACATCGAAGACCAGCCACACATTCATACCCTAGTCGAGCCAGAACCAGTCACACTCCTTATAATGTGATCGCACCCGCCCATACCGCTGACCACGATGCTGCGCTACGAGCAAGCCTTTCCACCCTGCTGTCTTGCGCTGCAGCTGCCCGAGGTCTTCCGAAAAGGGAGAGCTCGTCTACACAGCACGGGCCAATCAGGCATTCCAATCGCATCGAATCTTCTTCCTTGCGACTTGTTCCTGAATCTGCCATCACAGGCGAGGTGTGTCCGCCCGTGTTGTCACCCCGACCCTCTGTCCGCAATCGTACCTCCGCTACATCTTTGTCCGCCAACGAAAATGGCAAGAGAAAGGCTTGCGCATCGAAAGAGCGGCATAGAGACTCGCGGAGCAAGAAACGACGGGCCAATAGTCCATTTTGGGACCCGAATGCACCTCAGATCTCACCTACGCTGCTGACGTGGGTCGTGAGCGCGGGTGTGGTAGTGCTGTTCAGTGCCATTAGCTTCTCAGCCGGATATGCGATCGGGAAAGAGGTCGGCAGAGTCGAGACGGGCGCTATGAACGGAAAGGACGGTATCGTTTGCGGGAAAGAGGTAGGGAAGGGATTACGAAGGCTACGGTGGGGGGCGAGCTCTGTTAGTGTGATCAGGGTCTGAGAGAACCATGCAAGAGAGAAGGGTTCAATAAACTTGGTTATGATGGGTACGATTGCATGATGGATGAGACAAAGTACGAGATGAGGATAGCATTCAGTGGCGTTCATCTGGCGGCTTTACATAATGACGAACGTTGTGGGTTCTAATCAAAATGCCTTATAAGTTGCTTCATATCAATATCATTATCTATCGGCCGCCCTTCGGGTGCAGAGCGTTGCAAGAGATGCCTATGATATCACCTCAGTGCCGTGCCGAAAGAGACTCCTACATTTGCCAGGGAATGAGTGTAGTTTCCTAACGCCACGTAACGATCATGAAACATCCTTAGCGGCAATGCCACCAAGTCCCTTAACATCTTTACCTATGCTCTTCTTCCAAGAATGTTCACTCCATCCTTGGTAGTCACCATCGACATCGGCTGGGACTATCAGAACATTCTTACCATCGACGAACTTCTGAACAAACGAGTTCCGTCCATGGCAGGTCAGAAGTAGCTTCATCACCGAATGCTGGCAATCGGCCACAATTCGCATCACCTCTTTCATAGCCTTCAAGAAGCCCTGTCGCCTTTGGGCACGCTCATATAACTCGATACCATCCACCACTACGAACAGAAGCGTCATGTCCGGAAGCTGCTCGATCAGCAGGCGAAACAAGCTACAGAGGATGTCTAGTTCACCGTCCTCTATCTTTTTCAGGTAGTCCTTGTCCAGTGATGTCAGGTTCCAGTCCTCACTGCGTGACATGAGCTGCACGATCAAGCCTTTGATGATGCCGACCGCGTCGTCTCTGACGCCATTAGTCCTTGTGTGGTGCAGGGAACAGAAGAAATGGAGAGTTATGATCGGCTCAATGCTTTCAAGACTTTCCAGCATCTTGGCCGAGAGGAATGTCGTTGGACCGAAGGTCTCAACCTTGTCGCAGAGATCGTTGATCAACAGCACTTTGGACTTAGGATAATTCAACCATTCTCGGAGTCCTCTCGAGCGCATGATCCATTTGACGCGGTCCTTTTCCTCTACTTCGAGTAGCCCACCCTTGGCAAGGCAAAGCTGCACCTCATGCGCAAGTGCGTCCTCTGGAATACCCAACAATGACAGCAAGTCTACTTTTTTGATAACTAGCGCAGCTGTCAGTGTTCAACAACTATCATGTATTCTAGCTCGAGAGTACTGACGCTGTGTACGATCCATGGATTTTGATTCAGAGGCTGATCCAGAGGATTCCAGAAGACGTGATGCATTCGCATCTTCACGTTGATTAGCTAGCAGACACCATCATTCGAAATTTGGAGACGGACTCCAGGTCATCCCACCGCCAATGCAGGAATTGCTCGAAAGATGGCTGAACATGCTGTTCACAACCATTTCCGCACAATAGTCTCCAATTTGAGCAATGAAGTCTTGCTTCCGGGCTTCGTCGGCCATGGGCGAGCGGCTGCTGGCTTCTTGTAATCCCTTCAACTCTTTCACGTACTTCTCCACGTCTTTCAGCCGGTGTTGAGACCGTATATTGGCTTCCTGGTCGATCACTATTGTCAATTCTTTAACGGCGTCTAGATGAAGCTGCAGGGTCTTTTTATAAGCCGACCCTTGGGCCATCGCCTTGGAACTTCCCTCTGACTTCTTGTCAGCGCATAGCTTTTGCTCGGTCTCAGGACTTGGATTGCCTACTCAATACTCCTTCGGTGAAATATATCATCACATGACGCAGAGCCACCAGTACTGCGCTACATAGCTGAGCAGTCTTTTGTGACAATTCGTGTGGCCTTGACTCAGCATACAACTCCCGGTACTCTGCCGCCCTTGCTATGTAATCTGGTATATCTGCCAGTGCTTTCAGAACGGTAATTCGGACTTCGTTCGCACGTTTGGCAGCCTATCACGGTTAGATATGGTGCTGCTGGCAGGCAGAAGTGTCTAATACCCCAACGACAACCTTGAACAGGCCACAAATCACCGCACCATAGTCTCCTGCGGGGAGGAGTCCCAGCCAGGCCTCGAACGCGGGTATGTTCTCAATGATTTTTGAACAACTAGACTTTACGATCGAGCTCTCATCATCGGAGCCCTCTTCGCGAGCCGCCTCCTTCACAGCGTCCTGGACCTTTTCCCAAGTCCATTCATGACGGGCTAGGCTAGCCACGGCCTGGGAGTTCGTGTTTGTTTTAATCTGATACTGCACTACTGCGTCTCTCAATTGTTCCAGCTCGATACTTGCACCGCTGAAAAGCGCCTCCTCACCACTAGGTGCCATCAGCACATTGGGTCATTATTTGCTTGCTCAGTCGTGGGTGCTAACCTCAGGAGCTCCTCTTTCTTCTTAGCTGTCACAAATGCACTGATTTCAGAGGTGTACTGCAGCGGTGGCGTCGTGATAGCTGGGCTCAGATCACTTTCAATGTGCTCCTGCATGAAAGTTGCTGGGATATTCGGCGACTGCTTTGGACGAAGACCCACGATCCGTCTCCATCCTCCAGGTTTTGACATGGTATTCGAATTAGGGTTAGGATATAGTCACTGCGATCAACGATAGAAGGAGTCTCTCAGATTCCAACCGTATTCGTCTACTATCAATCATACTTGTTACTACCTACCATTACCAAAGAATGTAGTAGCAAGGGTCTAACAGATTATTGGGGGATATCGTCCACCTTTCCTGGGTCCGACCAGTTTTCAGTACACGCTGTCGTTAAAGATCCGCATTCTACGAGCAATGCACACCCTTGAAGCACGTGTCCAAACGGTTGTACGTATTATAAATGCAAGCACGACCCTCGACAGACTTCCTGGCCACAAGGCTGACGAATAGCGACAACTGCTCACTTCGCCAAGTATGGATCAGGCAGAAGTTCACACACTTCGCAGATTCGGCTCGAAATGCCAGATCTTAAACGAATAATACGTGTTCCAATCATTATACAGGGGAAACGCTCCTATAGCATGAAGATTAGTACCAGCAGCTGCCCCCGCCCTTCGGCTGGAAATGATAGACGAACTGTATGCAGGACCTGACTGTCTCGGTATATGATTGGACACCAGTCTCTCACGCTAGCATTAATTCCAAGGCTGACTGCATATATGTGCCAGATCCACTTATCGTAGCGTAATCGCAATCAGTAACAGCAGACAGTGTACCTCGGCAGAGCCTCACACACGGTGAGCAAAATGATTCGGACACTTTGGTATGGATCTCGTCCGTAATGTTCTGCTCACCGGGTGCCTTACTAGCCGCTCGTGCTGACAAGAATACGCTTCTTTGTTGGCGAGGCTACCTACCAGACTCGACCACAAAGAGTCAGACTCCTCCGTTCTTTTATCCGATTCAGAGACAATGCCTGATTCGCCCGACCTAACAGCGAGCTTACCCCTTGGCCGTGATAGCCTTTCGATACCTTTGTCACACGCTAATGGAGAATTGGTGGCCTCCATGACGGCTGCGAGACATGTTGCCTTTGATACAGAGCAGTCCGGCTGCGAAGAAGTTTCTCGCGATGTCGGTTCATCTCAAGGTGTATCCACAGATGACTGTAAATAATTGACACAGCACCCAGAAGGTCTAGCTAATCTGACTCACAGCTCTTGTTCGAGAGCAAAATGAGCTTGGGGATCCGACATATAAAGAAGCGGAATCTGTAATTTCGGAGACTCACGCCGAGGCTGATGGTAGAGGAGTCAAGCGAGGAAAAGGAGCAACTGTCAAGTATGATGATATCTCTGCCATCAGCGATGAAGAAGACGCTACTCAAATTGGTATAAGAGTAGGATTAGAGATCTGTAACAACGACACCGATACCACACTGAAGGACCGTACTAAGAAAGCTCATAAACGTGTATTGCAGCAGATCGAATACTCCAAGCTAGTCGAGGACAGGATTGTTGATTTGGAGAAAAGACTTGGAACCCTTGAAAGCAAGGGGGCAAGTGTTGATTCCAGGGTGAACGCATTAGAGGGGGAGGGCGACGGAAAGACTATATTAGGCTTAAGTAGGGTAAGCTTTGAAGAGTATCGACCCAAGATACAGACCATGGGCAGTACACGTCCGATGAGATTTCCGTGGCTGGCGCACGCAAAGCCGGACACTTCTGAAACACCGCTGCGTCATCTCATTGATGTGGTTCTGGACTCAACACTTTCAAAAGACCATTACAACCAAGCTCTAGCCGCAGAAGGTATAAGATATGACACGCCCGACCGCATCCGTATTAATTCGGCACTTCTACTTGAAGTCCTCACAAAGATAACTGGTCACAAATTCCAACCTACCGTCTATGAGGGCGATGGGTCTGAATTGAAGTCTCAGGTGATACTCAGGCCCTTCAAATTGCTAGTGATTCACGAGGAACCTATAAGAGCCTACACGAACCGGCTGGCTAAGAAATTCGAGCCTCAATCACCGGTCCTGGAAAATGCGAAAAGATCTTCTAGGCCACGTTTACAAGCCCCGCTAGTCGACGGGCCATCAGGTCACCCAAATGAAGGCCAGGAATATGCGAAAGACGTGAAGGTACAGCCGATGACTCAGGCAGAAACGAACAGAGTGGCGGAATTTGAACGACTTGAGTCAGAGAGGTGTCTGCAAGAGCTGCTGGTCTTAATAGAATTACTTGACAATGATTTGAAAGCCACATTTGTATTGCGCCGACAGATCGATGAGGGGACTCTTCAGAGCATAGCATTCTCCGATCTCTGGCATCTTTTCCGTCCTGGAACCGACATTCGCGGGAGTGAGGTACATTCTCAGGTCTATCGTGTCCTGAAAATTAATGGAGGGAGGCGGTCTTTGCTCAGCAGGGAGGATGCAATTACGGCATTGGACCGTTCATCTGAGCCCGACGTGGTTGACAACGTCACTTTCACTATCAGCTGCTTCTACTACACTTCAGATGGAGAACGCCTCGGCACTATTTTGAAAACTTTTCAGATCAAAAGCTATAACGATCCAAAGCTTGTCACCTCATTACCGGTTTTCCCTATCCATTTCGCTCATGGGAAGAGCGGGAGTCTTGGTCATGCTGACCTTATTCGCCGAGGCAGGAGATTCATCGAACTTGCTGGAAGTAAAGTTCATGTCGTGCACAAGAAATATAGCGGACTGACATTGAATTTGGAGCAACTCAGTGAAGAGGTAAGAAGACATCCTTGGAGTCGAGACACCGAAACTTACGTGACACCGGCCAGGTCGACTCAGAGGTCATCATCGATATGGCCATGGCCCTTTTGAAGAACCCATCGCTTCGCGAATCGTTCGGAATTTCATCCCTACCTCAAGCAGATCGTCGCGAGACAATGGAATTTTTAGATCCCGTTTGTCGCCGGGAAGGATGCCATGAGAACACTGTTATACATCAAGATCACGAGGTAGATCAGATACTGAGCGCATCAGTACTAACAGACATGTCATCGGACTGGGACCCGTCCGAAGGCCGGAAAGGGATGCAAGATTCCGACTACATACTATGCCCTAACAAATTGTATGGATATGTCCTTCGAAGCCGCAAATGGGTGACTCTTGACGTTAAGTTGGTCCAAGACATTAAAGAACACTCTGGTGGTTTTGACTCTCTGGTCTTACCTCGAGGGCATAAAGACACGCTGCTTGCGCTTGTCGAAACCCACTCCAGGGGAAGGAAGCCTGACACTGGCCATAAACTGACAGAGCGACAAATCGACCTCGTCCGTGGCAAGGGCAAGGGTTTGATCATTCTACTCCATGGTGAGCCGGGTGTCGGCAAAACGTCGACGGCGGAGTGCGTTGCAGAGCATACAAGCCGGCCACTATTCCAAGTAACCTGTGGGGACATCGGCGAATCAGCAGAAAAGGTTGAGAGGACTCTGGAAAATCACTTTCAGCTGGCACATAAATGGGGTTGCGTCCTTCTGCTCGACGAAGCTGATGTTTTCCTCTTGAGACGGACCAAAAACGACCTTAAACGTAATGCAATCGTCAGTGTTTTCTTGAGAGTGTTAGAGTACTACTCGGGTATACTCTTCCTGACGACCAACCGTGTGGGCGTTTTTGATCAAGCATTTCGAAGCCGAATCCACATGAGTTTCTTCTATCCCAAGCTTGGGCAGAAGGCTACCCTCGAGATCTGGAAGATGAACCTCGATCGCACTCAGAAATACTGGGGAGATAGCATCAAACTCACTCCGAAAGACTATGATAAGATTCTTGCATATGCAGACGAGCACTACAAGGAGCTTGAGCCGTTGAAGACTACGTGGAATGGACGCCAAATCCGCAATGCCTTCCAGACGGCCATTGCGCTCGCCGAGTACGACGCACACAAGGCACAGATTCAGTACGACCTAGCGGAGTGTCCCAAGCCTACCCTGAAAGTAGACCAATTTGAGAAGGTTGCGGAAGCCTCGAAGCACTTTGATGAGTATCTGAAACAAACTGCTGGCCTAGATTCGGACATAGCACGGGAGGCTGGTGAACGTATGGATGAGTTGGATGAGGAAAAGATCAAGGAGGAGATTACGGAGCAGACGAGGCAAGCCCAAAGAATGTAAAGCAGAGTACTGTTCGGAAAAGGGTTGTCTTGAAGCTGCAAGTGTCGTGGATCATTATAACTTATCTCCATACCTCTTTGCTGACGCGGTTAACATATATAGAATAAGTTCATGACCCGATGGGTCCCTCGGTTGAGGCTGCGGCACCAAAATGGATCAACGGACAGCGAATACAGCTAGTGAGGAGAGTACATGGAACACAAACACTGCTGCCTTTCACGCGGTACTGGCTCCTGCTATCGTATTCCGCGTCCGAGAAAGCCTCGTCGTCCACGACTACGCGACAACATCTCCATCCGCCAAGATACATAACCAAACTACAGGGAAACCTTGCCACCCCTACGCTTCTATCTGCTCTTCAATCAATACCGCAACATCAAATCGCTTCGTATCCATCCTAACCAAACCTTCCCCCTTACCCAAACATCCGCAACCCGAATCAGCACATCCCGATTCAATCACCCTCCCTCCTCCACACGTGCCCTTCTCACCCTCGCAAACCCCAAAACCCCAAACCACCACCTCCATACCCAAATCCATCAAATACCCAAAACAACCATCCAAAGCTCATCGCGCCACCATTCCAACCCTCCGAAATCCACCTGTCTTTCAAAATCCGCTACAACATGTACATTCAAGCTTCAACATGCACCACCCCTCATCCCGGCCATAGATCCATAGAGCAAGAGCAAGTACTCAACAAGTGTCCCAAGAACGTCTCCTATCGTGGGTCTATGTTGTATCTGAGTACGGAAGCTGGAATATTTAGTACTTGTGCTTATACGTTCCGTTAACTGTGGTGGACGAAAAGCTACCGCGTCGTATGCGGTAATCTTACAAGCTCAAGCCGATAGAGGAGGTTATGTTACGTGTAGCTGTAGTTCATCTGTAGAATGGTCAAGAAAACAATATTATCATTCTTGCCAAGAACCTCAAGGTAGATCTACTACTAGGTTCTTACCTCTCTTTACAATAGTATATTCGTCACGTTGGGTTGGACGTCTTATGCTTATGCTTATAGGATGGGTTTTTCGTTCTTTCAGTGTCGTGGTTGGGATTCGTTTGTGGGATTTTTCGAGGGTTTCGAGGGTAGGGATGGTTATGTCTGGTTAGTGTAGATTCATATTGAGTGGGTGAGCGTTGACTGTCTTTCTAGGGGGATGGAGGTTTTCGGCGATGATAAGGGCTGGCCAAGGAAGTGTGGTAAAGAACATGTGAGCAATTCGCTTTATCCTTACCTTCCTAACCTAGGACTGCTAACAACCTAGGCTGCTTCTCCGAATCCCTACTCAATGAAACAAGTCTTCTAACCCCAAAGTACCCATCTTTACGACAAGAAAACCAACTGCCTACTCCTACCAAACGACATCCCACCCATCTACACCCTCACCACAACCACATGCCGCTCATCACCTAAGCACCAAACCCAACCTATCCACAACCCGCCTCACAGGCGCCACGCCCCCATCTCCATACACAGCGCCAAGTACAGCTTCCATCGTATCCGCCATCGTCTTCTGAGGAACCGGTCCCCAAGCACCTGTTCCCTGGCGATTGACATGCTCATCCAGTCCCAGCACTTTACCTATAAACCCGATCCAGATTCGCGTTTACGTACGGCAACTTCCTGGATGATTCGGTCCGCCCACTCTGCGATAGTCGATTATATCGGATAGAAGAGTTGATGTGGTATGCGTTGCGTTGCGTTTATGCTCTTACATAGACAGGCGCTAGTCCTGTTTTAGGATGGGACTGAGTACTTCGTCTTTTTCTACGAGAGCGAGGCTTTTGTTGCATGCTGTTTCGGCGGAGGGATGAGGTTGGGTGGGTGGATCTGGCGGCTTGGAGGGTTGAGCGGAGGGGGGATGGGTTGGTGGAGTGGTGGGTGGGGATTTTTTAGATGGCGTGGAGGGTGTGCGACTTTTCGGGGGCGGATGTTTGTGTTGGAGGTTTTGTTGGGATGGGGTTGGGGAAATTGTTTGTATGTTGGGTTTTTGGTGGAGGATGTGTGTGGGTGTGATGGTGAATTTTCTATCATAGGAGAAGTGTTGAGGAGGAGATTGCTATGACACATGCTGCTGAGGTGTCGTGTCACAAAGAGGTGATGTACTATCGAACATTCAGAAACGTAGAGACGCCGATGCCGAGTGACACCAACAAGATTTGAAAACAGGAGGAGATATCTGGAATCGAATCCCAACTATCTCTGGAATTGTTACTCTTTTTCTTTGATTTGGGGAAAGTACGAAGTGTTACTCTGGCTATTAGGTGGCATTTGTCGTATAGACGTAAACGTGGCTGGTTGTATGGAAGCATGAAAATGCGACGTGATAAAGGGAGGCTGTCAATGAGTAAGCATACCTTACACATTACTGTATGGAAACATGCCGAGTTTATCTCCACTTTCCCTCTTGACGCGAACCTGTCCGTGCAAAATAATCATGGGGTCTTCGTTCTTCTTGTTGTTTCATCAACTCCTCTCAGTAAACTCATCTCAGAGCAGTCACCCCCCTTTCCCTGCCTCCTGCCTTCTACCTGTACCTAGCAGCCTAGATCTCTCCACCAGAAATCTCCACTACTCCTCCCTGCTACATGTAAATCAACACTTCCTGCCTCGAATCTTGAGCACTGAATCTCATATCCAGCGCGCTCTCCTCGTTGCGTACACCTTCTATTCCTAAGAGCTGTCACGCTCGCTAGCGCTAGAATAGGCTTGTATATAATGTATATGTTTTCGATTAGGAGTGGTGAGGTAGTGAGCTTGTTTTGTGGGAGGGGATTATTTGGTTCCGGAAAGTGAGGGGCGTTATTGAGATTTACTTCTGTTATAGCTGATTGTGTGATTGATTCCGCTGCTTCTGGGATCTTTGTTAGCGAAAGTTCATTTTTCGACATTTAGCTACGCCCCAGTTCGACTGAGACATCAATCTTGCGACTACTGGGTTTGTAGGTAAGGACTATCTGATGGTTGTGGTATAGTATAAGTTTCTGTTCGTAGAAGGTCCGCCTTTCTGAGTTCAGATCTTGCATTAGTAGCTCTCTAACTCAAGACCTCTTGGCGTGCCGTGGGACAGACAACGTCTGTATGTCAAAATTCAGGGCCGTGAGCCAAGTGCATGGCTTGCCTGGAGGTTGCTAAAGGAGGCGAGGGAATTATGTCATCAGAGAAACACGGTCACAGACTGCTAGAGCATTCAAAGAAGCAAATATTCGAGCAGCGCAAACAAGCAGACCTTTGTAATCCGGCATAGCTTGATGCACGTATCCTTAGTCCATCACTTCTTTAGTTGAAGTGAGATCAGAGATACTGCCCAAAATCAATGGAGTTATCCCATCACTTAGAAAGGTATATAAATGAAAACAGCAAATGAAGCGCCAAATATGGTCCAAGGAAGTCTTGATTGGCGAACGAGATTCGTCGCTGGGTCTCGTCGTTGGCTATTCTTGCTGGATATGAGATAGATAGACCTTTTGTAATGAAAAGGGCCAAGTAACACAACCCCACGCAACTCCCAAAATTTTTACCGCTCTAGGGTCAGCGTAGTGATAGTCGCCATTGTGCGGTTCCATGTGTCATCCACCGCCGACACCAACGATATACCAGAAAACATTGAGCGATCGTCCGTAATATATTGAGAATCAATAGCTAATATCTAGTTTGTTTCGCTGATAATGGCGTTACTACCACTGTAGTGTAAGTACACAATGACCCAGTACTGAAGTAGGTGCTATAAACGATCTTGACTTGCTTGGCTTTCAATGGTCCTCGGTAAAGATCAGCCGGTGTTGCTTCGGTTTTTATTGATCAAGCAGGATTGATCCTGATTGTATGTGAATTGGTTGATGATGATTGGCTAGCATGACATGGATTGGAAGACTCAGTGGATTTGGTGTTGTGAGGACAGCCTTGATACTTAACGAGCATTCGATGCTGCTTCGCGAATGGCTAGTCACCTGACGACCTCATGTTATATATCTGGGAAATGATAATTAGGTGCGGATAGTCAGAAGACATGCGTGACATGAGAAACATATATCAAAGAGCCTGTGTACAACATATACGGCCAGCATCCAGAGATACCCAAAGACAATCAAAGTTTATTCTGTAATAGCTGGTGTACTGCTCTTGTATTCAGCTGATCAGTATTCACGGATAGAAGGAAGGGGTCGCGCAATGTCCATAACATATCTTATATATACACACATATATAGTTCCCGTCTCCCGAACCTTAGTCCCTTAAGACGAGTCATCTAACTCTTTGGGGTTAGCTTCTAGCGGTACGTACCCGAGCCCATCCCCATGAGGTTGCAGGGGTCCTCTTGCGAAGTAAGCGCTCAGAATTGCCCTGCTCCCGAGTCGGGTCCTAACGTTGTCCAACAAGGGATGACACCAACCCTTGTCTTTGGCGCTTGTTTATCTTCGACCTCGTATCGTCCAATCCCGCGCCCTAGTGATACACTTGCTTTCGGCGCTAATTTCCACACTCCTTTCCCTAATGCAAGCCCAGTCATTCCCCCAATTGCACTCAAGAGGATTTGCATTATGGGCTAGACTTGCGTCTACCTCACGCCGGAGCATAGACCTGATTCAGCAACCTTTTGAGGGTGTGCGGCGCCTTGAGTGTATTTGCTATCCATCGATCCTGCCCAGTTTTCCCCTCAAGATTCTTCGCCTCATTGCCGCCCCCCCTTCATCATCCTTCATCCATCCTTGTTCTCCATATATGTCTTACAGATTTCCCGCTCCGAACCCTAGTACTTTGTCCTTTTCATTTCATCGATCAGAATCTCAGGTGTCCCTAAGTCTAAGATAAGGGGTCTATGCCTCTATCTGCCTTCAACCCGATCAATCGAAGTCTAGTTTGAACCTTCCTGGCCTGGGCCACTTGAAATTTCCGACTCGCCAGAGAGTGGCTACTTCTTGCTGCTCAGTCAATGGACCGCGCTTTCGATGCCTCGGGGTGAAAAAGGGAAAAATGCTGCGTCAAATCCCTCGAAAAATTCAAAGAGCACTAAACAAACAAAGCGACGAAATATCCAGAAGGTAAGAACCCGTGCATCTCTCTGCCCGCAACAGCCCGTCGATAAATTCACCGTTCCTGAAAGCTTTTGATTTACAGTCTAACATTTTGCAATCAATTGTAGCCTATAGGCGAGCCATCAACGGCCTCAGCTCCTCCTCCAGGTATCAGAACTGGTCTCAGGTCAAAAGGTACCACCGAAACACCTCGTCCTCCCGTAGATAACCCAGAGTCAATCCTTCGCAACCGTCCCAAGGGTAAGGGGGCCAAGAAACCTACAAAAGCTCGAGGGCGGCCGCGAAAGCCAGCTCGCATCCACCTAGACCACCCTGTACAGAGTGTTGAGGCTATCCCGAAGGAATATCAAGGTCGCATTGACTACAGTCTCCCCACCGATTATTCGAATGGGGAAGCTTCTCTAGGAGGACAAGATATAGATTCGGAGGAAGCCTTCAACCGGAAGTGGGGATATTTGCCGCCCCTGGATGAAGAAGCTGCGGCCATCATAGACGCAATCATGGCAGATCCTACCAAGGGTAAGGATTACGTGAGGATAGGTCCTACCCATCCCGATTTTCTCAGGGGACTTGAGCGCCGAAATGTCCTCCTAAAGAAAAACATGGACCCCGATCCACACGCAGGCTCTATTGATGATCTACCACAAATCTCCCTACAGGAGACTGATGCGGAGAGGGAGACATATGAGAAGCTGTGGGAAATGGATCAGGACAAGTGCGGGAATGGTTCGAATGAGGCACTCTTTCAGCGAACGCTCATGATGAGCTTCATTGCGCGCCATTGTTTGATTTACGGGAGGAGCGCCAGCAGGCCCTTCAGTCTTGATTTCAGCGTTGAAGAGGCCTGGACATGTCCGCCAATGCCATCGCGAGCTTACGAGATCTCAAACAAGCTCTTGACACAACCAAAGCCCGACCTTGCCATATACTTCTGCAGGGAAAAGTTGATACCAGATGGCTTGTGGAAAAATATGCCTAACGCAACACAGCGCCTCGCATGCTATGAGAGGCCAGATCTAATTGGAAGAGACAGGATTTTTCATTTCTTCACTATCGAAGGTAAAAGGTCACAAACTTCAACCGACGATAACACGGCAATGTTTCAAAGTCTGAACAACGCAAGCCAAGCATTACACAACATGTTCGAGTTCTTCCAGGACGCAGGACCGCACCATAGAGAGAAGTTTTTTTCCGAAGTCAGATTTTTTTCGGCGGTAGCCAGTACCGAAGGCCTCAATATTCGTATCCATCGAGCAACCGAGGTCCCTGAAAATAGTTCCAAATATGATTTTGTCGTACCTGGATATCCACTACAATTTGAATTTCGAGAATTCGCCAACGTCAAAAAACATGAATTTGACCGCAAGAAAGTCTTGGAGATCTTCGGAAAAATACTTGTTGGCTACGGCGTAGGAAAGCTTCTTGATTTACTTCGAAATGCGGCCAAAGACCTTGTAGACAATCTCAACACCAATCCCCACCAAAATAAACCGAGAGAAGACAAAGACTTCTATCGGCATGGACAAGTTGACAAAACGCCAAAAGGTAGCAATATACCCACGCCCAGGCCGTCAAGAAGCCAGTCAGTACAGAGCCCCATGTCGGTCGACACTGTAGCACCGAATGCCACGCAGCAGGGTTCCTCGTCGAATATGGCTGCCCCGTCAAGGCCAAATCCATCATTTGATATGACCCTCAGTGAAAGAACGACACCTACTCAAAGCCAATCCTCACAATCGTCAGCGCAGGTATCGAGTTCACCCAGCGGGAAACGACCTAGAATTCAAGTGGAAGATGGCAAATCTTCTCGGCCAAGGATCCGAAACTCGAAGTAATGAGATGGGAAATACTAATCGAAGAACACACTTGAAAACAAGCGAAATAAGGCGTGTGACAAAGTCCCACCATCTGTATGTCACTTAACATGGATGAGACTACGACCCTGCTCCGTGGCCCGTCGAATCTCAAGCCAAATGAATTCACATAAAGCCCCGGCTGGGTGACATCAATCGCTACGAAGAACTTTGTCAAGAGGAAAAAGCTTTACGCTGGTGAATACCCAAATGAAATTTCAGACGCGAGCAATTCCTAGTATAGACTTGACGCGTTCCATCCGAGAAATTGATCCAGATTCCATCTCGCAAAGCGCAATTCAGCTGCGACACCAACTTCCTTCTGTTGGTAATCAAGTGTTTCGGAGGGTATCCAAGTCATGGGGGTCGTATACGTAGAGCCTAGTATAAACGCTTTAAACGGTTACGTTTATAACAGCTATTAAGGAGAAATTATGATATATTAAATAGTTAGATTAAATTTGAGGAAGTTATATGTATGTTATAAACCCTGAAGTTGGTATTATCAGTTATTACCGCGTTTATTTAGGCGGCTTATCGCTCTACTCCCTCCTCGATCCCCTCTACTCCCTTTATACTCCTACTAGCTCCCTTACCCCCCCCCTCCCCCCTCCCCTCTCCTCCTTCTACACTCGTCTATACCCCCCCTAAAGCAACTTTCCTCCCTTTCCCAATCGAAAACAATCATTACTAATCCTAAGTTCAGGGTAAATATTATATAATATGTATATATATATATATGTATATATATAGCTATAAAGAAAGTATGAAATTCTAGTACATAGACTACGCTAGGCTAATCTATACAATTCACTCTACACAAAACCTCTCCTCCGTCCTCTAGAAAGCCGTCAACGACGAAATTCTCAAAGGAAAAGATTATATAACTTACTTATTAATCATCCTAAGCTAGGTATAATCACCGGAATATTCCTCTAGATAGACCATAGTATATTCTAGTGAATCTAGAAATCTAGCACCCGTCTACGCACTGGCCTTGAGAGCGACGGGCATGCTGTATTCTACCGTATCGTGTTGGCTTAAAAAGTGTTCACCGTGTGATGGGCCGTGTCTATGCGGTGTCTCATTGATTCTTTGATAGCCGAGGGCCGAGCGGATTTAATTAAGGATCCTCAAGATGAGGGTACGTTTTGAAAAGTTCGATTGTGTATAAGGGGCGTAGAGACGGGTTTGGGCGGAGTTGGTAAGAGGGCATAGCAAGACAACCATCAATAACGGCTCTTCTTTATAATACCTTATGGAGTACATTTGTCCCTCGTTCGAAGAGGAAATCGATCGCGCTTCTAATTTCGCTGTATGACTACCTAGAATATCTCTCAGCTTTGTGTGACGATCCGATCACCATAACACCGGTGTTTATGACGGGCTGCGAGGGGGAACACCCTTGGAAGAGAACGGTGTCTTTGGCCCGCCGCTGGTGTTGGATGTTGCCTGTTGTTGACCTGATGGCTGTTGTTTTTAGGGCGTGAGATTTTTGGCGTTGAGGTTGCGTGGGGGGTTTTAGGTCGTAGAAAGGGGATGGCGGGGGTTTAGTTGGTTAGGTGGTGCGTAGAGGGGGTTTGTTGCGTGGTTTGGGACGAAGGGGATATATCTGGGGGAGATGGGATTCGGGCTGGGTAGGATGTCGGCAACGGGGGCTGGTTCAAGTAGCATAGTGGTCGGTCCTCGAGCATACATGAAGCCACTAAGCCACAGCGAAAATGTCCAGCTTGGTTGTAGAGAACGTATTTCCCATGATAGCTTCGAAGCTGTGAGTGACATTGCTATGATGCTAAGTTATATGTGAGGAACAAAGCTCGACCACTTGACAGTGTCAAAGACGCTGCTGGGTAGTGCGCGCAGGCTGAGGAAGTCCTCGACGAGCATGTACATTCTGACAAGGATATATGCTAGGACAAGAACGTGCATACACGATATAGTATAACGACCATTTAGTATGACGGTAGCTCGAAGGTATACCACCAAAGCGAATAAGATGGGGATAACCAAGCAGGCGACTGTGCTTCCTCGCCATAACCACACTTCGGTATCGGTAGGATGTGCGATGTTCCAGGATGCAACGTGAACAGCGCCAAAGACAGAAGGGGCTAGGACAAACAGCAACGCGCATTTCCAGATTCCTAGTTCGCCTGGGTGGATCCAGTGCCGGCCAGAACATATGAACTCAAACATGGTGCCCACCCAGACTCCATACGTTGAGGGCGACATCTTTCCCATAGCTCCGTCAGAGCATTCCACGATGACAGGTATTGCGCAATTCTGGGGCCTATTCCACCAAAAGCCATACGCGATCAATGCACACATAACGTAGGCCATCGTGCTGACTTCCAAGAGGGTAACGGCTTGATGATGAGCCGATCGAGAGGCTACTTGAGTTGCTAGCCACACCACTTGCAAGCAGGCCAGAGATTTTGCAATGTTGTCTGATGTAGCAGAGTCCTTGATCCGGTCTTCACTTATGTTCTTGAGCTCGTGAAACCACTTTTCATCATAAGATTTTGCTGCTACATCTTTTATATCTTGCAGTTGAAGTTGATGATAACTCGGCTCTGATGATCTGAGACAGAAGCCACCCATATCAAGGAAGAATCCATGAGTCAGGGTGAACTCGTCACATCCTAAATCTCTCAATTCTTTCCTTCTTTGCATGGCGTCCTGGAAGTCTCTAACGGCTGTAAAGATAAGGAGCTCCGGAGCAATGAGAACGATGATCGCCGGGACTGTTTTACTTCTCACAATCTTTGTTCGAAAGGAGTGGGCCCTCGGCCCTTGATAGCGAGGGACAGGACGGTGTAATACCGTCCAGACGCACAGAAAAATGGTGAATAGGCAGCTCCGGAGAATTTCGGACGTCCCTCGCCCACAATTAATTGAGACCCAGCCGTAGATTAAGGTATCGCTTGTTGCATTCTGCGTGGCATCAGTAGAGGTGATGGCGTAGCTTGCAAGGAAGAGAAAAGCGAGGACGAGCATGTTGGCAGCGTTGAAGGTCTGTTGCGTAGGTGGAAGACTGATACTAAAGATCGAGACCGCTATCAAGATTGGGTATCCCGATCGAGCGCGAGAGTCTGTATGGGTATCGTGGCACAGCGACGATGGCCGTAGAGTCCTGAAGTTGCTGTTATATTCGACAAAGACTTGTTTATCTTGGCACGTTGGTCAACGTATGTCCAGAGCTCTGCGGCTTGTCGAAGATAGGACCTTGATGCAACGGCTGATATTCTCTAAGTTTTCCAAATCTCAATATTCAGGCGAGGGAGTTGATACATTATCAGAGGTAAGGCATTCAAGATGAATGATTTAAAACGCCCAGATTCTTGCGCAGCACCACCAGCTCGCTAGGCTCATGAGGCGTTGCGTAGCGCCACACCCTCCGCGCATGATGCAACGATACCCTATCACCACCTTGCCTTGGCAGCAGTAAGAGCTTGAAAGGCACACGAAGGCATGTTTAGATACATTGGTGAGTACGCGCTCGTGAAGGTTGAACCCCAGTAACGAATGGCGAAAGAAGCCTGGAAATATAGCAGTGGGCATGATGCTGAGCTTCACAATCAATGGAGTACAAGGCTAACGTAGATGACGGGATAACGACATTGGCGGTCATTCGAGATTGCACTGTCGCCACCTGACTTGATTGGCTAAACTGGTAGGGCCACGGCCGTCGAATGACCGTCAATCTCGTTATCCCGTCATCGAAGTTACTACCGTTCTCTCATCTCTCCAATCATGATGGGAACGTCCAGTCACCTTTCTAGCCAGGGATCATCAGCCTGAATTCCTTCAATACAACCCTCATATCTTTCTCCTTCGCACCCAACCTCTCATCCACCACCTCTTCCTCTGCCCACCACTTGAACCCACATTTCCTCAAAACCCCCCGACTGCCCTCTCCACCGGGTCCTGTGACCGCCTTCAAATATCCCTTCTCTTCCTCATCGAGCACGGTATGCTCGTCAGGATACTTCCGCCAATACCTATCTATCCATGCTCTCAAAGCTTCTGTCGCATAGCCATGACCCCAGGACGAAGGGTGGAATATGTAGCCGATCTCAGGAAGGGAATGAGCGCCTGTCAAGCCGATGATCTGCAGCTCTTGCTTTCCTGGCGAGTCTACGTGGCGGGTAGGTGTAATTGGATGTGAGGGAAGTACGGAGACGGTGTAGACCATGCTATTTTTACTTTCCAGCCCCGTCTGCAGCCACTCGTCACTTCTCTCGCGGGTATCAGGTTCAGTCCAGTAGAGCACCTTGGGGTGGGATCGAATCGCAAAGACGCCGTCGCTGTCCGAAGGGGATAGGGGGCGGAGCAAGAGACGTTCGGTCCTGATGGCGTCGCTAGGATAGGATGTCATTGGAGTAACCATGACTGGAGATCAGTGGGTTTGTTTGGGAAAGACATTGTGGGTAGACAGCGGCGCAATGTCAGCATGACAGTCCTGCAGAAGTATGATTGATGCGTGGCCCATGCATGGCGTGTCGTATCGGCGTTAAATTAAGGCCAGCTTCATGGTGATTCACCCACAGCGCCCCAAGCCTTAACCAATGATTGGTTTCAATTCTTCATCATCACCATGCCCAAGATTCGAACGGAGTGACATTGAGATAGCGCTGATCTACTAGTCGCTCCGTTAATTAGGTTCTTCCCTTCCCTTCCCTTACCTTACCTTAGGGTATGACGCTCAGATCATTTGAGCCTAGGATATTCTAGCTTGCCAGGCCGGTGAAGCCTAAAGTATTAGCTCCCGCCTGTGTGATCCTCTGCTAAGGATGGGATAGTCTGATAGATAATCACTACGATCAAGAGGGATTCTATAGTAGACAGGCCTCAAAATAATACAAGCTACTCCGACTCTAATATACGTAAAGAAGAATATGGAAATATATTGTCTCCTACAAGTAAATATCGTGGCATTCTATTCAACCTTGTCGTTCTATCCCCAGGATATTCCAAAAGAAACATCTCCATAGTGAAAGAGTCTGGGTGAATTGATGCGTCATGAGTGATGAGGACAGATGAGCTAGGTCGTACAACAGGCTAGTGATATTGTGACCATTTGAATGGGAGCGACGTGGTGAATCAGTCGAACGAATGGGAAGATAAGGAACTTTGTAGGATGCAGAAATTCATACGACTACCGAGACACTGACGTGGCTGTGACATTCGGTTTCGATGAGATTAGGTGGGTTTTGTAGGGGAATTGTCATCAAAAAACCGATAAGTGTTTGTAGGTTCCACATGCTCGTTTTGTCAACTTCTAATAATATTACTATTGGGCGATATGGGCCTCAATCGGCGACAGGAAGTGATGAGGAACCGACAGGCCAGATGCTATGGATTAGACCTGCCCTGAAACAATTACCAATCCGGATAACGCCCGCATGCTGAGGAAGAATCAAAAAGTAGTATCACAGACTCCGCCACTTCCAGTCTTGGAAACAGTCCTCATCGTCTGAGTACATCTCGTTTAAATCTTCTTCGCCAGAGTCTTCATCTTCAGGGCCGTCCTCACTGGTGCCTTCCTCACCAGCTCCCTCGTTGCCAGCTTCGTCTTCGTCAGCATCCTCCGTTGCCGAAGCGATATCCGTCACAGTCTCCTTCACCACAACATCTTGACGATGAAACTCAAGAGATCGATAATTTCCACTGTCCTGGCCTCGACTCAGCTTCATCGTCTTCTGCAAGCGACTATTCAGCTCGGTCTCTAAGCACTTGAAGCGAAAGTCGAGGCCCCAAGCATCAGCAGAGCCGATTCGAGGGCTAAAGGTGGCCGAATGAGATCTCAATTCCACCGTGACGGTTGTGAAATTAGGTACCCGCCTCAACGCTTCGAAAAAGGGAAGCGTGTTCCATGGGGATTGACTCCGGAAACAGCTATGCAGAATCACACGACAGGCCACGCCCGTGGTTTCACGAACGCTGAGTTTGTCAAGTATGGTAGCGTAGAAGATGTCTATGAGCTTGGGTTTCGTGAAGTGTTCTTCTGTTCTTTGAGACGCTCTTGGGAGATCGTAGTGGGTCATGTCGATGTCTATTTCGACATGTCTCATGCGATCGATGACTGACTGGCGTGGTCCTATCAAAGTCTCTTGCGTTCCCTGAGGGAAAAGCACTCTGAAGGTCACAGTCGCGTACATGAACTCCAAGGCGTCGTGATGTAGGTCTTTGCAAGTTTGAAGTAAGCTGGTGTTGGATATGCGATTACCAGCGTAGGAAGACGCTTGCTCTGGAAAGGTGAGATCTGTGAAAGACGGAATGATGTATCTTGTATGAAAAACGTGACGGTAGATCTGGTGTCGGATCTCTGTTGGGAGGAGAAGCAAGCTAATGCCAGTCTTGTTTGTCGACGTCAGAGAAGCCTGGATCCTGGGAATTGTGCTGCGACTGGGGGTTTCCGCAAAAACATCATGGTAGATCTGATCTCGAAGCTCCATAGGCAGAACCGCTAGGCTGATGTTTGTTGATCGAGAGTCCATGGTCGGAGGAGAATGATCTCGAAGCTCCTGCGACAGATCCGCCAGGCTGATGTTTGTTGACTTAAAGTCCATGCTTGGAGGAGAATGATCTCGAAGCGATGTCTCTTGTTGTGTCTGATCCATAACAAGATAGCTTGCTATTCACTCTCCTGAAGCGTCTGGTGCCAGAGACAGAAGTAAGAGCGAGACCGAAAAGAGGAGTTCAAATCCTTTTCTTGTGTGAATATATTTGCTGGGCGTGTTGTGTTAGTCTCTAGCTCAGCATTAGCAAGACGCGCAATAAGTATTGATCATAGAAATCCACGAAAATAATTTGGCTGTTAGCGGACGTCAGCGATCTGATACATAAGGGTAAAAAAAGCAATCGGCTGTTACACTTAGGATCATGACTGAACCAACCAAAAGCAATCATACGTGTTTGGATGGGGAACTCGTACACAACAATGGTATCAATCAAATGGATTGGGTGCTGAGGATCCGGAGCGAATGCTATCCTGGGCGATGTATCATGTTTGGTTTTGAAAATGTCGAATGAGGAATTATTTCTTAGAAGCGAGAGCGAAGGTTGCTTGCTGCTAAACTTCAAGCTCAATGAAGCCCGATTGGAAAAGGATACACGTATCTAAGGCCAGATTCTACCGCTCTTATTAAGCACGTTCCTGGTCCATGGTCTTGGTATGATATAGGAGCCTATGATGCCCATTCGATCCAAATTGAGAATCTAATTAGGTTATGTCCGCACAGTGGTATCAACGCTTTTAAAGGCATGCATCCAATCTTCTAGTCTAATGCAAGGATGATACTCATCTAAAGCTCCGTCTTCCCCAAGGCATCCGCTAAAGCATCCACATCGTCATCTTTCTTTTGACTGACTATACTCTCCTCCTCCCGATCAGCATCCTTTAGTATGCTCTCCCTCCTCGCTTCCACCTCCTCCTCCTCTTCCTCTTCCTCTTCCGCCTCCTCACCCCCTGATCCCTCGGCGTCCTCATCATCATCCTCCTCGTCATCGTCATCTTCACTCTCCAACTCATCCAGCTCATCTAGTCCCCACTCCTCTCCCACAGCATCCCTCCCAGCCTCCTCCTTCCGCTCAGCCAGCCGCACCCTCAAGCCCTCAATAGCCTCATCGTCTTCAGAGAACTTATTCCCATTCAACTCCACCCACCTCAAATTCGGTAACCCACTCTTCGCAGCCTCCGACAAAGCCTTCACCCCCCTAGCATCAATATCATTATACTGCAGCCTCAACAACTTCAACTCTTCATTGGCCCCCTTCCCTAACGACTCAATAAATTGTCTCGCGCCCCGAGCACCCAGCAAGCAATCCGAGATCCCGCACTCCATCAGGAACTTCCAACCCCCAACAACCTCGCTCAGCGCCCTCGCCCCTGTAATCGTAAAAGTATTATCCTGCAAGTCCAGCACCTCAAGCTTTTCACACCCTCTCAATCCCTCTCGCAGTAACAACGCCATCCCATCCTGCCTGATACCGTTCTGCACCATCTTCACCGTCCGCACCCTCCCATGCGCCCGAAACGCCTTCGCCCACGCTGCCATGCTCCCACTCTCCAATCGATTTCGCCCACATATCACAGTCTCCAGATACGGCACCTCCTCCCCCTTCCGTCTCGCTTCCTCCTTGCGCTCAGCAAGCGCCGTCAGCGCATCGGCAATCAGTATTCCAGCATGAGGTCCCAGCCCGTTATTCTGCAAGATCAGATGCCGCAGCGCGACATGTTGTGACAGGAATTCCACGAGCGGCGCTTGCGTGTTGAGTCCGAACGCGTTGTCGGAGAGATCGATGGTGTGAAGGTTTGGCAACACGAGGAGAGCGGTCAGGAGGGAGGAGAGGGCGGGTGGAATTTCAGAGAGGAGACGCGATGTGAAGATGTCGTCTAGCTTTGCTATTTGCAGCGTCCGTTTGGATTTCAGGACGGAGCCAAGTGCTTCGCAGGCTGGGGCGCCGAAGGTGTTGCCGCCGAGGTGGATTTCGGTGATGGCGTCGGAGGCGATGAGGGGCTTGAGGTAGGGCTCGATGTCTTCGGCTGTGGTGAGTTTGAGGGATTGGGAGGAGAGGGAGAAAATGTTGGACATCTTGGTGAGGCTTCTATGTAACAAGCCGTAGTAGCAGATGATGCATAGAGAACAGAGACTGAATAATTACAGGTTGGGAGTGTTTATAGATCTACTGTGCAGCGGGTACCTGACCCCGCTAAGGTTTTTAGCCCCATTTCCGAGAGGAATGCTGTCGTGCGTGCGTGCCTGCAAGATCAAAGGGATCCACGAGGCATATGATACATACATGCTTTGAAGATTGCAACCTCCTTTTTACCTATGCAACAGCTGCCATACAGCGAGCCTAAGTAATCAACAATGGGTATATCGAATCGCTACAGCGCTTCCCCATGCCCGCAAGCAGCCTCCTATGCGATGCCATCATGTTGGGTGTCCAAATGAGTCTTACAGAACACTCAAGACGCTTTGCATACCCACACTGCCTACGTCTTCTCTCTTCAGCACATAAGGCCTCATGTCACTTTTCTCCCAGGCGCCACCAACCGCGCCTTTCGCACGGAATCGATCCTTCAAAGCATCTGGCCCAATGACGAACAAGTGACCGATCTCGGTCAGCACCTCGAAGCTTGGTTCAAAGGACGGGTCTAAATCCCAGCTTCGTAGCAGCTCGCTATATTTGCTGATATCTTTGCTAACCATGAGGCCTCCGGTAGCACTGACCGAGAATTTCTTGAAATGTTCAAGCAAGAGGCTTCGAAAGTTGACGGCGAGCTCCGTAAGTAAAGCAATGAGATTCGGTGAAGGGGAGAGAGCAGTGAGAGCAAGGTTGTGAAAGCGGGTGAGGAACCCAAAGATAAGCTGACATGTCTGTAAAATTGTTCAGTGTCTAGCTCTTAGTCAGAGCTCGAAAGGAATACTTACCGGCGTCTGGAGTTGCTCAAGCCATGCGCCTCCACCTAAAGTATCATCTCTTGGGCGGAAATCGGCCTTGGGTTGACGTGCCAGGACTTTGGTTATCCAGGTGATCGCAACGTCAATAGACCTCTGCATTACGGTATTGATTTTGTCCTCCGTTCGTTCCATGGCCAGATTCGACGATTTCTCCATGTCACGTCGGATAGTAACATTGGCCGAGGCGAGGGGAACAAGCACAGTCGTATTGCAGGTGTTCATCAAATGTAATATACTGATGGCTGAGCGCATTCCAATCAAGTAAGATAGGTCTGGCTCGTTCTTAGCCGTTTCCTGGCCTGCTGCAATCTCGATCGCCCTTCCTCGGTATCAGTCAAGGCTTGATGCTGTGGAGGCTGAGCAACTTACGAGTCCAGCGCTGTTTCAACATAGATCTCCCCCATGTTGCTCAACAAGAGGTTCAGCAAAGCAGAGACATCTTTTGCTGTCTCATTACCCCCACTAAGCTCTAAGCCTCTACCCACTGCCTCGGCCAGCCACTTCAACATGCGCTTCGCATTATCGATACTGAGAACACCATCCTGCTCTGTGACTTCGATTTCCGTCTGAGATTTAGCGTTTTCCGAGTCCTTCAGACCTGCTACTCGCAGGAACGTAGCCTTCTGCGCTGGTGCTAGATCTGACGAATCTAATTTTTCAACGAATGCATCTCGTGCAGACGACAACATTTCGCTTCCCGACTTGGCCAATGATTTCATGAACGTAGTGGGTACTTTGCGCCGTCGTGACTATGGAGATTTAGCTTCTTTCAAACGAAGGCTTGTTGATATACCCTACATGGAAGATGGTAAATTTGAATAATAGCGATGAATACAAATCTTCCAAGCTTCGTTTTTCCCGCTCTATATACGCTGATCCAACGAAATATGGTACAAAAAGTTCATCAAACTGCTGGTCAAGAATTATGGCGATCTGAGGAGAGGCTGGTTCAGGGTATTCAGTAAGACCATGCGCCTTGAGATCATCTATCAGATTGCTGATGCAACTTCTAGCTGTTTGTAATGACCGTAAGAATGCAAGTGAAGAGATGGTATTAGCTTTCTCTAGGACCATCTCGAGCCTTTGTTGTATTGATTGCTGGAAGACTCTTTGCAAAAACTTCCCTAAGACTTGATCAGAGTACGGAAACGCACGCTTAATGATCGTTGATTCATCTTGTATTACTTCCTTGACTTCGTCGACCAGCGATTGTAGAGTCGGCTCGACACCTGGAGGCTCAGCGTCTGGATCTGCCAGTCGATCCCAGGTCTCGGCATCGCCCGTAACCTCATTGGTGGTTAACTGACTCCGCTGAATGAAGAAGTCATGTTGATTGACAAACGCTGCTATAACACTTGCACCAGCGCTGAAATCATGGAGTACATTAGCACACTCTCGCATGCCTTCAAAATTCTGTCTCCTGTAGAAGTCGTCAAACGATTTCAATAGATCTTTCTCAAGGGTCTCGGAGAACTTCTCGATTAGCTCCCTGGTGTTGTGATGGCGCCTCTTACTGCTGTAGTCTCCATTGATCCCATTGACGCCATTGACGTGTTTGGCATTAGTATTGACATTGCTCCAGCTTTCGGGATCCAATCCTTGACTGATCTTGCTCAGCTGACGAGCGATGCGTGCGCATCGGACCTTACCCTCTCCGCTGCCTTGACGCCTGATATCTTCAAGCAGAAGAAGTTCCCCCCGCTCACTGACTTCCATCCAGCACTGTATGAGAAATCTTGCGTCCAAAGCTCTCTGTCTCTGTCTGTCCAGCTCTTCTAGCCGCTCACCAATCTTGACCACGGCGTTGCCTCCGCTATTGTGTTCGTCACCATTCAGCGAGGAATCCAGGCGGTCAAAGTTGTCCACGGTCTGCTCAAGCTTTCTCCCTAGGTTCTGCACGTTTGAAGTATGCTGTGCTTCCGCTCGCCGCACCGCTCCAGATAGCTCGTATTCTCTCAGTTCCAGGTCTCCAGAGATATCACCCATCCGACTGAGGGCATGCTCGAAGCTGCGAATGAGCGGCTTCGGATCAAAGGCATTGCTATGTGACGGGCCAGATCTGCGATTGGGTGGGACCGCGCTGTCCGAGAGTCCTTCAATGAAGTCTTTGACTATGAAATTACGGCTGGAGAATGTATCAAGGGTGAATACAGGCGCCTGCGGAAACACTGATCTGGATTGGGAGTATGTAGAAGGGCCGTGAGATGTGGAAGAGCCCGTGCTCAGGGTGGTCGGCATCGTCTAGCCCTGACTTTTCTATTCGCGACGTATGTCTACATGTTAGCAAGGCTGTCAACCTGTCACCGCGAGCGATTTTAGCACAATCTACTATATCTTGTCTTTTTTTCAGGTTGACAACCTATGGATTTGTACTGATGGGCGGAAGGTGTTCCGCTTGGACTTCTCGGGATTATTTTGAAGCAAAGAATTGTATCTACTTAGATATCAAGCGAAACAGACATCATCTTTGCAAGGCGATGTCCCTCCACAGGGCGATCTGAAGCTTTAGGACTGAATGTTGCCTTGCCCTACCACCAGGTCTCCGAGAGTCGAGGGGTCGCCCTTGCTTCCATTAGTCTCAATCTTTTCATAGGAATTGCTGCGATTGGCCGTCATGATCCTCGCTCGTGAGACACAGCTCTACCGCCAAGATGCTCGACAGAAGGGCAGCTTCCTCACGTCTAAGCAACGTGAGGATCTTGTCAAACCGTACCTCCCAGAACCTCTGTTTGTACCCTCACGTCCAACGCCTCGAAGACGAATGTCACCACCAATCCGGAAATTTCTCCAGACTCAACTACATATAATTGTTTTCACCATAATACATACAATCTTCTCTATCTACATTCGGTTGCGGCAGACTTACCATATACTTCTGGACCGAGTCTTCGCAATCCTCTACTATCATCACAGAGCACCAGAGCTGATCAAGCAGGATGTGAAGAGTTTGAGCCGCTTACCGGAACATCTGAGCGTGATCTTAGAGTTGAAACAGGATGAACGTGGAACGGCTGGGCTGGAAACGCTGCTGGATGAGGTGGCAGAGATATCCGCCTGGTGTGCATGTACTAGCATTCCCATGCTGAGCATCTATGAGAAGACTGGTACGACGCCATGATCCTCTAGTGCCCATGGTCGTATGGTATTAACACATAGAAGGTGTGCTAAAGGCATATCTACCTGCGGCGAATCGAGCGATATCCAAGAAGCTGCATGCGTATTTTGGCAAACGTATACCCTCACTACAGATGCGAGCGCCCCATATGCCTTCTTTACTGAACGAAGGAAGCTCTGACGCACTTGCTTCGATGTCCTCTCCGCAAGGTTAGCCGGTACTTATCACTTCGATTCCATACTTAGCTAACAAAACATCACAGGACATCTCTCAGTTCTGATACTTTCTGCAGAGGATGGGCGCTCCACTCTGGTTGATCTGACAAAGACTTTGACGGAGATGTCCCAACGGAAGAGACTCTCTCCAGACGATATCTCACTAGATTTGGTAGATGCGGAAATTACTGAAAGCGTGATGGGGGAACCAGATTTGCTTGTTCTCTTTGGACCAAACGTGGAATTACAGGGCTACCCACCGTGGCAAGTTCGATTGACTGAGATTTTCCATGTACAGGACTGCACTGGGGTGGGATATCAGGTCTTCCTACGAGCATTGCATAGCTACGCGAAAGCTCAGATGAGATTTGGGAGATGAATCCTGATCAAATCTGATCAAACCATGACTGTAGGCAGACCAGGAGTATATGTTGTATGTCTATGAAAGCCTACGGGAGTCGTCGACCAATATTATTGTTGGGGGAAGCCAGCTTACAAAAACCCGGCACCTCACTGAGTCATGGTTCAGACAGTGCCGAATACTATGGCTTTTGACAGTAGGACTGTCATATACTGGGTACTCTACTGAAGGCGCAACGGAAACCCTTCGACTGGTGTATATCGAGTCGAGAAATCTTACCAAACGGCTTCGAGCATCTTAGAATCTCTCAAGAACTGGACGTGTAACCTCAACGGTAGCTAAGCTGGCAGTCATGGAGTTCTTCTCAAAAGTATGAATTGTCATGTGATGCGCAAAGCCGAGGCGTAGGACTGCGACCTGTGTGTTGATAAGTTCGTGATAACGATTCCTTCACTTTGTCACGATGGCAGTCGCGTTCCAAAATCACACACATCTATAACATTACTACAGTCAAGTGCCTCTTGCATCGAACCTTCAACAGCCTAGACTTTTGATATGTCTGGCACCTCGCACGATTGCCAAAGTCCCCTGCAGTATTATACATGCAACTCAAATGGCTTCAAAGGCTGTTGCTCGGTAGATCCATGCAACACTTCAGGCTGTCCGGGACAGAATGACGGGAGTGGGCGACAGCCGAACGCATCAGCATCAGCAGCTACATCATCTTCAGATAAGGCGTCAAGTTCTTCGGGCCCGACGACGACTTCGTCCACAAGCTCCAAGAATCCCTTTGAGGCAGCAACGCTACTAGTACCCCGACCGCCCGTCGCAACAACATCAGCGGAGGGCACCAGACTTGTCCTCATCACTTCTATGGTCTTCCTGTCACAAGAAATTGTCACGCCAACAAGTAATGGAGTTGCACTCGCTCCAATTAGTTCGATGGTCACGTCTACTGCTCTTTCGTCAGTACCAACACTAATCGTGGCACCGTCTAATCATTCATCGTCCGCATCACCTGCTGTTGTTGCAACATCAACAACAACGACCCCAACATCGTTGTCATCATCTACCCGTTCCCACCCCGACACGCCCGTGATCGCTGGCTCGATCGGAGGCGTCGCTGGCGTGATCGCGGCAGCGCTACTGATCTGGTTGCTCGTTCGATGGCAAGGATTGAGGAGGGCAAAGGAGATGAGGAAGGGGCAGCTTGATGACGATCCGCGATTGCAGGGGATCGATGCTCATAGGGCGGGAAGTGCATTGAAAGGCGAGGGTGGTATGTACGATCCAGCCCGTCCGTCTGCACCTTCATCTTGGAGAAGAGTTCGCTGGTTCAACGTCGGTTGTGCTTGGGGGAGGGTGCCTGCCATGCGGCAAAGCTGACTAGCCTGGTTAGGGATCCGTTTATGTGGAGGGGAGGCAGATTCTGCATCTATCAATCGAAATCCGCATAACGTTTCCGGATCTAGTCCAGTGTCTCCACTATCCCCCATGTACCGTGCGACCAGGCCTACTGCTAATCTCCATGAGAGCTCCACCCGTCACAGTCACCATCCCGAAGCCGAAGGCTTGATGTCCGGCTCGTACGATCATACCGAACTGTGCGGAGAAGCTGCCCCCAGTATCTCGGAGCTCTCGCCCAACGCCGAGCGCTCGCCCATCAACACCCCTCGGCGAGCAGTCGTACCTGCGTCCGATGACGTGGGTGCAGCGCATTCCCAAGGGACGGAGCCGCTCATGCGTCCCAATCTATACCAATCAGAAGGCCCAGCCAACAACGGTGCTGTAGCTAGTCACAAGAAGCATGTCATGAGTTGGACGGACTACGATGAGGCAATGCCAGGTCCCGTGAGATAAAGGACATCTGGGGCTCCGAGAAGATCGGGAAGGAGGATGTGGAGCTCGGCAGGGGAGGGGTGGCGAGAAGCGCGGTGGCCTATGGGCCCCCAAGAAGCGGCTCACTACCGAGGAGGATCTGGCGGACGGCAGGGTACTTTGAAGTACCTGTGTGGCTGTTCACTTGATCATTCAGATCTCAATCCATGGCCAAATCGTTTCACCATCCACCCAGGTCGGCAACCTCGATCCACACCGTGATGTAAACAGCCCCCATGGTCACGCAATTACAAATAGATAATACTCTTGAGATTCACAGTACGCAGCCACTACGAAGTACCTTGTGGAGGTAGAGGCTTGAAGGCAGCAGACAGCAGTGATAGGCGAGGCTCCCGCGTACACTAGGCATGCAAGATCTGAGTAATTTCCTGTAGGCAGGTAACCGCATGCAGCAGGTCGACAATGAAACAGCCACCCACCCCCAGATTGGATTGCATGAGAAACCACTTTCACCGGTTCTTGGGTAGGCAGAATAGAAAGTGGGTGGTCTTGGGTGAATTTAAATGTACAGCGCACCATATGGTCAGCATCCACTCCTACTCATCCTGACATGCCATGGCACGTAGCCAAGGATGACCACAGATGATATACCCGTATTACACGGTGCTATTGATAGAAATGACGCAAGCACTTGGGGAAAGCTTGAATGGCGGATAAGTCGGTCTGCGACTAGCGTCTTGGCAGTAGAGGATCCCGTAAGGATCGTGACGACAGCTCATGCTCAGGATGACCGTGCTCGAGCATTTTAATCAGGCTTACTACATAGTATGTCGGACACCGGTCAATCTAGTGGCTTACTAAGTGTATACTATACGTAGTAGTACTGGAGCTTTCGATCTTGAGTGGACCGAGCTCGTTACTTGCCTGACTCAGTCTCCCCACCATTCCACTTGGCCTTCCCCTCTTGGACAGATGGGGATAATGCCCTCATGATCAGCCATGGAGCCTTGTCCGTATTGTCAGGATTGAACCCTGCCACCACAACTACATAGTAGTAGTATCATCGACTAGCCACCCGTCATACACACTCCCATCGTGGCAATTGGCCAAGACAACGATAAGCTTTACGAGCAACGGCTCTTGCTGCTGGGTTTGCCAATGCGAGATGAGTATGCAGCTCAACTTCCTTCTTGGACTAGCCCACACCACACCGGGCATATCACAGGTAGATGGCTGACGGGAATGGATGCTTCTGCCTTCCACTTGCAGGAGGCCGTTGCGGCCGGGAGATAAAGAACGGGCTAGGCAGGATGGTCTGCTGCATGAGCTGTGGCTAGCTGTCGAGCCATGGCTCTGCCTACAAGAATGATAAAGCAGGCTTCTGCTCTCGAAAAGGTCAGCCATCTCAGCACTCCTTACGACAGTGCCTCTACATCATGCGTTCCTCCCTCCTTGCCTTGGCTGCTTTGGTAGTCAGCACGGTTGCAGCGCCCTCGTCCTCCCACGTCCAACATGAGAAGCGTACCTCGTTGCCCCAGGGCTGGAGAAGGCATGGCAAGATTGCCAAGCAGGAGATCCTGCCCATGCGCTTTGCACTTGCCCAGAGCAACTTGGACAAGGCCGACGATTTCCTGATGGACGTCTCTCACCCGGACTCGCCGAACTTCGGGAAACATTGGACCGCGAAGCAAGTCGCCGAGACGTTTGCCCCGAGCCAGGAATCCATCGATGCAGTCACAGCCTGGCTGAAAAACTCCGGCATTGCACCGGAACGGATAAAGAAATCCCAGTCAATGGGCTGGCTGACTCTCGATGCAACTGTGGCGGAGGCAGAGAATCTGCTCAAGACGAAATTCTTCCTATACAAGCACTCGCTGACCGGCAAACCCCATGTCGGCTGCTCCGAATACTCCATCCCTGAATACGTGCAGCCTCACGTCGATTTCATCACTCCCACGGTCCACTTCGATACCAAAATCCCTCAGGCTAAGCCTCTGCCGAAGCGCGACTTTGACGAGGCAAGGCTGGAAGAAAGAACGCCTGAATCAGCAACGTCAACAGCATCAGCATCAGCATCAGTAGTGGGAACCGCAGCTGCTGGGGCCCCCGTGCAATCGAAAGCCGCTGTCGATGTCATCACCAACCCTAACAGCGGCTTTCTACCGAAGAAGGGACCCCAGATCAACATCGACAATATCCTTGCTGAATTGCAGAATTGCAACAAGTTCATTGTCCCGGACTGCTTGCGTGCATTGTACCGGTTTCCGCCGAATTTCGCCGCCAATCCGAAGAATAGCTTTGGGTAGGTCAAAATCTACCATACTGTGTACAATAGTACTAATTGGTGGATCCTCAGTATCGTCGAGTACACGCCTCAATCCTTCCTTCAGGGCGACCTTGATCTCTTCTTCGCCAATTTCTCTACAAACCAAGTCCAACGCACCCCCACCACCGATCTTATCGACGGTGCCACTGTCCAAACCACCAATCAAGGTTTCGCCTTCAATGGCGAATCCGACCTGGACCTCGAGTACGCCATGACGCTTGTAAACCCTCAACCAGTGACCCTATATCAGACTGGTGATCTTGTCGAAGGCGCCTCATTCAATAACTTTCTCGACGCCATCGACGCCAGCTACTGCAGTTATCAAGGTGGAGATGACCCGTTACAAGACGGCATATACCCCGATCCGCTCCCAGGCGGCTACAAGGGTCCTGAAACCTGCGGCGGCTTCGCCGCAACCAAAGTCATCAGTACCTCCTACGGCTATAACGAAGCCGACTTGACCGCCTTCTACGAGCAGCGTCAATGCAACGAATACATGAAACTCGGTCTGCAAGGTACAACCTTCCTTTACTCCTCGGGTGATAATGGCGTCGCGGGCAATCGCGGCCAATGCATCGGCACCAACGGCACCTATAACAACGGCACCAGCGGCAAATTCAACCCGTCCTTCCCACCCACATGTCCCTACGTGACCGCCGTTGGCGCGACGCAGATAGTGCCGAACGCCAGCGTCGCGGCACCCGAAGAAGCGTGCGAGACCGTCATCTTTTCCGGCGGCGGCTTCTCCAACGTCTTTCCCCTCCCCGACTACCAATCCGCCGCCGTCAAAGGCTGGTTCGCCAACCATCCGCCACCCTACACGGCCGCGCAATTCAACAACTCCCAAAACACCCGCGGCTACCCTGACATCTCGGCCAACGGCGCCAATTACGTCGTTGCCGTCGACGGCACCTTTTCGCTCGTCTATGGCACCTCGGCATCTGCGCCTGTGGTTGGTGCGATATTGACATTGATCAACGAGGCCAGATTGACGATTGGCAAGAGTAGTATCGGCTTTATCAATCCGACGCTCTATGCGAATGCGTACGCACTGAATGATATCACGATCGGGGGTAATCGGGGATGCGGGACGCCGGGCTTTCAATCGACGACGGGGTGGGATCCGGTGACTGGGCTTGGGACGCCGAATTTCCCGAAGCTGTTGGCGAAGTTTTTGAGTTTGCCGTAGGTGTCAAGGTGATACCTACCGTAGAGGATGGATGGATTGGGATAGATAAGGGTAATTTGGGTGGAAAGGATATATGTGTATATGAAGAGATACGGGTATGGTAATACGACTGACTGGATAATACCTATATTTAATAGTAATTACATAGTAATCATAACATCTGCACAACATGCAGATACCGCTTCTATTTCTATTTCTACATCGATCATGAATCAAATAATTCAAACCCCCCCCCCCCATCCTATCGACGTCCCATCCCAGCCTATCTCCCTACTCCATCCATCATCCCCATTCCATCCCATCCCATCCCACGCATTCCATCGATCCCACGCTGTTCCGCCCCTGCGGTATACCCATCCCATACCCATCTCCTCTGACTGAAAAGAAAGAGGCAACAACCTCTACCATCCAACCCGGGAAGAAAACGATGGGGGTGTTGTGTTAGTTGTAGATAGTTATAGGTACGATTTGAGAAAATGACGATAGATTTCATCCATTGAAGTAAAACGTTGATGGGTATCGTGCCTATTTACCTATTCTAGAGGGTATGTCCCATGCACCCACCCATTGCATCCCCCCAACCCATCCCATCACCTCACTTCACACATCACTCCATCCCCGCAACCTTCAACTCCCGATCCTGCACCAACCCCCGAATCCGCTCCACAACCCTCCTCCTCAACAGCTGATTGCCCGTCGCCTCCAACTTCCCCCGCTCAGCCTTGATAAGCTCGTCCAGATCTCGAATCTCCTCTTTTAATTTTTGCATTTCCTGCGCGCGCTCGCGTTGGTCTGAGGTTAGGTTTTCTTCGGTGGAGGAGGATGAGGAGGGGGATGAGGAGGCTGATGATGAGGAGGGGGATGAGGGGCGGGGGGTTTGGGTGGCGGGGGAGTCGGATGTGAGGGGGTTGGTGGAGGTGGATGGGAGGGGGGGATCGATGGTGGTGGAGGCGAGCATCATTTCGCGCTCGTATTCTTCGGCCATGCGCGCGTGTGCTGCTTCTTCGTCTTCGGCGGCGGAGATAGTGTCGAGGGGTGTTTCAGGGACTTGGCTTTGTTCGTCGATGAGGTCGCCTTCGGCGTCTTCGTAGCCGTTTTCATCGCCTTCGTCGTCGCTGCCCTGATCGCTGTTGTTGTTGCGATTAGGGTGTTCGTAGATATCTTCGATGATGGGCGCACCTTCGCATAAAGCGTCCAGTCTTAGCATTTCTTCGACTTCGGCTTCCACTTCCATGACCGTCCTCACGCTAATTCTTTTTCGGAATCGCCGTTTGCGCACCCAATGCATAGGCGGCGTCAACCCATGCGCCCACTGCCACGTCTTCTCGTCGAAAGCTCCTTTCGGTAATGGATACTCCAACGCATCTTCCTCATTCCCTATCTTTCCAAGCACCAACAGCATCTGACAGATATCCGCGCTCTTCATCCACCCCATCGTTTTCGGAAACCAACTCTTCATCGCCTCGATCACGCAGGGTAAATCGACCAAGATGGCAGCGTAATAGTTCTCCCTGATCTTGATACATGCTCTCCTCCCATCCGAGCGTAAGAAGCGGAGGCGTATGTCAGCGCCGGCATTTGTGTTTGTGGTAAGGCCAAGATTGCCCGCAGCGACGGCGGAGCGGAGATAATCGCAGTCGGGGCCGGGCGCCATGCGTAGGATGATGGCTTCGGTGATCATAGGGTCCTCTTCACAGTCGGAGGCTTCGCTGTCGTAGCCTACGCCTAGCGGGCGCTTGGGGACACGGCCTTTGGTTTTCATCTTTAGCAGTTGTGATTTCGTTCTTGTTGCTGAGGGGGGAGGTGTGGGGTTGTGTGTTCCGCCCATGGTGAATTTGATCTTCTTTGTGGCGGGAGCGGGGGTGGACGAGGAGGCCAGGGGTTCTTCATCGTTGGAGGATGTGAGGGGGTCCTCTTCTAGAGCGCGCTTCTTGGGTGTGGGTTTTGGTTTGCGGGCTGGTTTGGGCTTGGTTGTGCTTGGGGTTGGGACGGATGGGCTATGTGGTTGACGAGCAGGGGTTGCCAGCGGAGCTTTCTTGCCAAACTTGAGTTTGATAGATGGTCCGGTGGCGGGTGTTGTATCTGAGGGTGGGGGAGGGGGTGAGTGCTCGCTTTTGGGCACTTTCATGGAAAGCTTGAGCTTTTGGGAAGGACGTTCGGCCATGTTGGCGGTGGAGTGGTGACGCTATGGCGACAACTATGGAGGTAGTTGAATGTGGATCCTGAGCGAGGTGCTGCATACCAATGAAGGGTTATCGTAGATTTCGATGTGAGGCTAGGAATGCATCGATCAAGCGGCGCTAGTAAACCCTTAGCGCCATATCGGTACTTCACTCTTCTTCAACATAATACCATGTTGTGACAATCTAGCTCCTTCCTACCATGGCAGCTAGACCCGTCTCATTGTACTGTTCGCGCCTCCCTGTATCCGCCATAAAGGCCCCTTTGGACCCTTAGCAAATCCGCAATGGATCCCTCCCCCCTCCATCCCTCACTCCTCCGACCTCCCATCCTCCATATCCTCCGCGCAGCGGGCTTCACCACAACCCGCCCATCCGTCCTCGACACCCTCGTCGACCTCACCTCCCGCTACCTAACCCTCCTCGCCGCCAACACAGCACGCCACGCCGCCCTGCGCCAACCCTCCTCCGCATCCCACACCACAACCCTCACAGACGTACGTCTAGCCTTGCAAGATGCCGGCGCATTCTACCCATCAATATCAGAAATGGAAGAGCAGGTCGTCGACCGCGAGGACATGCGCGGCGTAGACGCTTTCATAGCCTGGTGTCAGGGCGAGGGCAACAGGGAGATCAGACGTATCGCTGGCATGACGACCGAGCCCTCGCTTGCTCTCGCCAATCCCGCTACCGATATCGTAGCGAATCAAGAGACTGCAGTTGCAGCGGCAGAGACGGCCAATCTGGAGCAGGACGCGAGTCAGGTGGATTTTCTGACGCAGTTGAAACGGAAGCATGCGAAGACGAAAGATGGTGAGGAGTCGAGGTATGCGGGGACTGTGTTGGGGCGGGATAAGGAGGAGGGTGAGGTGAGGATTGAGGGTTGGGAGGTTGAGAGTTTGGAAGGGTGGGGAAGGATGCTGAGGGAGAAGTATGCGAGTATAGAGGAAGTGGTGGAGGTGGAGGGGCGGGCGGGGGATGAGAGTGATAGCCCTTTGAGTGAGATCAGTGGTGATACAGCGGTGTGAGGCGCGGGTATTGTGATTGAAAGACACATGGAGATGTCCAATCGATTTGTTGATGGATCAGCTATGATTGCTGCTTGTATTTGGCCTTTGAGATCAATAAAGTAGTCCAACAGATATCAAGCCTACAGAGAATGAGCTACAGAGGATGCGATGGGCCACGAGGGTCTGGAGAGGAACGGAAACCAGGTTTTCATATGGGCCTGGGATATCGCAGGGACCGATCAGTTATGGCCGCTACGCTTGCTTCGTGCTGATGGCATCTGAGCGGAAGTGGTACTGTTACAGCTACTCTCGAGTCCGCACAGATCAGGATCTTGAGGTGAGATGATTGATGGATCGTAAAGTCCAAGCTATATACGCATATAGAGTACAAAAAAGACTCCCAGAACAATTATCTTTCGGGCTTGTATCGAAAACCTGAGAATACAAGAAAGAAATGACCAGATCCAGCAGTACCGCCATGCTCCATAGCCACCATTCGTTCTCCTCCATGGCGTTCTGATACTTGGCCCCGATCTACCTACTTGTTCCTTCAGTACGACTCCGGAGTATCTCTCTCAGCACCTGACCTTCCACCCGTTGTAGCCGCTCGACCCGTAGAAGTACTGTAATCTAACCTTAAAGCCCTCCCACACACTACCTTTCCTTGCAATGATTCCATCGCTTTTTCCGCATCTTCCACCTTAACAAAATCCGCATGTGCAAAGCCTCTAGGCTGTCCTGTACGCCTATCAATAGCCACTCTCACATCAATGACATTCTTGATCTCTCGGAACAGATTGTTCAGGTCGCGGTCGGACATGTCGAACGACATGTTGCCGATAAAAAGAGTCTTTGTAGGGGCGTGGAGGGGGCGGTCAGCATTGGCGCCGGAAAAGGTACCTGGGCCTGGACGGGGAGGACCGTTGCGGGAGATGGAATATTGAACAGAGAGGCGTCGGCCTTCGAAGTTTTGGAGGTTGAAGAGGTCTATCGCCTTGGTCGCCGCCTCCTGGGTTTCGAACTCAACGTATCCAAATCTGTATCATGGTACAGTCATCAGCAACTACATAGATTGCAAGGACAAAGAGCTAGTTTCAGTTGGCGAGGGATACGAACCCTTTGCTCAATCCTCTCTGATCCACGATTATCTTCGTACTGGCAACTGGCCCCGCACGTTCGAACTCCTTCTTCAGGTCCTCACCGCGCACATCGAAGAAAAGATTTCCAACATATACCGTTAAACTCATCTCGGGTTCTGCCGCTCGCGAGAGCCTCTGCCTAGCACCTTCCGCATTGTCTCCAGAATTGGAAGCAAAGCCCGCGGAGGCACCTAGACTCTCGGCTGTGCTCTTGATAGATTCGGCGGCATTCCGAGCGGCATTCGACACGGATTCACCTACACTTGATGTGGTTTCTGTGACAGCGTCAGGAGCGGCCTCTGTGAGTCTCTCACCCGTGGACTCTGTGGCGTTCTCCACTGCTTCCCCTGCTTGACTGGATGCTGACTTCGCTATGCTGTTATCGCCATGTTGGGCTTCTGTCGCCCCATCTGCTTCAGGCTCGGCTTGGGTAACTTCTTCGCTGGCCCATCTTCGCTGCGTTGGTACAAATGATGACCTGAAGACGGCAGTACGTAGTGAAGGAGGTGTGAGGGATGTAATTGAGCGGCATTGCGATCGGAGTGGGAAGGACGTTGGCTTCGAGGGAGTCGACGAAAGTACGCGAAATGTGGCGCGACGGAGACAGATCCTGCCGAAGTACGCTGTTAGTTGTTGAACGGAAAGGAAGAAGACATTCGCTCACATGTTGATGCGTATGATAAAGACAGAGACAAACTTGGATTGGGCTACTCTGTAGACTGATAGTCGTCAAGTCTTGATGTAAGATTTGAGAATTTACGAAAAAAAATTAGCGTGGACAAGAGCCCTGATTTCAGCCCTAGAACTAGTATACCACTAGCATAGGACTAGCGCGCTCTCTCACCCCCACAGTTTGTGGAGTACCTCAATGACCAGACTTCGTGTCATACACATATTCGTTTGACTGATGTTTTGTCGCAGCTGTGGATTTGGGCGACACCAGTGGTCGTATGATTACTACAACAACATTTTGAAATAGGCTGGGTATCCCTACATTCAGCTCGCTCTCATGAAGTCGAAGCAGTGCCTAAAAGAAAGATAGATTAATGATTCGTGGAAGACTAATGATAGAGTCCCCATCTGACTAGCCTCCATAGCTTTGACAGTACTCCGACCACCTACGCAGTGTAGGATTACAAATCCTCTGGAACTAACCCCTGATGTTTATCACTAGGTAATCGATCTTGCCTTATAAGCTCGTATAGCACAGGTGTGTCCTTCTCTAGGCCGACATGCTTCCCAAGAGGCGATGGGTCTCATTCGTCAATCACCATCGCCCTGATCACCTTCACGAGGATCATCTCCTACCCGTTCTCAATCCTCATATTCTCTTCCATTTACTACTGATGACCTGAACTCATAGTAATCCCCCCTACGATCAAATAACCCCATGGCGTGTATTCGGATGCTTGGAAAACTTGATGAAATGGCGAAAACCCTTCAGCAATCCGAGGAACTTAGGTAGTTCTCCCATCGGAGTTCAGTGATCGCGAATGTATCGAAAGGTGAAAATCTCACGAATTGTATTGGGCTGAAAGAGCATGTATAATATATGTTACATGCGGGGAAAGATGATGGGCAAAGAGTGCACAGATGCCGTGGAGGTCAACTGTTATGACTTATGGTCAGTACTTGCTCATGCACAAAGCTGGAGATACGGCGTTATGTTGATTGTCTATGGACTGGCGCATTGTATTGCATACTATAGGATTTCATGAGTAATCCGAGAGAATCCATTGATGATGCGATGTTTTAGTGTTTACGATTCGATGAGGCCGCTTGTTGTATTCTATTATATTTTGAGCACCTCCTCGGGGCCATGGCCATGTGCTGCTTTGTACAAGCTTTGGATCAATCACTCCGTGCTGTCACAAGTCGAAAGAGTTGACATTTGAAGAGGTTTTCCTTGCTCTCATCCATAGACGTGTGACGACGTCGACCATTACCGGCGATCACCGAGTTTATACGGCTGTGACATTCGCAAAAGGCCCACTTGTACCGAAAGCATTCCCAGGAGCAGGTATCATTGGGGCCGGACTGTTCGTAAATGAATTCATGATCCCATCAAAGATCGATCCCGATTCCCACATGAAGAGACTGAGCGCGGATTTCTCCGATGACGCAACTGAAAATGTCGTTCAGAAAGTCTTATCCCAAACTCTGCTGCTTGAATGCACCCGGACTTACCGCTTGGGATGACGACAACACCTCCCGAAGGATCTTTCGGCCTACGAAGGCATTGTGTCATCATGGGAGTGCCGCCAGCATTTACCTTACCCCAGCTCGTTCCTCCCAGACCGCTATAATCTCCCTCACCTCCAGCATAGCTCATGAGCGCGAAGTTGCACGAGTCTTGCGTTTCCGATATAGTCAGCATACAAAGGTATCAAAATCACTTTTATTATTGGACCCGAGTGGTAAGTGAAACGCATACTTAGGGTGTAGTATCTGGGAAGCTGGATTATAGGGATAATGCGAGAGGATCCCACCACTTCGTTAATGCCCGGCCAAGATCCTCCTGCATCGGCTCTCATCTGCTCTTCGTCAAAGAAACGTAGGCCATTGTCTCGATGATCTGCAAAAGTCTCCAATAGTATATGGCAATCCTCGAGCTTGGGGCATCCGTAAGTGTCTTGACCACAGTCTGCTTGAAAGCTATCCCGCGGAACCATAACGGTAGCTGCAGTCATCGAAGTGAACAGAACTGTATAAAGAGTTTTGAACAAGCAGGAAGTCGTGATCATCATGGGAATGTAGAGGCTGACAGCAATATGTCAGCATTCATAGTGTATACCACGCTGCAGGCGGGAATACCGCCATTGATGGGATCTACTTCTTTATCACTCACCATCGAGGGTCACTCAGGGGCTCATAAGTTGCGGGCAGTGCCGCAAGAAGTGAGAGACCCTGCCAGTGACGCGACATCCGCTTTGCGTCTACCAGAGGACTCAACCACTATATCGCCAGCATCCAGTCCCATAAAGCCGCAGACGTCAGATCATCGTCAACATAGACGCTGAAGAAGCTAGGGAGATTATCTTATGCCAATCGCTTCGTCCAGCCATATTCATCGCGATGTGGTCCCCATGGGGTCCCCACACTACGCGGAAATCGTGACTTGCGCTCTCCGAGGACTCCCGTATCAATATTTTCCTTTAATATGAGCAAAGTCAACGTAATCCTGCCCTGCCAGCTGTAATGCTTTTCTCCGCCTTTAGCCATGCTACTCCTGCCAGCACTCCTTGCCCTTCCTCTATTCGCTATTTGCACACAATGTACATCGATCCTCTGCTCCTCCATCCTCTACGGTAATCCGCATGTCTCTGATGTCGCAGCTGTAGCCCAAGCCATCCCCTTCGCCAAATCCGATCCCGATAGCCAAATGAATGCCGCTCGTGTCTTCGCCGAGCCAGCATTCTTCACGCCAAGTTTCAGTGCGCTCAAGAATGGATGGCCGCACACAATGGTGCAATTGCCGATGATTTGGCGTTATAGTAGGTTACTCAATCCATGATGATGCTACCTTCATTTCTTCTATGCCTTCGATGGGATGGCGATATTGTATCTGAGTTTGCTGATTGTACTTTTGGTAATCTGTAGAGACGGCTCGCTTGACATTGCTCCTGTACGCCGATGCCTATGGTAAGGTGAAAGCCCCCTCCCTCACCATGGACTGGGGGACCATTCAATCTGCTACGATCACGGTTCAAGGTCATTGTGTGGTTGGTCTGCAGTCAGGTGGTGTCTGGGTCATCAGTGGTACGTATACCGTTCTCTTGTAGCCATACCGTCATTGATGGACCTCGTTTGTAATCACGAGATGTGATGCGAGAGGTCAAGTGCGGAATGTTTGGCGACCCTAATATTGATGCCCCCAAAAGATATTTTCAAAATCCCATACGTCGCTGTATATGTCTACGAAGCTGGCTCACCGTTCGAGACCGTGGTAACCCAGTACATGATATCTGGCAAAGGCGTCAATCCGTTCAACCCAGGAGGACTAGGCCTGAAAGGTACCGATATGAATATGTCGGCGCCAGGACCAACACTGAGTGCGAGTGCGGCCACGACATTGTCTTGATTCTGACAAAAGGTATAAAAGCACAGAGTATCTGTCTTGTGTCCACTGGGGTGTTTCCTGTGGACATATAGACAGCTTTTGGTGTAGAGTAGCATGAATGTACCATCGGGCTGCGCAATTCAAGCATGCCTGTACATCAAAACGTATCAGTGATAGACTTTTGAGCTTCGGTGCAAGTCCTTGGGACTCTGGCCAGCCTCGAGACTGCCAGCTCAACATGGCATGAAAGCCATGAGCGGTTTCCAGCGCGGGCAAGCTTGTAGCGTGACTACAACATCTGAACGAGTGTTCCCTATGAACGAAAGCGGTTTGTTTCAAGACGTTATAACACTGGACTTGACCGCGAGGGGAAGATGGGTGGCGGAGAGGATGACCGATAATCACTTGTCGCAATGGCATTGTGCTGCAGGTCTTGCATCACGCCTGTAAGTATTAAATGAGCAACGTGCACATTTTCGTATGATGTGTGCCCAACAAAGCGAAGATCTTCTAGAAATCAGAAGTAATATCAATATCGCATAGAATTCTCGATAAGAGAACCGGCGCTCTCTTGCTGACTTCAACAGCTCCGGCGCCTTGTGGAGTCCCACAGTGACAGGTGAAGAAAAGCAAAGATCTTTGACGTTCCCTGCTCATTACATTAATGATTGATACCATTCAGCCATGCATTATATGCGCGAGGGACATGAAGTCAGTGGCGCAGGGTCATTCATGCGTTATGGAAAACTTCGTCGCAGCAAAGCTTTCGAGTCTTATTCTACAGCCTTAGGGAGACTCGGTGTGAGTCCATGGTAAGGAGATGATATAACGAAACTCTTTGTTGTACCGAAGCCATAGATAGGCAAGAAGGTTGATTCAGGTTCTTGCTAAGACCTGATTCCAAAACCTTCACGATGTAACATGCTGCAAGATTGGCCAATCAAAAGCTGGAAGAATATACGGATGCTCTACCTCCCTCTAGAGTGTCTAGGGGCTCGCTTACTAGAATATGAATTGGTAACGGAAAGGAGAATCTTCAAGGTGACAGCCCGACCAATTGAGTGCTCGAGTCATTTCGAAACCCCCGTGGCACTCCCGCTAAATCGACCATCATGGCATTTGTGTGGGCGAGTGGCGAGAAGCCTCAGACGCATCGTGTCTTTCATTGGATGACTGTACGGGCTGGTTTGGCAGATGTATTGATACTCTTGCCTTGGGATATACTAGTATCTTCGCCTCTGTTAAATACTGCATGGAATTGCCCCGGATTGAATGGGGTCTACTCTCCCTACTCTGGACCTCCCTCGCAACGGTCAATTCGGCCGTGATTCCGCCTTTTCAGAGCCGTGTTCCTCTACAGGAGACTTGTCCCAATTATGCATCCTATTCGAGAATACGGCACTCCGACAATCTTTCTGCTGGCAGGCATCAGTTGCCCTTCCAAAGACCGTCCAAAGAATGCCGAACCTATCATTCGGAAGAGGTCGAGGATGCTATCGAGCGCATGGGATCCAAGATTCAAGATCCAGACCTCTTCCGGCTGTTTGAGAACGCCTTTCCAAATACTCTGGACACGGCGATCAAGTGGAAAGGTTTTGCATGGGCAAATGAGACTTCTGGGCATGCTACGGACGAGGATCTCGCTTTTGTTATCACAGGTGACATGTATGAGGAACCCCGAATCATTGATTTTCAATTGCTCACAAGCGCTCAGAGATGCAATGTGGCTTCGTGATTCTGCGAATCAACTCCTCTCTTACCTGTATGTCCTGCGGCCGTCCTCCAATCCCAACTCCCTCGCCGCCCTTTTTCGGGGCGTCATCAATGCTCAATCTCGGTACATCAAGGTTACCCCATACTGTCATGCCTACCCACCACCGCCTGAGTCTGGCTTTTCGAGCCCTATGAACGGCGCATACCACCAAAATAAAGTCCACATGTTTGGGAAACCGGGATATGATCAGAGAAAAACCTTTGACTGTAAATGGGAGCTGGATTCTTTAGCTTCCTTCCTGCAGATAAGCTCTGAGTACTACAACGCGACACGCGATCTTGGGCCGTTCAAAAAGTACAGATGGGTAGAGACTGTGGAGGTCATTCTGCACGCTGCGAACGCCATGCGGACGGCAACATATACATCGGATGGTCATATTGCACAAAGTGGCTACACCATGACTGGCCATACCGATCGAGCCACGGAAACAACGTCTAATAATGGCTTGGGAAACCCAGTCATCTGGACTGGAATGGTCCGCTCAACCTTCAGGCCTTCAGATGACGCGACGATCTTCCAATTCTTTATTCCAGGCAACATGATGTTTGCGCGCCAACTCGAAGCTGCTGCTGGACTAATGGATATTATTGGCACCAAGAGATGTAGAAATTTAGCGTTTGAGATGCGAACAATGGCTACAGAGATACGAGGCGGTATCACGAAGTATGGCATTGTCTCACATCCTCAATTCGGAGCCATGTTTGCATTTGAGGTCGATGGCTATGGCGGTCAAGTATGCAGGGTCGTCTCCTACTTCGCTGGGTACAGAGCACTGACAGCATACCAGAATCTCATGGACGACGCCAACCTTCCTAGTCTTCTCTCTGCCTCGATGATGGGCTACGTCAGCTCTCGCGATGAAGTTTATCAAAACACCCGCCTTTTCGCTCTCAGCAAATCCAATCCTTATTGGGCCTTTGGCGACGCCTATAATGCAATTGGCGGACCACATTTAGGACCCACTAAGGGCTGGCCACTGGCTAGCATAGTGCGGATATTGACAAGTGAAGACGTGAGTGGTGAAGAGGCAAGTCACGAGTTACGAGAGATTCTTGGTAGTACTGATGGTTTGGGACTGGTTCATGAGAGCATCAGTTCTTGGAATAGCAAAGACTGGTCACGACAATGGTAAGATCTGACTTTAGCAGAATTTCGTCAGTCGTACACAACTATGTGAGCTGACAATATGCACAGGTTCGGCTGGGCCAATGGCATGTTTGGCCAGATGATCCTCGATCTCGAGAATCGGATGCCTCATCTTCTGGACGACAGTTACCAATGATCTCTCTAAGATCAGATTCGTCGCTCTCTTCACATGCAAGTAGTCGTCACACCTCAGCATGACTACTCTGCATACCGGTCCCGCGCCCCGTCGAATTGGTGTTCTCGTTGTTCCCTCCCACGAAGCCCTTGTCTCGACCGCCGATCGCGGCTCCTACATCAACGCCTCCCCCACCCTGGTCACTACCCCTCGCCTCTTTGATCGTCGCTTGCTCATCCTTCTTCCGATCCAAGTCCGACGCCAGGTCCCCTTGCTCACCAAAACCATGCTTGCTGTCCTGAGCAGATGCTATGTCTCCTTCGCCCGGCGCGCGCATCTGTTCGCCATCTAGATCGCTGGCGGCTTCACCCATCTAAGCAATATGGAGGACGATCAGCATATATGTACGCTAAGATGGGTCTAAAAAGCAAACTCGAATGGCCTCGTACACTGCCTCCTTTATCTCCACGCGCATCTCTTGCACCGTACCCCAAAGAACTTGGCATCGCCTTGTCCTCCCCGTTGCTCACATCACCTTGTTTCCGCCGCTCTGCTGTGGGATCGGAGCGCTGATGTGAGGCTGCAATAGATGTGGATTCTTCGTGCTCCGAGGTTGATTGCGCCGGATTCGAGGGCTGGTCGTAGACGGTGTCGAGATTAGGCTGAGAGGGGGCTTGTGGGTCCATCTTCTGTATTCTAGGGCGCGAGCGTCGAAATTCGAGACCGAGCTAGGTCGGCGGAGTAAGAGGTGGAATGCGGTCAGGGGAGGGGCCTCCTTGAGTCAAAGGACTTTGTTAAGGCGATGGCACGGTACTTAAGGTATTCCTGAGTTTTGCTATTTGGAGGGTCCCTAGTGACGTACTGGCCGCCCCACTATCTCATAGCGACGCGCCTTGGCGGCGATGGCTTTGCGGGCCAGTCTCCTCTCACTGCTTTACCTCACATTACATATAACTTAGGTTGCAATATACCTTGCAATTGGGGCTGAATATTAGCATTGCCATATCGTTCATCCAAATCTCGATGAGTTCCGACTTGTCAATGGTCATGCCTCCAGATCCCCTTAGCAGCCTACGAGTCCTTGGCATCAGAGTCATCCCTGGGACATACTAGTCGTCAAGCTTGCATGAGCAGCCATCAATACAATGATTAGGCTCATTGGCTTCAGGGGCGACCTAGCTATGCGGCGAGTTCATATGGCTTTTGACGGGCAGGCCTGGGATTTGCCTGGCGGTGGGAGGCCGTGGTATGCTCCATGCCCATTGCGGCTGTATGAGGGTCTACGCTCAACAATAATAGGAATACTACAATGTGATTGGATCTGAAAAAGAAACGTCAATGCATTCACTCTTCTCCCTCTAGCTGAATCCTCCGAAACTCGCCTCATCTCCTGCGACGCGTTACAAGAATTAGACGCCGTCCTCAGGCCCTCCGTCCCCTGAATGCATATCGTAGGGAATACAGCATGTATACAGAACGGCGTGGTGCAATTGGCCAGAAACAGCGTTTGGATCTCCCCGGATATCCCATCGACGGTGCCAGCGAAGCTCCAGACGACGTACCAGAAATTGCAACCAAGTTCAGGTGCGCCAAGGGCATGGGAGGATGAATCCAGGCTATTCAAGACCGCTCGATCAATGAGATCAACCAAGGTATCTATGGTGGAGATAGGTGTATATTTTAAAGCAGAGGGAATGATATGAGAGCTCACTAATCAGGCGAACCTACTGTTCTATCTACACCGATGGGGCGAGATATTGTCCCGGTTCTTCACACGGCTAACACAGCTAGTGCTATTAGTACAGTGCTGGAGCACGTAGGTATTACGCTGATATTAGGAGTCTGTCTAAACTGGAGTCTATAATTTGGTGACGATCGATAGTGGACCCCTTTTGCCCCACTACTATAGCTCGACGTTGTAGCTACAGAGATAGGAAGACACTTGGGAAATACAGAGCTTGGAATAATTGGGAATGCCAGAGTGGCTGTCTCACTGGTTACCCACGCACTAGAAGCGTGGTGATACTCCAGGACCACCTTATTCTACACCAAGTAAATCGCGGCTGCTACATCGATATATAAATTCAACGCCGCCTCGAAAGCCTCGTCCATAAGGGTTTATATCTCATACACTCATGCTTTCTCAATCACTGAGTATCTCAGTCGTCGAACGAATCGTCCATCCATTATCCAATCCTGACAAAAAGGCATAGCTTACGTCTCTGAGGGTGCCAACACTGTGGGTATCTCCCGCTCGGTCTTCCCACTTTCACATTCCAACCTCCAATCTGACGGAGGCACATTCACTACAATGGGCTTTTTGCTCGGTTACGCCATTGCTGCTAATACCGCCTACAGCATGTTTGTAGCAGAAGGCTTGAGCGGCCCGATAGGATTGAAGAAGATTGTAGTATCAGATGGTAATTTAGCGGTCAGTTCAGTGCGATGAAGATGGAGATTATGGCCCGATATAGCACGGATACCCTAAGCTTTGTCGTGACTAATGGCGGCGTGTACTATGGCGTGTCAGACGATACAGACGAGTAACCCAAGATCTAGACATTGACCTATGAAGGTGCCTTCAAGGGTGGCCTGAGAAGCACGTCTGTGGGGCAGCAGGTCAGGTTTGAAAAGCTTGCAAGTGCTTGTGGTGGTGTTATTTACGTGATGAAAAGTGACACGCGCTAGAGATGGCAGTCTGCGAACGTTGCAACAACAGTATGGGTTGTCGTAATATAAATGATTAAGGAGGCTGGGACAAGGCAAAACCAAGGACTTGGATGGCAAGACAAGTGTGATAAGAGTGAGGAAGAAGAATAGCGCCAGGCTTTCTAGTTAGCTAACTTGAGAGTACTCGCTAGGCGCGGGTTTAGGATGGTATTCAGATTTACATGGTTGGATTCCTATGTCTGTATACTATGTATACAACCTGCTTCCCCAGGTTGTTCCCATGGTCTAACGGCGCTCGGGTCGCAGCATCAGGTAAGCCATGCCGACCCGTGCCCGATATAAACTCAAATAATCGAATCTCTACGACCAATCAGAATAGTTTGCACTACGCTCCCAAAAGGCCGTGGTTCATCACTGATTTCCATATGGGGCTATGGTGGCTTTAGAACCTCGATATATCTAGATCCGTCCAATTTCGTCCGATGCGATTTGAAAGCCTGGTGGGAATGTTTGCCTTATGCAGTAGCTGAAAGGGGAGATGTTCGCACAGACGATAATAGTGTTGTGCGCTTGGCCATATCAGGAAAGACCGACTCACAAGGGTAACGGTTTGACGCTGCCGCCCGCACCGAGAACCTTCTTTTTTCCCACCCGGCGGCTGACTCCAGATCTACGTTGACACTTTCGTCTGATGGATCTTTTGAATGCTTAGCTATCTGATCGAAGGCTGGGTTTCTTTTATTTTTGAACATTGGTCGCGTCAAGTCTACGACTATGACGGGGTGATTGCCTCAATACAGCATGCTTCCTCACTCGCAATCGATACCAGACACCAGCCTTGTAGATCATCCTCCGTATCCGTGAACATACACCACAATTTCGCATCTGCAGTACCATAGTCGTCACCGATCGGTCCCGGCCCTTTGGGCAGCACGTGGAAGATTCGGTGCAGACGCTGGCGTCAAATTGCATCGAAACGATGCGCGTCCTTATACATTGACTCTAATATTCACCTTGGTCTCGCACTATTCGTCCTAAAAGAATACTGTTTCCTCGCACAAATACAAATCAACCACGAACTCATCCGAATGATACTTCTCTTATCAATATATTCCGTCTTTCATCCTCATCATCGCCGCTGGCAAGGACATTGCAACCAGCTTTTGCGCCTCTTGCAAGAATCGCTTTCTGATACATCCTCCACCTAGCAAATTCGGACCTAAAGACTAGTCCGGATGTCACTGCTAAACCATCATAACAAGATGTCTCAATTTCCTAGCTTCCAGCTCTCGAATTTCTCGCAGCGACAATTCGAGATCCCTATTCAGGACGAGGAGATGGACACCGTATCCCAATCAAGCAGCAACCAAGCTTTACATCAGCAGATCATGCAGAATCAGCTCATCCCAAGTGCTCCGATCAGTCCCATCGAGGCCGCAGCTCCTCGTCGCGGGTTCTTAGGCAACGTATTTGGTAGCAGGAGTAGAACCAATACTGCAATCGGGCCTGACATGAAGAATAGTGGTAAGTCTCGACAGCACTTCTTGTGTGGACCTAGTCATAATCGAACTGTAGAAGAGTCTATCACCAAGGCACCAAAACGCCGTGGCCCCAAACCAGACAGCAAGCCAGCCCAGAATCGCCGCCAGGAATTGAATCGTCAAGCGCAGCGGTAAGTCCCGATTAATAACTTTCGTCTGCAATTTTTCTTCTCCAAGTCGGATCGGAAACTGATGGTATCAATAGAACCCACCGTGAGCGTAAGGAATGGTACCTCAAAGAGATGGAAGTTCAAGTACAAGCTCTTAAGGAGACTGTTGCATCTGCTCAGGGTGCTAAGAGAGCGTAAGGCCATTTCTCAAGTTGAGATACTTCTGACAGTACTGCTTGGTAAAGGCCTGCGGAATGGACCTCTAGCACAAGGTGCTTTCATTGATTCCCATTGTGCCTGAGCAGACGTCATCAATCTCTCATGCCTTGCGCCCGAACATGGCTAATACTGCGATCTATGACAGAGTCGAGAAGGAGAAGCGAGTTATTGAGGCGGAGAAGCGAGCCATCGAAAACGAAAATCGTCTGCTCCGGCAGCTTCTTCAGGCGAATAACATCCCCTTTGTAGGCTCGACCCATATGACCCTCAATCAACCATTCTCTGCTGGTGGTATGCTCGGAGGCAATGCGCGGTCTGATAGCAACTCTTCTGTGTACAACAGCTACTTTGACCAGAATGAGTACTACAACAACAACAACAACAACTTGGGTTCTAGATCTCAATCCGTGATTCTAGGTCCAAGCCCGGCGATGACCGATACTTCCACGGGCCATGGTTCGACTATACAGGGCTCTCTGAGCGCTGGCCCAACTCCCGGTTATAGCCCCGATGACCCTTCGCCGGTTAACTTTAGTTCACCTCCCATCACGAATGGCGGTGTAAGCATGCCTCCTTTACTCAATCCTAGCATTCCTACCCAGTACTTTGATGGGAACGGTACAGCGAATGACTACAATCAAACAAAAGGCCGGGTGAAGAGGGACCCAGACCAGCTCGTCCCACATCCGTTCTTCAATGATCCCGATGATCCACTCTTTATCGAATTCGTGATCGAGTGAGTTTCCTGCTTCTTGTACGATTCGATATCACGAGCTTTCCATACGAGTTCCCATCATTATGTGAGCCTTACTGACGAGCTCACAAAGCCTTGAGGAGAATTGCCAAGACCACGCCGGCTTCATGTTCCAGCGTCTCAGCGACAATACGACCGAAGATGTTAGTGGTCATGCTTTGATGTTCACTGCACCTACCATGAAGCAACTCCACGACCATCCTGGCGAATGGAAGTGCAAGCCTCCAAATCACGGCAACGCTGATCTCAACTCACTCCTGGCCAAAAGTCAAGAATACAATCGCAACAACGAGGTCACCCCCATCATGGCAGCACTCATGATTGCGAGAGATCCGAGATTCGCTAGCCTAACTATTTCTGCCTTCAAAAAGTTGCAAGCTACGCTCAAGTCGAGGAGCCGTTGCTACGGGTAAGCTGCTGTGAAATCAAGACGATTATTGGGGGGAATGCCAGCTGATCTATGTCATGTACAGCTTTGGTGCCATCTTGGAAGCCTACGAAGTCACACAAGCTATGGATGAAGCTTGCGCCGATTCGAACTCCAACACCCCCACTTCGACCTAATCATATTCGGTTGTGCTTCGACTACGGCGTTGGGGCGCATTGGCGACAAAATACTATTTCAGCGTCCTCAATGCCATGCAGGGTTTCGCTTCGATCTGGAGAGAACAGGATCAATACCTCTTCACATGATCTTTTCGTGCCATTTAGGACAGACATAAAAGTGAGACCTGGGGAGAACCGGGGTGTTGCAGAATATATCTTACGTCCTACTTCACTAATCGCTTGCTACCTCCATTCGACCTGCAATGGCACATCTAATGGAATCTAATGGACTCTTTCGAGGGAAAAATTTGTAATGGAGATATGGACATGCGACGCGTAATGGTGGTGTGAGGCCTACACCTAGACTTTTTGCCACGCTTGTTGTGAACTGAGTACGATATTTGTTCAGGCGGTAATGTTTGGTCGATAGGTTTGTCTTTGCTCTGGGTTGTATCGTCTTCCGCAACGCTACTATATGGAATTATTGCCCTTGAGGCCTAATAAGTTCGATAAGATGTGACAAATGTCTTTGTGCTGAGCTACATTCACCTAATTGCAGTAGAAACGAGTCCAACTGCAAACACTCGTCCTGTTCTATCTACTATGCCCGACTGGAAGGATACTGACATGAACGAGAGGATTCACATTGCCCAGAATTTTGCGCCTCAAAGCAGCAAAGGCAACCAGAGCTAGACTGTTCGATGGCTATATCTGCGTAGCGACAAATGCGTACCATGCGGTAATATTCGCTCACATAGTGTGTACGTAGATAGAAGGAAAACTCTTGGCACATATTCTAGCGCCAAGCCCAATCTGGCTGGGAAGGTTTGCCGACAGCTAATATCGCGTTGTTTTGATGTTCAAATACTTTGACATTACACATTATAGTAAAACCTATAGAGAGCCTCTAGACTCTTCCCAGAATACTGCAGGAATCAAAGGATCTGAAAAAACTCCACAACTTTACCCGCCACAAATGTATGAATTTGTCTATAACTTATGCTCCCTCACCAACAACGCGATGAGAAATGTCAAAGCCGCTGCAATCAAAGACGCTATGCGCGCGTACATCATACTCTGAACATAAGAATTTACAACGACGTTCCTGACGTGACCTGTCAAGGACTGCACATAGCCAATGTCCGATACCGAACGATCGATGATCCTTTCCATATCTTTGATGTCCCGAAGTCCCTCCTCCAACTGTGGCCGCAGCGTAGTCCGCAGCAACGAACCCACAACGCTCAACCCTACCACCACTCCAATATTCTGGGCTTGGTAAAGTCCTGTCCCTGCGATAGCGATATCCGCCGGCTCCACACCAGCCGCAAGTCCAATGAAAGTTGTCGACAGCGCAACGCCGGTGCCGAAGCCGCCGGGAATGATGTACAGCGATTCGAAAAGATTGGTGTGGCCGCGCCAACGCAACACTATAAGCCCATAGCCGCTTGTGGCAACGACGGCGCCGATGAGTGTGGGCAGCTTGTAGCGGCCAGTCCTGGAGCAAAGAATGGTCAGATGCGTTACTCAAGAGGTGGCTTTCGAATGGGATGGGCTTGGTAAATTGTACCTTTTGATCACGAGGCCTACCAGGAGCATGCCCACGGCGTTGCCGGCCACACCAGGGAATAGCTGCGCGCCGGCTTTCATGGCAGAAGCGTTCTCGGAGATTTGGAAATAGAGTGGAACAGTAAACATAACCTTCAAGTGTGGTTGTGTTTAGCTCATGCCAAAGTGGTATGATAGAACTGAAAGACGGCTTAACATACACCTGTCTGAGCACCGATTTGGAGACCGGCAATGAGATAAGAGGTTAGAACATCCTGATGGGTCATCAATCTGGTAGGGAAGATGGGCTCTTGTGCCCAATATGCTTCCACAAGCACAAAGAGAATCCCACATATGGCCGAGAGGGCAACAAGGGAAAATACAGCAGGTCCTATCCATGGCAGCCGCTGACCTCCAAGGTCTAGTACGAGCATGAAGCATACAACTGCGCCTGCTAACAGTACTGCACCCATAAAATCTATTCGCTTCAGCTTGCTCAGGGTCGAGCTATCTGAGGTTCGACTGGGGTCTACGGAGGGTAAGCTCCAATATACCCAAGCAGCGGCAAATAGCGTTGGCGGACATTGGCCGTAGAAAGACCTTGACGATGAATCAGAACCAAAACGTTAGAGGAGAAATCATTTGATTGTCTTACCATCGCCATCCAACAACATCAGCAAGGTATCCGCCAATCGGTCCTCCTAGAGACCTTCCCATTGTTGCCGCGATGTTTACATAACTTCTCCAGGATGCCACATCTTTCAGGGGTACAAGATCTGATGCTCGTGTTAGTCAGTTCTATCCAAACATTCCAAGGCAGGAGATAGTGCAAGAACCAGTGATGATAATTGAGACCAGAGAAGTCATTCCAGCTCCTCCAATCCCGCCGATGGCACGCCCAGCAATAACCTGCCCGAGGGTCGCTCCAGCACCACTATAGGCATTGCTCATTATCTCGTGTTCCACAAGCCCTTCAAACGATTGTTACGGACCATATTGCACAACCCAAAGCGAATACAAAATAGCACACCAACAATACGGCTTTCCGACCGTATATATCGCTCAACTTGCCATACTTCGCAAAGGTCAACAATTGCTTCCCGAGGATAGACTGTTGAAGACCAACCAGAGGTTGTGAAGCGCACATTCCCAAACCATAGCTCGTGACGAGCCACCCCGCATCAGCGAGGTCATCGAATTCCGATGATATGAGTTCATTGGTTGCAAGGACGAGGAAGATATCAGCGTTGACAAAGAAGACGCCTATAACATGCCAGATAATTTAGAACAGATCTCGCGACTGACATGTGCAAATCAAAGATCTCAACCGAGTAATAGGGGGAGAGAATGATACCTATCAGCAAGAGTGGTATCGAAGTGCGCAAATTGATGGGAGGAGCTTCGAGCCCCGCATCTGCTCGGGAACCAAAAATTGGGCTTGGCCACCCTTGGTCGTCATTGAGGGCTTCAATATCATCTTTAATCGAACCGTCATCGGACGACTTTCTCAGAGCACCGGTGTCTCGAAGAGTGAGGAATGGCCTGGTCTCCATAAGCTCCATCTTCTGGAAAACGGCTACCAGCAAATTTGGATGCGAGGATTAATCGAGCGTTATGAAAGTACAATTCTTCCTAAAGTCCCTGGAAACTTTAGGGACTTCCAGACGCTATTGAAGTGTAAATTGGTGGTCCTGTGGTTGGATAAGTATGGGTATCATTCTTACCGTGGTCAGTAATGATCGTTTTGAAGTATCTAGCAAGTACTGGCGGTGGCTGCTGCATTGTAGCAACTTGAGCCGAGCTCACCCAAGTGGCAACATCAAGACTTGGAGATTGGTATGCGCTGCTGTCGGTGGAAAACTGACCCGACGAAGCCACGGCATAGCGAAAGGGAAAGATGAAAGTACCGTAGACCTCGAAGAAGTCACAGCATACAGCAAGACAGCCTGTCCTCACTACTACCACCATATTCAGTGCGATACACCTACCACGGGGGTTTGACGATATCAGAGCCACTGGAGCGACAAAGTCATATGCTGCTTGTACGTGCCCAACAGCAAGGACGGCATCCTTCTTTTTTGTTTCCAAAGTCTGCAGAGAGCATCTATGGCATAGACCCATATCTGCGCTGGTACATGATAGAGTTGCTCCGACAGGGTGGCATGTTGCATAATTTGATATCAATCTTGTATGTTGGTCAACTCTAGAGTAAACTTATATGATGACAGGTGAAAGACTCAACATTATGATTATCTGGATGAAGCAGTTTTGTAACCTTATCATCACGCAGGTAAGCTGGCAATGTACGACCTGAGTTTTGCCGAGTATGGGAAAGTTTCTGCTCCGATTACATGCTTGAGCTATCAGGCATCTTGATAGACTAATTTCTGGCATGAGCTCTTAGAGTCTACGACACAGCAATGACTGGAAACGATTTTATCATTCTGGACTCTTGGGTAGCCAATGTGACTCAGTGTAAGATGAAAATATATCGAGAGGCCAGGATTGAGGCAAAACCGACAACAACGTATGCAGTCATGATTCTTGGGCCTGCTACTAACCCTATTATATCGAGTCATCATTGACTCAAATTCTTCCGAGCCGTGCCAAAGGATAAAAGACTTACTCCCAATACATAACACGGATAATGACCCCATCTCAATCCTTGCCCTTCCATGAGGTTCATGATGCTAAGCTGAGACAAGAGTCTTGAGATAATTGGCGTCGCTGCCAATATTGGATCGAAAATAAGCATCTAATTGGAAATATCGGGGGCAAGTGCTCCCAATGAGAGGCTTGGTACCGAAATTGGAGAAATATGACCATCTGGTTGAATTTTGTGGGCAAGTGCCATCGATACGAAAACGTGAACAATTATCTTGCCGGTCATGGCTACACTTTGCACACATCCATCAGCATACAGCATACAGTATCACATACTTATCAACTCAATAATACTCAAGCGTTCCCATACACACACCTGGCCACCAAAAATCTTGCAATCCTCATGACGCAAAATCCGCCCACCACAAACCTCGAAATGGTCCTCCTCCAAATCAAATACAACGACGCCGACCGCTGCTGGCAGTTCGTGCCTGGGACCGTCGACGGTATACCCATGGCGGAGCATGTGCTGTGCAGTTTCGCCAACACGATGAGCATCATGTGTCCTGAGAAACACAAATTGATCACTGGGATCTTGGGGAAGGGTGGGCGATATTATGGATGGTATGTTATGTTCTAGAGGTCCCTTGACGCTTGATGTATGTATTTATTCATGAGGAGTTAATGATCTTTTGCTAGGAGATTGAATGGGATGTTTGCTGGCTTTTTGGAGGGAGGGAGGATATTTTATAATATTCTTTTGACTAGGGGGAGGAGGGTGGAGGGGGAGGGACCGCAGCCTCCGAGGTATCAGGAGGCTAGTCGGTAGGGGGTCGGCGGAAGGAGTCTATACAACGATGGTTTCTTGCCAGGCTCTTTGCTGAGACTTTTGATGGTTAGGAAATGAGAACGGGGAGCGATGGACGTTATCTTATGAAAAGATCGTGATTTCCGAAGAGGAAGTCGAGTCGAGAATGTGCGATTCCGAAGGCGAGGTTTTTCTGGTGAGGTGAATATACGCAGAGACTACATCACTCCGTACTGTTTGTTGTACGATTAAGGTCGTTTCTTTCCCCAATGGTGTCCTAGGTTCTCTGGGATCTGAGTCATGGCCCACAATTTTGTTCTGGTCTCCGCTTCGAAATGTTGAGTTTTTCCCATGGCGTAAAGCTTGATCGAAAGGTCCACTCTTTTATCTATATCAAGGGTGCATTTCTGCGCCGGCTTCTGGGTTCTCAATATTCAGAAATCCGGTCTTTTTACTTACGGCTCCTGCGTAACCTGACGAATCTACTCAAGCTTGGATGAAATTCATTGACTTTGTATACGAAAATCGACTCACATCTGGATACACATACTAACTCACCATCTCCACACACATACAAATTAACCATGCAATCCCACCTCACCCTCCTCCTCACCCTCACCCTCACCCCCCTCCTCACCACCCCCACCAACGCCGCAACCCCCACCGAAGCCGCCCTCGGCAAAATCCCCGGCTTCCTCAACTCCTGGAACCTCCACCCCCGCCACCCAAAAAGCGACCACCTAACCGCCACCTCCTGCTACTGCCACCTCCCCGACGGCCTCCACATCCCCGCCCGCACCGAAGAAGCCCACATCTTCCAATACGAATACTACAACCTGCACAGCAACACCACCTACATCGTCGACGACGTCTGCCAAGACACCTTCGACAGCACGCACCAGTCCTGTCTTGAGAACCGGAATGTAAATCATGCCGTGCATGGGGAGAAGGTTTGTAGAAGGTGGAGAAGGGATCCGAATGATGGGATGGGGGGGCATGATCGGTTTTGCTACGCGGCTGCTGATGTGGATAATGCGAGGGGGGAGGATGCGGTGTTTTTTAATGGGCAGAGGAGGGAGTTGGGGGGGACGGGGGGGCAGGGGCCGTTGTGGCTGTCGGAGGATGTTGTTGAGGAGGTTTGTGGGGGGTTGTGTTCGGCGTTTGTGGGGTTGAGTCTCTTTCGGGATGAGAAGTTGGCGCCGAATCGGATTGTGGTGTTTGAGGATTTGGATGATATGTGTCCTCGGTGTAAGTAAGGCGAAGATTGAAGGGGGAAAGGAGATTTATGTCTGTCTTACCTTTTTTTGTTTGGATATGTTGAGCGTGGATTTGGGTTTGGCTGTCGGTTGAACTTTCATTATGTCCTTTTGCATGTTGATTTCGTCTTGCCTCCTAGCCGTTGGGCTGGGGTGAATCTCTATATTGATAGGGATTAGTTCGGAGTAGGCGCTGATGTTGTGGGAATTCTGAACACCAACTTCTCTAGATCGGAAAACGCATATTTTCCTCAATATCCACATGGACTTTCAATAGACATCAGCGTCTGAAACGAAAATGTGTAGGATTCCAACGCAACAGCCACCAAGTAAATGATAAATGAGCAAGCACCTCGGCGGTATTATGTCAATGACAAGAAGACTTCATTAATTGAGCATCCGACGTCGTAATCCCCTGAGCCAAACCAAAAGGGGCCAAAACGCCGAGGTCAGAGCGAGCGACTACCAGTCTTGAAGTGAAAGCTATATGCAAGTCAAGAAAGCACCCGGGATGTGTTTAAAGTATGCTAAGGGTTCTGATGTTTGAACACCGGAGGTGAATCAGGCAAGCTCCGTTCCAGTAGCGAAGATGGCCACGAGTGAGAAAGCCATACTAAGAATGCAAATGCTTCCAACTAGCATTACGTAGGCCCACAGAGACTGATACAAAGGGAAGGTGTCGGCTAAAGACATGGAGAAGGCTGCTGTCGAGACTGTTTCAACATTACATAAGGCAATGCAATATACAATGATAACTGAGGACGAGTCGAATGTAGCACTTTAAGTGATAGCAATATAGCTGCGAGGTTCATTTTCAGAGACCATTCTTTCGGAAAGATAGTGGAAAAGTCGACAACTTTCGGGAGCCCTTGTCAATGCACGCACTGGGTAGAAGCTTCAATATTCTTACAGTATGATATCCCTGTCATCGTGCATCGCTCATAGCGAAATTGGGTCGACTTCCAAATCTAGCTGACTCCCTCAACAGATACACCACCTGAGATTTTGGATATGGACAATTCGTCAGCTATGCCATCGAGCACTCCAGTATCCACGGCGTGTTTGACCGCCGGATACACGGCGCTTGCAAACCTGCTCTCTTTCGCCAAGATGTAGTCCAGAGTGATGCCTCCTTTCCGACCGAACATGATATTATTCTCGTCGTCATATTTCTGGAATTGCGTGGTCCAGCCGTGGAGGATGTAAGATCCGCGCCAGTCGACCTGTGTCTTACCCTTTCCGCTCTTTCGATCGTCTTCAAAATTATCCATGTACTCTGTCATGTTTCGACACTCCTCGCTCGTGATGAGTGGATCTCCATTGTCGATCGGCCCCTCTATTCTCTCCTTCTTCTCATCCTTTTCCTCATCACCGATGCCTTTATAAATGTGATAGAGCTCTACAAGGTCTCCCTTGTTGAAACCGAGTCGGTAGAAGACTTCTCGCTCGAGAATCAACATTTGCCCATCTACACCAGAAAAATCTTGAGCCAAGTGAGACAGCAATTCCACGGAGTGCGTGGTCCATCCGCCATCAAAGATTCTGTCTTGAAGAGCATAGAAGAGGGAGATTAGGTCGCTTTCGGGAGCCGCCATAATCACGGCATTGCAGATCTGGCCATTTTCTTGCCTGCCGGCAATGGCCTTGAACCCAGAGTCTCGCAAAGGTCTAAGGTCCCGGATAACGTATGCGTCGTCATCAAGATATAGGCCGCCCCACCGTTTGAGCACTCGCGTCCGTATGAAGTCTGATCTGTGGGCCAACTCGTTGATTAGTTTGCCTCTAGTCGTCTTCAACGGAGTATATTCGTAATTGAAGATAATGTTTGGCAATTTCGAAAGTACGCGAACATAGGGATTGGTCGAAGCGTTAATGGCAGCTCCTAGGATGTGGTCTTCGAGGTTGGTATGTATGTAGATTTTGTCCGGGTTTAGGTAATAATGCGCAGAGTAGATGGCCACGAACTGTCGAAATGGAAATTCCACCACAGGCTCACTATCAGATCCCCTGACAAGATGCACGAAATGTACGATGTTTGGGATACTGGAAGTTTGGGTGACCTTGCCCTTGGTAAGAGATCCAAGAGAAGGAAAGGGAGGTAGTTTGAATGTCTTTGCGGTTGAGGGATGTTGGATGCGATGGACTAGAGTCACGAAGATCACGAGAAGAACAATGCTACCCACGCTCCACTTCTGATTCGTATTGAGAAGCATCACGGCGAAGTGGAGTGCCTTCCCAAGAGGAAAGGCAACCTGGGGGTTGTGGATGGCCTTGAGAGAAAGGTTGCTGGAGCCAAGAAATTCCAGGTCTGCCTCCAGGAATGTGGAACTCCTTACATTCATTCCTGTGAAGCATCAAGCAGTTTCGAAGAATTCGAAAGACCTGGCGGAACATATTGTCTTTCTGAGAACGACCAAGACAGTCAAGACCATAATCGCGGCGCGCAGCACACTATCGGAGCGATCTCAGAAAACATAAAGATGTAGGCCAATATGAAGCCCGAATACTTTGTAGCCATGGCGCGTCTGGCATGAGTGCACTATGTAATGCTGAAATTTTCTTGGCCCTTCCGTTGAATCTGTGCGGTTTCGAAGACTCCAAATCCGCTGAAGATGATGTCGGCAACGCCGCAACCAACGTCCCCGTGATTGAGGTTTTAGCTTTCCTCCTCAACGCTCTATAGCCCTTAGCTTTTTCGCGACGTTCGGAATTTTGGGACAGGTGTCGTGTAGCCAGGGAACAGGTAGCCGTGTTTCAAATCAATACTCTCTCCTGTGTGAAGACGCACCAAAGCATCGCGAATTGACCATACTTTAATGGAACGGCAAAGAATATGGGTACATGGTTTCGTAGTCAGGAATCCCTTTCTGAATAGTGAGGGAGCAAGTGACAGGCTCGATCGGCATAAATATGAAACATATCTGATATGGAAGCAATACTCCTGAAACCCGTTCATGTGGATGACAATACTTACGAAGAAGCGGCTTATAGCTTGACGCACCTTCCGAACATGCACAAACATGACTTCCTAACATAATTTACCTGGCGAAGCTGCCTTTCACGGCCTCCGATGATATTTGCACGGTGACGCTCTAGTCGCACACATGAACGTGACATGTCCCAATTCGGGCAGCTCATATATGAGATTGCCAATGTGAATGCTTATAAGGCCTTTGTCGCAATCCAGTGCTAATGGTCTTGAGGTGGTCGTTTATTTCGGACGTACGGGCTACCAATTCAGCATACAACATGAATTGATACCTCAGTCTTGAGTCTGGGGCTCGTAATGTATTTGCTAAATTCAATTGTAGTAGTTGCCTAGAGCTAGCTTCTAGAATGCTATATTATGTTTGATAGAAGCTCTTCGTACCTCCCGACTTTACTTCCATTGGTGCAGAGAGCTTTGGGGAATTGCTGGTAGGGGACGAATTGTTTGCGGCATTGCGTCTTCATCGCGCATGCCTCAACTGGAGTTGCAGGCTTAGGCTGCCTGCAGCCGACTGGAAGGTCAGACTTAGGGAAGCAACCACAGGCATATATGACAAGTAGTGATGGAGCATGAAGGATGGAAAATCAGAATGGATGCGCAAGCTAATATGCCTCAGGGCCTGTTTCGGACTAGACTGGTGTGCATAGCGACTTATTTACATAGACGTGCCGAGGTTGTTGGAGTCGCCCTCTCAACCAAGCATGCCTTTCGCTTTTACTCTCCCCACCACTTCTCCTCTCTCTTTCTCCATCTTCACTAGCAGTACCACACATCCATCTCTGCCTCAAACAGCCAGTACCTACAGAAGTGTCTTGCGGAATGTGTTGAAGAAGCATAAACGCTTGACCCCACAAGCCAGGACCTCCAATCTATCCACAGTATTATCGGCACTCGAGGACTACATACCCTATCTGTTCGCACTTGATGCTGCTATATGCGACAGGGTCGTTGATGGAGAAGAGATAGAGGTCGGGTTGCTGAGAGAGATTGAGGTAGAATGGCGCAGCACGCTGGTTGCTACAACTCCTGGGCGCGCGGCTCCTCGAATAAAAGGCAGAGGACTCGACTACGAGATATCCTTTGTCTTACATACACTTGCTAGCGTCCATACATTGCAAGCCCGATCAGAGCTTTTGTTACTTTACAGAGCAGTCACCCCAACTTATGACCAAAGGAACGTTATTATCACCATCGCTACCAAGCATCTCCTTCAATCCAACTCAATACTTAGCTATCTGGCTTCGCGTTCCGCTGAGACTGATGCTTCATCGGCAGTTGTCGAGACACTATCCCAAACTCAAGGCGGTCTTGCTGCGCTCGCACTCGCCGAGGCCACTCTACTGGCCGTGCTAAAAGATGACCCGTATCCTGCTGTTGTGGCCCAAGATAGAAACAAGAACGACAAGGATTGGATGATCAAGCCTCCGGAAATCCCGAAAGTGCGAGCACATTTGTTCGCAAGGCTATGCCTTGCAGCAGCAGAGCATGCGAGTAAAGCGGAGGCAATGCTGAGCGCTTCAGGCAGAATTGAAGAGGCACTGACAATATACGCGAACGATTTGAGTAAAGTCTCCAGGGCAAAGGCATGCAGACTCTTTGGTATAAACGTCGAGCTGGAGGGTGAGACAGGCCAAGGGATAGCGTGGCTTATTGGAGGCAAGAAGCAATTGGGATTTAGGGGTCCGAGCGACGAGGGTTCGAAGATAAAAGGTTTGGCAAAGTTCAAGAAGGATTGGACGGAGAAAAAGGAGGATAAGAAAATTGAGAAAGGGGGTGAATGGGGCAGCGACGCTGGCCGGCTAGAAGAGCTGAGAGTGATTGAGATGCTGGAACAGAAATGGAACAAGATGAACGATACTGTAAATTTTTCCCGTCTCATCCAACGATGATCATTGCTAACAGATTAGGTCAACACGCAAGTGATACCCCCTGCAGACCCTCTCGTAGCAACGATGCCTTCAGGTAGGGACATCCACTCGACCAAACTATATGTACCACCGGGTCTCGACGAGCAGACCTTAGCCCGCATGCGAGCCCCTCCGGATACTGAACGTGTTAGAAGTTCGGCATTTGATCACGATGACAGCGACAGTGACGATGATGGTACGCCGCAGACAAAGCAAAGTGGCCTTCCAGGCACTTTTCCCAGATCGTCCCTTACGGCTTCCAACAACAATGAATACTATTGATGAAGCCACGAGTACTCTGCCATTCCACGCCTGGTCTTGAGAAACGTAGATGTTTAGCGTGCCTTGTCAGCAAGCCAAAGCTCACCGTAGAGCTGTTCCTAACGCCATGATTTGCTGTATGCAATTCGGTGCCGCCCATTCTTCGTTCAGAACTATTCATGTACCTAACAGCTCTGCCGTGCCGTTCCAAATGTTCACGATTCTTGACCTTGTCCTTCTATGTAGTTCTGCTGCTCAAATAGATATCCCCTGACCTTCGCGTCCTTCAACGCCTCAAAATATCGTTCTGTACTTCCAATCAGCCACTAAACCCTCGGATCCCACATGTAGACCTAAACCAGTATCCTATATAATACGCAGTAGACGACAACTTCACATACCTCTCAACGCTCCGCACTTCTCCAAATGATTGACCCCTTCCCTATAATAACACTTCCCCAACTCCTCTCTCACTAATCGCGCCATCATACTCTTCACCCATTGCTCCCTGATAATCGCATCCTGGGCCGCCTTCAGTCGAGCAGTGTCGGCATAGTCGACGCCGTCGAACGTAGGTGGGACTTTAGGCTTTTTGGCAAGAAAGAGAGCGGATTCGGGGGTTGGCATTGCGTTGTCAATGGTGCTTGGATTCAGTTTCGTGGTAGGTGTGAAATTGCGCGTGGTAGATATACAGGTCGCTCGAAGCTCTGGGATAGGTGAGCCAGTCCCAACGAATGACTAAGAGGAACGAGAGCACAGAGTCGTTGTCGTTCTTGAGATCGCTTGGCATAACTCTTAGCAGATCCCAGAGTTCTACTTCTATTTTAGTGGATGTGGAAATAGCAATGACGAGGCATTGCATGAGCCTAGGCTTCACCTTCAGCCTTTCATTATCACCCCACAAGCCAGGACACTTGACTATACATAGCGCCGCGTTTGATCTTTCCTTCATCGCTCTTTCCTTCTCGTCACAATCTTCATTCGCCATTCCCACTCTCAATAAACAATGTCTTTCCTTGGCGGCGCCGAATGCTCAACCGCAGGCAATCCTCTCAGCCAATTCACTAAGCACGTACAAGACGACAACTCGTTGCAAAGAGATAGGTTGGTGGGTCAGGGATCAGGTGGCTTGCACGAGAGCTTTCGGAGTCAGCAGGATGGAGCATCTCAAGATGAGGTGGGTTAATTTCAATTATGGAATACTGTGAAAGATATAGAACCTGATATACGAGTGTAGATGATGGCAAACTTCATACAGCAGAGCGGACAGTTACCACACGATATGCCGCAGCCGTTTGTCATGGAGCAAATGCGAAGAGATCTGGATGATTACCGGACGACTTTTGCAAGGACACGTTCCCCCGGCTGGGCAGCTGAATTTGATCCAGCAGGAAAGTCGCAACTGAATCCTGCGTTTCAAACGCCAAAGACTGGAGGTCTCGTGCCCGCAGGATTCACACCCGCAGCATTTCAGAAATTTCAGCAAATGGAGAGGATCGGCTCGCCCCGAGTATCAAATTCCATGTCACATATGCCCATGGCAATGAATGGTTACCAGAGACCAATGGGTAGGGGCTATGGACCGGGCATGCAAAATATGAGATATCAAGACTCTAGCATACAACGAAGGCCGTCGGAACAGCAAGTGAATGGAAAAGGCAAAGGGCGAATGATAGAATTAGACGACAAAGACTGGGAGCAGCAATTCAATGAGATGGACGTAGCAGGACAGCGCGATTTGGATGCCGAAGCAAATGCAGCTATAGAGGGAGAATTGAACGATATGGATAGGTCAGTCCTCTCAGAGACCAACGAATATGGCGACTTCGAGAGTGTATGGCGAGGTATACAAGCTGAGACTGCTGCGGCCAGGTCGGCGATGGATGACGAGCAATATGGCATTCACATGGGCGATGACATACCGATCAACACGTTCGACCAATGGGACAACTTCGATAGCAACTTCCAGGACGGTTACCGCAACCCTGACTTAAGCGAATACCTCTTCCAGGAAGACAACCCATTCGCCACATCAAAAGATCCTTTTGAACAAGGCCTCATCATCATGAACGAGGGTGGCAATCTCTCCCTTGCCGCCCTTGCCTTTGAAGCCGCAGCACAGAAGGACCCACAACATGTCCAAGCCTGGTGCCAGCTAGGCAGTGCCCAAGCGCAAAACGAGAAAGAAAGCCCGGCCATCCGCGCTCTGGAGCAAGCCCTGAAGATCGACTCGTCGAATCTACCAGCCCTCATGGGCCTCGCGATATCATACACAAATGAAGGCTACGACTCGATCGCTTACCGGACTTTGGAACGATGGCTTGCAACCAAATACCCACAGATCATCTCCTCAAACGACCTCACCCCAGAAAGCGAATTGGGATTCACGGACCGCCACGTCCTCCACGAGAAAGTAACCGAGCTCTTCATCCGCGCCGCTCAACTCTCCCCAGACGGCGAACACATGGACCCGGACGTCCAAGTCGGCCTCGGCGTCCTCTTCTACGGCGCGGAGGAATACCGCAAAGCAGTCGACTGCTTCGACGCCGCCCTCGCCTCCACCGAAACCGGCACCATCAACGAGCCCCAACAAGCCCACCTCCTCTGGAACCGTCTCGGCGCCACCCTCGCCAACAGCGGCCGCAGCGAAGAAGCCATCGCCGCCTACGAAAAGGCGCTGACGCTCAAACCCAACTTCGTCCGCGCCCGCTACAACCTCGGCGTCTCCTGCATCAACATCGGCGTCTTGCCGCAGGCGGCGCAGCATCTGCTCGGCGCGCTGAGCATGCACCGCGTCGTCGAGCGCGAGGGCATGCAGCGCGTTCGGGAAGTCATGGGCGATGATGATCCGAATAATACGGGTGTGGGGACCGATGAGGTGTTGCGGATGGTGGAGATGGATTCTAGCACTAATTTGTTGGAGACGTTGCGGAGGGTGTTTGTTCAGATGGGGAGGAGGGATTTGGTGGAGAAGGTGGAGTATGGGATGGATATCGAGCAGATGAGGGGGGAGTTTGATTTTTGAGTGTGAGGGGCGTTTGTTTGGTGAGTGAAAGGTGGTATGTTGTATGGGGGAGGTGGTATCTGTATGGCATTTATGGCGGAATTTAGTCACGTTGGGTCATGTTACTATCTATTCTATGTATTAAATCTATCCTGACAAATACCCTTGAGCTAGAAAAAACCATCGCTTCATGCCTAAGGTACCTGTTATTGTCAATCACTATACGTACGCCTACTAGGATATCCTCTTTCCTCTAATACATCTCGCCCTTGCGCGCTATATGTATATATACATCACCACCACCATCCCCATTCCCATCACCACCACTATCCCCATTCCCATTCCCATTCCCATTCCCATCCCTTTTCCCATTCCCATCCCCATCCCCATCCCCATCCCCATCCCCATCCCTATCCCCATCCCTATCCCTATATTTTTCCCATCCCTACCCCCACCAACCACTCACCCACTCATCACCCACTCATCACCAACCACATCCACCCTTCTCCACCATCCATCCCTCTTCGCACCCACCATCAAAATCCCATCTCATATCCCCTCCCCAACATATCCCCAACCCAACCCACCCCAACCCAACTCAATGTCAAACAACACCGACACCTCTCCACACCAGCACCCGCGAAAAACGAAGAGTGAAAGGCAGCGCTCCTCATGATAATAGATATTGAATAACATATCAGAATAACATATCAAGAAATTCACGATAGATACTAATACCTCGCACTGGAGGAAGAGTGTAAGGTACTTGGTATGTTGTAAGATATGGGGGATCTAGGGTGGGGATCTGAGGTGTGGTGGTTTCAAGAGTTGCGATGGGTGCGTGTGGTGGATTGTTGTGCTGTTGTGCTGTGTGGAGGTTGTGGATGATCTTTGAGGGCTGGTTTGGTGATGGATGGAGGGCATTTCACTGTTTGTGAGCATTCAGCCTGTAAAGCATATGTGAGCTAATCTTTCTGGAAGTATGGGAGTCAAGGCCGAGTGCGTTGCGGTTTACAATAGGTGTAGCAGCTGGCCACAATACGTGCATTGGGATATCCTAATCTACGTAGCTATACATGATCAAATCGCATCGACAGCCAACATCGCAGCCGTCGGCGGTATGTACTTGGGCCCACTGTAATCTCCCTGTCGCCAAAACCAAAACGCTGCCACGAACAACGTAAGGCCGCCGGTAATCAGGCTACAGTAGTTCATCGTGCCGGCAGAAACGGGGCGTGAGAAAGGGAAGAAGAAGATGACGGTGAAGACGATGATGTACAGACAGGTGACAGCGTTGACGACAAAGCCTGTAGCGCCCTTCATCCAGAACCATCCGGGTTCGATCGTCGACCGCCCGTGCAGTAGATGAGGCAGGATGGCTGCTAGGTAGGATAGACAGGTGAGCACGACGAAAGCGCCGACGAAAGCATTGAAGCCTGCGGCGGTGCCGAGATAGATGCAGCCGAGTAGGGTGTTGACGACGGCGCAGAGCACGATGGCGTTGAAGGGGTTCCTGTGTCTTTTGTGGACCCGGCTGAAGAACGCTGCAAAAGGAGTGGCGTTGTCACGCGCCAGAGTCCAGAACATGCGGCTGACGGTGAGATAGCAGCCTAAAGTTCCGATAACGAACGGAAGGAAGGCGCAAAGAAGAAGACCGACTGTGCCGCCTGCGGAATTGGTAGCTTGTCGATATATGGAGGCGAGAGGAAACAGGAAGGCGCTGTCGAGGACGCTTGGGAGGTCGGAGATGGTGTAAAGGATGGCGATGAGGTAGAAGAATGCTGAGACGAAGCCAAAGGCAAATTGGAAGAACATTGCTAGGGGAATATTTCTGCTCGGGCTGCAGGCTCGTCAATAGATGTCTATTTGGCGCCAGAGACCAGTGTGATGGATATTTGAATACATACTGTCGAACCTCCTCTGCCAAATGGCTAACGACGTCTGGAGTACCGACCGCGAACGCTCCATTCAGCATACCCAGAAGAAATACAAATCCATTACTTTCATAGCCTGTGGTATTCTGCCACTCGCGCCACACGAATGCGTTAGTTGCATAGCCCCCGTGGGAATGTGGCATCACTGCACAGACGATGATGGTGACGAGAACCCCAGCGATAACCAGAACACCGTCGATTGCTGCAAACATGGGCAGCGCCCTGTTCATATAGAGAACCACAATACAGCAGACCCAGGTGAAAACGAGGTACGCCATGAAGACATGCCACCTCTGCGTTGTGAACTCTGGATGAAAGGCTTTGTACATAGAGACCACCATTTCAGCACCGATCTGAACGGATCCAGCCAAACCTGAACCGCCAGGAGTCAGCACTTCTTTCTGACGAAGGAAGTTGATACAAAACATGCATAAGGAGTCACTATACCGCGAGCCCTGCAAGCCCTTAAATCACCGGTTACAACCCCATGAAGCGCACCTTTAAAGGATTCCTGCCGCAATTGCAAGTATGAGGTTGGGGGAAGGGGAACGACACAAGACGAAGCTCCGATTGATAGATCAAGACTCAAGATAACATCGGTGTAGGGCTTTGTTTGGAGGAAAATGGAGCAATTACCGAATATCCAGGCCCAGAAATTCCACCAGCCAGCGAACCATCCACAGACACGTCCATATTTCCCTCCCGTGATAGTCGCCCAGTGGTAAACACCGCCCGAGGAAGGCATTGCAGACGCAAGCTCAGCAAGCGAAGCTGCTATCAGCCAGTAGAAGATAGTAGCGGCGATGAATTCATAGATGACACCTGGAGGCCCACCGTTATATATCGCCACAGTGACACTGCCTCCCAGAGCTATCCAGTCATTGCCCGATGAGATTGCTAGACCGCAGAGAGTGAGCAAGGTGAAGTTTCGATCGAGCTCTTGACGATGACCGGACGCATTGATGGGAGCTTCTTCAACGGTGACCCTCGCAACCTCGGAGTCCTTTACTTTTTCCATCGGGTAAGGATGGATCTGTCTAGGTGTTGGACACCGTGCTGACGTTTGGTACAATCGGACTATTGCAAGGTGAGATGTCTCTTGGAGGCCAATACCCTATCTTCATGTCATTGCGAGGGGGGAGGAGCCGCAGGATCCCGGTGGGCACACCGAGATACATCGTGCAGTACGGCATCTTCAGCAGAAGAAATGAGAGGTGATCATTGGCGCACAGAGTGAGCTCGTATGTAGCTTGCATTGTGGCGTGATTAGCGATATTGACAGCTGCCGGAGTGGGGTATAGCAGTTCATGCAGCTACCATCACAGTGCAGCTGGAAGGCATGGAAGATGCATCATTAGTGGTCCGATTGTGTTCAACAATGATTTGCAGGCTACCATGCGCGGTGGAGAAAGCGATGACAGCCTGGGATACTAAGGTATTGATGAGACATGGTCGTGGTAGAGAGATACAGAAATTGGTTTCGCAACCCCTGAAGTTGATGAGATGAAGAAGGCTGATTGGCGCTACAGAGATTGGCCGAAGCGGCTTGTGGCTGCTGCCAACTGCCGGCTGCCAAGCCACTCCCTCTGGCGGTCTGGTGAGAGAATCCGCTTCACCAATTGATAGCGAGTCAACCATGGAGGCAAGCAGTGGTGGTCATGCAATGATTCAGTACTTTAGTCTGAGTCGGATTCTTCTTCTACATCATCATGGTCGTCATCAGTTGCGTCGTCATCTTGTAGCCCCTGCGCAGTGTCAGTATTGGCATTGGCCTTATCGTCTTCGACATCATCGTCGCTATCTTCATCCACAATCTCGAAGTCTCCTACAAGGTCCCATCGATCACCTCGAGCCATTCGGCTGACATATTTGACGAATCGCATCGTACTCTTGTCTCTCAGAACAATGGCCAATCGGTTCCAACAGGCTGGCATGCTGAACAATACCCCATCATCTTCCTCGCGAAACTGGTAGATAGCCGGGTCTTGCTTGAATTTTCCAGGCTTAGTAGCCCTTGAAGATCGGGCGCCAGTACTCATGTCAAGAGGTACTTCAACGCCATGGTTACTACCATTGTCATCGTCAAGACTGTCGTTAGCTTCATCGCCGGCCAAATAGGCAAGGTATCCGCCCACATTAGAGTCGGCACTCAGATCCTCATTTCGTCCAGGAAGGTGCGCTTCTGGGGTAGTTTTGCTATCCGTTATTTCCTCGCTCTTGTCGTCGCCCCAACCTGAACTTGGTGTTAGGCTTAGACATAGCTCGATACGAGGGCTGTCTTCTTCATAGCTAGTCGCGAGCGTGTAGTCCATCCCTCGTCTGAATCGGCGAATTAATGAGTCCTGCGACGTTATTTCATGTCCGGTAGCTAATGAAAGCCATTTTCGGAAAGCTTTCGAAGGCAAGAGGTTTTGGAGGAGATCAAGCAGCGGGTTGTCCCCGAGTGACGAAGCAGCACTTCCTTGAAACAGGAAGCGGTGTTTATGAGGTGGTCGGGCAACTTTCCAGATTGTCGTGTTTTCAATGTCCGTGGAAGATGTCGGTAGTATCTGGGATTCCTCCAACTTGATGTAGTCGTCGATTAAAGTAGAGAATTTGTGCGATAAAAAAGTCTCGAGGCACATACAGCATTCGTCGGCAAAGATGCTGGAGACAGATTCGAGCGTATCTAATGATGTTCTCCACGTCAGTATTGTCTCTTTTCCGAGACTACAATCGTGGGCATAACTCGTGGCAGGGGAGCAGATTCCTTCATAATGTCTCACAATCCATGCTATGTACTAGAGATTGAAGTTTAGGTCAACACTTACCAGGGGTGAGATACGTCGGAGCAATATACTTCAGTAAGAAATCGCAGTCATCTTCTGAGAGGAATGCATCTTCTTGGGAGGAGGGTGTTGGCATCCCGCCATCTCCAATCTTCGCCTGATAGGGTCGGCCATTAGGTTGCGGCAAATCATACTTGTCCTCTTTACCTTGTAGCTGCGTCAGGCTGCTCTTCTCTGCAAGTCGCTCTTCTAGGCCGTCCTCGTAGCCCTCTTCCCCTTCCTGGGGTATATGGTACCAGCCACTGATAGCCATCCGGACTCTTATTCCGTCTTTTTCGTCCTCAGCGGCTTCTGCCTGACTGTATACTTCCTCGACATCGTGAAAGCTTTCGCCCGGTTGCACGGCGAAGAAGCTCAATTGATTGAAGGCTGGCGGTATGACCGTACTATAGTCAGGGCTGGGGACTTTAGTGACCACTCCGTCTTCCTCCGTGTATTTTTGGGTAGGGTATAACCGCAATGCTCCACCCCACTCTTCCATCCAAGGTTGGTCTGGATCTGTCAAGTAGAGGATATAGCTGACTCTCCTGCTTCCAATGACATCGTCATGGCAGAGAAGGTGGCATCCCGGCGTGTAGATGTTGACTGCCATGTCTGTCTTCCTTCCTGACAGCAGGCCAGAGCCAGTGATATGCGCGAGGTAATGTCGGAAGTCTGAAGAATACATTGTATCGCGGAGAATGAGAAGCGATGGAAGGAGTTTGAGCGAAGAACCTTCCAAGCCATCTAAGTTTACAAGATCCCCAGATTGGTGTATCTTGTAGATGTCGGTCTCTTTAGGAGTGAAGGACAATTTTTGAATCTCGGAACGCACATTGCGGAGGAGAGTAGGAGAGATGAGATCTTGAATTACACCATGACGATATCTGCAAGCGGTCAGATATAAGCCAGGTAGCTTGGTCTGAGTCTCCAAGAGCCTCACGGCACGGAGCTTGTATAGCTCCTAGTATAGCCATCCAACACACTTTGGTCAAACAGCCCTTTACGGAACTCATCCTGATGGCCAACAGCCCGTCGCTTGGTTTTGACGTCTGGTTTGGTACCTTCCAATGACTCTGCTTTGCGTTTCATCGTACGCTGCAATGATCATAGTAGAGGGAATCATCAAGAACTTTTGCGGACCTAAATTGCTTCCACTCTAATAAGAACCTAACATTGTGTTCAAGATTACCGCTATCGGGAGCTATGGTATTTTATACTTTGGAGAGCTAAGGTAGCTAGCCGAATTTTATATTTTATGGCACACAGGAGTCATGATGTGGCCGATTCTTACTTGGAGTATTGACGCATGTCTATTCTACTGACCACTGTTTCGGGGCTACAAACGATGTTAGTGCCAAGATCAGCTAGGTATCAATGACCACCCCCAGATATGTTGTATGGAGTAGAGAATCCTCGGATATCACTCGATATCGGTCGCCTTGAATCGTTTGAAGATACAACCCACCAAGCTTTGACCCTTGATACCTTTGCTGTGTCCTTAATGGTCTGGAGAAGACCGATGGTCGACAGATCGCACGTGACTGCGAACCAGTACTTTAGTAATGGTGATCTTATCATCTCATTATCACTAGCACTGTGTATCCTACACGCTTTTACAAGAGGTTGGAAGTCCATTATCGAAACTAGGATTCCACTTGTCGCATCAGTATTTGGGAGGCTGCACTCAACTTCATTTCGGGTAGTGAGGGGGTACGAATACCATATGTTGCATACAAGGATTGGTGTACAAGCCTTCATCATGTCTTATCCATATTATTGAGGCCTCAGGAATCGGATCATCGGTGATGCGGACGACAGACCGCAGCCAATCATCAGTCAAATGTCGGTCTGACGTGAGACCATCGAAGGTTCCGAGAGCTTGGGACTGGTATGCGGGCCTTTTCTTCGCATGTAGTCCTCGAACTCTGACACAGATATTCGCTGCTGCTGTAGTGACCGTTGATATCAGGAACACATCAAGAGATCGGCCTGCCGACGCTTAGATGTTAACCTTATACTTGGCATCTATGCTAAAGCTTCGCTTCCACAGAAAGTCCACCAACAGAGACAAAGCTTTCTGCGGATTGATCGAATAGTCAGGGGGCTTCAATTCCCCCGTCTCCAGCTATTAGTCACGGTCCCAATTACATCGTTATCATTGAAGGTGGTCAGGCGCTAGTACCATCTGAGATTGACGTTCAACGGACAAGGTGTAGCATGAGGAGTTATGCAATGAATGGTCATGACAGAGAAAAGCACCCGACCTGTGGTTGGAAGGCCGTGATCCAACACGCTTCCAGGCGACGAGAACCGGGTTAACAATGCACACATGGATGCTGCAATGCAGTTCTCCATGAGTCATGCATGTCCGTTCAAGGTCGCAAGCCGGAAGGATGATCTGGCATGTCATGATGGATGTCGACAATCGAAGGAGGTTGGATCATTGGATGGCTGAACTCCACTTCGGATCTCCCATCGGCCTGTGCTTTTGCCTTTTGCCTTTTTGAATTCAATTAGCGTTCGACCAGCCAGGGTTGCCTCCTCCGGGCCGCTCCTCAGCGATCTGCCGTCCGAGAAATCATCCCTCATCCCTCATCGATGGCAGGGATCGATTTGATGAACAACCAAAATACACAGTACAATCTCATTCGCCACTCGTATTCGAGATCTCTATGGATGTCATGCGAGACCGTTGGAATCGCCGGGATGTTCATGCCAGGCAGATGAGACATCTGCGGACAAACCTCGACGGCGGGTCGCATAACGGAATGGGTTCCGCCGATGGTTGTCGCTTTGCCGAAGAAGCGAGAAGGGAGCGCATAAGAGTCAGAGCGGTCCGCGATACCTGGAATCCTGGATGGAAGATCATGAAGGATCATGATTCGGGAGGATGGGCAGACAACGCTCCTAGAATATCCATTATCCTGTGCGCAGACCAGCCATCCCTGCATTTCCGCTCCCGGCAGTGTGGGCAAAGCGGAGAGCTTCGGCGCATCAAGCGCCGAAAAATACTTGAACTAGTCCTGGGTGACTATCTCCAAGTGAGCTATGCTAGCTTGCAGAATGACAGGATGCAGGTTCTTCGATGCACGGTCAGCAGCTCTTGTAATCGCTCTGTTATCAACCAATGATTCCACGGATCCATCCTGCTCGCCCGGGAAGATTACAACTACGAGCTCATCGGCAAGTGGCAAAATGCGGCTTTGGAACGAATAGGAGCGATAGGTGGGGGGGGGGGTAAGGAGGGCGCAGGGGGGCCACGTTATTACGGCCACGAGGTGTTCCTTAAGCTTGAGGCAAGGCCAAAGGCGACTAGGAGGTACTTCGAATCAAGTACTCGTATCACAAAGCCGTATGGCCAGTCAAATACGCGATACCGTAACTAGCGTGTTCTAGACGTAATCAATTCCTTCCCTCTACAGGCTCTACTTAGTAAGGTACTTGGGGAACGGCGCAGGGGCGGTGGATCGTAAGTTTCAGGCGGAACAACCTTTCCCCCTTTTTCCACCCTCGACACTGCTTACCCTACTATTATTTTACCTAGTTCTAGTGTGGAGCACAAAACGGACCACCAAATGCCTATTTCTATGTTGTATGCGTGATAATCAGCGCAGAGCAAGATTTAACCATCTTTGTTGTAGCTTTAGAGTTGAGCTTGATTGCGGTGATCCTGACCATGGGTGAGAGACTGAGAGTGCAGAGGGAGGGGGGTGTGGTGGCCCATCTGCCGGCTGTAGTTCTCCATGTAGCCCACCATGCAAGGGAAGACTAAACCACTTTGGCAGCTTGAACGGGGATCCTGAACTGACCACTGACCACACTCCATCCACCACCCCCAGACACTCTCCTCCACTGTCTTTCTTTGCGACCGTTACAATCCTAATCTCCAACCTCTCTTCTTCCCACTTTCCTTCATCCTTTATCGCATGCGACGCCTTCAATTCTCCTCCTCTATTCCCTTCCATCTCCGCTGCCGTCTTCTACCTTAGCTGACAGACAATGTCTTTGTGAAGCGGACTTCGACAACCCGACCGTCGCAGGGAACGTGGTGGACGGGTACCGGCTGGCAAGGAAGGATTGCTTTGGACATCACGCAAGGACTCGATGAACAAGAGTGTGGGCCAAGGTGTACTGAAGCTTGCCTTTGCTGGAACCAGCGGAATCCAAAATCCACTGCCGCTTCTTCAGCCACCACCTCATCAGCCATGACTCGATACCATTGAGCTTCACAAACTCAATCTACGCCTCAAATCGCAGCTCCGTAAGGCTGTATGTCCGCACTGGATTCCAATCTGCCACCCATCATTTTCTACGCTGTCCGGCTACACCACAATCTTCAATTGCTCGCGAGCAAGCGCAGCCCAGCTTCACCAGCTCCATACGCTTGGGAAACCGAATTGGTGTTCAACCCCGTTGATATCTTCCTCGATCCCTCCGCGAAGCTCGTGGAAGCACACAATTCGCACACATTCCAGCAAAGTCCGCGGGATACGTCAACGTGCGTCCGCGTGATCTACATTCCTCATTCAGAGATCTTGTCTGCCATAACCTCCTGTGAAGGGGTTCAAGAGGTACATACAGCGCCATCATCGAGTGGATACTGTCGCTTACGGATACCTGCAGGTTCAAAAACGACCGAGATGGCCACGCAACAGTCGACTCGGATCTGGGAGAATGACTCTTCCGCTCCTGCACCACATAGAACCTCACAACCTCATGCCGCAACACTCCCTTCTATTGCAACATTGACAAATGAGCTGCCGCCCGGAGCTAACGGACAGCCATCTCCAATATATCCAACCAATCGCTCGTCCGATCAATGGGCCACTCCACCACAGAGTTCCCGTAAGCTACACATACCTCCCTTGTCTTACCCAGTCAAGGCTCCCATAGGTGTCTGCACCACTTGGTCTTACTTTGCACATCCATCTTGCGTGCAAGGGTCATTGCGAGATCATTACTGATTTGTTTAAACAGGGTCATCAGCGTATTCATCTGGACCCAATGGCTACTACTACAATTCATCGATGACCTCTCCTCACCGCGCCTCCAATTCCAGTCAGCTCGGTGCCACTTCCCATCCAGCTGATTATCACAAGACTCCGAGCTCTGCTACATCAGTATCTTCCCCTGGGTTTGCACCGTCTCACAACAGCCTCGGTCTTCCTACTCTGAACCAGCAATATCAGGATCAGACCCAATGCCGCGGCAGTCACGAGTTTCCGGCTCAAGAGTCTCGGCGAAGCAGTCTCGGTAGTCAAGTTAATGGCTTCAACAATCTGCACATCAATAATGTTGCCTCTCCATACAATGGCCACAGCGCCAACCCTTCTCAGTCGTCCATTGCGGCTAGCCTACAGCGAGAGCGTGGCATACCACACACCAATGGCGTGCGCAACTCGGGGACATCTTCCATCCAGCAGCCAATCTCGCCCTTGGCACCGTATCCTGGCGAGTCGGAGCGGGCGTACTCATCGCGAACGGGTCCTAAAGCAGCTCCTATAATCAGTGCTAATCCTATGAAAGAGGTCTACAACGCCGATAAGCCCACAGCTGGACAACCTTATGCTTTTCCGGATCCTGATATGTCACATCGATCTAGCGGTAGTGGTGAAGGAAATGGTTCGTCCATGCTGTCCCGTCGAAACAGCGACCATGCGTCCATCGCTAGCAGCATCGTCACTAACGACTCACGATTACCCTCAGGACAGCATCATCTGGATGAGAGTAAGTCCTACGTCCATTCTTGAATATGGTCAATGTCTTCCTACCTTGAAAATAATTCTCTTCATTTACGATCCCAAATATACTCATTCATTGAGTTGAAGCCATAGATATACCACATGGGTAAATGTCTGTCCCATGGCTTACTGTTACCAGATGTTCCCGACATGCCTGGCACACACCATCACTCATTGCAGCACAAGCAAGTCAGCTCACTCGCTAGCGAAGCCGACTCCCCAGAGGCAACATCGCCCTACAGCCGAACGCCAGCCCTGCGAAACAGTCACAAAATTGCGGAGCGAAAACGGCGGACGGAGATGAAGTCTCTCTTCGACACACTGCGATCTCAGATTCCAGCCAGCCATGGAAGTAAATCAAGCAAGTGGGAGATCCTTTCCAAAGGTTTGTTGAATCCTTGCCCTCAAATCTTTGTGATATGGACCCTGATCTGACTACTAAACAGCTTCTGAGCATATCAGAAATCTTGAAGGTGGATGCAAGCTGGGCCGCGAAGTTCAAGTACAATTACAACATACAAGTCAAGAGCTTGAAGCCACTCGACGAGAGAACGAGACACTTCGCAACGAGAACCACCACCTATTCCAGGAGATGCAGCACTACCGGGAGCAAGCGCGCCCAAACACTGCTACTGCAATGCATCCGCAGCAACCAATATATGGGCCATCTGGACCTATTGGAGACCCTTCAAGATCTCTTCCTCCACTTTCGAATGGCATTCCTGCGGTCAACAACAGCATGCAAGGCGTTCAGTATACAGATGAGCGCCGCTAAGAGCCGTCTGTATGACTGAACGGTCTTTTTTGACCTCACGAAGAATATTAGCATCATGCTGAGAGCCAGGCCATCGCTCAATACATTTCAATAAAATTACAATATCAGGGGCATGGATTCCCCGACGATTACTCGACTTATGTTCTCATGGCATGTATCAAAAAGTTGTTATTCTTGGCCGCCATCCCATTGCTGATCTCGGCTTAACGATACTCATTTCATCATCAATTTACGGAGTTCAAATCAGGTCTGGAGTTCGAGACCCATCGGTGGATAACGTCTTAATCGCGGCGCTATGATAGACCTCATGCCATACTTGGCCTGCTGTCCGGTGTTTTTCCTTTCATGCCTGGCTTGCGGATACTTCGACTTTTGTTGTTGTGTTTAATATATCATTTATCATGGACTATATGCGGGCAACTTCGAGCGCTGGGCGGACTCAGTGGGCCCTTTAAGGATCGGTGATGCGTCTGGAAGTCGGATGACTAGGTTTCCCTCCAACGGCTATGAGGCAGGGGACATGGACGATGTATCATGGCAATCAGGAGACAATAAAACAGCGGGATCTCTGGCATGAGCTCTCCCTCGCAGCGTTCACGCTTTTGCTCGGGCACATTTGTTTCCGCGCTGTATGTAGATAGTACTGGGATTTTAGATTTGCTTAATAGCTTTACAATCATACGAAGACAACACTTATGCTTTATCGAAGGTCCCTAACGCCGTCATTATGTATTGGAAAGTCTTTCGCGTGCCATTGAGAGATCTCACAAGACGGAAACACGACTACAACATATATGGCTGAGTAAATACGGCAAATCCTCGGTACTTCGAATCAACATCACCTTCCTATTCAAGCAGCACCTCACGAAATCCGTGGTACGTGGGCACGGTGGGGTACCAATTCACAATGAAGTGGCAGCTTCCACTCCCTCTCCAATCGGCTCATGCGTGTAAGACTTCACTACTAGTTTGGGCTCGTTCCTCGTTTCCACTCCGTCCGCCATAGACACGAGTATGATAGATCAAAAGGACGAGCAGCCGAAAGCGAATGGCATCAATGGCCATGAATCTACTGGTGATGATGAATTGGACTCTGCTCGAAGGAGTGCCTGGGATGCACCCGGTGCGGCGGCTTTTGATTTCAGAAGTACATCTTCCTTTTCGTTCACTCCACGATACTCCGTCCCAGCGCCTTGTTGACATTCCCCAGGCGACACCGTAACAACCCCCACCGCCTCAATGCTCGCCGCCACCTCCTCCTGCACCCTCTTCGACGACGTCTTCGCCGAAGACCCCACCACCAACGGCCTGGAAGCCTACATGGCAGAAATGACAGGGAAAGAGGCCGCGTTGTTCGTAATAAGTGGAACGATGGGGAACCAACTTTCAATGAGATCAGCCTTGGGTGGCCCGCCACACAGTGTTCTCGTAGATAGCAGATCGCACATCATAGGCTGGTGAGCTCACACCACCCCCAAATCAGCACCTAATGCGGAAACTACCACAAATCGACCCTTGAGCCGAAATAACACCTCCAAACCAGGGAAGCCGGCGGAATCGCCGCACTATCCGGCGCCATGCCCATTCCCGTCCTCCCCTCAAACTCCCACCACCTCACCCTCCCGGACATCCAAAAACACGCCATAACCTCCCTCGACATCCACCACGCCCCCACCCGCCTCATCGCCCTCGAAAACACCCTCAACGGCACCATCCTCCCCCTCTCCGCCTGCCGCTCCATCGCCCACTGGGCCCGCGCCCAACAACCCCCAATATGGCTGCACCTCGACGGCGCACGCTTATGGGAAGCCGTCGCCGCCGGCGCCGGTTCGCTGAAAGACTACAGCGCCTGCTTCGACAGCGTGACGATGTGTTTTTCCAAAGGTCTCGGCGCGCCGGTGGGCAGTGTGATTGTGGGCGAGGGCGCTTTCGTGCGTAAGGCGCGGCAGTTAAGGAAGATGATGGGGGGTGGGATGAGGCAGGCTGGGGTCGTGACGGCTGCGGCAAGAGTGGCGGTGCGGGAGACGTTTTTGGGGGGCAGATTGGCGGCGACGCATGTGAGGGCAAAGGCTGTGAAGGGGATGTGGGAGGCGAGGGGGGGGAGCGTGCTGGGTGAGGTGGAGAGTAATATGGTTTGGTTGGATTTGGAGGCTGCGGGGGTGGGGAGGGAGGGGTTTGTGGAGGAGGGGGTTAGGCAGGGGCTCAAGTTGATGGGGGGGAGGGTGGTGGTTCATTATCAGATTTGCGAGGAGGCGGTGGAGAGGTTGGGGAGGGTGATGGATGGGGTGCTTGGTTGTAGGTCTACCGAAGAGGGGAATGGACATAGGAATGGGAATGGTGTGGATGGAGATGGGGTGGATGGAGATGGGGTGGATGGAGATGGGGTTAAAGTGAAAGAAGAAGCTGAGAGGATCATGGAACCGGATATGGAGTAGTGTTTATACTCTTCAAAGATATTTTGGGCATAAGATGACCGTACGTAGCGATGTTAACAAAAAGCATTTGTATGGAGTACAGAGTGTATACCACTCACAATATTCTACCCCAAAAAAACCCCCACTCTATTATAAGATTATCGTCATCGTCAAAACCATCGCTGTCGCTATCACAAGGTCCAACCTCTCTCTATGTACTATCCCTACGTCCTATCTCCTTTCCTTATCCCTATATCTCATTGCTGCTTCCTATCCCCATCCCCATACCTATCCTTATATCCTATCATATACTATACGCCTAAGGGAACGCTTGAATGTATATATAGCGTATACTATACACCGTACACCATACACCATACACCATACACCATACACCAGACACCCATATACCATTATCGCTCTTTGCAAATGCCATCTGTAAAATTCTAAATCTGCCTCTCCATACTCCGTACAACATAGGTAAAATCCCTCACAGTAGTACGAGGCCCCTGCGTACGATATGCAACGATGAGCATACCCAAGTCCCATGTTCACAGTAACTATTCTGCGGAGGAAAGGCCATTGCTCCCTTGGTGATTACAAAGACTGGATAAAGTCTTGCGGTACTCTATAGGATATAGATTCATACACCAAACGCCCAAACGATCGCTACCGCTATCTGCAAATGAATGCTGATAGAGCATAAACAATCTGAAAGCAGCAACAGTCCACATCCCTGCATATTATATAGCATGCAGTGATGATGGACAGTGACACAACAAATCCATAGGGTCAGAAACTCAAGTGGTGCCCGTCCTGGACGATCGTTCGCCCGTCACCGTTGTACGAGCAGTAGCAGCACCACTACCAGCAGCGGTAACAGTCGTCGTATCCACGCCCTTTGCAGCTACCATTGCGCCCACACCCATCGTAGCAGCCGCACTGCCCCCCACACCCTTATCCTCGTCACCGACCTGACTCCCCTCCCTACTCTTCCCTCCTCCCAGAAACTTCACTTTCTCCTTCAACACCACGAACCGCTCCCCCTCCCCCTTCCGATGCGCCCTGCTACCGCCAATATTGAACTCGCACGAGAAGCGCAAGAACTCCGTATCCGCCTTCGTAATCGCATGCTGGCCCTCCGCAAGCTCAAAGACCGAAATCACATCGCCGGAGCGGAGTTTGCCGTACAGCCAACAGTCTTTCCCCTTCATCAGTCGGACGCCGTTGACTTTGATATATCGGCTCGTGCGCGTGGAGATGTAGCAGCTCAGTTTCGGGTTCAGCGTCCAGTCGATGCCGGCCTCGAGGTCCTTTTCCATGCCGGGGTACCAGAGCTGGAGGTCGAAAGCGCCCTTGGGCACGCGGTGTTCGTTGGTGTTGGGGTGAATGTATTTGTTGTCGGTGGCGCGGCCAAACGTGGTGCCCATGGTTGTGATTTTGATTTTGGGCACGGTTTTGATGGAGCCGCGGGTTGGGAAGAGGGTGCCGAATTTGCAGATGCTGGGTTTGATGAACCCGTCCGGGGAGGGGGTGGGGGGTGGGGGCAGGTTGATCGAAGGGGTGAGGGGGAAGCGGATGGAGGGTGGATTCGAGGTTGTTGGGGCTTTATGGGTGGTGGAGGAGTAGACCACTTGATCACGGATTGATGCTGGTTTTGGCGGAGTTTTTGCATTCTCGCCTCGGTCGTGGGACTGTTGGCTGTCTTGAGACGGACTGGTGGGGTTCGCTCCAGCAACAGTGTCATCGGCACGACCTTCAATATTGACATTCGAAGCAGGGTCGTTCTTAACCAAAGCGCGTAGGTCACTGTTGCTCTCTTGGGCTGCAGGTAGGGTGTGGGCATAGGTAGTTGAGTCTTTCTTGCGGGTCGTGGTATCGTCAATGGCAGTCTTGCCACTGCCTTCGGAAGCAGAAGAGCGATAGTCAGTGCGAGGGTCAACACGCTGCGTAGGATGCGCAGTCGATGAAAGAACTTGCTTTGAGCGCTTGGAAGCAGACTCGACCTGGGTGGACTCAACAGCTTGACCAGGACGTTTAGATGTGTTGAAAACAGGTGAGGTTTCACGACCCATCGGTGTTATTTGGCTAGCTGCTTGACTGTCCATAGACGCCATATTGAGCTGACCGACGAGTTCCTCGGCACCTAGGAGACTTGGGTCACCACTGTAGCTAGTAGAGTTGGGTAAGGTCTGGGGTAACTGAGTGCTTTGTCCAGTCAAGCCTTTCTCTAGTTGTTGCACAGCTGTTAAATGTCGCACGGTGTTGACAGTGGTGCGAGGTAAATGCGGATAGCCGGCGCTAGTGTTTTCCGAGACACCGACAAGACGGTCCTGGAACGAACCTTGGTGGTATTCGTCGTCGCTGCTTCCCTCCGTAGGAACTTCCAAAGCAGCATTGGCGTTTTGGCCAAGCACTCCAGAGCTCTGAAGAGCAGAGCTTCCGATTTCCCCGAAAAGTCGAGGTGGTGGCGGTCCGCCCATAGGCGGAAGTGGCTGATTAGTCTCGTACTCAAAGTATGGCCTTGGCAATTGCTGATGTATCCTATTGCCATAAAGATCGGGCAGGTCGTCGTCGTCTTCCCCAACCCAATTCATGGGTCGAGAACGCTTTGAATCACGAGGATCCGCTACTGCGTCTTCCAGGTCTTCATCGTACTCTAACGGTTCTCCCTGTTCGTCGCTGGTATCAACAAGACTCAGTTGCGAGGCATCCAACCCTTCGGATGCATCTGTTGTCGTGTGTGGATTGAGGGGATTCGGCTTTGGAACGAGCCAAGGATGATTTCTGAGCTCTGCTTCACGAGCACGCCCTCGGGGGTCTAGGACTAGCATTCGAGAGATGAACGCGACGGCCTCAGGCGAATTACCTATCAGGACGAGACTTTCGTAATCCACCGATGTTGTCATGACAGTGACAAGAAACTCCGCTCCATTGTTAGCGGATGTTCCTGACCATGCGGGCTTTGCCGCCAGAAGCTGATAGAGAACCGCTCCCAAGCTCCATATGTCGACCGAATGCCGATAAGGTCGGGGCTCGATGGGTCTGCCAAGTTTAATTAGCAGCACTCATGTCGTAGTGGGATTCAACTTACGGGGCATCTCGAGCGCGCTTGGGATTGGGATCCTTGCCTGATCTGACGAGCGGATAGCCTGGATAAACTTCCGGAGCAAGGTACAGTAGAGTACCGCAGAACGTCTTCAGGAATGTTTCGTCATTTTTGACTACCTTTGCCAATCCGAAGTCCGATAATTTATAGACCCAGGGAAATGGTGCGGCAATCAGAATATTTTCGGGCTTGACATCCCGATGAGTAATGCCATTCAGGTGTAAATAGTCTAGAGCGTCAAGCATCTGCCGAGCCACGACCACGGCATCGTGCTCGGGCATCACCTTGCGCGCAGTAGTATAGGCTCCTAGATCTCCGTGTTGGACCAGCTCCATGATTATGAAAATGAAAGCTTCGGTTTCGTGCTGATCGGTGCACTCGACAATGTAGCGCTGTACTATGTTAGTCTCTTTCCATTGCTTGGGAAGAACGGTACATGTACATGACGCAATTTTTTCATTATGTTCAGCTCGTTGTAAACCTTGTCGCCCACGATGCCGCTTTTCAAGAATCTCTTTTTGTCGAGCTGCTTACATGCGTAGACTACGCCGTCTCGTTTGGAAGAGAGCTTGAACACCATAGCCATGGCTCCGGAACCCAGGTAGCTGACGACATTATATTTAGTGCCTCCGTTCCAGTGCATGCCGTGCGTGTTGCCACCTGTAGTGGCTATATGTACGGAGGTGTTGGGGGTTACTTCCTCCCTGATTCCAGAAGGCAGAGTGTTCGTAGGTGCCTGTTCGTAAATTAGCATTCAGCAGCCGAGGCAACGAAGGTAGCCTAAAAATTACAGGTGTCACGTCCGCTGTGCTAGCACCGGCTTTCTCCAAAGCGGCAGCTCGACGCTCTGCTTGATTTATGCATTGAAGATATCCCGTAAGGTTCTGATTGTACCTTGTCTGGCTGACGTCTCTCGAGGGAATGTTCACCACAAATCGGATGCATTCTCCGTACGAATTACTACTTGTTGTAGGTACCTCGATCATGGCACCTTGATGAAGTGTCATTCGGGGCTGAGAGTTCTCAGGATGGTCTGTGCCTCGATCACCACGCAGGACGATACTATCTACAATGGTCCCATTCGTCGACGTGTCCTCGAGCATAAGGATGCCATAATGGTTGAGAAATATGCGGAATTGACGGCTGCTGATAGCCTTATGGGGCCTGCCGCCCAGGATTATATCTGCATTGCTCGGATTCCGACCAAAGTAAAAGCCGTTGCGCAGATCGTTGACCTTGGAAGAAAACCTCAGTGCAATGTCTCGGGCAGATCCATCAAAATCTGGCCGGGGTGCAAGCTCGTCATCCTCCTCCGGGATATGCGAGAGGGTGTGATTCTGCAAGATATGTTGCGACGCAGCCTCGGCAGTGAGACTCACAGCACGATGTGCTGAAGGTGATGTAGGATGTAAAATTGCAATGATGTCTGCCTCATCTTGCTCACAAAGCATGCTGTTTGTTCCATGCCGGCGAGGGTCATGGTATGGCTGGGTATTTGGCTGCGTTGGTTCGTCGTCCATAATGCCTTGATACCGAGCTAGCTCACGAGGTAACCGTCCGTTGATATCGTATCCTTTGTTGTGTAGTGGCTATTCAGAAGGCCGTCAGCTGTAAGCAAGTATCATTCGAGCTAAAAAGATATGTATTGAGGAACGCATGAAGCGGCGAAGGCCAAGCCAAAGCATACGCTTTAGGCATCAATCATGGATATTTTGCAGTACGGGGTTCAAGAGCCATAATGCTTCGGGACTTACGAATCGTGGCTCAGGCCTCTCAGTCAAACGCGTACCACCTTCGATTACCTCTGTATCGTCGGTATAGATACTCGCACAGTCATCAAAGTCGGCGTCTTCAAGGTAAGCTTCTTCCAATCTGGTGTCGCATAGTTGGATGCTGTTGCTATCAGGCTCGTCGAGGTTTGCGGCGCAGCTGTGAGATCTCGCCGCCAATAAACCTTGTTGACGAGCGTGGGCAGCTTGGACAGCTGTTGGATCCTCCTGGTTACCAAGGGAACCATATAGGTAATCTTGCTTGTGGCTCGACTGCGATGTTACATAGGGGTCCTGGCTATCAGGTATCTCAAATGATAGATCTGGGCTCGAGATACTCGAGTCTTTATGATGATCAGCTGGGTCGCGCATATAGACGTCGTCCAAGCTCTCGGACAGAAACCGGGCAACAGAAGCATTGTCCATAACGAGGCGTAGGCTGATGCAGTTCTCAAGTGTTGATGTTGGGTTGTGTTAACAGGGATGAAGATCATAGGCTTAGCTTGCGCTGCACCGTTCCCCAAAATAAAATGTTTGCGGCCACGATGCGATTGATCGCGCAAAGACCAGGAAGATCATAGTAGGACAGATGAGATGGGAATTTAATGGGAAATGTATAAAGTTGAGAGGAAAGGAATTGTTTTGGGTGCATACATAGCAACAGCCTTGTGACTGTAGATCCTGCTAGAACTCCTTAAGCAGCCGCAATAGGAGTCATAGGCCGATATCGGTATGCATTGTTCCGCGCTGATGTTGTGGCCTTCAATTTAAATTATAGCTCTATCTCCTTGCTTGGCTTGACGCAGTAGCAAAGACCGATATCAAATAAGGTACAGCAGCGGTCATCACACTGAGGGCTTTGGCATACGGCTTTAAAGGCGGCTCAACAGCTCACGACCAAATGGCGAGCATTAATGACAGAGAATAACTAGATGCGCGTCGAGCCTTTGGCCACAGGGTAAGTGCTCAATATGCTGGTTGTTTCAAAGCCTCACAGGACGTCAGCAGATGAGATAAGTCTGGATTGGATGACAATACAGATTAAGTTATCCAATTCATAAGGCGTAAGGACCAAGACCAGCTCGGCGGAGATGCTTTTCGCAACAAGGCCAATTGGTAAACAGGCCTTCAAAAACACTCAAACTAATTGAGATGCTCAAATCATGCGTTGTACTCGGCAAGATGGTACAGAAGATCGTCCACAAGGGCTACTGGAAGGTCACACAGTGTTTTATTGAGCATTTGGCAGAGAGAATGGCAGCAATGCTGATATATGTGCTTGGACAGAAGGCTTCGAAGAAGTTGCAGAGCTCTGTCGATCTGCCGTAGCAGCTAACCATATGCGGGAAAATGCCGAGGCGCAAGCCGTAATTTCTCCGTCTTGGCAGGCTAAAACGATCTGCCGCGCATGTCTTGAAGAACTTCACTCTTCTCATAAGATTCTCACAGTATGGCTGTGAGTATATGATCCGTGATGGATGACCGAATATCTCTTGCTGCCTTCCAATGGCTCAGCGCTGTCATGCTCTGACCACGACAGATGTACAACGGCTGAAGGTTTCCAGCATTGGTGTCTCGACAGATCTCAGGTCATCCTTAGATGATAAAGCTCGTCATTTCCGATACTGAGTTCTCGTAAGGACTGTAAGACGCGCTTGGTGAAGCTGCCCAATCTTAGGTCCAGGACTTTATCAACGATAAGCTCGCCAGATACAGCGGTGTTGAGCAAACACGTTAGACTTTAGCAACCTCAAAGATGGTCACATTCCGGCTCGTTCGACGTCCTGTGGATCGCAAGACTCTCATAGCTTGTCCTATGTGCAGTAGCCAGCTCAATCCGCAAATTTGTGATTATTCCTCTCCTACTCCATGCCTGCAGCGAAAGCCTCGGAAGGCGTTGGGAGAGCAGGCTGTAATATGAGGGTACAAAAGGGAGTAAACGCAATGACGAACGATTTATGCATAGCAGGATGCTCGCAAAAGGACACATGAACACGATTAACCACCACGGTCAATAGTACTTACGGATAGGTGAAAAAACGTCAATATTCGGTAAGGACTTTGCCGCGCTTGGTACAAACAGTGATCATAACGGGCAAACCTCCTCTTGAAATTCGAGACCGGCATCGCTCCATTGTACTGTCTGTGACGAGGAGGAGTAGCTGTGCCTCTCTTTGCCGCAGATTCCATGTTCCAAGGAAAGCACGTACTGCAACATCTATCCAGCTTGACACCTTCGATCATAGAATATTTGAGTTAGCAAGCCAACACTCCTACAACCTTGCAGCGAACTCCCACTCGATCATGAGAGACTTTCTATTTCCTAGCTGAACCTACCGTCGACAGCCTCCGCTTCTAATCTGTTCAAAGCTCCTCCCAACATCCCGAAATTTGAGACTGCATCCAACTCTCCTACCTCCGTAAACATCTCCTCGACACTCAGATCCCGTCGATTCACGCACCCCATTCACGACGCCTCCAGCCACTCCTCACCCTCACCCTCCCCCTCATCCTCCACCCCTCCCCCTGCGAAGGCACAACCACCCCCCACCCCAGCCGCTCTTGCCATGCCGCTCCACCCCTCCCTTCATCATCCCCATCCACCATCCCTATGCTCTTCACATCTGCCGCGAACGTCCCATGAAGGTAATAGCGAATAGTGTACGAAACTTCTGCCGCGCCTGCGGATAGATTGTGAAGGATGGTTCTGAGTTCCTTTTGAGAAAGAGTGAGTGAGGTGAGTGGGTGGCTGCCGTTTGAAGGGAGGATTGTGATTGAGGGTGGGGTTGTGGTGACGGTTGTTATGGTGCCTAGGTGGTGGGTTTTTGTGTGGTTTGGGGCGGGGTGAGAGGGGATGTAGGTGCTGGGATGGACTGGGATGGACATTGTTTTCTCTTAGTGGGGGTTTTGAAGAGGTGAGTGGTTGTGTTTTGTCTCTTGGAGATTGGGTTTCTTGACGAGGGGTGATTGTTTGGTGATTATGTTGTTAAAGGTGATTCCTTGTAGTTCCTCAAAGGTATCGATGGTGGATGATGGAATGAGAACGATATAACGATAAGGGAGGATGTGATGTTAAGATGACTGTTCTCTACTTCACTCACCAGTCACTTACAGTACGGCCGTATCGTATTCCCATATTCATTTCAACCCCTTAACAACCACACTTACACCTCCCACACGCGCCGAAACGGCCAACGCCATCATAGAAAAAGCAACCTACCAACACTCCGCACAACAGTATCATCACCAACCCCCATCACCACTCCCACTTCATCTTCCCACAAAAGAAATGTGCCTTGAAATATCACCATTGGAATTTCCTACATGCTAGCCGATGTACATATCTCATCACCCATTTCAAAGACACCGAGAGATCCACCATCAACATTTCTCCCACATGGCAAACACCATCCAACCCCGGAAACCCCGTACGTTTCCAGAATTATTCAGCTGTTTTTCGTTGGGATCAATTCTCGGACGATGGTGAGATCCATTGCAATGGTTTGCCATGGTTGGGGTTGGTATTGATATTGGGGTTTTGTGGTGAATGGTAGATTTTTGGGGCGGTAAAGGGATTTGTATAGGGACTTAGATATGGCGATGGAGCCGGACTTGGACTGGGAAGGGCGGTCGGTGGGTTGTGACGTTACCTTATAATTAGAACAGCTCAAAAGGCTAGCAACTTGTCAATGAATGTCCATAACGTGCAAAGACCAGAGCTTGCCAAGTACCCAACGATGATGCTATTGATGGTAGGACGAAGTGGAGCAAATACTAATGGGTGGAAAACGTCCATATTCCTGTTGTAATCCACGGCCTGTAAGTTGGCCGATCGAAAAAAAGTACAAAATCAGCAGAAGACTTGCAAAAGCTTACTTTAAGTACATCTCGCTTTCGATCCTGGCCTTACGGCCTCAATCACCTGTAGATTCTCAATCGCTAAAAGCCAAGAGACATCGCGAAAGGGAAGCCTATTGCCACTCGGACGTCAGCAAGGACTACATCCCAGCATCCATACCAGCTACTTCTGGTTAGCTGATCCGAATTCAATAGATGAGGTTTGGAATACACATGCCCAACCATTACAAATACCTGACCTCATGAATGGACTTACTGACAGCAGCTCGAGTACCTGTTCCGTAAAAGTGCCACTATCGATGCGCTTTTCTAGTAATCACACTCCATCACATTCTTCATATCGAGAATCATCCTAGACATTTTCCTCATCTTGGTCTTTATTGAAAACCCCACCGCCGAAAAATTGCTGGTGTAGATGTATATAGCAGCGTCTTGTCGAATTCTATGATAGTGGCTGATAACAAATGTAATCGATGAAAAGAGAAAAGTGAAAGGTTTAGGCCGTGCTCAAGATTTGAAACGGCATGTGAGAGTATTTTCAGATGTAATTCGGAAGGATAGGGGAAGAGTAGCCGTTTAATGCCGAACTCGGGTTTCTCGAGAGTGACGCATGCCAAACGATGTATTAGTGTAGACTTGTGTAACCTTAATCACTCGCCTCCCTCCTCCACCAACACTAATCCTGCAAAATCTCAGTATCCCCTCAAAATCCGCAACACTCTTCCTCCCTCGCTCTAACAATATCCTCTATGCTTGATCAAAATCTTCTCCCACCAATTCTTCTCCCTCGCATTTTCCGCCGCCTTGCATACTTGACATTTTCCCTCACGCCTCATAGGCACCGACTTAATGATGCCGGGACATGTGCCTATTCCGTGAATAACGGCACTGCATGGCGTGGGATCGTCCATCGTGATAAGATTACGACACCGGATGTACGTCTGTTGCTTGCACATACTTGGTGAGAGAGTGGTAGCTAAAGTGTGACGACACGGGCGGATGGGATGGAGTATTGTAGACGCTGGGTGTGCCTGTGTGGGATGACACTGGGCTGGGGATTCTGTAATCTGGTAGGCAGATAAGAGCGGAGAGACAGTGAGCGAGGTCGTACCGCTGCAAGCAGTGTGCGTAATGAGATCGATGGTTTGATGGTGAGTACAGCGTATGGACAATGTTAGTAGACTGTTGGATGATTATCGGTACCAGAATATGTGTTTGGTGGAATGAAGGGAGGAGAGGAAAAAGATGGACAGTAAATCTCTCAAGGATAGTGTTGATATCATCCACGGCCGGCCGTAGCAACTATTGGGTAACACAGAATGACGTGGTACTGCGCAGCTTTGTCTTATATCCTGTAGGTCAAAGGCTCAGACCTCACGCTTTGTGTCGAACTGGTGCCCTTTGTGAGGATGGCACTTATCGGAAGCTGCCAAGCTGCACTCCGAACAATGATCTTATAGTAAGTGTTAACGTGTGTAGAGATGCTTTGTGAGCTTGCTAGCCATGACGTCCGTTGAGTGCGGCTGTCATAAAGAATGGTTGTACCGCGTGAGATATGTGGCACATGAAGTGTTGAAATAGCTTGTTCTCTTGTTATCGTGAAGTAAATCGTTTCACAATCCAGTAAGCCATTGATTGTGATTGTTGTTGTGAAGAACCTCTACAACTCCGATCGTGCTGCTCACCACCACTCAGAATGTATATTCGTATCATCCCCCCAAACTCTCATTGTTTGGATATTCGAGCCGACTGATATGCATCCTCGATCCTGTCCATGTAGCCCTTCATATAGCCCGTGCTGTAACCGTCCCAATACTTCCGCGAATATCCCGGCCATCTAGCTTCCTCATCTGCAACGAACGCCTTGAGTCTGGCGTCGGTTTTGTCTTCGCATTCATTACAGCAGCCAGGTTCCGCCTCCAGCTATTTCTCGCCCTTGGATTCACATTTGCGCGGCCCCGAGGAGCTTAGAGGGCATTTGATATCGTTACATTGAAGGTGAGAGCAGCCGCGGAACGAACGAATTTCTGTGAAGCACATGCTGAATCCGAGAGCTGATCGGGTACCCAGACTGTGGCAAGAGAGTGATTCTGACGGTGCAGCCTGTTCAACGATCTAGAATTCTCACCAAAATTAGCGGGTATCTCGAGACTTCAAGTCGTGGAGGTACCGACGCTTCCGGATACGTGTAGCAACTTAATGGAGCTGTTGAAGCGTCTTGTGTGTGAGGGGAAGGTGATGGATAATTTGTGAAAAGGGTTGATGTTGGGTAGAACCAAGGGAAGGGAAGAGAAAGGTGAGAGACAACAGTCCATCTTCATAACAGTAGAAGGAGATGTAGCACAAACACCAGGTTCGTAAGAGCGCCTGGCCACCCTGTTCCAGCTTTTATATAACGTAAGAGCCTGTCCATCTCAAGTATCGGAAGCAAGGGCACGGCCAATCGATGGTGGTGATTGCAAAACCGTAGGTGACGTCGCTGCCCCTCGCAATTTTTAGCAATCAATCAAGGATCTAATTGTGGTTCTGGGGTACCTCTGCTCCCAGATTTAGCATTCGTACAACGTGAAATTCCCCAAGCGGAAATTCTCGGAGAGCAGCCAAAATGACCTAATGATAGAAGCAGACATGTTCAATAGCAGAAGAGGAAGACAAGCCGATTCTCTTGTTTGCAGGTCGTTCAAGGTTTCAGAAAGGAAGAAATAGATCGTACCTTGCACCTTCATGTTGTGACAAAGACGCTACCCACCAATCAATACCGTCAGAACTGCACACAATATATAGACCTGAAAATGTGCGTAGCTCAGAATTGGCGTTCTTTACGTCTAATTATGTCTCTATGCCACCTCAAAGTAACGAAAGTTTGATCATTATATGTGTGGGTGCTGCTGGTTAATCGCGCCATAGGGAGCCTCATCCCCTGTAAATCCGGAGAACAGCATGCATTCCATGCTCGGTACAATGTCGTAATAAAGCCAATTACTGATGTTGTCTGACCAATCCAAGTCGATACTAGCTAAGACTCCTTCATTGCATATATTGAAGGTCCTCTGACGACAGTGTCCGGTCAACGAGGGTTTGCGCCGTCCCTTTAGATTAATCACATAGTATACCTCCCAATTTGTAGCACCTACAGAACTGTGTTCGAGTCCGGCGTAAAGTTGCACTGCATTGTGAGCAAATTACCAGTAGAGATCACAGATTGTCCACTATCTTGGGGTGCGGTAGTGATGGGAATTCCCTCACAGCTCTCTTTCGGATAGAGATGCTCTGCTACCTAGCTTACAAGGTAAGAAGGTTGCTGTTAGTAGGGGAACAGCTCTTGGCTAAACATTTGTGGTCAGCATCAGAAAGGCGCCAAACATCGAAGAAGACCAGGATACAGAAGAGGGTAATACTATCTATGAGATCGCCATACCTTATCCTCGGTAGTCATGGTGATGATCAGCGAGTCATTCATACTACTGTAGATATCGCAAAGGGAGCGAGAGCGAGTATTGAAAGAACTGACAGTCTTCTGCCCGGTAAGAGACCCGCAACTTGTGGTGATTCCGATAGTTCCTATAGGATACTGACAGAATTGACTGCAAATAGTGGCTTGGAGGAACAAGGAGAAGAGTATTGATATGGCGGAAGCATAGCACATTCTCGATGAAGCTGCTGCTCACGGCTAAAGATAAAACATTGACACCCACGAGGCAAAGGTAGCCTCTCAAGGCATGAGGATTTTCTTCTATTCCAGAAAACTGTTATCTGGCATATCCAGATGCAGCTCATGTCTATGTTAGTGTGATCCCTTGAGAAGCCACTGGTGACTGTTGGAGTTTCTGGACCTTCCATATGAGATCTACCGTACTTCCACTCTTCATCAGAGTTATAGGAGCCAAAGCGCCGTATCAAGATGGGATACTAGGGAAATGTCGTCCATTTTGCCCTTTTTCTACACTAGGAACAGAAGATCGGAATCTCAATCCCAGGTTCAAAAGGTTTAGCCGGAGTTCACTTGGCTAAGCAGGACAATAGCCACGATACAGGTTGTGTTTTGGTTATTTGGGCGATCCTGTTCTGGGACCTAAATATGACAATAGTATAATAGAGAGACCGTGGTAGTCAACAGTTCGAATGCATTTTGTGCAGCATGAGGAAACCTGAACACTATTCGAATAAAGTTAGTGTCTTTGAGATACTCGAAGCTAGTGTGACGAGGTGTATCATTAATCGGTGACATATGTGATGAACCGGGTAGATTTCACACATTCTGGTAACCTTAGAATATGACATGTAGAATAAGGTACTAGTCGTGATCGGTAGCGGTTTTCTATAGAAATGTAAATCGGTCTTACCTTTCTTTCGGGCAATTGAGCCGAGGTACCTACCAGGTAAGTGAGCATAGTCACTCACAAGTGCATCAATCTGTGCTAGTCGCTTGCTTTGATGCTGCAAAAGAAAGTGGAGTGCAGCTCGTCGTGTATCAGACATGAGACTCATCGCAAGGCCCTTATCACGAGTCCAGGCAGTTATACATTGCTTGCCGCACACGTTCCATGGATGAGAGAGGGCAACTACAGATTTGAGCCTTGTAGGGAAGAGTAGCGTGTGCCAAGACGAGACCCTTACGGAGTACTCCGTGTTTTGCTAGGATTTATGGCCGGATCGCGCTCCGGACACCGGTTGGAAAGGGGCGCACAATTGGGGCGGGCAATGTGGCGCTGTAAATCCTCCACAAGGAACTGCTCTTCTCGCTATCCCCCTAGCATAAAGTATCGAGGGTCGGTAGGGTCTGCACATCTGATCTGCACCGTTGACGTGCTGATCCCCGAAACATTGTTCGACTCGACCTGCCTCGACGCTGATCAAATGGTCAAAGCTTCTCAGTAGCTATGTGAGCTTCATGATCCTCTTCTTACTTTGAGCATACTATAAGATGAATGTGCTATCAGCTTTACAGATCCAAACACAATGACAGACACATGCCCTTTCGACTATCGTAGAAGTCATTGCGTATGGTAGTGCCTCGTGATAGTATTGCCAAGTGATCTAGAACATCACAAAACCGCAGGTATGATTTGTGGCTTGACATGGTGCTGCTGAACAAGCTGCTATCCCACCGAAGATGACCGGGCCGCAACAGTTGAAAATCTTGGACGGATCAAGCTGTGACCATGTCAAGTCGGCGGCAGATCCATCTCATCGAGATAGGGAGTACTACTACTTATGAAGCCGATACTTACTTACCTTAAGTACTTACCTTATGTAAACCCACGGGAAGGAATTCCAAAGAACCAAAGAAACCCCTGGCTAGGCTGGGATCTCGTAGATCATCTTGAGTGCAAATCCCGGTATTCAGGACACTAAGCTCAACTAGCGAAAGTCAAGCGAAAAGCCTCCAAGCCGAATGCGCGGCTTTGATCCGGCGGCCAATGCAGCGAATCAGATGCGAGTATATCATTTGAGAAAGCCTCCGCGATCATGCAGCTAACCTTTCGGTGATCCTCTTCTTCACCAATAGAATTCGCTAGCTTCAACGTCGAAGGCTCTTCATCCCCCCATGCAGTCCCACCATCCACGCAAATCAAATTTCGGGCCAGCCTGGCTTCAAGCCCAAGCTGTCATCGCCCCATAAAGTGCTGAGCGGACAGCCATGGCAAGGCAAGAACTGGGGCAGTATCAAATATGACCTCCCATCATACTCCTTCACCGTATCCCCTAATTCTGTCTTAATCTTTTCTCTATCAAATACTTTGATGTCTCCCCATGGAACGCTGTCTTTGGCTTTCTGCCACCCCCACCACTCGTTTTCCATTGACTGCTTCATCATCCCGCGCCTGTCTTGAGACGAAAGCAATTCGAGCCGCATCTCGGGCGATTGCCGATCCAATCGTCGATTATCCTCCATACCCGACATCAAGAACAAGCTTGGCAGCTTCACCCAAATCCAACCTCTCTTCCGCTCCTCATTCCTGGTCGCCATCCCACTGCAAGTACCTATACACACGAGAAGCCCAGCCTCCTTCTCGGAGACGCTCAGCATGGCTACGATGAGCCAGAGCCATAGCCACCCTGAACCACCACCAATACGACTTCCTAAATTACTCTATCGCAACAAGTCTTCAGATTCCGAGTCAATCAACACCCTATCCACCAATGTCTCGAAGACGACCGTCTCGACTAATCCTACTTCACCACTGCACTCCACCTTCTGCCCTTCCCCAAGAGAGGCACCCACTGACATGCTCAATCCCGCGATACGATCACCATCCATTGTTCCGTCCTCGACGAGCCCTAAGACACCGAACAATCCATCAAAAAAGAAAGCAGGCTTCTTCACCGGGCTTTTCGCCAAGGAGCCCTCGGCCCAAGCTCTGGTTGATTACCAGAAGCATCTGCTAAAGCAGGGCCAGAACCGTACTTGTACCGTTGGCCTTCCCGGTATCTCATCAGCGAAACTGCCTCCGACCGTCCCCAAGGTCAATTCGAAATGGGATGGCATTCCGCAGACGATCAAGGAGAGGGACAGACAGAAACATGATCACAGGATCTCTATAAGTGGACACAGTCGCAAAGCTAGCTCCGTAAGATCGACTGACAGGTCAACAATGTCGGCTTCGCACAAGAGGCCCGGCCGTGGCGCTGCGGGAGGATTGTCTACGCAAAGTCATGCTAGCAGCAATAGACTGGCAGATCTCTACGGCTGGGAGGGCAACACAATCTCCAGCAGCAGCTCCTCAATCGTGGATTTTGCTGCTGAGCATAGACCTGCCACGGCTCGCATGCAGACTTCACATAGCGCTCCCGCAGCACCAGTGACCAAGAGTACGACACTGTTTCCACTCCACAGTACACAAAACCTTCCTACCAGTCCCGGCTCGTACTTTGAGCTGTCTCCCCCAAGCCTGTCTGGCTCGCCCTATTCGGCAATTCACTCCCATTCACCCGCGCTCACACCGTTCGAGTCATCGCCGGTGACCCCCGAAGGACCTACACCAATGAAAGTGTCAGCCTCCCCTCTATCGGAGGCTAGGCTGCAGGATGACATCAAGACTACCATGGTGGAAGTACCCACATCTGTCGACGAAGTCGTCATCATATCTGCTGGTGTAAATATTCTCGGCCCTCCAGCTACAGCAAAACGGAAACCCAAAGCTATTCCTGGCCAGTCCGGCTTGGCTCGACCCGATGCACTTGAGTTGGAGATGCAACCACATTCTATCCTCAAAAAAGCTACGCCAAAACATACTCCTCCGCGTCCAACCCTCTCCTCCTGTTTCCCCAGTCCTGATACAGCTTCTCCTGTGGTTCCTCAAAGGCACAACTCTGCGCGAGACAGGCTTGGATTAGGCATGAGCGTGAAGAACTCGACGCTTGCGCCATGGTCTTCTCCTGACCAGTCTGGTGAGTCTATCGAAGGCGAGCGGATGGTCACACCAACACCAGAAGGTGGTCAATCTTTGCGGAAAAAGGGTCGGATGTCATTGTTCCATAAGTGACACTTGCGATGCGTCAATAGCGTGGCGTCTGGGATTTGTGATACCATTTGATTGTTATTTCAGCGCTCCTTGCTTACCCTGTTGTGCTGTCTACTGCTTCAGCTGACCTGATTACTGGCTAATCTGTGAGGATCATGGAGATGATGATGTCTTTGCTGCTTTGTTATATACCCCCACACGGAAAAGGTCAGGGAGAGAGGAGAATGTATATTATTATTTATTGTAACCACACTAGTATAATTATCTAATATGTCAACGAAATTCGTACAATCACTGTCGATTAGACAATCTTACTGTGGTCACCACCCGGTCTGTGATGAAAGTCATCCAATAATGCCTCGTCGCTTCACCTTCCATTCCAAGATTCCATCCTTCACTTCCACCTCGCGGCATATTTTTAGCGATCACCAGCCATGACAGACGCGGCACAGCCTTGCTTCTCCACTTCCAACGATGAAGTCCCGCCAGAACAAACACGTCCACCTTCTCCTTCCCCACCACCATTCTCCCCAATAACACCCACCATGTCCGTGTCACTCCCTGCTAAGAACGAAGGCACGTTGACCAACAATGTCTATGTGCCTCCGCTCAACACGGCAGTACAGAATGCAGCAGCCTCTCAATATGATACTCAAGGCCAAACAGCCCCTTCGCAACAACAAGAACCGCAGCCCCCACCACCTTCTCAACCAATCTCCATGTCCGACAACCCAGACGCCATCGCCCTGCGCGCTGCCATGTCAATACTCCAAATACAGCGGCAGCAAGCGCTTCGTGATATGAAGACGCTGGAACAGCAGAAGATCAAAGCTTCGGCCGATCCAGAGGCGTTTGCTAGGGGTGTCAGTGAGGGGAGGATCCAGGCTAGGGGAGTTCAGGGTATCATACCTACAGCGGACGAGCAAGATCAGGATGAAGACAGCGAGGTTGATGTGAGCAGCGATAATCCTGGATCTACGAGAGTTGGTGGAGATGGTGGAAAAGTAGAACTGTTTGGTACTATACCTTCCGCTCAAAACGTTGTCCGCATGCCGCCGGTCAATTGGGCGAAATACCATATCGTCGGCGAATCCTTGGACAAGCTCCATGAGGAACAAAGAGCGAGGCCAAGTCCTGGACAGCCGCTGAGGGATGAGAATCTCAGGCCGAGGGAAAGGGCGCCCGAGAGCGTGATTGCGGCGCCGTATAATCCATGGGTGGACAAGGTGGGGGAGAAGCCTACGAGGACGAGGAACGGGGCGAAGAGGAAGTGATGAGCAAGAGGGGATTTGCTATATGTCACCCTTGAGGCCAAGGAGCAAATAGCAATCCTAGTGACTCATCGCCCTCCGCAAATGTGGACTGCCCTTTATGGCATACGCGCTCAAGGACCATTACCAGGTGCTAGGTGCATGACTTGTCTCAGTATTGCTTCCTATGGCTCATCGGAGCTCTGGACTCAATAGCCCGATATGTAAATTAATCATGTAAGTCGCGACGGCCGAGGAGTATATCGACTACATATTCTGACGATTGCCAGCAGCACTTCATGTTCAAGCATACAGCGTTCCAGTCATAATGTCGTTCGTTAGAGCTTCAGTTAGACTTCTATTGATCTCTAGGAGCTATGTAGGGATTGTCCAGCAGCCTGCATGCAACTCGAAGCAACAAGCATAGCCAGGCTAAGCACACCACGGTCCCTTCTAAGATGAGCCATCATCCCAAATCCTCCAGCTCCGCCATAACTCTCACTCCTGTTTCCTCTGTCGCCTCAATCATCAGAGTCGTCAAAATCATCATGCACGTCGTCGTCGTCGTCTTCTTCTTCCTCATATTCATCGCTGTCTAGAGGTGGTGCACGCTCTCTTCTTCCATTGCCGCGAGGTGCCTGGAATCTTCCCTGTCTGCTGGGACCCTCTTCAATGAGGCGTCGACCGCCTAGCGCCATTCTCGGAGGTGGCATGCCTCTTCCCTCACGACGACCCCGTCCGCTTCCTTCTGAGGCTCTGCCACCACCATACCGACCAGATGGGCCCATGGGCCTGTCGCGCTCTCGAAAGCCAGCATTATGTCGTTCTCCCTGGCCCGCATAACGGCCACCTTCTCGTCTTGGTCTATCAACGCGAGGGTACCCATCGTCTCCATATTCATCCCTTCGTGTATTTCTCATACCGCGGGATTGCCCACCGTCTCCGTATCCACCTTGCCCATATCCACCGCCGCCTCCGTATCCACCTTGCCCATATCCACCGCCGCCTCCGTATCCACCATGCCCATATCTACCGCCGCCTCCGAATTCACGCCTTCGGGGTCTACCATTTCCATGCCCGCAATCCATACCTGTCCCAAAATCGTAAGGAATTCCCTCAAGGTGACACTGTGGACATTCACAAGTCCTCAGCATTGGGTCATCTGACCAGTCTCCTTCGTTTGGAAAATGGCCATACTGCGAGAAAAATTCATCACTGGTCAGTAGTATGGCATCACGGAATTTTCTATGCATTGTAGTGTATTCTGCGGGGAAGCCTGGAACCTGGAATTTTGGTGGTCGAACCGCAAGAGACCACTATTCAGCAGCTGATGGCACTCAATCGGGGTTGGTGAGAAAGCTTTCTGAGTATCGATGACAGCGTACTCAGGTACCTCTGAAAAGAAGAGGGAATTTTCCGTACGTGAATCGCAAAGGACCGGGAGGTCTCTAAGATCTCTCTTTGCAAGTCTTGAAAGCTGTTGTAATTTGGTCGAACGAAGCCGGAAATCGAACTTTTTTCATAGACACAGTCGCGCTGTACCACACGACCTACTTTCCCCGCCGGCAGAGGCAAATCCCATCGCATCCGCCTCGTCACCTGTACATGATATCCGAGTGGACGCCTCAACCCCATCAGTCTCAGACCCCGCTGCATCAACAACCACCGGCAACATATGTCATCACCAATTCGAGTGGCGACAGAATCACGCCTCGAACGATACGCCGACCTAACCCAACCGATTCCTTTTTGAGAAATTGTATTGCCTTGAGCCATTCGGCCGCGAAACCGCTACATGTTCGTCATGGGCGTGCATGATGTAGCTCCCTCCTATGATCGGTTCTTGGCACGCACATCACTGTGTCTGCGAATCGGACTTTGGGTTTTGAAATGACTTTGATTGGATTTATAGTGATTGGGGAGTTGAAGATATCCCACATCCTGGCAAATTTGGCACTCGTCCTGGCCGTGCCTCGGTGAATACCCCTGAACCAAGTGCATTGCCAGGGCATGGATTAGCTTAGAGGTAGCCGGCTGGGGGCTAGGACGGAGGAGTGAAGCGGGTGGTTTAGTTGTGTATTGGAGAGAATGGGTTTGTGAGTCGAGGTGGTGTGTTTCCAAACAGGGGTTAAGGATCGGGGTGCGGCTGTGGAGGGCGTACATGGGGAGTGAGAAGGGGCAGTGTGAGAAGTGGGTGCAGGAGGAAGGTGGGAGGATTGATATAGAAATAGAGAGAATTAGAAAGGTTAAAAAGTGTCAATATGTACTTTGAAATAATTATCAACCAAGAGCTCTTCCGATCCCCGTATAGTATTTCACGAGTTGGTACTCCGTACTAAATCACCACACCATTGCGCTTTCTCGATACTAAATCCTAAATCCTAGAAAGAAGACGTTAAAAATAGAAAGCGGCAGGCATCTACATCAATCTATCAATCCCACCCCCCTTCCCACGTCTCGAGTATTAATCGACCTATATGGTACTTTACTATAAGCACCCCACTCTTATAGGTTTCATACTCATCACCTTCACTTCTTTATCAGATATTATATCTATCTATCTATCGATCCCCTCTAATCTCTAACTCTAATTCTGATAGTGCTAGTGACGAGTATACGTGTGGTGATTATATACTACCTTTTCTTTGTGCTATACCTGCCGCATGCTTTCTGACGTATTTTATAGCGTATAGCGTACTGTGTTATGTGGTGTGCTGTGCTGTTGTGCTGTGCTGTGCTGTACTGATTCTGTCTATGATAGAAACGAAAGCTGTGATGGTGCTGGGGTTTTGTGGTCTCCGGGATTGGGGGAAGGGGGAAGGGGAAAGGGGGAAGGGGGAAGGGGGAAGGGGGAAGGGGGAAGGGGGAAGGGGGAAGGGGGAAAGGGGGATTATTATATGGTGTGTATGTGGGGTATGTGGAGTAGAAATAAGTGTGACGGGCATTTATCTGTATAGAAGCAGGGTTCTTTATTCTACGCTATAGCATAAGAATGGTATGATATTATTGTTCTATAGTGTGGGGGTTTTATTTTTGTTGGTGGGAGATTATTTTGGGGGTAGACGGTTGATGGTGTTTTGGGGTTTTGGGTGTGGATGGCGCTGGTTTTGGGATGGTGATGTTGATGATGGAGTTTTGATGATGGGAGATGGGGTTAGATAGGATGGGATGAGATGAGGTGAGATGAGATGATCGTTCAGTCTGTATGTGATAGTTGTATATATGCTATTGATGTAAGGTGTTTGTGGCGCCGGCTTAATTTGTCACTTCCCATTCTAACTGAGTTTCTCCGTCACTTCCCAACCTTCAACGCTCTTTCCCACTTCACAACCATTCCTTTCCTATTGTTCTTTTAAAGTGCAAACAACAACCATTAAGTATCTATATTTATTTATGCCGACATGGCCTTGACATTATAATTAGATATATATATACATATATACATAATTATATGTACTTGGATATCAGTCGGAGTGCTGGAATTGGTTAGACAGAGCGATCTTAAGATTCGCTGGTGGTATATTACCGTAAACGTTCAAGTGGTCATTCCTCGTTTGTTTGCATGCTGACACCTCCTAGAGGTCCCTCGAATGTCAAACCTCACTCCGAGCCGAGTTCCTGACCTCTACAGAAGGCTATGTCTCCGTTACAGCGAAAAGCTCATCTTTTCACGTCCGAGTTCTAAATCTCTTATCTAAGAGAATTCGACTCGGTCCAGCGCCTAGAGCAGAAGACTCGACCATTATAAAGTATCATGAACGCGTACGATTCTTATTGCCGAAAGATCGAGACAAGCTTCATATTTGTATACCTTTTGAGAAGGAATTGGGGGCAGATTCAAGACTTAAGGTAATCAAATCCATCATCTTATCTCTTAAGACAACTTCTGAACTCCAAGTCTAGGCTACGGTCGATACTTTAGAAGAGGAGGTTGATAGTCTACATATATATATATAAGAACGCTGAGACACAACAGAGAAGATTGATAATATTTCAAGCAAATGCTTTGGTCGATCTTGCTGGGCTGCTTGCAAAGAAAATACAGAGGCGGATCTGTAGAAGAGCACTCGACAACAAGGCTACAACAAACAGTTCGTTATCGGTGTCAGCGATGGATGCTCAATTAGCGGAAATGAACATCCCTCGCAAAGCATGGCCGTTACTTCGGAAACCTGATAAGGTAGATAGATACAGCATTGATCTAACTTACTATATACTAATCCGATAATTAGTTCATCGCACACCGAAACACAGACAGCAGCCCATGACACAAAAGGATCTTTTACTCACCTACTCTTCTCTCATGAAATTCAACAATACCCCTGTATTCGAACGATGGAAAGATATTCTTTCCAGTTCTTGTATCGGAAGGGCTCTGAGCTTGCTGGGTTACTAGCTCTTGGCATGTAGAATCTACTTTATTCAATAGATGTTTACACGCGGTACTACGTAGATATTATAGAAATGGCCTGCCTCTTTCGGCCCATTATTGAAGACTAGAATGTAGATATTTGATGGCATATCTCGTTTTCTAGATTGGGATTGGAGGGGAGGGGAGTAGAGGGGAAAGAGGAAATAAGGAATAGGGAATAGATAGGGGTGGTTAGAGTAGTGATAGGGAGTAGGGAGTAGGGAGAGTGAGAGTGAGAGTGAGAGTGAGAGGAGAGGAGAGGAAGATTTAGAGGAGAGGAGAGGAGGATTTAGAGAGATTGAGGGATGGGATATGTAGGTGGGTGCATAAATGTTGTTGAGGGGCATGGGCATGGGCATGGTGTGTTGTGTTATTCCTTTTTTAACAATGTGTTTTGTCGTGGTCAAGTACCTAGGGTTTATGATTTAGGTTTCTCGTGAATGGATGTAAGGTAGATCAAGTCGGGTTGGTTGTTGTGTAAATATCGTAATATTATCAACATCGTTCCCGATAATCTGCAGATGGTGAGAGGTCACCGAATCAATTGTAAGGTGAAGGTACATAACCTTGCATCTAGCCCCTTGTCATATCAAATCTGGAACCCAACCTACCTACCTACCTATCTAGCTAAGGAAGATAATCTTCACTAGGTATGTAACAGCTTGATTCCCTATAGCGTGAGCACCGAGGATGAAACCAAATTGCTCTCTGTCTCCTTGCCATGCTCCTCTCTCCATGTCTTGAAATATGGCAATTGTGTCATTGGACCACGGAAATCGACTTCCCACGGTGCCTTTGGCGGCGGCAATCCAGTCTCCTCGAAGCACTTGGCCTTCAGCTCCGCCCAGGCACCACCACGATTGACGATTTCGGACTGAGCCTGAGCGGGTCGTTCCTTCCTCATCTCATGTCTGAGCGCTTCCGTCGCTTCTGGATCGACACTACAGTCTGGCCGCAATACGACGCCATACCGTCTTGCACCTACACGGGTAACGAGTCGGCGTGCAACTTCGAGCGCAACGACACTCGGCTCTCGTTCGAGAGAATTGCCCCATCCGCCGCCACCCCAGGTGATCCACTCGAGGACATCGCCTTTTCCGACTTTAATGCGATCTTGCTTGCTCCCGTATGCCACTCGTGGTGGGTTCTTCGCATCTTCCGAGTACCTCACAAGTACTTTGGTACTGCGTGCACCAGGCTCTCCACCCAGGACCCCCCACGGTTTCGACAGCCAGCGATCGTCGTGGATGGAGATGTCTCCTGCCTCAAGGAAGCGCCAGAATATACGCTGCGCATTCCCACCACGGTAGAAGCCAGGGCCGCCAGAATCGGCGACTGTGTCGAACACTTCTATGCGAAGAGGATAGTAGAATTCGAGGAATTCGTTGGGGATGGCTTTCATGGCGGGCCACAGACAGTGACCATCTGGACCGTCGCCGATAGGACGGGCGGGTATGCCGCCGAATCCGAGCCAGTAGAGTTGGAACCATTCTCCATTATCTCTGTAACCGCTGTACATGAAGTGTGGGCTGTCAGAGAACCCAGCTGCTGTCATGAATTGGGGAGCTCTTTGGCCTAAGAGACCGGAGAGGATATCTAAGAGCCGTGCTACTGTGTGCGTCCTGCATGATAACGCGGCGGGTCGTATCGGATGGAGAAGACAACCTTCTGGAATATGGATGTCTATGAGGTCATGGAAGCCGTCGTTGGGTACGACGCTAGAATCGTAAACAACGAGGAGGTACATGCCAACGAACATCTTAAACATGCTCACACTGAGATACATATTGATGGAGGATGGAGACTGTGGGTCTGTTCCGGAGAAATCGAAGCTTAGCTTCCCCTCCTTCTTTCGCATGGTGCATGCTATCTTCCAGGGGCCAACCCCTTGTCCGTCGTCATCAATCCAGTCTTCGAAATATGCAGGCTGGTCAGGAATGGCCGATTGAAGGATAGAGGATACGGCTTTGCGGTTACGGTCGAGAAGTTCGTTGATAGTGGCAAAGTATACAGTGTCACCAAAACGAGTGTAGAGCTCTATCATCCGCTTTCCAGCAATGTCACAGGACGCCACAAGCGCTCGGACATCACTACGGTTCCATTCCGGAAGACGAATATTCCGGTAAATCACCTCCATCAGATCCATATTCCAGACACCCTTGGAAGCAATTTTGGTCACCGGTATCTGTATACCCTCTTCGAAAATACTGTGAGCCGCGCATGGAAGCGATCCTGGAACACTGCCACCCACGTCGGTCATGTGGCCGAAGTTCGCAGTCCAGGCAATCAACTTTTCTTTCACGAAGATTGGCATCATGATCAGCCAGTCGTTGTAATGCGACACGGCTCCACCCACGGAATATGGATCGTTCGTAAGGTAGATGTCACCTGGCTCGATGGTACCATTCCAAGCCTCAAGAAACTCCGGAATGAACGATCCAAATTGTCCAACTATCATCTTTCCGCCAGGTTCGGCGATCACATTGAACTCATCTTGCTGCTCCCTTATAGCAGGGCTCATCGTCGTCCGTGTCATCAGTGAGTCCATCTCGTTCCGTGCATTTTGAAGAGCGCTTTCGAAGATATCGACGGTGACCGGATCAAGCCTATTCGAGGGAGCGGGCTGGGACTTGTCTTCTACACTCCAAATCATTATATTCCCGACCGTATCGACCTCAGCTTTGAAGTTGGGAAGAATGAGAGTATTTGAATCCATCTCGGTAATTACACATGGACCGAAAACGCGATGCCCATGCTTGAGACCTGTCCGTTCCCAAATCGGGCAATCCTTCACCTCCCTATCTTCGAAAACTAAGGTTGTCGTTGATACTACTAGCGATGAAGGAGGGTCAATGCATTCAGCCTTGCTAAGGTTTTTAACAGGTATATCGACTTTGACTTCCTCAGCGAGGACACGGAGGTTGATAAGCTCAACATCCGAAGACAGACGATATGTGAACAGCTTTTCGTGCTCGGTTTCGAAGATCTCTTGGAGATACTCTAGGCCCCCTGTTTCCAATTCCGGTAGCTTTGCATCCACGGGAACAGTGATGCCTTGCCCACGGTATCGTAAATCTGCCTGGAAGGTGTAGAGCTGCGTAAAGAGTATTAGTACTGTATTGTTGCGAAGCCCAAGAGCAATCTATGAGACGACTTGGTCATAGACAAAGTCTAGCAAGCCAGGTAGCAAGCGTACCAATGCGTCATATCCGTACATACCTGCTTCTCCTTGGGTACCCCTTGCTCTTCCCGCATTATCTTCCTCAAGTCGTTGAGGAGTCCATTATAGACCTCCAAAATCACGCTCTGATCGGTATGCTTGAGTAACTGGATGAAAGTCTTCCCAACTTCATGCCTAAGGATCGTTGTTGCATCGCCTAAAGCGCACAGAACCCCTGGTGATGGAGGAATTATCACAGGAAATGAGCCAATCAATTTCCCAAGAGCATTGGCATGAAGTGGTCCTGCACCACCAAAAGCTACGAGGCTGAAGTCCTGGGGATCGTAGCCTTGCTCGATTGATACCAACCGAAGAGCACCATACCTGGAAGATCGTCAGACAGAGTGCTTTACAACTGCACGGTACCAATGACTAAGGAGGTATGAAGGTCTACATACATCGTCTCGTTCGATACTCTCAGGATACCCTCTGCTGCTTTGTAAAGACTTACCCCAAGGTCATCTGCTACTTGCTGGACAGCTTTCCTGGCGGCATCTACGTTCAGGGAGATTGTACCTCCGAGCAAGTGATTAGGTAGATAGCCCAACACTGCATTTGCATCAGTAACAGTAGCCAAGGCTCCCCCCTTTTCGTAACATGCTGGCCCCGGAATTGCTCCAGCACTCTCAGGACCAACCCTGAGTGCCTTGGTTATCTCTGGAACTTTGGCGATCGAGCCTCCTCCAGCGCCCACAGTTCGCACATCAACCGAGGGTGTCTTCACCACAAGGTCTCCGATTTTGGTTTCACGGCGAATACGCGGCACGCCATTCTCGACCAATGCAACATCGGTACTAGTGCCGCCCATGTCAACAGTGATGAGGTTTTTGAACTTCGTCTGGCTGGCAACGACCGACACAGCTCCCGAGACACCGCCAGCTGGGCCGGACAAGACCCAAGAGACGGGGAAACGACGTGCGAGACTGACTGTTGAGAGGCCGCCATCAGAACGGAGGATTCGAAGATGTTTGACCTTTCCCTTCAATGACTTAAGTAGATGATCCAGATAGAGGCTCACGCGGGGCTCAATATATGAATTGACAACTGTCGTGATAGTACGTTCGTACTCCATGAGCTCCGGTAAAACCTCGGACGAGATTGATACAGGTGTATCTGGAAGAACTCGAGCCACAATACTTTGAGCCTTTCGTTCGTGGGCTGGATTTGCGTATGCGTTGATCAGACTGACTGTTACCGAATCGGGCTTTTGATCTACTATAGGTCTAAGTCTCGTCTCGAAAAGCTTCTCATCAAAGGTGCGGACCTCAGTGCCGTCAGTCGCGAGCCGGCCTGGTGCTTCGACAGTAAGCTCCAAAGGAGCCAATGGCTCAGGCTTGGGCCACATGATCCAGCTTGCCAGCCCACCAGGTACTTGCGACCTTCGTGTTTGGAGGATATCTTTGTATCCTTCTGTCACAACAAGGGCGACCCTGGCTCCCTTCTGTTCAAGTATCGTGTTCGTGGCCACGGTAGTTCCGTGATTGACAACGCGTAGAATTATATCTGCACCATTAGGGATTTGAGACAAGATCCGGTCCTTACCTTCCACAACACCAACGGACTGATCTTCGGGAGTGGACGGGACTTTGGCACGCCATGTCTCTCCTGTGTCCTCCCGTAACAGGAGGAGATCTGTGAAAGTGCCGCCAACATCGACACCGAGACGGTACGAAGGCAGACTCATTTCGTCGGCTTGGATACCAAAGCGGTAGAGATATCAATAAATCTCAGGATGACGAGATACAAGAAGGATCTTTTGAGACCAAAGATTTGAAGCATTGACTCACTTCGCGTGCAGCATATCAAGATAGGGTCATTAGATGCGGGGCTTGCATCCTTCAAATGGCTTACGCAACCCGGAAGCCATCAGGAAGCGCATCTTCAGCAGTTGACGGATGATTGGAGAGAAGGAGTAGCCCATGCATGATGACGCCGGCCCTTATCCACGCGTTGAACGATCGACAGCAACCTGCTACCGACCAGCTTGACTGCATGTCGAAGGACGAGAGTTTGGGGTGAGCAGACAAAGTGTGTGCAGACGGTCGATAGATCATCATTACCTCTTGATGAGCATGTAGAAAATTGTGCTGAGTAGACAGGTTTGGATTGGATTGGAATAGAAGCAGCTAGCGTGATGCCAAGACTTGCTAAGCCAACACTGGCTGGTCGGCTTCCTGCAAGAATCCTCCAACTTCTATTATCACAGTCAGCATCGCCTGAATAAATAATTCAACTCTGGGGTGAAGACTCTTTGGGTTGAATCACACAGTTGGGCCAGTATAGTGGAGATTTGAATAAGATATATGACTTGGTGATTTATCAAATGCGAGCAGCAGAAGACGTTGAGGGTGCAAAAAGGGTGCCAAACGAAGGGTAGTGAAAGACGGTCTGCTAATACATTGATACAGACAGCCGGTATCGATTCTTAAACATCAACAACCTTCTTCCAATGGCGTTGGGCCTATGACTCGCTGTGATCAGATAGACGACCAATGAGGCAGGAACTCATATATAGGACGTACAAGCTACATCAGCGATGATCATAATGCGCCAATGGTATTAAACACAAGACAGACTGAACACAGTGACACAGTGACCAACAAGGAAAGGCTCGATTCCATCCATTATTCCATTGGATCTTGCAACTGGCGCTAGATTAGTATACCGCTGTCACGTCGCCCCCCGCATTTCGGAACGGGATAAGTGGCTTGGCATGATCGGTGGCCCACCGATTGGCCACGAGCTTTCACATGATGTTGTGAGCAAGACTTCGGTCTGCCCATCGCGCTTCCGCCGTCTCAATCCAAAGACATTGCAAAAATGGTCAAAGTACTCGAAAATCAGATTGTCGATCTAGACGTCCTCCCAGGCACGCAAGAAGAACAACTCAAAGCCCAGGCAGACAAGCTCTCGTTAGTTGCCCGTTTCCCCCGCTACCTCTACCGGTTCACCCTTCTGCTACCAGAAATTCACTGCATATAGTAAGCAAGGCACCGAGAACCTCTCCCCCGAAGCCCGCAAGACAGTCGAGTCCTTCTCCCAAGGCGCAACAGGCGTGGGACAGGATGCCCTCAAAACGGTCGGTGGGAGCGTGAAGGGTGTTGTTGATACTGTTGGTAATACCGTTGGGACGCTAGGCGGAGGGCTCAGTGATACTGTTACTGGTGTGGCAGGTGGGTTGGGGAGTGTAGCGAAAGGCGCCGGGACAACGGTGCAGGCGGGGTTTGGTGGGGCTAAAGAAACATCGGAGACGGCAGGAAGTAAGGCAAAAGGGGAGCCTGTGAAGGAGGGAAGCTGAGTGGTGATGATAGGTGAGTGGCGACAGGCAATGTGGTCCTTCTGGCTATGAGGTACTAATGCTTGTGCTTGCAGGCCTGTGGAGCGCGTGTAAATATCCGGTACGATGTTGTACATATAAAGTACCAGTCGCAGAACACGTGAATCCCGAGGCACGAAACTACAAATAGCTTCACGATACTGCCTTGACATCATGCACCATCATATAACGTCCACTACAAGATGCTGTTGACACCGAATGACACCGGGAATGCCAAACTTCGGACATTACCCAAGATTGAATACGTTGAGGGTTGACGTAGCGTATGAACTGAGACTATGGGAGTTCTGAACGTGCCTCAAGCTATGAATCCATCGAGTCATCATTGTAGATGTTCAACTGTAAGTTTTTGACTGTCAAGGAATCTAGCTAATCGGCGATATCGGCGATAAGATATACCTTTCTCTGGCCAGCGCTAAGGCACTTCGGGTTAGCAAGTATCATCAACACGCCTGAGATACTCGGGGCGATTAGTCGGCGCTCATGCATTGACACTCATTCATATGTCCCAATCCGACAGACGGACGTACTTCGATTTCTCTCAAGCAGCGACTTTTACTTGTTGCTTGCAAAATGAAGCTGAGCGGCGATGCGACCAGTCGAAATACTTGTACACGTCTCCGCACCAAGCCGAGGTAGGGATGATGCTAGATATCGTACCGAGGCCAGAGGCTTCCTGGACTTTGAGCCGGTGGGGAAGCATCTATTCCTGGGACTGGAGAATGAAGGGAGATCTGAAGCTGAAGAAGGAGTGCCGAGCTTGCGAGGGACCCAGATCTCCTATCCACCTCGAACGGATACTGAACGGGACAGTCATAGACTATGGGGACCAAGAAAGCATGGAAAGGATGAAGCAGTGAGAGTTGATGAAACTACCAACATGATACAACGAGCACGTGAAAAGGAGGAATATGGGAAAGACGGCAAGAAAGTAGAGAAAAATGGCGAGAGTAATCTATCAGGTATGAGAGATGCTCATGGGTCTAGCAAAGGAGTACATGATGTTGAAGAGACGCATAGCTCGCTCGAGTCTTTGCCTGGCAAAAGAAATGATGCAGAGGAGAACCTTTCCAGAGTGCAAATTGGTTTCAGGACAGAGCTATTGAACAATCATACCCCATTACGACAGCCGGCAGCAGTATTCGGCGGATTGTGTAAGGATATCCAAGGGCGCGCCGGAAAGTCGTCCAAAACACCACCACCAACACCGAACACCAATACTTCGGCACTACCGTTGACAAGCGTCGTGAAAGAGACTCCACGCCTTCTCATCGAACGAACACCGGCCCTCCCACGTCGACGAACAGCGCCAACGGCAGCCACACCCTCGCAACAAGCTCCGCCTCTACGTCGTACCCGATCAGACTCATGGCAGACGCCTCCAAGCACTATTCCCGATTCCCAACCACATGTCCCATCCTACCACTTGCCCGAAATGACAAGTTCACCATGTCTCAAGCGCCCCTTTCAATCGAGTTCGCCATCACCCACACGCCCTTCCCCACCACGCACAAAGAAGCCACGACTTCAAATCCCATCTTCGCCACCAAACGAGACTCCGGCCCCCGAAGGCTCTCGTCTCCCCCCTGCATCGCCCTCCTCAGCCCCCGCCGCACCACTCACATCCCCATCACCCCCTCCAACCCACATCTCCTCCTCACCCCCCTTCTCCACACCAAACGCCAACCCTCTCGAAATCCACCCACCCTACCCCGAACCCTCCACCGCGCGCTTCTCAACCCACCTAACCCCCTCCCTCACCGACCTCGCCGCCCAACTCGCAACCTGCTACCCCAAATTCAAAAAAACACAAACCCGCACCATCCACCCCCTCGAGCGCGGCCACTGGCTCATCCCCTTCACCACCCAAGATCCCACCTTCCAAAACGACCTCTGGGAATTCCTGCACTTCTACATCACCTCCGGGCGCGCAGGATGGGGCGTCTGGGCCGTGCGAGAAGAGGCGAATGCGCACAAATGTGCTTGTGAAAAATGCAGAGATACCTGTATCCCGAAATCAACGTCGTCAGAGAAAGAGGAGCTGCTGAAAGTCTACTGCTGGGGCGAAGTCGTGGCCGAGGTGTGGTTGATTATGTATATGGGCGGCAAGAGGAAGATCAAAGGCGTGGGATCGGCATGGATCGATGCGGGGGGAGAGGCTGTTGTGGTTATGAAGTGAGCGTTGGTGGGGTTTAGATGTGATGGTTATGATGTTATGATTTACGACTTCATGATGGCTTCGGGAATGGAGATGCGTTTGGGTATTGTGTTTTTGGATAGGGGTTTAGGATTGCGGTTGTTTGGGGTTAGAGACGACGGGCATGATGTTATGGTTTATGACTTCATGATGACTTTTGGAGTAGAGATGCGCTTGGGGGTTTGTTTTGGATACCTTAGAGGCTTTGGACGGTGTTGAATGTACAGATATCCTTTGACAAACGCCGATTTGGCTTCGCATGGCGTTTATATAGTTATGTAAAAGCGTTGGAAAGGTGCTTTACACAATGGATGGATACTTTGGGCAAGGCGTTACATACTACGTCCTCGTACATACTATGATCTCCTAACTCCCAAGCACCCAATCCATAGCCTGAGAACATCAGGTCTTAATTTGATCCTCATACGAATTCAATCACTAATCCCATTCCCATTCCACACACAGCACAGCATCCCCATCCCCATCTGAGGTACCTACCAGTAACTGAGGTAGAACAGGGTATTAAGCTCCTTCACGAACACATCCATCCATCCTACTAAAACCTGAAACATGCATCACAAAAAAGGATGATCACACACCGCACAGCATCACAAATCCCACACACACATGCACGAAAATTCAAACGGAGGAAAGGAAAGATGATCCGTCCATCTTAACCTATCTGTCCACCTAGGTAATCGCAACCAGGAAGGATTGATCAATGTAATCTCAACTCTCAACACTCAACACTCAATCGCCATATAGTAAGAAGTTATTGGTCTGCCAACCGCCGAAAAAATTATCATGAATATCCGTACCTTACCAATGGAGGGAAAAGAACGCCATTGTGCAATGCTACCCAAACCCTATGCCGCTAGGGCCCTGATATATGATCGATCGATCGATTGGAAGAAAGAAACGCCCCGCTCGCTCGCTTGGCCCCCGTTGATTTGGTGGCGCTTGGAGAATGGTAGACTATGTGACAATAAAACAAAAGGAAGGAAAATTCGGCTCGCAGGAGCACTGGCGCGTACAAGAAAATTAATGTTGACCATCTGTCCCAAAGGAGTAAGTCATCAAGGACCAGCGACACCTAAACCAGAAGGTGCACCTGGCTTCCCCCACCCGGAGTACTTGTGGGCATGGCCCCCGCCGCTCCCACGGCTCGCTTGACTCTCGCTGCTTCCGCCGCGCCTATGGTACGGACTCTTTGGGTTTTGCAAGCCGTAATCCTGCTGTGGCGGGGTCTGATGGCTCGTACTTGGGTAGGTGGGCGCGCCCTGGGCTTGCCCCTGGACATGTCGTACGCTGGACTCCTTTGGCCATGAAGGTGTCTGGTAAGGATCGGTGTCGACGTGTGTGATGATCGGCGCGGCCGGTCTGGCTGAACCTGGGGGGTTGGAATCATAGGAGCGAGAAGGCGAGTCGGCTATTTGGGTGGGATCGGTGATTTTGGTTCGGTGGGCGGGAGAGCGACCGATGTCGCCGTAGCGTTTGAGGATTTCCTTGGTGGTGATTTCAGAAGAGTTGTTGAAGAGGGAAGAGTCATTCAGAATGGATTGGAGATCTTCTGGGACCTAGATCTAGGATTAACTGACTGTGCAAAATGTTGGTAATGCGAAAGACTTACTTCACACATCTCATCGTTATATTCGATCAAGGTGTTGATCACTTCAATACCCAAGAAACTCTCTTCATCCTGACCAATGATTTGGCTTTTCCCCTTGAGGATGTTGGGTGAGATTACAGTCGCGAGGTTGTGAGTATCCATCTTACTTCCAGTCCCCTCACCTTCGTCCATCATCGAGAAAGACGAAGCCCACACGAGGAATGAGAATAGTATTTCCATTGAGTCTCGGTGAGCCTTGGGGATCAAGCAGCAAGCATAGTGAAGGACCCTTCGTCTCGACTCCTCTTTGATTTCTAGTGGACATCGATTAGCGAATTGACCATGGGCAATGATGCTAGTAACAAACTCACTCTGAGAGATGATGAAGAGGCGGTAGAGCTTATACGTGAGCAGAGGATCCGGAAGTTCTCTCAAGAACTTCTTGAGCAGCGCAGCCAACTGAACCGGGCTCTCCTTTAAAAGATCAACCTCGAATTCCTTCGCATCAAGCTTTTCGGTTAGCTCTTTGAGGCCTCTTATGTTACCGTTCTTTCGAAAGACGCCCTCGACCGACATATCCATCTGTCGCATCGCAGAGATTGTATCGTCAATAAGGCCGGGAACCTTGATAGCCCCAGGTCCAACCCCGTAAGTGGAGTCCACACCATCTCTCTCAACAAGAACATCCAATGGAATGCCAAAAACCCCCTTTTTCTTACCCTTCGGTCGGTCATTCTTGGAAAACGCTTTGCCAAATTTGCCCCAGAAAGTTTCAGGCTTCTTGTTCTCTATCAGACCCAAGAGATCCTCGAGATTATAATGACCCTCGAGCAATGGTTCCATCGAAAGCACAGCGACATGTCGGACGATGAAATACTCAAGGGCCGAAAGTTCGGAGAAGTACTTTTTGGTCCTCTGAGGTACTTGCTCGGTGCCAGCCAAATCGAGTTCATTGCCTCCAGATGCACGGCGTTCATGACCAGTATAGAACTTCGGCTCACGCCCGCCGGAGCCGATAAGTTGGTTTTTGGCGTGTTTATACGCATTTGGCCGCTGCTCCTTGGCTTGTTCAGCTGCTACTATTCTTGGAATGTCATCAAGCGTTAGCGCATCTTGGTGTCCGAAGACCAGGTTGCTACTTGGCCGGTTATTGTTTGCGTCCGGTTCTTGCACAATGTGGAAGCCTTGCTGCTTCCTCTGATCCGAGTTATCAGCATCTGCTGAACCGGGCCGCCTGCTAAAGCCTTCCGGTCCGTCAAGTATCCGGGAGGTGCGAGCCTTTTTTATATTCGTAGACAGCTGCGTGTCCATGCGCGTAGATCTAAGCCTCTTCATCTCGCCCACAGTCTGCTCATAGGAAGACGCATTGTTGTTATTTGCAGAAGTGGCGGTGCCGCCGTATGACTTGGATCTAGAGTTCGCTCGGAGAAGAGGTGGGTCCAACTCTCCACTCTGATTCACTCGATGTCCCTCGTTTGAATCATAGCTTGTAAGACTCGGGTCATCTTTTCAAATGTTAGGAAACTCAAACATGCGGTCAAGGGGATATGCTTACCTGAAGTATGCGGAAGAGTGCCTCCAGATCGAAGGACAGACAGCAGCCGTGCAAGAGCCACCCGCAAAAGGTAGACGTACTGCTGAAGTCTGGTGACATACTCGAAGCTGGCAACAGCGTCAGGCGCTTGGTGCCGCCCTTCATGGCAGCGCCGACAAATCACTTGACCTTCTCGTTCACTCCACAGAACGTTCCTCAAGTCATCGCCTACAATACAATCGCAGTAGTCGCAAGTCAAGTGGTGCTTGTGCCATCGTTGCTGCTTCAATTTGATGCATTCATCGTCAATGGGTTCCTTGCATCTATGGCAAAGATCCGATTGTTGATCTGCCAGCCCAGACACGTCGGATAGTAAATCTGAATTCTCAGCTTCCTTGACGGACTCCAGATGTTCCAGGTCCGCAAGAAACTGGTGCAGTCCTTCCATACTCCTCCGCTCCTTCTCCAATTTGAGTGCGCCCTGTAAGCTGATACGGATCAAAAGCTTCAAATAGTGCGCAAGGCCAGTAACAAGTGACAGAAGCTCTTGCGTGACGCCAAGCTTCTTGACGCCAGTTTCCTGTGTCTTTGACAGTAGCGAGAAGAATGCTACAATTTTCTTGCAAAGTAGTTTCGCTTCTCGTCCGTATGAGAGACCTATAGATAGAATTAGTATGATGATACTACTCAACAGGCACAAGGAGGCTTGAAGTACCCTTTACGCCTTCTGAGGCCATCATGGAATCTAACCGATCAGTAGCCCCGAAAAGAATATCCACGTGCCAGATGAACTTCTTGGCGACCAATATACCCTCGACATACGAGCCGTTGCTGACATGAAGAAGCATGTCTGAAATGCAAGCAGCTGCCGATTCTTCAAATGCAGATAGTACACTCCATATCCGATAGACTTTTTCCTCCATCTGTTCTTCTTCCACACGTACGAGATCTCGCTTCTCCTCACTGGCGTTCTCCTCAGCTTGCATATAAGCAGACCCTTCGATACCTGATTGAGCCAAGCGGACATTCCAGAACTTGTGGATCATGTAGCACTCTGGATGCCAATGTTGGTTCTGGCCATTCCTGAAAATCTCCACAAACTGCTTCAGGATCGCTGTCTGGCAACCATTGCATCGTTGCGCGAATTGGGTGGAATAGTGGTAGTGACAGTAAACCTTTCCCTCATGCTCGTAATAGCTGTCCTGCGCACCGAAGACTGTAGGGCAGACTGAACAAGTGAAATGCTCAATGTGATACTTCCGGTCCAGGGCAGTGATGTAGGAACCGCGGAGAGCTCCTCCGCAGTCGTAACATAACAAATCGAGTCTGCGAAAGTAATCGGTCTCACAGAGCGGATATTGAATCCCCTCATTCTCTTCATCGTCAACAGGAAAGAACTTCGAAGCCACGATATCCTCGCAATCCTAAAGAATGATCATTAGTGCCAATTACTGGGAACGTCACATGACTACTAACCCGACATCTGAAGCAATCCAAGTGAAAGGTCCCTCCAAGCGCACGCACGAATTGCCCTGTCAGGGTCTCACCGCATTTCTTGCATAGCCTCGGCGGACCGTGCGACTTTCCAGTACTCGACCCATTATTTCTTGATCTCTCCCTGATCGGTACGTCTTGTGTTGTATCCCTGCTTCGACCACTGCGTCCATCGGTTGATGGAGGAGGCAGACCGCCGTTGGGGCTTCTTGTATCGCCAAGTCCTGGGAGTGGTGGCGGAGCCGTGAGCCGCGTTTTTGGAGCATCCATCTGACCGTGTCCATTTGCGCGACTATTTTGCTGGTACTGGTAATCTTCAAAGTCTTGTTGTTGTCGGTAGTCTACTCGATTATCGTATGCACCATCACCGGGTCTCCTGTCCATGGATGGCCTTCCCTCCGACTGTAGGCTCATCCTTGCGACCTCCCTCCCGATCTCGTGATGGATCCCTGCCAGTCTGCAGATTTCGTCAAAGCCAGCTTCGCCTTCGGCGTTTGCGTAACTGCTGGGTGGGCAGCAGGGCTCCGATTAATCCTTTGTTGCGCCTGAAGCTGTCAGAATGATGATTGGAGCAATGTATGGCGCAGAACGAAGGTAAAGCCAGAAGGCACAGCAAGCCTAGGATGTGCAGTATTGGCCGGAGCTTGCTATAGGAGCCCTGACTTATAGTCGCGGTGAGGCCCCAAGTAGGTTAAGGGTAGGCAGGTGGTGGAACAGCCTCCTGGAACAGCCTCCCTGGACCACCCAGTAGCTCTATGGCGGCAAACGTTCTATGATATAGGCTCGCGCAAAGCGAAGGGAAGCCAGTCTGGAGTAGCCGGGTTGTGAGCAAGGCGCTGATTGACGACGTAAAGCGATGTAGGAGAAGCAGATGATGGATCAAATGTGAGTTGGTGGAGTCAAGCCTGTCGCTGGCTGTAGGTAACCGGGTAGGATGCTTACCGGTGATGACACTTAAGAGGAGAAAGATCGGGGTTGGGGTCAGTAGAGGTAGTGAGTTATGGTGGAGCTCAGTTGGTGGTCGAGTATCCTGAGATGATCTATCAAGCGGCAATCGTAAATTAGCGGACTTGGCTTTTGCGGAGGAGTCTCAGTCGACAGCAATCTTCGGAGCTGCTGTCTGGTCACCCACCAGACAACGATCCCATCATCTTAGCAAATGTCTATATAACAGTATCTAACTACATTTTGTCACCAAACATCAACAAGCTACAAGATCACAGCTTTGGAACACATGCACAAGCATTCAACGAGTCTACTCCTTTAACTTGCGGCGTAATTTAATCACTAGCGTGTGGTCGTAGAGCTGTATTCTAATATACCGTATGCTGGGACCAATCGTGCCCGTCAATATCAGGCTTAAAATACCAACCAGACATCGCAATCCTTTGAGATAATTATCAAGTGCATCGGGTCGCTTCGCCTAGCCTGACGATATTCTGGTCAGGCTAATCAGACATCATAGCCGTCCGGGTATGTGTTGCTGTCCACTGCACAGCCTTATGCGCGATTGCCTAGAACTACCGACTAAGGTAACTGACTAGCTTGCATTCGACAACACTGGAGGTAGCACTGTCAAACATCCATGGATTCCCAACTTTGGCCGCGCTCATGAGACTACCATGCGGAGGGGATTCACCGCCAACAGTCAACAGTAGCAACCTCTCTTAAATCTGCTCTGTGACAAGATATTGAGAATGTCAAGCCAGAGTATCTATCGTATTATACGCGTAAGGCATATCTTCAGAGGTCGTCCCTTGTATCTAACACGTCCGGCAGGAGCTCTCGGAGATTCAAAAGACGAACGATCTGTGTATGTTGTTCTGCCGATGCGAGGCTCTAGAGTCTATATCGATCTTTGAAGCTAACAAGCGCAATAGCAATCGCGGTGGCCTGTCGTGATAGTGATGTCCAGAATGTTAAAGCAATGATAGTGGGCCCTCCTGAGACTCCATATGAGTTCGGCTTCTTTGAGGTACGTTCTTCCTTGGGCTGATCATTCTTCAAGATGTTGACCCCTTGTTGCAGTTCAGCGTCAAGTTTCCTTCTGGTTGGGGACCGAGCAGATAATTCAGCTGCTACGTTTCACTAAGAATATTCAGATTATCCAGGGAAACCCCCTGTTGTGACCGCGAAGACGACCAACGGAGGTCGATGTCGCTTCAATCCAAACATCTACGCCGGCGGCAAAGTGTGCTTGTAGGTTGCTCTGCAGGCTGTTAATGCTGTCGTGAGAAGCTAACCGAACGTAGATCTATTTTAGGGTATGAGCCTTAAGCTCTCTCCGAAACCTGCAGCTAAAATGGTGATTCTAGGACCTGGAGAGGTGAACGGAGCGAGGAGTGGTCTTCTGCACAAGGTCTTGAATCGATCTTGATTTCAATCCAAAGCCTGATGTCATCCAACCCCTATGAAAATGAACCGGGCTTCGAGAACGCAAACAGTGCCGAGGACAAGAAAGCCCAAGCCCAATATGTAGCCAAGGTACCCAAAGCTTCAACAGCTTCGCGACAGCGCCATAGTGTCTAATGTGCCCTAGATAAGACACGAAACTCTGCGGATTTCCATAGTCCAGCGTCTCGAGGATTATCTTGGTATTCACTCCGACGGTATGGTTGACGACTTCCCTACACTGGACCAGTGCGACCAACAACGCACGGAGTACGATGTAGAGCCGACAGCTCCTCCATTCGAACCTTTCAAAGACACATGCAAACGAAGGTTCCTCTGGTACTACGATTCCTACCTTTCTTCGATCGACGAAGCGGAAAAGGAAGTCAAGGCAAATCAGAACTTTGTCATCATGCCGTTCGAAGGAGGTGGCAATAGTATGGCAGGAAAATTCAATTATCCTGAGCTCCGACGACGCCTTCAATCGATTCATTCCGTGCTCTATCGCGAAATCGATTACTGGGCTGAGGAGGGCGCCGTCTTAGGAGGCAAGGACGCGAATTTGGCCTCGATGTTCGAGCGACAATTGCAGCAGATCAAAGAAAGCTATAAGAAGAACAACATGGTTACGCTCGACATTGAATTCCTGGACAAGAATCCCTTCGTCTGGCATCTGACTTACTTTGGCCGTCCTATGACAAACCTCGATGGAGGCATGTTCAAAATCAAGATGACGATTAGCCCGCGTTTCCCAGAAGAGCAGCCACGTGTGATGTTCGAGACGAAAATGTTTCACCACCGCATTTCCAAGGAAGGGGTGCTTTGCTACTTTCCCAAGCGTTCGGACGAGCTCAAGTACCATGTTGAGGCTATCATCGAAGCGGTGGAGGATACTGAGCCGCCATACGACCCACGCACCTTGGTCAATGCTGAAGCCTCCAGGCTTTACTGGGGTACTGCAGAGGAGAAGAAGCAGTACAACCGCCTGCTGCGTCGCGCGGTGCAGCGGAGTACGGAGTAAGTCTTTCCACTGCCAGCTACTAACAGAATGGAATCACTGGGCTAATGTGCGATCTCAGAGACTGATGAATTATGTGATGTCGTCCATCGAGAATATGATGCTTCCCTTCTACAAGTATCTCAACGATACGACTCCTCGTTGGGCTTGAGGGCGAGCGGGCGCATCGGCATTACACGGATACCCAGAAACAGTGGCGTTCAATCAGCATTTGTGTGCGGGCAAACAGGAAGCATGATTGTTTCCGCAATAGATGGTTGGCTTTATGCAAAGCAGCATGGAAATGCTTCACCACGAGTCTCGAGGGGCCTTCCCAGCTCCAACGACCGTGATTGCCGATGTGTATTAGACGTGCGGTCCAGTCTATCCAAATACTTCGTTCAAAAAGATGCCACCTATGATAGGGTTATACTTTGCAAGATGATCGTTATGCAGCAGTCCTCCGTAAGCTGCATGCCCGAATACCCTTTACAGCACTTCTCCCAATTTCGTCGCACCCCACTCGCCAAGAGAACAATCTCCAAGCATGCATCAGCCCTTCCATTGGCTACCGTAGAGCGACCTAGACAGCCTGCCTCTTTCTGTTGTTCAATGATCAGCTTTGAATCCGTCATTATCATCGTTCCTTCCTTCATCCCACTGTGGCCATTCGCAACTACCATTGGGGAAGTTGGACCCGTGAGTAATGATGCTTCCGTGAGCGGGTGTAAGGCGGTGGAAGGCTTGGCGCTAGTGCTTTAGCGGGTCGAATTTTCGACCTAGCACCCCTGTTCATCGTTAGAGTTGAAACCTCCAGAGAAAGAAATACGGGAAGTTTGGCAAATCCACAGCAAACACCCACCTATATCAACCTAAAGCGATAACATCATACATCCTACACCCCCATCAAGACGGCGCTGATACCATCTCGCTATTGCGATTCGTCTTCTTGGCTGCACCGTCGCCATCCATCCTCTAACCTGCGCACCAGCCAAAGCAGTACTCTTCGCTTTCCTGTTCACATCTGAGCTCGCACCTTTTCTTTCGTCTTTCGACTACGAGACGAGCATCCTGGCTTCCCCGTCCTCCACTCAGCTTCAGTCAGGAACACAGCGCCGACGACGCACCTCGTCTGCCCCCAAACCTGCATCATTGAATCTACAGGCGCAGCGATCGACTAACGGATCAGGGGCCACGTCGGGCCTCCCGACGGGTGGCTACGACAATTCACTGCCTCCAATACCTGGAACACCGTATACCGATATGTCATTGTCACGGTCGCCGTCGCCTAGAAGAGGAGGAGGGTGGTCAAGCCCGGGGCTGACAAGTCCGTTTGATAACGTTAGTGGGAAGTCTACCCCGAGGAAAGCATTCGGAGACGTTCAGATGAATGGGTCCGCCGGCACTGATGATAATAAGTGGGCATCGGCGAAGGCAAGGAGTGAGGAGGTCAATGGGTACCCATCATTTTCAACGAGGAATCAGGGCTTCTTTTCACGGCATGCAAGGAGGATCTCTACGAGTCTTCCCACCTTTAGTATGGGAGGGCGAAGGGACTTTTCGGACAAGGAGAAGCTCGGCCGAGGCAGATGGCCGCCCATCAATGGCAGTAGGACTGGTCGATTCCTCAGTACTTTAGGAAGGCTGCTATGGCGGCTACGATTACGACTAGGGATAGTGCTCTGTTTCATATTAGCGATCCTCCTGTTTTATGTTACTCGTGAGTCTCATGTCTTCCATCACGGTGGTAGCAAAGCTGATGACGTGATAGCATTGCATAGAGTGTATCGGAGAGCGTCATGGCTAGGTGGCGGCAACAAATTTGTTATCATATTAGCAGCTAATCAAGGGGGCGGTGTTATGGAGTGGAAAGGTGCAAGAGAATGGGCCATCGAAAGAGACAGTGTGAGAAACAAGAAGAAGTATGCGAAGAAGTGGGGCTACGATTTGGAGATTGTCGATATGAGCACCAAGAAACGATATGCCCACGAATGGCGAGAAAGCTGGGAGAAGGTCGACACGATACGGAATTCTATGAGAAAGTACCCAAAGGCCGAATGGTGAGACCCGTCGAATTTGCTTGTGATGGTAGGTTAAGCTGACTCCGAGATCATAGGTTTTGGTGGCTGGACCTCAACACCTTCATCATGGAGCCTTCATACACATTGCAAAAGCACATCTTCAACGATCTCGCGGCCAACACGTATCGTGACATCAACATCTATAACCCCCTCAACATCTCTCACCCCTTTCAATCCCCTCACCTCGACGTTGTGGCGCGTTCAGCCAACGGCAACGGCAAGTCTGATTCTATCGATCTCATCATACCCCAAGACTGTGGCGGCTTCAACCTCGGCTCCTTCTTTATTCACCGCAGTATCTGGACGGACCGTCTTCTCGACATCTGGTGGGATCCGGTTGGATACGAGCAGAAGCACATGGAGTGGGAACATAAAGAGCAAGACGCAATGGAGCACCTATATATCAACCAGCCATGGATAAGACCACATACGGCTTTTATACCGCAACGAAAAGTGAACAGCTTCCCCATGGGTGCATGTGGAGACAATGGAGAGGACACGAGAATACATTACTCGGAGCGCGACCGCGACTTCGTCGTGAACATGGCCGGCTGCGAATGGGGCCGAGACTGCTGGGGAGAAATGTACAACTTCCGCGAACTGAGCAACAAGCTGAACAGGACGCTGTGGGAGAAATTCAAGGACTCCATCAGTGATCGGATCAAGACTCTGAGGGGAAAGGACAAGCCGGAAGGAGGCTAGAAGCCTCAACAAGGGTGACCATGGCGTTTCGGAGAATCACTCGTCTTTACATTTCATCGTTCAAATTTTCAGCTGGGTCTACGTGTTTGGCACGGGCCAGCAGTGGCGCTACCGATCGAAGGCCTGTTCACCATCGAATGGTCCCAGGGATGATGTCTGGGTATATCATATCATATCAAGTTGGAGGCATTTATTTTTCAATATTAATATTCTTCATGCTCAGAGGCAGAGGGCAGAAGCCGTCGTCGTCCAGTGTACAGAGTAGCGCTAGAAATTGACAATCGACATTTTGTACTAATAAATACCTGAATATGGGTTGAGTCCCGATGAAGTCTGAACTTTTGTAGTTTTGGCAGTGCATATGGGCGCCAAAGCTTGGTCATCTGACTTCGTGTTCTCGCATTCCCTCTTGCGGTCAAGCGTGCCAGGTCCAGTTAGTCTGCGACTCGCTGCCCTCACTTCAAAGCTTTCAGCTGTTTGGCAGTTGGCGGATGTGGGGTACACAAAAGATTCTTGAAAGGATCTAGAGTGCATCGGTCGATTGCGGCAACCCCAATGTGGAATTGGAGCCTGGCGTGAATGGTGCCTCCATTAATATCTCCCGGTGTCTTTCGTGGGAAATCCACGTTGCGCCTCCGCTGTTTGTGAAATCTGTTTGGCTGTGGCTATGATAAAAGAGATTATATGTCATTATAGCCAACGTTTTGATTAAATTGAAGATGGCTGGATAGTTCAGTGGCAGAAGTCAGTTGTGTCAAAAACCCCCAGAAGATAGATGTCTAATACCATGATCAGTTCTTGCTTTGGGTACATTACTCGTCTGTAAGAGGTCCTGGGTTCAAATCCCAGTTCAGCCCTTTTTTGCCAAATTTTTCAGTTCCGGACTACAGGATTCCGAGCGCATCTTTCTCAGGTAGCTTTAAATAAGAATTAGCTAACTAAAGTATGGTAAAGGTAAGGTAGTTCAGTCAATGTTTTGAATTTTGGCTCAAAACGTTCAGACAGCGGTCTTGAACTCGTATTGAGAGTTACTTTACAGATGACACCAAAAGTCTTAAGCAGGCGCTAACGGGAGAAGCACCAACTACCTAAGGCATCGATGGGGCTGTTGCCCCGGAAACCGCACCCCAGAGCCCTAGAGCGGTGCCCAAGTCTTATTGCACACAGAATATCCGCGTCGTCTCTCATTGGTGTCCGCAGACTTGCAGGGGTCGGGCGCAACCTCATCTTCAGACGACGTCTGCTCCTATCGACGCACACCTTGAGCGTTACAGCGGTTAATAATTATAGCATTTTCGGCAAGGCTCAATTCGACCATGGTAAACCTATGCATAGTGGTTTCGCAATGTTACGTTGTGCGTCGAATCACGATGGAGAGGGGGTACTTAGACGCCTGGGGGTATTTTGGGACGGAGCTGGGAGGGGATGGTTGTGCTAATTTGAGATGGAGGTTGTTCGGTTTGGATTGCGGCGTTGGAGATGTGGAGGGCGCGATTGATGCGTCGTTTGTTTTCTGCTGTCGTTGAGCCTGGTCACTGATACCACTGAATTGCTGGCTATGAGCCTTGTGCATCTTGGACCGTTGTCACGTTTGGCGTTGGAGCGAGGCTCAATTCAAGAAGTACGATTTGATGTCACGAATATGCTTATTGTGGTCGAGTTTAGAGTGTTGACAATAAGAGTGAGATCGGAGGACTGTGTTGATCAACAGTGAATCTGAAGATCGATGTGTGTTGATACCGGAGGAAATTTCGATCTTCATTCCATCCGATCATATAGTGAGTCACTACCTAGCCTCTCAGAAGCCTTGTCTGACCACAGTCAATTCGAAGACATCATAATGACTACGAGACCTCAGCCTAATAATGCCACACCTCAACGCCTCCAGCTCGGCCCTCAAAGAGGCCCACGAATGCCCTTCTCCTCACCTATGGGCGAAGAGATACTTTCTCCTACCTCACCGCATGCCTCTCGAAGCTCACCCCAACATCAGATCAAACTCTCTCAAAGTAGAGCTAGGCTGGAAGATAACACTAAAGAGAAGTGGGTGCTACCATCACAGAGACCTACACCTGGTGAACGGAAGGCATCACACGAGAACGGAGACAGCAAATCGAAGTGGCCAGGCTTGAATGTTGTTACAAACTTCGCGAAGGCCCCAATTATAGCTCAGAAGGGGCATGAAGAACATGCCAAGCAAGACGCTGGCCTGGGGCTGAAGAAGGAGGCAGGTGGTCTGATTGCTACATCACGGAAACCTTCGGTGGAGACGCTTGGTCTAGGTCATCAGCAATCAGGCAGGTCCTTGAAGTCTTTAGGCTCAAAAGGACGGCTGGGTGATCTGAAGCGTGCATCAAGCAAGTGGTCGACTCTGTCACCATCGGATCGGGCAGTGGTGATAGGCATCTCAATCTCTCCGGAAGAGCTGGCAAAGCAGTCTGCCAGCCCCGAAGCAAGTCCGGCGAAGCCTGACGGTTTGACCGAGCAACATGCCACCATTAGGGGATCACCCAACATGCCCATGATCGTCGTGACTCCAGCGAAGGAAAAAGCTCCTTGGTCTGAAGAGGAGGACCCGGTCCAGATTCAACAGCGGAGAATAGCGTCAAGCGTCTACTCTCAGATGCCGACACCAGACACCAGTGGACGTTACATAGATTCAACTATTGTCCCACCAATACCTCCGCTCCCACCAGATGCCCAAAAGCACTATGCATCAAACCAAAGCCAGGTATTTGCCAAAAAAGGTCCACCACCCCGGATTATGTCGACCTGCACAGACATTGACGAAGGCGAGAGCCCAGGTGTCCGGGATGAGTACAGACCCGGTACCGGAGACTCTCAGCTGAGAATATTAACCAATAAGGGGAGCATGGATACGCTTGCCACGAGGCATCGATCCGAAGGCTGGTGGAACCACATTATATCTCCCTTCTTTCCAAAATCGCCAATGACGTTCAAGGCTTCACCGCATCCACGAGAGCTAACACCAGGGGCATCTGGTCCTTCTCATGCCACTCGGCAAGATCAAAGTCTGCAAGAGGCTCGTCAGACTTTCCCTCCACCGCCAAACTCAGACGGCTTGAAAAGCGGTCACACCAGCTGGACAGACTCGGATGTAGATATTGACTTGGAAAAGAAGAGGCTGGAGCTGGATGGCTTTCATGATAGAAGCACGTTGATAATGGATGAACCCCAGGAAGATCCGATGCGAGAATCGGCCTTGTTGCCCACGAGATTCGAGGGGTTTGGCCTAGCAGCAGAGTATCACGAGGCTTGTCTGTATGACATGTATAGCCCGACGCCGTACTATGAGTGCCAAAATCATATTTGCTTACCCTACAAGGTTGTTCCTGCGGAATTTCTTGGAGCCGAGCATGACGATGCTAGAGGATTTGATGAAGGGAAAGGCTTTGGTCCGGCCGCAGAACCTGAAGCACCGCGAATGGCAGAGCAACCTCACAACTTCGCCGCTCAGCAAGCCCCGATGAACCGGTTCTCGGCCGCTTTTCATGAAGCCATGACGCCGAGAGCGAGAGAGAGACCCATGAGCGACTCTACAGCGATTGAAGATCTAGACGCTACACCTGATGTCCAGGAAGCTCATGCTGCACCTATTGTGCGTGCTCCAGCGCCTGTACCAGCAACCCAACCACCCATACCAGCAGCTGAGCACGAGTCAGAACCACCGCCTGAGCCTGAGCCTAAGCCTGCGCAGTCGAGGGGGGTCGAAGAACCACCTCAAGCTCCAGCAGCCGTATTCCATGCAACGCCAGCTCCCGCGTATTCACCACCCAGGCAGGAGAGGGCTCCGAAACGATATGTGGCCGTGTTGCCTCCTGAACAGCCTCAGCGGGCGTACGAGCAGCCAATCTCTCCTGGGCCTCTGAGTCCCGGCCAGCAGAGACAGGGTCCTAGTGATGCTATACTCTTAAACGAGGTCGACAGAAACAATTCTGGCTCGCATCCGGCTTTCGGCCAGCCAAGAACGATGTCTTACCAACGCTATCGTGAACCAGATCAGACTACTGTTGCTGATCTTTATCCGCCGCCGAGAGACGCATCTCGAGATCCAAGGCGATTGGATATTGGAGAGAAGGATGCACTTCCTCAGCGGTCGCAAAAGGAACACAGACCGCTAACCGTCCCGAGATGTAGAACTTGCTTCAGCGGTAGTAAGCCTCAGAGTAAAAAGAGAAAATGGATATTGATGGCAATAGCCGCTGGCCTTATATTGATGATCATCCTAGTACTGGTGCTCGTTATGACATTAACAGGAAAAAGCGACAAGACGCCGATTCAGTCTAATTGGCTCAATCTGACCAATTTTCCTCCTATACCTACCGGTGTTTCCACAATTGTCCAGCCGAATGCCGTGACCGAGAACCCCAGTTGTGTGCAGCCCGCCACGATGTGGAGTTGCGCAGTACCAAAGGAACAACAGCAAGGCCTTCACCCCAATGCTCCAAACCAGCCAAACTTCCGGGTGGAGATTGTGTTTCAGAATGGCACGAACGCGACTACGAATACTACCGTAGCAGGCACATCAGCCGTCAGTCGAAGATCCTATGGCCACGTCGCCAATGCGGTCTCTGCAGGCGGCTTCGTTCGAGATCGATTGCTCCGCATTCGGAGTGCTTTCAGCAGCGACCAATACACCCCTTCCCCGGCACCACCTTCTCTAGAGGACCGAACATTCCTAGGCAATACCACAGACAAGAACGCAGCTCCGTTTGATGGGGAATATACGCCGTTCTTCATGAGCTTTGAATCTGCAATCAAGATATCCTCTCGACGGCTGAAGCGTCAAACCAGCAACCCAGATGGGAGCACCGTCCGCTTTGGCGATATCACAAAAGCCATACCACCACCGGACTCCAACCCAGACGGCACGGCCGCAGCAGCCAACCTCCACCCTTTCCCCACCGCTCAGCCGCTCCGTCTCTATGACCGCGGCCTTGACACGGAACATTACGGTTTCTACACCTACTTCGACCGCTCCATCTTCCTCAAATCAGCCGCACCCCTCACCGACGCCCCCAACACGACATCAGTCCCCGACGACGAAAACGGCGGTGCGGACGAAAACGCAGCCGCAGTCCGCTGCACCTGGGCTCAGACCCGTTTCCTGGTGCAGATATGGACGAAAAAAGGGGATTCGGCCACCCTACTCACGCAGCAGCCTGCAAACAGCACTTCCCCATCCTCCTCTCCCTCATCGAACGCCACAACTCTCACCACTTCCTCCGCCAACAACTTCACACAACCGGGCTCCTTCCCCTACCCCATAACCATCACCCTAGACCGCCACGGCGGCGCTCTCACGCAGAAAATGGTCTACTGCTACGGTCTCGACGAGCGCGAACATATCAATGCGACGCAGAAGCTGTACCAATTGGAGGATCGAGGCGTGGGAGGCCAGCTTGTAAATCCGGCGCTGGGACCTTTTGGCGATGTGAACGTGACGGCGGCGCAGGGTGGGCCGGGGGGCGTTGATGGGGGAAGTGGGGGGTGTGAGTGCAAGTGGCAGAATTTTGGGACGGGGGTTTGATGGAATCGAATCGAAAGACCAGAGGGGGTACGGTTTGGCTGGCTGAGGAGAGATGGTTGTGGGTGGATAGACGCCGTTTGCGATATTGTGGGTAGTGTATATTTGTTGTTGGGTTTTTTGAGTGGGGGTATAGAGGTTGGTTTGGAATTGATAGAAGCGTTTATACCCGGAGATGGCCTGTCATCTCATACCTTACATACATAGAAATTAGAGCAATCGCAAATATAAATGATGATATGGGAAAACGCCCATCTTCTTCATCTTGCTACTGAATAGTTCTGAATCATAGGTGTGATATCTATCTATCTACCCCCTCTACTACTCTCGATCTTTAGGATTATTCTTATCTCCTTTTATTTCCTCTCATCTCATCCCCTCCCCACTCACCTTACCATCCCTTCCTTACCATCCCTTCCTTCTCCCTTATACCCAACGCCCATCCTCCCTCATCCACACACCCAAATCTATCGCTCCGCTATACCCCTTACCTCACCTCCGAAGTAAACTAAGCTACGTACCATCACCATCCTCCACCTATCGTTCTAATCCTTCACTCCAACAGCCTTATTCTTCGTGTTTTTCATTTCTTCCAGTATCTGATGTAGTTTTCTGATTAGTAAAGAAGATAACAAGGGGCTGGAGGCGGCGACCGAGTGGGTCATCCAACGGGGTATGCTCGGCCAGTTCACGCTGGCGAGGGAACAACTCTTTGGAGCTGCGTAGGAGTGGACAAGGCTTCAGCCGGGGGGTAGGGGGGGAGGTAACCCTAGTGAAAGATAGGCATAAGACGGCATAGAGAGAGCACGGGATAGGACAGTATATAGTGTCTAGAGGTCTAGAAACGCGATGGTAAATATTGTAGGGGACGAGGTTTTCTTCTGTAGGTCACGGTTTCCTCTTCAGCGAGCGAGATGTAGACCGCCTTCAATAGCTCTAAGTAGCTAGATAGTGGAGTGTGAAATAGAAATACAAATACAAGAAGATAACAATGATATTAAACTTGGTAATTACTGGGTTTTATTTCTGAAGAAACAATTTACACAAAAAGATGAAAGTTTATGGTTAGAGTAAGAGAGTCGGTTTTGGTTTTGTGGGTTTGGATTGTTTATACCTGAATGATTATATTTTTATAGGAAGTTAAGTCACAGGGATAAAGACTTAGCGCTTATTCTATCTTTCTCTCTTGTTATCTCTTATCTTGTCTTCTCTTACTTCATGGATACCTTTTCCACTTTCCCTAAATCCGCTCGGCTTCTTCATACATCGACTGAAGACTTGGGTGTGGAGTTCCTCCAGTAATGGTGGTGGGATGGGTGTGATACTGATATTGGATCGTGAAGGCGGCTTTTAGGATATCTGAATTGTGTACGTGGAGAGATGGAAGTCCAGGGATGTACATGATAGAGGTTCTTGATGGGGAGGTCGTAGGGGTGTTTGAGCTTTCATCTAGTATTGGTATCAGTATTTCTCAGCCCACTTTCTAGCTACCGAGAGCTGACGGGGATGGGTTTTGTTCGACTGCTATCTATATATAGGGAAGGGGACTGGGTACCACGGAAGAAAACCTCGCCCCCTTTCCCATGCCATCGCACTCGCTTCCTTCAAACAATACACGTCGGCATATTCGAAAATTCCGGTAACGTTGTTTGTTTTCCGTACTTACTTTCTACCTCGTGCCTTTGTTGTCGTGACCTATTTCCCGCCCTTCATGCGGTGTTCGCATGCTGCTCTCTAGCGAGTGTGAAATGGTTCATCTGGTATGTGGAAGAACTGCTGAAATGTACCACCTTGATGGCGGAGACGTTGTAGTGATTCCCGTCGCAACTTATCACGTAGAAGCATATCTATCTCAACGCCTTGCACGAGAATCTTTTTGACAGTAGGGATCCCAGCGAATGCTTCGACCATATTTGATGGCCAGCTGTCGCTCGTTGCAGCAGCGCCAAACGAGACCTCATTGAGACCTGGTAGCACATGTGGGGAGACAGGAACGAAACCTGGGAAACCGATGTCACGTGTGGATTCGATCATACCGCCAATCCCAAATTCACGCTCAGGCCAATCGAGGATATGGAGCGAGCGTAGGTTCTGGAGCGCCTGTAGCAGTAGTATAAAGATGCCAGTCTCAGTTTCAAAACAGCGCAGAAAATTATAAAGAGTCTCTCTGCCCCGTCGTGCTGCATCTGAAGCTTTCTGAAAGCACCCGGGTGTGTAGACTCGCCAGCCATCTTGATCAAAATCGCTGGACCAATTGACGATGACCAGTTTCGTGATGTAGAAACTCAGCTCTGGGCGCGCAAATACGTTCAGTGCTAGATTGGTAAGTTCGCCGTCAGGTTGTCCATGGCCACAGGTGCAAAGGGCGTATTTCTCCTTTAATGCACGATGCTGTCTAATTGCAGCGCTGAGTATCAACGTTCGTCGGAGACAGACAGACGTCGAGAGCATTGCATCAAGAGCACTGGGTGGCAGGTAGTCGGCGATATGACACCAGATTTCCGCGGGTAGATGACCCATGGTGGTAGAGAGGTGGCCTCGTATCTATAGTCGATATATGTTGTACGACAGTATCAATAGAACTCAAGCACCATCAATTACGGTGGGCCTCTCTCTGCTCTCTTTGGTGCGCATGTAAATAGTTCTGTGGGAACTGGTGGTAAGGACCTATATCTCATTCATTGGCTCGGTAGCTCAGACATATGCTGGGGTCCTATTTCATCAGGTTGGCGCCTGTTGGATACGCAGCTAGAGACATATCTCCACTAGCTTGGATGGATGGACAACGTATGTACGAGGGTATAGTAGGTAGAAGTACTGGAGTCGGTTGTACCTACCACTCGTGAGTCCGCTCGCTTAGTAACGACCTATGCATGGGGTGGTCAGCACAGCTAACCTAAAAGACCTTAGCTCGAAGCATTCCAAGCAAGATGCCGCTAACCCACTGAGGGCTTAGCCAACCACCTCTCATCTGATCGAACGTGCTGTCGCCTCTAATGTCTCTGGCGCCGCCAACATTGACTGACTTCGGTGGCGGTCAATCGACTGGTAGAACTGGTCCTCACCACTCAGAATACCTATGCGACCCATAATATCCACTTCAGTCAACGCGATTACTCTTGGTGTCAACTCATGAATGGATGTCATTGGGATTACGGAAGAAGACTGGACAAGATCCGAGAAAGAAATCACCGATTGATACCCTGAGGGATAAAATTTCCTGATCAGGATCCTGCAGCCTTGCAGGGAGCATGCACAGGGCTGACTGAAACGGTTGAAAAAGGCTGAACTAATGATGTTGGATGTTCATCTAAGGTACCTTAGTAACCATGGCTACCCGGAACTAAGCCTGGACTAAGATGCCTGATAAGGCCCTTATTCAGGCTCATGAAGACGGGATACATGACTAGCGGGCCAATTGGCTCCATGCGTTGTGTAGCGTTTTAAGAGTATGTCATATACGACTCTGCAAACCATGTCAGAAGGAGATTCTCGCACCCGGGAAATTCATTATCAAATGACCACTTTCTGGTTGATGATAGTAGAAATTGCATCAAGTTAAGAAGGCAGTCAAATGTCTGATTCTGTCACGACAAGCCGTAGGGCTGCACTACCAGCGGGAGTCAATGTCACTGATATGCAAGCGGTGGAGATCTGTGAAATTGAAGGATTCTTCAGCTGGCGCGGCTGAGTTCACTGCTGTCACCAATGACTGAGCCAGTGATGAGGGGAAAGTTGACTAGTGGTGAAAACCTGTATATAGGGGGGCCAACCCATAGCAGCATGACAAAATCAGAAGACGACAACAACATCACCTTTTCTGCCAATATCCTCAAGTATATATTGTTGTCACAATCGAAGTCCCTGCAATATCGTTTCTTTCAGGTACCAGGAGATACGACACTGCAAAGATGCTCTTGCTTCTGGGTATGGTCAGATCATGTGTTTTCCTCTTCTTCCTGCTCAAGCCCGCTCGTGGAGTATGCCACAACGAAGCCTTCGTGCCTGAATATATACTCCGAGCCACTGCACAAAACGTAAGCCAAGCGTGTATCCCTCGCCTGTCTGTGCTATTGAATGGTACCTCTCCCGGACCCGAGTTGCGACTGAGACCTGGAATAACTTCATGGATCCGCGTGTACAATGATATCCCAGACCAAAACCTCACCGTGGTATGTTTGCCATCAAGATCGTACTGGATGATCGTGTTTCACTCAGCTGACCAAATGAATCAGCATTGGCATGGTCTCGCCCAAGCTGCATCTCCCTTTTCTGATGGAACGCCGCAAGTTAGCCAATGGCCTATTCCTCCGATGCACTTCTTCGACTACGAGTTACATCCCGAGGCTGAGGATGCAGGGACTTACTTCTATCACTCGCACGTTGGCTTTCAAGCTGTTTCCGCAGCGGGACCTTTGATCGTCGAAGACGCTGAAAAGCCGCCATATTCGTATGATGACGAACGAATCGTCTTCCTCTCTGACGTCTTCAATAGATCCGACACCAACATTACGCAAGGACTTCGGGCTAATCCATTTATGTGGAGTGGTGAGACTAATAACGTTCTGGTCAATGGCTACGGTATCAGTGAGGGTAAAAACACACCAGGTCCATCGTGCTCATTGCCTGTGATTGATGTCGAGCCGAATACAAGATATCGGTTCCGGTTCATCGGAGGAACAGCCTTGTCATTCGTAACGCTGGCCTTCGAAGGCCATCCAGAGCTCACGGTGATTGAGGCCGATGGCCAATATACCAAGCCATATACAACCCCCTATCTTCAGATCGGCAGTGGCCAAAGGTACAGCATTCTGTTCAAGACCAAATCGGAACCCGAGAATAGTACCTACTACATGCAATTGGAGACGCGCGAACGACCAAGGATGACTCGAGCCTATGCTTTACTAGCTTATACCACCGCAGCAGGCAACAGCTCTACCGCTATGACCGCGACGATCCCTGCTTCGCCCCCTCTCGTGCTACCGAACAACACCGTCGGCTTCCTCGACTACAAGTTGCAGCCCTACAAAGATAATAATTTTCCCCCCCTCTCAGAAGTGACTCGCCGCGTAACAATGACAGTCCACCAAATCATCAACGGCTCCGACACCTGGGTGCAAAACGGACTCCCATGGACCGACGCCTTCCCACAAGTCCCCTATCTCGTCGCCCTCTACGAAGATGCCTACACAGACAATGACGCCGCATCGCCGTCCTACGCAAACGCCGCTCAAAACGGCGGCATGGACAACGCCACCCGAACATTCCCCGCCAAAATCGGCGAGGTCCTCGAAATAGTGATCCAAAACACAGGTGCCGACAACGGCGGGCTGGACGTCCACCCCTTTCACGCTCACGGCGGTCACTTCTGGGACATCGGCGCGGGCAACGGGACATACGACGTTGCGGCCAATGAGAAATTGCTGGCGGGTACACACCCGGTGAAGCGCGACTCGACGATGCTGTATCGATACGGGAAAATGACGACGCCGGGTGGGAATGCCGGATGGCGGGCGTGGAGACTCAGAGTGGAGGAGCCGGGGGTGTGGATGATCCATTGCCATACGCTGCAGCATATGCTTATGGGTGAGTGGGCCCTTGACGAGGTCGAAAGTAGGGACGGGGTGGTAACTTGGAAATATGCTAACATGTGCTTCTCAATGTAGGTATGCAGACGGTGTGGGTTTTTGGCGATACGCAGCAGATACGAAACATCCCCTTCCCCGACATCAACGCCTACCTCACATATGGTGGCGAGGCCAACGGCAACGCAACGCACGATCCGGAAGTATATCCCTACTTCGAGCCGTAACTCTAAAACTCCACTTCATCCTAACCCGGAAAGCTTTGAAGACAAATATGTCGTTCTTCCATCCATTGGATTTAGTCACATCATTTCTTCACCTACTTCCGCTTCTCATCGTCCTTCAATTCTTGCGACTCCAGTACGGACAGGCCCACCTAGCCACAACATCAGCATGAAACCATACATTTACTTACATAACTTTCACACGCACAACGCTCCTTCAAATATGTACGCTTAACTTCCGCCTTACCAGTCCTAATACTCCTGATGGGTACAGACGAAGTCGTGACATGCAAGTTAAGGCAACGGTTTCCAGGAGTCCCATCCTCAATCGATATTGACGAGTATATATGTATGTATATACGGCCTAGAGAGGCGGAAACCTAGTCGGCGTGGGCTCTGTCCGTATTGGAGTATATATAACATAATCTTAGACAACCGTTACCCCTAAATGACTTGACCGATTTTTTTGGCCATTTGATACACAATATCCTCACCCACCCACCTCATCTCCACTCTCGCATTCTCGCACGCTCTCCAAACCCTCCAAACAGGTCAGCTACCTCCCCTCCCACTCCCGTAGCCACTCTCCGCTTCTTCTCAAACGTACCTCTCGTTTCTTCTCAAACGTATCCTAGCTCTCGTTTCTGAAACTGTGGGGACGTTAAAGCTGGGCTTTGGCGAGCGCCTTGGTGGGTTGGTTTGGTTTTGTAGAGTGTGGGATAGTGGGAATGTTGGTGGGAGGGGGATGGGAGGGGGAGGGAGGAGAA